>JAABUM010003369.1_pt1 | contig 19729 bp, 30 predicted proteins | sample 5559161 | NCBI WGS metagenome assembly JAABUM01 (sample SAMN10711868, study PRJNA513369) | rock metagenome | isolation source: Antarctica rocks | place: Antarctica: Victoria Land, Siegfried Peak nord | reverse complement strand
GTTGTGCAGGAGTGGCTTCAATCCTGCTCTGCTGCGTGGGGTAGTTGTCGACTATGGGTGTCTGCAAGTATGGTTTAATCACATGGCAGTGGATTGGTTACCCATCTAACATCGCCCATTGCTTAAGAAACACTTCACCAGCGGCCTGCGCGACACAAGCTTGCATCAGCCACGCATGCTGGCAGGCTTGTGTACATTCGCTTTGCCAGCGTAAGGTTCGGCTGGTGCATGCATCGATTACTGCGAGTCCAACTGAGATGAAATTCGATGTGTACTCAGTTCTCACATTGCAGCACTTGTTGGTGCATGCTCCTGTCTGCCGCCTGCTTGCTTGCAGTCTGCCAGGAAGGCCAGGACGTTCTCCGCCCCCTGCTGCCGGCCGTGCTCTGAAATGGCGAAGCCCACGGCGGTGGACTGAATGGTCCGCAGGCTGCTGCAGCCGTGCTTCGCCAGGAGCGCGCTGTACTTTGCCAGGTATCGGTCCTGAGAGTTTACCCACCTGCGCAGCACTTGATTGGAGTTTGGGTCATAGGGGGGCATGCGGACTGGGGGGCACATGCCAACAGGATGCGTCAGTGTCGTCCAGGTTGGTTTGCATCTCACTACGAATGGCGCGCCCTCTGCTGCGCTCTCCGACACAGTCACAGTGTCCTGCCAAGCAGCATTCATTGCTGCTGATGGGTGCAGAGCGATCGGAACAAGCGTGCGGGGCACACATGTATTTTCGCAGGTTGTGACATGCCCCGCATCACTAACAGCCGGTGTTTAGTTCCACTGCACCTACATTTTGCAGAGGTGACACAGTGGCTGTACGTAACTGCCACGTCATATTCAACTCTTTTCCGCAGCTCAAGGATTAGGCGGTCGATGCCTTTTGGCAAGGCGGAAGCCTTCTCAGCAACGGATCGATGGCTCACATCCAGCTCCATACGCTGTAAGGATGATGTCATCAAACCACTGATCTTCAAGGCCCCACAAATAATGCTGCCGAGTCTTGGCAAGGACTACCGGACGGCGGCAGAGCCGTTGAAAATGGCTACAGACGACGATACTCCCCGGCTGCCCGCCACGGTGACGGCGCCTGCCAGCGCCGTGGGGCGATTTGGCCAGGACCTGCCCAAGCTCATCGGCAAGGTGCTCCTCTTGGCCTTTCTACTACACGCCAAATTCAACTATCAAGAGGCCGCACACCTGCACAGCTCACACTTGCATCACCTCGCATGGTGCACCAACGTGAAGGCATCATATGTGCAAAATGTGAAAACACGTGCGTCATGGCCTTATGGCGGCATTGCTTGATGCGCCGCGCCGCAGGTGGCGCTGATCGCTGGCGGCGACAAGCTCGTGGGCGCTGATATTGCCCAGGTGCGGACACTCGCTCTGGTGCGAGTCTGCGAAAGTCCTGCACTACTGCTGATTCGCTGCAGCATCACAGCTCGCACAGCACAGCATGGCGAGGTTTCAGCTCCCAGGCATCAGCGAATATCATACGCTCAACAAGGAGATACGTATGCATGTGCCTGTGCGAGCTGTAGTTTTGTAGTTTTTTTTCCAGAGCGTCTGTATGCACTTCGCCGGTGATCAGGTCTTAGTTTGTGGACCTGTCTCATACCGGGAACACTCGTGTCTGTGCAGCTGGATGGTGGGTGTCCGGCCAGACCGTGTGCGTCAATGGCGGCTACTGCGCCAGCCGCTTAGTGTCCTGAGCATCAGGGCCGCTGCGGCTGAAGCGGGCTATTGAACAAAGACAAAGGATCAACTGCCTGTGGGAAGCGTATAGTTCATGGCCTGGGCGGGGGTGTGACGTCGTACCGCGTGTTTTTGCACTGCCAGCATCAGCGGCGCCCTGTGCACGGTCGGTGCATTGCGGCGGCGAACCAGTCCGCGGATATCCCAGGCACATTAGTTTTCGTGTGCCGTGTTCAGAACGCGCAACGCTTTGAAGGAGCTTTGACGTTGGTCGGACGCCTGGTGGCGGTGTACGTGGTATGGCATAGACCATCTGTGCAAAAAGGAAAAAAAGAAATTTTGACAGTCCGCAGCGGCAAAATTAACGCAGCAACTCCTTTCGAACAGGGTGTGACCGATTCGGGATGCTCAATTCTGACCTCTGTGAACGCTAATCAGCCTGAGTGAGGCTGGAACAGTGTAATATCTCTCTCTGTGCCGCCGCGCCAAACGTGAGTGATATGCGGCTGCAAGCTTTTGAGGAATGCACATCCACTGCAGGCGCATCAGTGCATTCATCCAGCTTGGCACTCGACACAGTTCGCGTTGATGCCTTGCGCATCACATTACACTTCAGAGAAGAAGTACAATTGTGGACAGCTGTCAATGTCTGACTTGTCACGTGGTGAGTTTTGCAATCTTCGCCGTGCAGCTAGCTAGTCGACTCCAACCTTCGGAACCACCTTCACATAGGACATTGCCCGAGAAAACGCGGTCGATGGTGAAGAGCGCAGGTGCTGGGCGGAATATTTAGTGCAACTCCCGTGTCGGGCAGACTACCGTGGATCGAGTTTGTTCCCTTCTACGCAAACAGCCTCTTAACGCTAGAAGACGAATGGACCAGCCCGCTTCTAGTGTGATTTTCTGACCGTAGAAACTGGCGGATGTGTGTCGATTGAAGCACCTCTGTAATGGCTTTGGATGATACAGACGTCCACCGCCACTGCACGCCAGCAAGTGCAGGCTTCAATGCCAGCGGCACATGCCAATTGGATGGTGTTGGTACCCCTGGGAGTTCCTGTTCTCGGACTGATGATCATGGCACTGCATATCTCACGTTGGGGTTGTCACAGCGGGCTGACACCGCGCTATGCCGCTTACGCCGCACAGCAAGCCGGTGCTGCTGACAATGAGACGTGGCCAGTCTCCAGGTGATGCATCACAGCTTAATAGTATTGTCTTGTAGATCGGCCGTCTGCTACTGGCGATCCTGTAGGTTTGCATCCGACCTGCAGCGCCATCATCCATGCCGCCGCAGGGCGCTGCAGTGCGGGAATGGCTGGCAGGAGGACTACACCCGCATGCACGCCGCGATGCTGAGAGGCGATCTGGATCCCCACTACCTGGTGGCTATTGGGGAGAATGGACTGGCGGACTCGCTGCTGGGAGCCGTGACAATGCTGTACATTGCGGTGCTGCAACGGCGCGCCTTCTTCATGGATTTCGGGCAGTACAGGAAGTATGAGTGGGCGTTCAGCAGCCCGCACATCAACTGGACATGGTGAGAGATGTGTGTATACTCATATGGGCAGACGTTCGATTAGGACGTACCCTTCACCCCCGCGCGGTACTCCACGCCATGCGCATGACGGCGGTCCAACTCGGCCATGTGCAGGAACGAAAGCTTGGCGGACCCAGACACGACTCTCAAATTCAACCTGCACTCAAGGAAGCGAAACGCGCCAGAAGCAGCGCACATCCGGCACGGGGTGAGCATTCGCTTCCGCAGAACCCTGCGAGCTTGCAGCGCTAGAGATTTATGATAAGGAACTGCAGGCCTGCGCCATGTGTGCAGCAGCTGCACTTCATTAAGGCATCCTTCAAGCTGGATCAGGATCAGAATATCTACAAATGCTGATTGTTGGTTTCGCCAAATTGTGCTGACACTCAACAGAAAAAGTTTGGCTTAGTACTGCAGGACTTGAGGGAGCTGGGCGCAAACTTCACCACGCTGCGCGTGCGCACCTTTGTCGGGTACACGATGCTGCTGTTAGACAACGTGCACCACACGGAGGAGCTGCACCAGATGGGAGTGAACCCCGCCACCGCCTTCGCCTGCGGCGTCGACTTCCTGCTGCGCATCCGGCCCGAGGCGCTGGCGCCCTTTGCTGAGGAACTTCGGGCGCTCAGCGATCCCAAAACCCTGAAGATCGGCATCCAAATCCGCGTCGGCGATGCGACGCTGGTGGGCGGCAATGGTGGCGGAAGTGGGAAACCCCTAGAAACCCTGGAGCGGTTCACGGCGTTCTTCGACTGCGCCGCCCAGATCGAGGACGGCCGCCGCCGCTTGCCAGCGCAGCACGTGCTGTACTATCTCATCAGCGACTCGACGCGGCTGCGGCGCCTTGCGGCCGAGGCGATGGGCGGCAAGCTGCTGACGAGCACGGACGCGCCGGTGCAGCACAGCAGGGAGGGGCAGCAGGGCGGCGTTGTCGGCGGCGGCGGCGGCCGGGGCGGGAGCACAAGCCCTAAACCCAGCAGGGCCGAGGTGGTGCGGGCATTCCAGGCCGCCGCGGCAGAAATGTGGCTGTTCGCGCTAACAAACTATCAGGTGATAAGCCTGCACAGCGGCTATGGGCGCTTTGGCGCATTTGCCAGCGGCCGCTTTCACCAGGTGTATGCCATCGACCTGGCGAAGGACGCTACAGCTGCGGCAGCCAACCGGTCCTGTGGGGTGCTGGCTTATGCTTCCATGGAGTACGTGAGTCCAGAATCGGACGGCCTGGTGGCAACGGGTTTGTGATATAGGTTTGGAGACAGTAACATTGACGGTGTGTCCGGCCAACTCATTAACAGCCTAGCAGGTCTGCAATGGTGCTTGGAGGGCCTCTGCTACCTGTGTGTTTGGACGGGCTTGAAAAAATTGAAGCTTTGAAATGTTGTGGCGGCACGTCAGGCAGAAATGTATTGCTGTGCCAACAGTGGTTCACGACTCATAAGCAGACTGGAACGAATCATGACTCGTACTCTCCTGCTTCGCCAAATCACAAGACAAACCGCTGCACATGTTCTCGCATGCATAGAACTACAAACCCGCTGCACAGCCAGCCAGCATTGTCCTGACGCTATACCGTTCACACCAAAAGGTGCGGCGAACAGGGGCTCGATGATCTCAGAATGAAAGCCCAAGCAGGCAGGCTGCTGCAAAGCCCCCGCAAGTGCTGCCCTTCCCCACTCCGTGATGAACTGCGACGTGATCCGGAGCGAGTCGTTCAGGCTGGCGGTCACCAGCCGGCTCAAATCTTCCACCGCCGCATGCGGGCCGCCCGGCTGTCGCGCAGGCGCCCCCTCGACTGCCTGCTACAGGGTGGCATCCGCTGCCGCCGCCGCCCGCGGCCCCGCCGTCGCCGCCGCTGCCTGCTGCAGGTTAGCATCTACCACCGCCGCCGCCCGCGGCCCCGCCGCTGCTGGTGTACGTGCCGGTGCTGCCTCTGCTGGCCCAACCGCCGCTGGTGCCGCCGCCGCTGGCGCAGTGGCCGCTGCTGCTGCCGTAGGTGCAGCTGCAGCTGCAGCTGCCGCTGCCGCCGCTGCCGCAGGTGCGGCCACAGCTAGCCGGGGATCTGGAGCACCCCGGACATGCGCAGCGGCGTCCACCGCCTCTGCCGCCGCCACCGACGGCGCGGCCGCAGCCGCAGCGCGCATGACTGCCACGGCTGCCATGCGTGGTACCGCTGCAAAGGCCAGCGTTGCCAGTGTGGGCACACCGCCATGACGCCTGGCTTGCTGCCGCGTCTGGTGCTGGTACGGCGCCGGATGTGGTCGCGCGGCTGCGGCGCCGCCGCCGCCGCATCCCGTCCCGCAGTCCGGAGCCTGCGCCAAAGGCCGCTACTGCGGACCGGGCCGCAGCACGCTCTGCCGGCACCGCAGCTGCTGCCGTGCGCATCTGCATGGTGAGGTCTGTCGGCGCGCCACGCTGCCACAGCACCCCCTCCTGCACCGCCGCTGCCGCAGCGCCTACCGCCAGTGCTGCCTGCCCTGCAGCCGCAGCTGAATCGTGCAGCTTTGGGTGACCCCATCGGCTTCGCAAGGGACCCGCAGCTGCCCCATGCCGCCAAACTTCAGGCGCATCTGCAGCCGCCACTGCTCCGCTGCCGCGGCCTCCGCGGCCGCCCACCGCCGGCTGCGAGCTGCCAATGTCCATCAGGCGGCGCTTTCCCACGGGACGGCCGGGAGGCATGTAGCCCTGGTCAGCCGGACGCTTTTGTCGCGACGCTGCGCCGCCGACGCCTGGGTGCGACAGTGTGAGCCACTTGCCCGCCTTGGTGCCGCTGTTGCCGAGGCGGAAGCTGTCGCTGCTGGGTATGACGTCGCTGCCGCTGTTGCTGCTGCCGCCGCAGCCGCTGTGGGCACCGCTGCCACCGTTTCCGGACACGCCTGGGGCGCGATACTGCTGCTGCATCGCTTGGCTGCCCGGAGATGCAGCGGCGGCAGCCGCGTCTGCGTGATGCGATTGCTGGTTTTCGGCACTGTGCCAACGGCAGGGGCAGGCAGCGGCGCCGCATTGCTGTTCCACAGCGGGTACAGCTCGCCCGCTGCCGGCCCTTGCGCTTTGCTCCCGGCATCAGGGCGCCTGCGCCACATGTGCTTTTGGCTGCCCGCCACTGCGTGCCTCAAAATCGCCCGCGTTTTCTTCAACGCCTGCATCGTTGGTCGATACTGCTGTCAGCAATGAGATGGTGATTCCAGTTGATCAAGACAAATTTTCAACCGAGTGCTGATCATTCTCAGATGCGCTGGCCGACAATGCGAGTGCACCACCGCCAGCGTTGACGAGCAATGAAGGCGCTCTGGCGCTGTGAGCAATAAGCGTTGACAAGGAAGGATTTGTACTGAGCCAAGCTCAATCAGGCTGAGTCTGTGAAGTCAGACTGACGCCCGCCATGTGGTGAATGAGCCATGTGCGCCGATCTGCCTCCGACACAGGATCCCTGCTGTTGCAACGTTTTGAGGCTGCCGCTGGGTGCGCCTCCAGCGATGCCTGCGCCTCCGCCAGATTGCTCATCACCAGTTCCTGCACCACAGAGTCACCAGCCTATGGCGTCACGTAGTCACAAAGATTCACCGGGGCCAGGCGCTCCACGGATGAGCACCGGCAGTGTTTCACACAAAACAGCGATGAACTGTCCGAGTCTTGAAACCATGCTGTCCACGCTCTGTACCTGTACCCAGGGCGTCTGCGGCAGGCCGAGTGGGTCCCCAGGTGCAGCGTCCTCAGCAGTGCGCACGCGGCCTTTACGTCGCATCGCAGGCGTCCAATCTGCAGCGAACCGAGGTCACCAAGGGGCATCGAGAGCTAGACAAGGTGATGACTGTATGTCCCGCTGCCCACGGATCTGAGGCAGTGCTGCGCCCTTTGAAAGGGGGTTCAGTGCCACTCGCGAGAAGTGCGCAGGATTCACGCGCCATAAACGATGCAGGCGGTCAACACGCGCGATGCACGTACCTAACTTGCGTCCACCGCTTCTGTACCGCAGGGATCAGCCGTTGTACTTGTGGTTGTGGGCTGACTTTGTAGTACTGGACCAGGCGTTTACTGTCAGTTGTCCGCAGCTGTGCCACACGACGCAGTGCTGCCCGTGACCGAGCTGTAAAAACTGCATCAGGACGTCTTCCGACGTAGCCATGATGGCACAGCACGATGAGCTGCAGGCTGCTGACACAGAACAGAGTTGCAACTGCCCAGATAAGCGGTTCAGACTTAAGTCACGGCCCTGGATGCCAGCAACTGCACAAAGTCACAGGCGATCACAGTCTGATAAACGCAAGGTTATGGCTGTTGCAGCGGCTCACGACACAAAATGCGAGTGTCCACGTCAGCACTCGGGTAAAACATGATCTCTGGGAGTGATCATGAACATCGAATCAACCAAACTCAAACTTATTCGCAAGGGCGTCTTTCTCAATGCCAATCCGCAGCGACCTGCCAGGGCCCCAGGGTACACTTTTGACCCCGGGGTACCTGTATGCTAGGCCTTGTTTTTGGTCACCTACACCGGATATGCCCGTGCGGACCACCGCTGCGGCGGTGACCAGCGGGGGCAGGATTTCACCCTGTCCGACACGCCACTCTTGGCGTTCCCTTCTTCTTCTTCTCAGACAGCGATTTCACAGCGGTCCACACACAAAAGGCCAAGATGGTCGTGAGAGACTGCACGCAGGTGCAAACACAGCTGAAGTCTGTGCTTCCTCAGGACCAACGCAACCCCATTGTTCATGTGTCGAACCTCTTATATGGCAAGCAGCCGGACAAGCGGTAGGCATCGTCAAAACCATCAGCATGGCATGTAGTTGTGCTGGAAATCAGCATATTGGTGATGAGACAAACCACATTAAAGCCAGCGCCCTGGGTTGGCATTTCAAAATTGCCACAAAGGTGCGGCAGCCGCTTTGGAACTAGTTCATTGGCGCTGCTCAGGGGGCGGCAGGCTGCAGGTGCTGCAGCGCCGCTGCCAGCACCGACTGGCCCCACTCCTTTATGCCCTCTGTGCTGATGCGCTGCGAGTCGTTCAGGCCATTGGTGACCACCGTGCTGAGCAGCTGCACCACCGCCAGCGAGCCACCCGGCTGCTGCGCCGCCGCCGCCACAGCCTGCTGCAATGCCGCGTTTGCCCCCGCCGGCTGCGGCGGGGCCGCCGCCCGCTGGGGGACCGCCGCCTGCGGCCGTGCTGCTGCCCGGTCTGCATCACCAGCAGCTGCCGCCGCTGGTGCATTTGCAGCAGCACGCGGCCTCAGCGGCGTCGACGCGGGCGCCGCCGCCGCCGCAGCCGCCAGCGTGTCCGTTCCGCCTCGCTGGCCGGCCTGCTGCCGCGTTTGCCGCCGAGGCGGTGGCAGCGGCGGTCGCGGGGCGGCGGCGGCGGCGCTGCCGCTCCGCATGACGCGGCCCCGAGTTTGCGGGGTACACTGCGGCGAGGCAGCTTGCGGCGAAGCCGCAGCGGCGGCAGCTGCGCGCCTCTGCGAGGCTGTTCCCGGCGGCCGCCCGGGCCCGCGCCGCTGCCGCGTGTCCTGCTGGGCAGCTGCCGCTGTGTCGCCATCTGCTGCCTGTGTCACGCGTCCGCGGCCGCCGCGCCCATTGCGGCCGCCATGGCCGCCGCGCCCACCGCGGCCGCCATGGCCGCCGCGCCCACCGCGGCCGCCATGGCCCCAGGGTCCCTGCAGCTGTGGCGGGGCGACCGTCCCTCTGGGGCGTTCGAGAGTTGTGACGGCGTCGCGGCCGCCGCGGCTACCTCTGCCCCTGCCCCTGCCCCGGCCGCGGCCTGCGCCAGACCCGGGCGTACCGCCGCTGCGGCCGCCGCGGCCGGCCGCCTGCGGGATGCTGCCAATGTCCACCAGGCGACGCTTCGCCACGGACCGGCCGCGGGATGTGGGGCCCTGGCTGGCTGTCCTTTTGCGGCCGCGCTGCGACGCGCCACCACTGGTGCCGGTTGCGCCCGCGCCCGCCCCCGACGGCGGCGGCGTGAGCCCGTCGCCCGGCTCGGCGTCGTCGTCGCTGATGCGCTCGCTGCCGCTGTCGCTGTCAGTGGTGTTGGCGGCGTCGCTGTGCCCCACAGACTTGCTTCGCGCGGCGGACGGCTCGCTGCAGGAGCAGTCGATCAGTAAGAACTCACGAACCCGCCACAATTCCTTGTAAGAAAAGGAATGACTTTGCGCTTGGTAAGAAAGCTTGAAAGAAAAGGGTGGTCGTGGCGACTCTCTTACGTCACTGGAACCCTTCTAGTTCAAGCTTTCTTACAGGGGCGTCACTGGGAGCCTTTCTAGCTCAAGCTTTCTTACAAGGTCCTCCAGCCCAAGTTTTAAGAAAGCTCGAACCAAAAGGGTTCAAGGGACGACTCTCTTACAGGGGCGTCACTGAACCCTTCTAGTTCAAGCTTTCTTACAAGGTCCTCGAGCCTGTTTGGCCCCTGTAAAGAGAGTCGTCACGGCCACCCTTTTATTCGAAGCTTTCTTAAAATTAGACTCGGCGACCTTGTAAGAAAGTTTGAACTAAAAGGGTTCAGTGACGCCCCTGTAAGAGAGTCGTCACGGCCACCCTTTCATTTGACTCTTTCTTACCCAGCGCAAAGTCGTTCCTTTTCTTACAAGAATTTGTGGCGGGTTCGCAAGTTCTTGACCATTGGGAAACCCTAAACCCTGAACCCTACCTGCTGCGTTCTCCACAACCGCGGCGTCGACTGAGCCCGCCTCCCACTCGTGGTAGTTTCGACGGCTCGCTGCTCGACGAGGCGGCGCCGCCCGACGGCGCTGCGACAACAACGGGCGCGTCTGGCGGCGAAGGCTGCTGCGGCTGCTCCTGTTGCGCGCTCAGCGTGTCGACAGCTGCGTCCGCGTCTGCAGTGCAACAAGGACTCCAGCTGTGGGGTGCTCATCAAAATGCGCAATGACGCATCCACCCCTTGTGCGACAAAAAGCTCAACTAGCTCGAGCACACGTGCAATTGCTCGGGGTTGCAAACAGGAAATCTCCACACTAAAGGCTGCAGAGCATGCACAGGCAGAAAGCGGCCGGTCTGGCGATTTTGGTCTGACGCACCTGTGGCATCCTGCCCATCTGACGGCGTCCACGGTGGGCACAGCACGCCCGCCGCGCGGCCTACTGCATTGCCGGCAGAGCCAGGGCGCTGGCGCCACGTGTGCTTCTGGCCGCCCGCCAGCGCCGCCTCCACATTCTCCCTCCGGCGCTGGAGCGCCTGTGTCATGAACAAGAAGGGCGTCAGAAATGTATAATGGGGTGGCTTTGTTTGAACAGAGTCAGTCAGGCCAGAGGCGTGTGTCGCAGATTGATTATGAAAGCTGCAGGTGGACACTGGGATGCTATGCAGCAAAGCCGCAGCAGTCACAGACTGCACCAGTGCGAAAGGGGTAATGCATCGTGACGTTGCATCGACAGGCCAACTCCAGAATCGCCGCAATTACAGGGTTCCACCACCTTCGCTACAACAGCTGCCAAAAGCTGTGTTGCACCTCGACATGGTGCTCGAGCCACGCGCCTCGGTCTGCTTCCGACATGTGCTTCGCCTCTCCACCTGGCACTGGCTGCGCCTCCAGCACATCTTGCGACTCCGCCAGCTGGGATATGACGAGCTCCTACGTTTCAGTGCAAAAGGAACCTGCTTTTATATATGCCGCACCGGTCGCAGCAGATGGAGCGGTAGACGCCGACAATAGGTTGGTTGTCTGCTAGCATCGTGCACCTGCCCAAGCGCACGAAGCACTTGCAACTGCGATAGCATCCATGCCAACGGAATACCTGACTTTGTGTGCATAATGAATAACCAGCAGAACCGTCGCACCTGCACCCAGGGCGTCTGCGGAACAGCCAGCGGGTCGTGCAGCGCGGCGTCCTCCTTGAAGCGCACGAGGCCCTTGCCGCAGATCGCGGGTGTCCACTCTGCAACCGGCAGAGAGCAAGCACCACTTCAGTTCATGTGTGTGTGTCCACCCGCATCAAGCAGCCACGTTTCTCGTTGCATGCATGTGGTGTGTGCTGAAAGCGAAGCTTGCTCGTCCCCGCCTCTAAGCAGGGCGCCTGATGGCAAGAAATGGCACTGTGGCGCTACGGCGCGTTGCCAATTTTCAGCAGCGCGCAGCAACAGGGTCATATAGACTGCAGAATTGCAGCACCTAGACGTGCTCAGGGACAACAAGACGCGCCTTGTCCAGCCTTCTTGGTCCGCAGAGGGCAGCCGCTCTTTGTGTGCAAGTTGAACCCGTTCACCGCTGCAGTGGGTGTTTGGCAAGACGCCAGGTGGCCGCAGTCGTGGCATACCAAGCAGAAGTTGAGGTCTGCCAGCTGAAACGGCTTCGAAAAGCCCTGTGCATTGGCCATCGCAGCGCGACAGCAGAGTCTTCGCCAGGGCGATGTCCTGAAATCCGCTCAGATCAGCCCGTCATTGAAACGGCCTCGAACACCGAGCGCTGGAGATGGAGGCAGATTCGAGCTTCACGAGCGTTTGAAGGGCGCAGAATGCTCTCGGTAGTGGCCGGGCGACACTCCCAAAGGCGAGCCGAGTCCCAGGACAGCCAGGTCAGCATCCCAGATCAACAATTCTGCAGTTTCGCTGCAGCATGGTCAGCTGCAATTTGCATACCGCAGTGTGATCGAAAGGGAAGCATGCCGCCCCTAAAGCACCCCCTTATTGCGCAGACGTATTGGTCGATTTGCACCAATTGCGGTCACGTCGCATCGGCGCTGGACAGCCGCTCCGGGGCCGAAGCGTACCACGAGCAGCACCTGTGCGCCCAGTGTCCGATCAGCTACAATCCTGAAGGGGTCCTGGACGAAGGTGAGGCTGCTGAAGCTTCGGCATCTGTTAAAGACAGTGAACGGTTTTGCAACATGGATCCGCCACCATGCCGTGCCTCGGTAGGCGCTTGCAGTTGGCAAACGCACAAGCCTGGTGTGCATTTGCGATCGATCCCATGACGGCTCGGTGACCATGCTGAAATGCACGTGCAGTAGGCCCGGCGCAAGTCCATAACCTGCTGTGATCCACTCCATACGCTCCTCAGGATCACCTCAAGTTGGTATATGGAAGGCAATCACAAAGCATAGTCCCGGGCCACTCAGCGCCTGGGCCGCAGAGCCGATGGCGGTGCCTGGCCCCCACAACTGCCTATGCAAACTATGCCAAACTCAAAGGACTGCAGCTCGTCAAACTCAGTGCAGGAGATTCTCCTCGTGCAGCCGATACGCCAGCCAGGGTGGCGGACGAGAGCGGTACGCGCTTCGTGCTCGCACAACGCGATGTCGCTGTCGACGACCCAGCTGCCGTGCCGCAGACGCCATTCGTTCGGCGCCTCGTGCTGCGACAGCTGGTGGCCGCTGCCCGCAGGCTGGACGAGCTGCACATCATGCTGGCGGGCTTCCTCGATGGCGCCAACACCACGCTGGTGATCTCGCGCTCAACCTCTAGGTTTGGGCTGCAAGCGCTGACAACTGATGTTGAACGCTTGTGTGTCGTTGCTGTGGTGATAGCTGCAAGGCTGACCGAGCTGGCAAAGCGGACCGAACTCTGCCTTCACAGCACAGATGGGAGCTGCCCTTTTCTTTTCGCACAGTTGCAAACACAATGCCAAGCCGCAGCTCGCCAAGTAGTTGCAATAATGATACAGGAGGAGCGTCACCTGGCGGCTGGTCACATGGCGGAGCTGCGGCCGTTTCTGGACGGCGTCGCCCGCCGCACCGCCCTGCTGCGGGTGGGCACAGACACAACACCTATCCATGCAACATGGGCACTGCCTCAGGTTGAGGGTGTCGGGGTGCCACGCATGTGCACGCAACGCCATGCCCACGCACCACGTTTTGGATGTCAGAAGTGTACAGACTGATAGCAGAGATCACCGGAAGGGGTTGCCGCCCTGATGCAGGACGCCGAGCGGCAAGGGCACACACACGTGTGGCACCGGGCGGGCGGCGCCGACGGCAAGGGCGCCTGGGAGCTGCGCCCGCCGTTCGCGCGGCCCGCTGAGGACCCTCACAACGCCGCCGAGCCTGGAGGTGCGCACTATTGCGCAACTGCACAATTCGATTGATACTTGTACTGTTGCGCGGACTGCGCACTTTGCTCGATACTTGTCCTGTTGCGCCAACTGCGTGACTTCTCATGTTGTCAGTAGTTCGACCTGACTTTGTCATCGGACTCTGTCTGATTGGCGGCGTGGTTGTCTGAATGCACGGCAGTTTGCTGTGTTTGAGATTCCACATGATTCTCACTGCTGCGGCAGACGCGAAGGCGGGGCGATCAGCAGAGCCTGACGGCGCACAGCCGGGGCCGCCGCAGCGGGCTGCAGAGTCAGAGGCGCCGTCAGAGGCGCCGTCGGAGGCGCGCTCGGCGCGGCCGCCGCTGCAGCCGCTGACCCAGTCGCGCCAGAGGGGCGGCAGCGCAGCGTTGGCGGATCGAGTCCAGCCAGGCGAGCAAACACCTATACCTCAACACAGCGGCAGGGACTCTAGGGCCAGCAGTCCCTCCTCCCACCTGCGGGTGCCCAAGCGGGTGCCGCCGCAGCTCAAGCAGTCGCCCGGGCAGCTCCGCACGGGCCCGCAGCCGCACGAGCGACTGTCGCCAGAGCCGTCTAACGCGCCGGCCGGCCTGCCACGGCAGCCGCGAGGCACTGCCGGCTCAGCCGCAGGCAGCGAGCCGGGGCTGCAGCATCACGGCGACAGCAAGCAGCTTTCGGCGTCCACAGCGGCGAATGCCACAGCCAGAAGCCGGAAGTCGGATGCTGTCGTACAGGACGACGCCAGCAGCCCGCCTGCGGGCCAGACGCTGTTGCGCAGTGCGGCTGAAGCGGCGCGGGACGCAGCGGCATGGGAGGCACCACCGCCGTCGCGTGCAGCAGCCCAGCAGGCGGATGTGCCAGGCGTGCAGGTCGCAGAGGACGACACCTCTCCAGCCGTCACGCGAGAGGTGAGCTTTGCAGTGCCTATCGGCTGCCAACGCTGGGTAGAGTCTCAAAAATGCCGAGGCATCGTCAAGTGCCGGGTTGCGAAGCTGCCAAGCGATGCACTGCTGCAGATTGCAGAGATTCTGAAAGCGGCAGCAGAGCGGCCTGCAAATGGTGTTTTCCCCCGAAGAGCTGTTGGTGATACTTGTGATGCTCTAATGCACAGGAATCCTGTGCTTCGCCTATGGAGGTGGATGCACAGCGCGAAGCGCAAGCGGCAATGGAGGCCATGAGCCCAACCGTTGGCGAGATAGCTGTCGCATCGCGGGAGCCGACGCCAGCAGTCAGGGCATCACCTGCAGCGGCCGCAGCAAAGTCACCCACGAGATCGCCAGAGCCTGCGCAGCGGCCAGAGGCAGCAGTGACGACAGGCGCGGTGGCAGAGAGACGAGGGTCGCCCGCCATGCCGCAGGCCTCGCAGCCTGATGCTGGTCAAGGTCCGGAGCGGCCGGGGGCCGCAGCAGAGCAGACTCAGCAGCAGCGGAGGCAGCGGCACACGGAGGCCTGCCAGGCGGTGTCAGCGTCTCCGGCAGGGAGCAAGCGTGATCGGCCATCGTCACGCGCCCCGGCATCAGGCCCCGGCAGCCCCAGTCCCAACAGCGGCAGCGGCGAGTTGCGCGGAGCGGCAGCTGGCCGGCAGGCGTGGCCGCCGAAGCGGCGCCGCACAGCGGCTGCGCTGCCGGCGCCGCTGCCGCAATGGCAGCCGAAGGCGCATCAGGCTACGACGCCTGCGCGTGCAGAGCCGCAGGCAGCAGGGTACACCGTGGCTACAGGGGCTGCCGCAGCGCAGCGGCCAGCGGCAGAAGCTGCAGTGCAGCTCCGCGATGGGCGTGCCACGGCCGCGGCGACCGGCGCCGGCGAAGACGCGGCGCGTAAGACGCCTCTGGCAGCCGGCCGCCCGGGAGGCGCTGCCAAGCAGGCGCGCAGCGGCCGGCCTGCGTCAGGTGTCGCAAAGCGCACCGCGGCGGCGACGGGGACCCGCAGGGCAACTGCAGAACGCAAGCATGCAGCGGCTGCCGCGAAGAGGGCAGGCAGGGCCCGACAGATTGCCGCAGCGGCCGCGACGGCCGCGGGGCCACAGCACGATGCATCACCGGCGATGCAGACGAGATGGGGTGGCAGTCGAACGATCGTGGCAGATGCCGCTCGCAAGCCAGCGCTGCCGGCGGCTGCTGCGTCGCCGCCGCCGTCGCCCGCGCCGCCGCCGGCGGTGAAGCTGCCGCACACGCCTTCCCCTGTGGCGCGCTCTCCTGTCTCAGTGCGGGCACCCCAACAGCGCCAGGCGCCGGCGGCTGCTGTGCGACTTGCGGCGGCGCCACCGGCAGCGGCGGCAGCGACGGCGGCGGCAGCGGGCGCGATGCGTTTGGCGCAGCAGCCGTTCGAGCAGCGTAGCGCACAGCAAAAGCGTGGTGGCGGAGCCAACGCAGCGGAGGTGCTGGCTCATGTGAACCAGCTGGTGGTGGGAGCCATGCTTGATTCGCAGCGCATCTCGGCAGAGGCCCGCCGGCAGTGGGGCCACAGTGTGCTGGATCAATTTGCTCGGAGGCTGTAGCTCATTGCTATGCCAGTATCTCTCCACTGAGGCAGCAGCAGTGGGGAAGCATCAGGTCTTGAAGTTGTGGAGCGCTCGGACCGTCCTTTTGAGGGGTTTCCGTACAGTGTACAAGCAAATTTGGAGGGGTTTCCAACAGTGTACAAGCAAAGTTAATGTTCACATGCGACATGCTTGGTGACATGCGGCAGATGAAATGGGCCAGGATGTGTGTCAGATGCAGGTGTATCTTTAGGAACGTTTCACATTCGAGAGCACTTATGAAGCATGCATCCTTCCAAGCTCTAGCTTTGTGTCGAAACGTACAGTGCCAGACGAATAATCACGAATCTCTGTCTAGGTATGGCTAGTCCAAGCCCCATTGTACCATGCGGAAACGAGCGGCACTAAACCCCGGCGCGAAACCATCTTGGACAAAGCGGGAGCCAATCAGAGCAGGCGGGCCAAAGGCGGCCAGCGCATGCCTCCGTAGTTTATGAATAGCAGTGCTATATCCGTGCCTGGAGACCGGCGCAGGAACCCCGCAGGTGATGAGCAGGCGCCGCCGCGGCGCTGCAACCGCCCGCGTGAGCCCCCGCACACGCCTCAGACTACTGTGTGAGACTGTCATATCAGCCCTCAAAGTCCCAACTTGAACCCCTTGCAGCTGACACTGCTGTCCTGCATCATTCTGTGTCGGCACACCTTGCTGCATCAGCACCCTGATTGGGTGTCCGCAATAAACCCTGCGCCAGGTGTCCGCAATAAACCCTGCGCCAGGTGTCCGCAATAAACCCTGCCTTGCCCAAGGAAAGAATGCTGCTGTGCACCGCAGCAGCTGCGCAAAGTTTGGAGAGACGAATGCCATCGCGATGAATGCCATCAATAGCGGCAGCCCGCTGTGTCCTGGGGCCCAGCCCATTGCAGCCGCCTTGAAATGCAGCACCGCCAACCAGTGGCGACCGCCGCCCACGAAGAATGATAACAAAGAAAAACAGTTGTCTGACCAGCCGACACCATGGCTGAGTGCCCTTTGGGCAGTGGCGTGCCCAGCCCATGCACAGTGGCGTCCCCGTCTTGGACGACGCTTCCCGCCGTTGTTGAGTTCGGCAGCTCAAATTCCACCCTGCCGCCGCTGTGGTCTTCCTGCTTGCGCTGTGTGTGCCCAGTCCCACTCCGTTCCTGGGCCGCTAGAACCGCGGCCTCAGGCGCGTCCCATCCAACGGAACATGGACTTGATGCCAGCCATCATGGGGGAGGCGCCGCTCTTGGCCCTGGGCGACGGCGGCTCGGACGGGATCGCCGGCAGCTTGCTGCCGCCCTTGCCGCCGCTGCTGCGGTCCTTGAGGACCCCGAGAATCTTGCCATCAGCGCCGCGGGTGCCGCCGGTGCGTTTGCCCTTCACATTGCCCGAGTGCGCGCGGCCGAACGCCGTGTCGGTGGACATGCGGCTGCCGACCGACGCCAGCGACTTGGCGTTGCTGCAGCGTGGCAAGGAAAGCAGAGTCAACAGGGGAGTTCTAGTCTGGGGTGTTGGTTGCGCCTCGGCAGGCATGGACTTGCTGGCTTGCAACGTGCGCTTGCAGCAGAGGAGGTGTGCAAAGCACAGCAAGGGGAGTGCATGGACTTCCACTGCAGACAGCATATCCTACACTGCGTTTATTCAGCCGCAAGCACGAAGAACAGCGGTACCTGGCGGCGCCCGACGCGTCGGACTGGGTGCTGCGCCGCGCAGAGCTCCCTGTGGATGCGGCATCGAGGCTGGGCCGGCGCGCCAGCGGCTCGGCAGCGGCGCCCGTTTTCGCCGCCGCGATGCCCTCGCCCTCGCTGCCGCTGCCGCCGGAACCGGTGCCCGGCAGGCGCGGGGACACGGTGGCGGGCGCGCCGACGGCCGCGGCGATGGCGGCCCGAAGACGTGCGGGGTCGCGCCTGATGAACATTGTTTCCGGCAGCTCCACATTGGACGCCTGCACTCACAAGAGTGCGGCACTTGTCACTGGACCTGTCACTGGACTACTTGTGGTTATCAACAATGTCAAGGACAATGAGGTTTGTACGCTGGTGCTCGGCGCAGGACCATGAGATTGATTGTTCCCCGGCAGGCCTCCGTGCCGACAGAAGGCCTGGTGACACAGCTGCGCAAGTAACAGCTGGGATGGAGGTATGCACATCCGCCCCTGAGCAGCAGCTGTACGCCTGCACTGCCTCTTCGCTCGACACAGCATGTTCATGAACTTGGGAGGCAAATGTGAATTATATGTAACGAATTTGTGCGCACCTGGCTGCAGACGCTGGCAGCACGGCGGTGGCGCGCCTCCGAGCGTGACTGCCGCTCGAAGTCCTGCTCCAGGGCCGCCGCCGCCAGCTTCAGATCGGATGCAGCGCCAAACTGCAGCCACGGCAGGGGCCACAGTGTCAGGCCGACTCTCCTGAAGGTTTGGCCTTGATCACGCCTCTGTACAAGGCTGGCGTGCACAGAGCCAACAATCTCGGAGCTTCCTAGAACTCTGAAAAGGCTTCGAAGGTCAGCAGGGCCGCTGCCTAGCAGCATTGAGCACGAGCGAAGAAGTCAGGAGCCGATGGGGAATATATGAGCAACTATCAGCACGTAGTGGCTGTACCGTTCCCCGGGGCGTCCCGGGTTGCGTCGGGCTGCTGCCGGGCGCCGCCGTCGGCTGCGCCCACAAGTTCTCAGGCACATCCCTGAACGAAATCTCACTGCGCCATCGAGGGGTGATGTGCGTCAGCACCTCAGACTCACAAATGCGATGCGAATGCATCAAGTGCCAGCAGCTAGGGCGGCAACACGAGTTTCGAGGGTTTCAATGAGCCAAGCAACGGGTTGGTGCAGAAATGTGCGTGGGCAGATTGCTTTCCACACAGCTGGACCCGAGAGATCTCAAGGACTTGGGGGAGCAGCAGGCACCTGCTTATGCTGGAACGCCGGGAGTGGCCACGGCTGATCGCCCCCGCCTCGCTGCACACGCTGCTGCTGCGCAGGTGGCGGCGCGCCGACGGCGGCGACGGCCGCCGCGGGGAACATAAGACGCCCGCGACGCTGCCCGCACGCGAGCGCGGCCGCTGCGGCATCCGCCAGGCGTCGCCGCCGGGCAGCGAGTAGGGCGCAGCCGCCACGGCGGCGGCGGCGGCGGTCGCGTCTGCGCTGACGCGGCGCAGTGCCGGCCGCAGCGGCTGCGGCGGCGACGGCGATCCCCTTGAACCCTCCGAGGAGCGGGGGTTGAGGGCGCGGCCCCAAGGCTGCACGGCCATCGGCGGTTTGGTCGGGGACGCGCCGCCGGCCCCTTCCGCAGGGTTCAGGGGCGACAGGCGCGGCGACAGCGGTTCGGAGCCAGAGCCGCTGCTGAGGCGGCCGCGGCGGGCCGTGGCGGGCGCTGACGGCGGCGCTCCCGGCCCCGTCATGCTCTCGTACATGCCGTCCAGCGACATCTGCAAGGTGGGTGGGAGGGCTCAAAGCGCGGCTGGTATTCTGTTCCGGTGAGAAATCCGGGTCCAGGTTCGAAAGGCTACAGCAGGCGGTGCATCCGAAGCAAGATTGATGCAGGTGAAAGATAGTTACAGGCAAAAGGCATCATGAGGCGTCACGGTGGCGACAAGCAAAGCGGCAGCTGCTCGGCAGATTAGGGTATAGGGTGCAGGGTCAAATGACATCCAGTGCCCATTATGTGTGCACGGGTTGTGATTCCTCACCCGGGGGTTCGAAAGCAGCGCCAGCTGTGCCGCCAGCAGAGACGCCGGTTGGCTGCTGTTCAGCTGCGGCCTGGCCGCTGACGGCAGCAGCTCCTGCATCGGGAATTTGTCACACATCAGAACAAGAACAGCACTGATGTAACTTGAGCAGCAGATTTGCGCGTCCAGTGGGATTACTTGGCACAGCATGCTTGACCTCAGTAATGCCATAGACTAGTGGTGATTAGGAAAGTTCACCTGGATCTCGATGACGGCATGGCGCCGCACCGCAGCCCGCAGCGCCGCGGTGGCCGCCTGCTGCCTCGAGGTGCGCGCAGCAGCA
>JAABUM010003366.1_pt1 | contig 19744 bp, 18 predicted proteins | sample 5559161 | NCBI WGS metagenome assembly JAABUM01 (sample SAMN10711868, study PRJNA513369) | rock metagenome | isolation source: Antarctica rocks | place: Antarctica: Victoria Land, Siegfried Peak nord | reverse complement strand
TTACTCGCCAGGATCACACCACAGAGCCGGCCGCCTCCCTCGGCTCAATGCCGCACAACCGACCCGACTATCCAAGCCTAAATTCCAAACCCGCCTGTATCAAAGTCGTTGACACGTTCCGCGGCGTGCGATGGCGGCACGGCCAAGCTTCTCCTGCCGCGCATCCGGCGCAGCCCAGCCGCGCCGCAACCGGCCGTCTTGAGAGCGGCACGCTGGATGGCGAGGCCCTGGTAGGGGTGCCGATGCGGGCCGGGATGGTCCGGCTACGGTAGGGCGTCCCCGCCACCGTCCGGCGCCCCGGCCAGGAAGTCGAAGTCGCAGCCCAGCGGCGCCTGCGTCACGGTGCGGCGATACAGCGCCTTGTAGCCGCGGACGGGCACCGGCGGCGGCTGGAACGCGCCCAGGCGGCGTGCGACCTCGGCCGGGTCCACCAGCAGGTCTATGCGCTTGCTGGACACGGACAGGCGGATGCGGTCGCCGTCCCGCACGGCTGCCAAGGGGCCGCCGATGGCCGCCTCGGGCGCGACGTGCAGCACGATGGTGCCGAAGGCGGTGCCGCTCATGCGGGCGTCGGAGATGCGCACCATATCCTTGACGCCGGCCTGGGCGAGCTTGCGCGGGATCGGCAGGTAGCCGGCCTCCGGCATCCCGGCGGCGTGCGGGCCGGCGTTCTGCAGCACCAGGATGTCGGCGGGGGTCACGTCCAGGTCCGGGTCGTCCATGCGGGCGGCCAGGTCTTCGAGGCTGGTGAACACGACGGCGCGGCCCTCCGTCTCGAACAGGGCCGGGGTGGCGGCGGCGCGCTTGAAGATGGCGCCGTCCGGGGCCAGCGTGCCGGACAGGGCGATCAGGCCGCCCACGGGCGACACGGGATCGGCGAGGGGCCGGATCACGGCGCGGTCTACCCAGTCCAGCGGCTCGTCCAGGCGCTGGGCCAGGGTGCGGCCCTCCACGTCCACGGTGTCCAGGTGCAGCAGCGGGCGCAGCTCGCGCAGCACGGCGCCGACGCCGCCGGCGGCGTGGAAATCCTCCATGTAGCCCTCGCCGACCGGCTTCAGGTCCACCAGCACGGGGGTCTCGTCGCTGATGGCGTTCAGGCGGTCCATGCCGAGCTGCACGCCGATGCGCCCGACAATGGCGGCCAGGTGGACGACGGCGTTGGTGGAGCCGCCCAGGGCCATCAGCACGCGCAGCGCGTTCTCGACCGACTTTGCGGTGATGACCTGGCGGGGGGTGATGCGGGTCTCGATCAAGCGGACGGCGGCGCGGCCGGACTCTTCGGCGGCGACCAGGCGGTCGGCGTGGACGGCGGGGATGGCGGCGGTGCCGGGCAGCGACATGCCCAGGGCCTCGGCGATGCAGGCCATGGTGCTGGCGGTGCCCATGACGGCGCAGGTGCCGGCGGTGACGGACAGGCGGCCCTCGACGGCGGCGATCTCCGCGGCGTCCACGGTGCCGGCGCGATACCTGGCCCAGAAGCTGCGGCAGTCCGTGCAGGCGCCCAGGCGCTGGCCGCGGTGCCGCCCGGTGCTCATGGGGCCGGTGACGAGCTGGATAGCGGGGAGGTTGGCCGACGCCGCGCCCATGAGCTGGGCGGGCACGGTCTTGTCGCAGCCGCCGACCAGGACGACGGCGTCCATGGGCTGGGCACCGATCATCTCCTCGGTGTCCATGGCCATGAGGTTCCGGTACATCATGCTGGTCGGGCTGAGGAACACCTCTCCCAGCGACACCGTGGGGAACACGCGCGGCAGGGCGCCGGCAGCGAGGACGCCGCGGCTGACGGCCTCCACCAGCTCGCCCATGCCGCGGTGGCAGTTGTTGAAATCGGAAGGGGTGGCGGCGATGCCGACGACGGGCTTGTCGAGCAGGGCCGGGGACAGGCCCATGGAGCGGGCGAAGGAGCGGCGGAGGAAGCGGGCGAAGTCGCGGTCGCCGTAGTTGGTTAGGCCGCGGTCGAGGCCGTGGGGGTCGGTCATGGCGGGGGTTCCGGGGGAAGGTGGGCTAACGATCAGGGTCAGCGCTTGGCAAGTTCGCGCAACACGTCTGCCTGTTCTCTTAGGACCTCACGCGCTATCCTGAACTGTCTCTCAAGCTCCGTATTCCGCACCACAGAAGCCTCGATGTGCGGCAGGCTTGTAACTGCCGGGCGAGGAGCCTCGGAAATGCCGTCAGCAGCCTCACTGCTGAGGCGCGCGCCACTTGGGGCTGCATCAGCTTCAGCATGGTCTTGCACAGGAGAGTCTTTGTTCGCCATGGACGCATCCTGCCATGCCTCATGCTAAAGTTACAAAGGCAGATCTGCCGAGACGTTCAGGCTCTTGCTGCAAGGAAAATTTTGTTGTCCTTTCTACAGCGGTTGAGGAGCAGGGTTGCGCCCAATCCAGACTGTTATCACTCACCACGCCTTGGGCGAAGATCGCACGCGTCCACCTTGTGGAGTTCTGCCAAGCCAAGCCCTGTGGGAATGTTGACCTTCTCCACACCTGGAACCTCGATCGTTAAGGTTCGGGACGATGAGAGCAACCGATGCCACTGTGAAGTGTCAGCAATGGTGAACGTGATGTAGCCTGTAGAAAATGGATCAGGCCGTGGAACACTATAGCTGAACACCTGCAATCTGACCGGATTGTCATCAATCCAGGCTCTAACCAGTTCGTCCTGCTGAAGGCGCGAGAGGCGGATTGACCTGTGTTGAAGCGTCACAACAGTCAAATCGGCGGCTTGAGGCGCGGATGGCGGGTGCGTCTTAATATAGCCAAATGTCCATGGTTCGGTCCCGCCGGTCAAGTTTGAACCCCAGTAGGCCGAGCAGTTCGGTGTAGGCATCTTGTTGTTGAAAAAGGACCAGCTTGGGCCGCCTTGTTGTGACTGGCTTGGTAAGGGCAAAAGGGCGAAGGCAACCGTCGCCATCAGTGTGGATCTGCTCATGCCTTTCACCACCCTCCCCACAGCCCGCCCAGAGCAATCTGCACACCGTCTCATCAGCAGCACACCAAAGCGGATGGCGAATCCTACATCGAATTCGCTTTGATCTGGGCTGCCAGTCAATCCCGCGTCAGCAGCGAAATCACCCCGTCCAACTGGTCCAGCGTCTGCACATGCAGCCGTATGCTCCCGGCCCGGCCGTCGAACGACACCTGCACCCGCAGGCCCAGCCGCGCCGACAGGTCGCGCTCCAGCGCCGCCATCTCCGCATCCGGCGGCGGCCGTGGCGCGGCGGGTGCCGGGGGATGGGCGATGCGCTGGGTCAAAGCCTCAGTCTGGCGCACGTTCAGGCCACGGGCGATCACGGCGCGGGCGGCGGCCTCCGGCGCCGGGTGCGTCAGCAGGGCGCGGGCGTGGCCGGCGGACAGGGTGCCCTCGCGCAGGTGGGCGCGCAACGGCGCGGGCAGTTGCAGCAGGCGCATGGTGTTGGCGACGTGGCTGCGGGACTTGCCGACCAGGCTGCCCAGCCCATCCTGCGTCATGCCGAACTCGGCGGTCAGGCGCTTGTAGGCTTCCGCCTCCTCGATGGGATCCAGGTCCTGGCGCTGCAGGTTCTCCACCAGGGAGGCCGCCATGGCGTCGGTGTCGGACAGGGCGCGCACCAGCACCGGGATCTCCTGCAGCCCGGCGGCCTGCGCCGCGCGCCACCGGCGCTCGCCTGCGATGATCTGGTAGCGGCCGGGCTGGTCCGGGTGCGGCCGGGCCAGGATGGGCTGCAGCACGCCTTGCAGGCGGATGGACTCGGTCAGCTCCTGCAGCCGGGCCGGGTGCATGGCGGTGCGGGGCTGGAACGGGCCGGGGTCCAGCACGGCGACGGGCAGGGTCGCGCGCGGGGCGCCGGAGCCGGCGTCGGGCGGGGCGTCGCCGAACAGGGCGGCCAGGCCGCGGCCCAGGCGGGGAGGGCCGGGCCGGGCGCTGGCGGACGGCTCCTTCATGGGGCGGCCCGCTCGGCTGCGCGCTCCTGGCGAAGCACCTCGGCGGCCAGTCGCAGGTAGGCCTGGGCGCCGGCGGAGCGGTAGTCGTACAGCATCACGGGCTTGCCGTGGCTCGGCGCCTCCGACACTCGGACGTTGCGGGGGATCACGGTCTCATAGACCCGAGCGCCGAAGAAGCCGCGCACGTCGGCGGCCACCAGCTCGGACAGGTTGCTGCGCCGGTCGAACATGGTCAGCACGATGCCTTGCAGCTCCAGCCGGGGATTGAGGCTCCGGCGCACGCGCTCGATGGTGCGGACCAGGTGGCTCAGGCCCTCCAGGGCGAAGAACTCGCATTGCAGCGGGACCAGCACGGCGTCGGCGGCGACCAGGCCGTTGACCGTCAGCAGGCCGAGGCTGGGCGGGCAGTCTATCAAGATGAAGCCATAGGCGTCCCCGGCGTCGCGCAGCACGGCCTGCAAGCGGTATTCGCGGCGGTCCATGCCGGCCAGGTCTATCTCCGCGCCGGCCAGGTCGGGATCTGCCGGGATTAGGCTCAGGTTGGGGATACCGGTCGGCAGGACCGTACCGGCGATGGTGTCATGGCCAACCAAGCTGGCGTAGGTGCCGCGCCCACGCTGGGCCGGGGCGACGCCGAGGCCGGTGGAGGCGTTGCCCTGGGGGTCCAGGTCAATCAGCAGCACCCGTTCCCCGGCGGCTGCCAGGGCAGTGGCGAGGTTGACGGCCGTGGTGGTCTTGCCGACGCCGCCCTTCTGGTTGGCGACGGCCAGCACGCGGGGCGGACGGCCCGGGGCGGCCCAGCGGGGGAGTGCGGGGGCGGGCCGGTCACGCATGGGCGGCCTCGGCACGGTGCAGGCCGGTGATGGACAGGATGGCGCCGGGCTGGCCGGGGCCGGTGTGCTGCACGACCTCCATGCGCCAGGTGCGGCGGGCCTGCTCCAGCTCCTCCGCGGCGCGGGCGCCCTTGGGGAACAGGGCGGTTCCGCCAGGCGCGAGCAGCGGGGCGGCGAGGGCCAGCAAGGCATCCAGCGGGGCGAGGGCGCGGGCCGTCACCAGGGGCGCCGGGAGCAGCCTCACGGCCTCGATCCGGGCGCAGTGGACCTGTACCGGGGCGGCGGTGATGCGGGCGGCCTCTTGCAGGAAGGCGGCCTTGCGGCGGTCGGACTCGATCAGGGCGAATGGGATGCCCGTTGCGATGGCCAGCACCAGGCCGGGCAGCCCGGCGCCGGAACCGAGGTCAATGCCGCGCGTGGCGCCATCCGGGATCAGCGGCAGCAGGCGCAGGCTGTCCAGGACGTGGCGGGACCAGATTTGCCCGCGGTCGGCGGCGCCGACCAGGTTGATGGCGGCGGTCCACTTCTCCAGCAGCGCGGCATAGGCTTGCAGCCGTTCCAGCGTTTCACGTGAAACACCGGGCAGCGTCGGATGGGGGGTGGAGTCGGCGAGGCAGGGCATCCGTTGGGGTTAGCATGATGGGCCGCATGGGGCTACGCGGCGTGTTGAATTGCGGGCAGCAGGGGACGCTTCTGCTCCCTCTTCCTCCGGGAGAGGGTCGGGGTGAGGGGGGCTTGAGGCGCTGCCCCCGACCCTGAACAGCCCTGCGCTGGCGGGACCCGCAGTGCCTCGCCCCGCAGCCGAGTCCCCCTCACCCCGGCCCTCTCCCTCTGGGCAGGGCTATCGCCTTTGGCGCAGGAGTGTGAGGAGGTAGGGGCTGTCCCATCCGGCTCGTTTGATCTTGCGCCGGATGGAGGCGTTGTAGGCGTCGGTGCGCACGAGGTTGGGGGCGAGGCGTCGGAGCATGGCAAGGTTCTCGCCGGTGTTGTCGTGGCGTGTTGCGATGCGGTCCTCGCCGAAGGCCACGTCGAGCAGCCAGTGCCGGTTGTTCTCGATGCTCCAGTGCGTGCGCACGACGCGCAGAGCCTCGGCCGGCCCGAGCACGCGCGAGAGTGCGACGCAGCGGGTGCGGCGCTCTTCCTTGTCCCCGACCCGGCGCAGGCAGTCGATGCGTGCCGCCGCGGCCAGGCCTGCGAACGCGTAGCCGCCACCCCGGCCGCGTATGGCCTTGGCCGTGGCCCGGCTGCCATGCAGCGCATCGGCGGTGACCGTGGCGGCCGTGAGGTCCAGCAGCCCGATGGCCTCGCGCGCAGCCGCGACCTCGCTGCGCTCGGGCGCGCGGCGGACGGCCAGCACCAGGCGCTGCTCGGCCGCCCAAGCGGCCACCATGTGCAACGGCGTGCTCCGCCGGGCCGCGTCCACGGCACCGCGCAGCGACTTGCCGTCCAACGCCACGACCTGCCCAGCGGCGCCCACCTGGCCCGACACGGCGGCGGCGAACCGGCCCATGAAGGCACAGGACGCCGCCTCGAACGCAGGCGGGCCGAGCAGGCGGAACACCCGGCCGAACGTGTCGTGGCCGGGCACCCCGTGCGTGAAGCCCAGCACCTCGGCAAGCAGGCTCCGCTTGCAGCGCGCGAAATCGGCCGTGTCCACGCAGGTCCCTGCCCCGCACGGCATGGCCGCGAACGCGATGAACAGCAGGTCCGACAGGGCGTGCCGCGCGTTGGGCGCACGCGGGTCGGAAACGGACGCGAACAACAAGCCAAGGCCAACCGTCACCAGCCCCCAAGCACATGCCAGGAGGCCGCGTGACCGCAAGATCAGGCCAAACCATAGCCCCCCGCGTCATATGCAATCGCCCTGACCTCCGGGAGAGGGAGCAGGACGGCGTGGGTTCGGCTTGCGGGTGCAGGAGCTGCCAGCTTGACAGCAGGGCCGGCAAGGGATGCCATCCCGCCGCACCGCATGGGGACCGCTGTTGCCGCAACTCTCGCTCCATACGCCGCTCGGGGCGCTCACGATCTCGGAGGAGGACGGCGCCATCGTCGCGCTGGACTGGGGCTGGGGCCGGGACCAGGCCGAAACGCCGCTGCTGCTGCGCGCGCGCGGCCAGTTGCACGACTATCTCGACGGGGAGCGCACCGGGTTCGACCTGCCCCTGGCGCCCCATGGCAGCGCCTACCGCCAGCGCGTCTGGGCGGCGCTGCAGGCGGTCCCATATGGCGAAACCCGGACCTACCTGGACATCGCCGGGGTGGCCGGCGGGGCGGCGCGGTCGGTCGGGCAGGCCAACGGCGACAACCCCCTGCCGATCCTGATCCCCTGCCACCGCGTCGTTGCCACTCACGGCCTGGGCGGCTACTCCGGCGGCGACGGGACCGAGACCAAGCGGTTCCTGCTCGACCTGGAGGCGCGCACCCTCGCCCGCGTCCTGCCCCCTGCCCCACCCGGAGACCGCCCATGACCCACGCCGTACGCATCCACGCCCATGGCGGCCCCGAGATGATGCGGTGGGACGATGTGCCGACCCCCGAGCCTGGCCCGGCAGAGGCGCTGGTCCACCACACCGCCGTCGGCCTGAACTACATAGACGTTTACTTCCGCACCGGGCTGTATAAGACGCCTTCCCTGCCCGCGATCCTCGGCATGGAGGCCGCCGGCGTCGTCCGCGCCGTCGGCGCCGACGTGCAGGACGTGAAGGTCGGCGACCGCGTCGCCTACGCGACCGGCCCCATCGGCGCCTATGCCACCGACCGCGTCATCTCCGCCGACCGGCTGGTGAAGCTGCCGGACGCGGTAGACGACCAGACTGCGGCGGCGATGATGCTGCAAGGGCTGACGGCGCAGTATCTGCTGCGGCGGACCCACAGGGTCGGCCCCGGCGACACCATCCTGGTCCATGCCGCCGCGGGCGGCGTCGGGCTGATCCTGTGCCAGTGGGCCAAGCATCTCGGCGCCACGGTGATCGGCGTCGTGTCCACCGACGCCAAGGCGGAGCTGGCCCGGGCGCACGGCGCGGCGCACATTATCGTGGGCCACGCGAAGCTGGCAGCCGAGGTGAAACGCCTGACCGGCGGCGCCATGGTGCCGGTCGTATATGACAGCGTCGGCAAGGACACCTTCGGCGCCAGCCTGGACTGCCTGGTGCCGCTGGGCCTCATGGTCAGCTACGGCAGCTCGTCCGGGCCGGTGCCGCCGGTGGCCCTCGGCGTGCTCAGCGCCAAGGGCAGCCTGTTCCTGACCCGGCCGTCCCTCGCCACCTACACGGCCCTCCGCGCCGACCTGACGGCTGCCGCAGCGGAGCTGATGGAGGTGGTCGGCAGCGGCGCGGTCCGCATCAGGGTCAACCAGACCTTTGCGCTCAAGGACGCGGCGGCGGCGCACGTCGCGCTGGAGAGTCGCCAGACCACCGGCAGCACCGTCCTGATCCCATAAGGGCCTGACTTGCTGCACGCGCCCGTACCAGCCGGGCCGCCGGCGCCCAGCCCTACTCCCGCACCTGCCCCCGACCTCGCGCCGAACCCGGGGCGCACCCGGCTCACGGCGCTGATCGTCGCCTGCGCCCTGTTCATGCAGAACCTGGACGGCACCGTCGTCGCCACCGCCCTGCCCGCCATGGCGCGGGCGTTCGGCGCCGATCCGTTGCACATGAACGTGGCGCTCACGTCCTACCTGCTCAGCCTGGCGGTGTTCATCCCGGCCAGCGGCTGGCTCGCCGACCGCTACGGCACGCGCACGGTGTTCCGGGCGGCCATCGCGGTGTTCACCGTGGGATCCGTGCTGTGCGGGCAGTCGCACAGCTTGTGGGAGCTGGTGGCGGCGCGCGTCGTGCAGGGCATCGGCGGCGCCATGATGGTGCCGGTCGGGCGCCTGGTGCTGCTGCGCTCGGTCGCCAAGTCCGAACTGGTGGCGGCGATGGCCTGGCTCACGGTCCCGGCGCTGATCGGGCCGGTGGTGGGGCCGCCCATCGGCGGATTCCTCGTGACCTATGCCGACTGGCGCTGGATCTTCGATATCAACGTGCCCATCGGCGTGCTCGGCTTCGTGCTGGTCACGCGCTACGTGGACGACGTGCGGGCGCCGGTGCCGGGGCGGCTGGACGCGGTGGGCCTGCTGCTGTCGGGCGTGGCGCTGGCCGGGCTGATGTTCGGCTTCGAGACCATCGGGCGCGGCTTGGTGCCGGCATCGCTGGCCGGCGGCCTCGTCCTGCTCGGCGCCGCGTCGGGCGCTCTGTATATGCGCCATGCCCGGCGCCGGCCGGACCCGCTGCTCGACCTGTCCCTGCTCCGCATCCCGACCTTTGCGGTGTCGGCCTGGGCCGGGTCCATGTTCCGCATCGGCATCGGCGCCATTCCCTTCCTGCTGCCGCTGATGCTGCAACTGGGCTTCGGGCTGTCGGCGGCGGAGAGCGGGCTGATCACGTTTGCCAGCGCGCTCGGCGCCATCGTGATGAAGCCGGCGACGACGTGGAGCCTGCGCCTGTTCGGGTTCCGCACCGTGCTGGTGTGGAATGCGGCGCTGTCGGCAGTGCTGCTGGGCGCCTGCGCCTGGTTCCGGCCGGCCTGGCCGGTGGCGGGGCTGTATGCGGTGCTGGTGGCCGGCGGCTTCCTGCGGTCGCTGCAATTCACGGCCTACAACACCATTGCCTACGCCGACATTCCGCGTTCGCGCATGAGCGCCGCGACCAGCCTGTATGCCACCTTGCAGCAGCTATCCCTGACCCTGGGCATCACGGTGGGAGCCGCCGCGTTGCAGGCGTCCACGCTGCTGTCCGGGCGGACGCAGCCGGGGCTGCCGGACTTTTCAGCCGGGTTCCTGGTGGTGGCGGCAGCGGCGTTGCTGGCCGCGCCGATGGCGCTACGCCTGCGGCGGGACGCCGGGAACGAGATGTCGGGGCACCACGCAGGATAGGAGAGCCAAGGGCTTCCTTCCTGGACCTCACTAGAGGCGAAACCTTTGCACACCGATGTTCGAGGTCCGGGACCTGCGGCCCGGGTGCAGCGCCCCTTCTCTATGCCAGCCCCTTTCCCTCCACGGTGTCCCGTGCTCCCAGCCCTTCCCCGCGCAGCAGCGCGGTCCGGGCTGCCAGGTCGTCCCGCAGCACGGCGTCCAGGAACAGCCGGCACAGCCGGGCGACGCGCGGCTGGTAGGTCGGGTCGTTCCAGCGCCCGCCGATCTCGGCCTCCCCGGCGAACGAGGCATGGACCGCGCCGTCCAGCACCGCCAGCACCCCCGGCGCCGAGGCGGTGCGGAAACCCACGGTGCGCGCCCGCCAGTCCGGGGCGCCCATGCCGCTGTCCTGCGTGCCCGTCACGTGCAGGATCGGCGCGCTGATGCCGCCGAAGGCGACGTTGGCCGGAACCCCGAACACCGGGATCGGCAGCGGCGGGATCGGCGACAGCGCGACTCCCGCCCGCAGCCGGCGGTCCGGCAGGCTCAGTCCCCAGCCGCCCAGCGGCAGCCGCTCTCCCAGCATGTGGCTGACGGTCCACGCGCCATAGGAGTGCCCGGCGACCGCGACGCGCGCCGGGTCAATCACGCCCCGCAGCAACGGCTCCCCGCCGGCCAGCAAGTGATCGAGGGCGAACACCACGTCGCCCAGCCGGGCCACGGCGGCGCCGGGGTTCATCGCCGCGGCGCCCATGGCGCCGCGCGTGTCGGAGGCGCCTTGCCAGATCGCGGCGTCCGATCCGTGGTGCTGCAGGTGGACGGCCACGTAGCCGGCGGCGGCCAGGGCCTCGCCCAGGTAGGCCAGGCCCTCCCGGGTGCCGCCCAGGCCGTGCGACAGCAGCACCAGCGGCACCGGCCCGGCGCCGGCAAGGGTGGATGCCGCGGGACGGCGTATCAGCACGGGCACGGTGCGGTTGCGGGCACCGTCCCTCCACGCCAGCCGCAACGGCGGAGCGGGCGCGGCGGCAGGGGCGGTGTCGGCAACGGCTGCGGTGCAGGCCGCGGCAGTGGTCAGCAGGGTTCGGCGGTCAAGCATATCGCATCCAGGACAGGTGTGGAGGCGGCAGGAAACAGGATGCAGGCCGTCCGCCCCGCGATTGGAGGCATCCGAGACAAGCAGTCCACTGCCGCATGGGAATAAAGGATGTGGTGCGTGCGGACGCCACGCTCCAAGGGTGCAGAGGCGCTGCCCGGAATGGCTGGGTATCTGGCTGCTGTGGTTGAATGTCCACTGCCGGCCCTCAAGATGTCCGCTTTCGGACGCGTTGAAAATAAGAAATGAACATAGTAGAACATGAGACTAGCATTCGTGGTCGCTGAATATTGTGCTAGTATGTACGGGATGTGACGCTGTAATATAGGCTTCGCTAAAGCGATCCCGCTTATGCATGTCACGGCGCACATCGGCTTTCACTGTGGCTTCAGGTCATCAGGCTAGCTGGCCCGGCACGGCACCGATCCTGTTCGGTGCCGCGCAGCCGTTGTTTGGATTGGAACCGGCGTCATGCACCCCGCTGACCGCACTCCCCATGCCAACCACATACTGGCGGCGCTGCCGCTGTCCGAGCTGGCGCTGGTGCGCCCGCACCTGATCCGGACCCGGGGCGTGAACGGCCAGACCCTGCACGAGCCTGGCGAGCGCATGGACCAGGTGTTCTTCTTCGAGGACGGCTTCGCCTCCATGGTCGCCGTCGCCGACGACAGCGGGAGGGTGGTCGAGGTCGGGCTGATCGGACCGGAGAGCATGGTCGGCCTGGGGCTTGCCACCAACCCGGCTGGCATCGCCTACAACCGGACCATGGTGCAGATGCCCGGCCTCATGCACCGCATGCCGGCCGCGGCGCTGGCCGGCTGCCTGGACCGGGCGCCCGTGCTGCGCGCCCTGATGCTGCAGCGGCAGGAGATGCTGTTTGCGCAGGTCTCGCAGACCGCCGCCTGCAACAGCCGGCACACCCTGGCGCAGCGTTGCGCCCGGTGGCTGCTGCTGGCGCATGACCGCGTCGAGGACGACGAGCTGCTGCTGACGCAGGAGTTCCTGTCCATGATGCTGGCCGTGCGGCGTGCCGGCGTGACCGTGGCGATGCAAACGCTGCAGGCCGCCGGCCTGATCCAGTCCAGGCGCGGGCGCGTCCTGGTGTGCGACCGGCCCGGGCTGGAGACGGCGGCGTGCGGGTGCTACGCCCGGGTGTGCGGCTTCGCCGCCGAGGTGCAGGCCGCCACGCCTGCCCCAAGGTTCGAAGACGTACGTGAACGTGTATTGGACAGGGCATAACCAACTGATAGCGCATCATACTTGCGCGTTTACCGATTGCAGCCCTGGCAAGGCCGCCGGTATAAGAAACGTGATGATCATGGCCTGTGACCGTGCTTCGCATCCCGCTCATGCGGAACGGCCGGCCTGGCACCGCTGTAGGCGGACCTGTCATCATGCCTTCCTTGGGTGTGGCACCGGTTCGCTGGCCACGCCCCCTGCCCTGCGGTCCGACCATGGAGGAGAGACATGACAACAGCTATCCCGGTGCTGGTGCTGGATGATGATGCGGCGTTCCTCGATTTCGTGGCCAACGAGCTTGCCGCCGCAGGGTTCAGCCCTGTACGGGCCTGTACGATCATGCAAGCCGAAGCCATGGTGCTCAGCGGCCCCGTCCGGTTCGAGGCGCTGGTGCTCGACGTGGGGCTGCCGGATGGCGACGGGCGGGAACTCTGTGCCCGCGTGCGGGCAGCCGGGGTGCATGTTCCCATCATCATGCTCACCGGCTCGGACGAGGAAGGGGACGTCGTGCGCGGATTGGAGGCCGGGGCGAACGACTACGTTGCCAAACCCTGCAGCGCCGGCGTGCTGATCGCGCGGCTCCGCACCCAGCTTCGCCTGCACGAGAACAGCATGGACGCGGTGTTCACGCTCGGCCCCTGGCAGTTCCACCCGGCGCAGAAGCTGCTGCGGAACGCCCGGGGCGTGAAGGTCTGGCTGACGGCGAAGGAGGTGGACATCCTGCGCCACCTACAGCGCAACGGCGGCACCGTCAGCAAGCAAGCGCTGCTGTCCGATGTCTGGGGCTACAACCCTTCCGTCTCGTCCCACACGCTGGAGACGCACATCTACCGCCTGCGCCAGAAGATCGAGGCCGACCCTTATGCTGCCCGGCTGCTGTTGACCGCCGAGGGCGGCTACCGCTTGGCGCCGGAGCCGATGGCGGCCTGATGGTCTCGAAAGACCCGCCGCGGCGGTAGCCGCGGCGGGGCAGCAGAAGTTCGTGCGGTATGATGGGGCCGGCGTGATCGAGCCGCCGACGCCGGGGCAGCCGGTCGTTTACGGGACACGCAGATAGAAGCAGGTTGCCGTCCGCCTGGCATCGTGCCAAGCCGACTCATGCTGTGTGGTGCCCGTTCCGGGGCCGCGCGCCGATGCGGTGGGATGGCAGGGGTGAGGCGCAGGCTGTTGCAGCGCGTTGTCGGACATGGGGCGGCAAGGCCGGGCGGAACGGTGCCGACACGGCGGTTCACCTCGCTCCCCAGGCAGATCGCCGTGTAAGCGTGTCCAAACTGCCACGCTGGCGGCTGGCACCTACCAACTGCCCCCGCAGTCCAGGTAAATCAGGGCAACATGACCTTGACGGTCAGCGGACGCCCGGCGCAAAAGCGGTGTCGGCGTCAATCAAACCTGGAACGACTCCGGCACAAGGCTGGAACCTTGACGATCCACTGCAACCTTGCCGGCTGCTGAGCAGTTTTGCACGCTCAACACTTTAGAAAGTGACCGCGATGTCCCGTTTCAACATGTTGTCTGCCTTGCTGCTTGCGGCCTCGCTTGCCGCTTGCGGGCAAGGCTCCCCGTCCGCAAACGCTCCTATGACTTCGACCAACTCGAATTCGTCGAGCCAGATGCCGCAGCCACCCAACAGCTTGCCGGACGGAGCCTCGGTGAACGCTCCCATCGCGAGCCAGACCGGCGTCGTCGGTACGACGGAAACTGCTTCTCCCGCTCGCCGCGTTTCGGCCCGGCGTCCGGTGCGTCGCCCTCGCCAGTCGGCCCGCCGCGCCCGCCCGTCAACAGTGGTGCCAGCGTCCACGCAGGACACTGCGCCGCAATAGCGTTGTCCGATGCGGAACGGGCCTGGAAGGTCCGTTCCGCGTTGGGAGCCTTAGCTATGCCAGCCGCCTATCGGCTGTCTGCTGGAACGCTTGGCGTCCTACCCATTCCAAGCATCCTGAACGGCCCTGCATCAGGCGCTGGCTGTGACGGCGGCAGCAAAAGAACGCTCGGTCGCGCATCGTCATTACTGCGAGCCGCAGTTCCTGCTTACCAGTCCATTTGCCCGAGCGCCGCACGCGCAGCCTTCCCGTCGCATGCGGCACGCAATGATGCCATGGGCCATCCGCTCCGACCCTTATCGTGATTGCGAGCCGCCCTTGCGGCGCGGCAATCCACGGACGGCAAGGACGGCGCTTACGGCCTCTGGATTGCCGCGCCGAAACCGGTTCGCAATAACGGAGGCGGTCAAAGCAGATGGCCATTGATACAAAAGCGGCGACGGTCAACTTTCCTTCGAGAGGCTGGACGTCCAGGTAGGCCGTCTGGTCCCGCCTCACCGCCATCGGGCGCGTGCCATAGGTCGTGGAGCGGACGTTGCAGGACGCGGTGGGCCGGCCTCCCCCATGATGCCAAACGCCGTTGCCTCCGGCTGGTCGTTGCGAGGAGCGCAGCAGCGGGGCTATCCAGGAACGGCAAGAGCCATTCCGGCGATGTGCCTGTGCCACGCCGCAAGAGTGGTCGGACCATTCGAAGGCAGAGGCGGCTGTGCGGCACCCGAGGGGCCTGGACCAACGCCCATGCCGGGCCGTCGCAGCGCCGTGGCTTCTAAGCCGTGCGCCGCTTCGGTAGGATGCCTGGCCACCAGCAAGGACCCCACCCGTGAGCGGCTTCCGCAGCACCGAGCGCTACATCGCCTCCCGCGACCTGGAGGTGGCGGTCAACGCCGCCGTCGCCCTGCAGCGCCCGCTGCTGGTCAAGGGCGAACCCGGCACCGGCAAGACCGTGCTGGCGCACGAGGTCGCCGCCGCACTGGGCTACCCACTGGTGGAATGGCACGTGAAAAGTACCACCAAGGCGCAGCAGGGCCTGTACGAGTACGACGCCGTGTCCCGCCTGCGCGACAGCCAGTTGGGCGACCCGAAGGTGGCGGACATCGGCAACTACATCGTCCGCGGCAAGCTGTGGGACGCCTTCGACGCCGACCGGCCGCAGGTCGTGCTGATTGACGAGATAGACAAGGCCGACATCGAGTTCCCGAACGACCTGCTGCTCGAACTGGATCGGATGCAGTTCTTCGTTTACGAGATCCGGCAGACCATAGCCGCCCGGCACCGCCCGGTGGTCATCATCACCAGCAACAACGAGAAGGAGCTGCCGGACGCCTTCCTGCGCCGCTGCTTCTTTCACTACATCCGCTTCCCCGACCGCCCGACGATGGAGCGGATCGTGGATGCGCACTACCCCGGCCTGCAATCGGACTTGGCGCGCGAGGCGCTCACGGTGTTCTTCCAGGTGCGGGAGGTGCCGGGGCTGAAGAAGAAGCCGGCCACGTCCGAGCTGCTGGACTGGCTCAAGCTGCTGATGATCGAGGACATGCCCGCCGACGCGCTCCGCAGCACCGACGCCCGCGTGGTGATCCCGCCGCTGCACGGTGCGCTGCTGAAGAACGAGCAGGACGTTCATCTGTTCGAGCGGCTGGCCTTCCTGAACCGGCGCGGCGGCTAGGGCGTGTCCGGGTCAGGCGGCGTCGGGGCTGGACGGATACCCGCAGGCGCAGCGCCTGAAGGCTGCCGGCCGCGTCCTCCTGCACCGGACGGGTTCTAGCCGTGTTCGGGCATTTCGTGCTGGCGCTGCGGGACGCCGGGGTGCCGGCGTCCGTCACGGAGTACTTGGCGTTGCTGGGCGCCATGCGGGCCGGGGTGGCGGATTACAGCGTCGAGGACTTCTACCACCTGAGCCGTGCCGCGCTGGTGAAGGACGAGCGGCACCTGGACCGCTTCGACCAGGTGTTCGGCAGCGTGTTCCGCGGGCTGGACGCTGCGGCAGGCGGGGAGGCCGCCCAAGGCCCGGCGCCGCGCGACCTGCCGGCGGAGTGGCTGCGCCGCATGGCGGAACGGCTGCTGACCGCGGAGGAGCGGGCGCAGGTGGAGGCGCTGGGCGGCTTCGACAAGCTGATGGAGACCTTGCAGCAGCGGTTGAAGGAGCAGGAGGGCCGCCACCAGGGCGGCAGCAAGTGGATCGGCACGGCGGGAACCTCGCCGTTCGGCGCCTATGGCTACAACCCCGAGGGCGTGCGGATCGGCCAGGACGGCAGCCGGCACCGGCGCGCGGTGAAGGTGTGGGACCGGCGCGAGTTCCGCGACCTGGACGACGGGGTGGAGCTGGGCACGCGCAACATCAAGCTAGCGCTGCGCCGGCTGCGCCGCTTCGCGCGGCAGGGGGCGGCGACGGAACTGGACATGCCGGGCACCATACGGGCGACGGCGCACAACGCCGGGTCATTGGACCTCAAGATGGTGCCGGAGCGGCACAACGCGGTGAAGGTGCTGCTGTTCCTGGACGTGGGCGGCAGCATGGACGACTACATACGCGCGTCGGAGGAGCTGTTCTCGGCGGCGCGCAGCGAGTTCAAGCACCTGCAGTTCTACTACTTCCACAACTGCCCGTATGAGCGGCTGTGGCAGAGCAACGCCCGGCGGCGGGACCAGGCGATCCCGACCGAGGAGGTCCTGCGCACCTACGGCCCGGACTACCGCGCCATCTTCGTCGGCGACGCCACCATGAGTCCCTACGAGATCGCAGCGCCCGGCGGCAGCGTCGAGCATTGGAACGACGAGGCCGGGGGCGCCTGGATGCGCCGTCTGCTGGGCCATTGGCGGCGCAGCGCCTGGCTCAACCCGGTGCCGCGGGAGTACTGGGCCGGCGCGCAGTCCATCGGCATGGTGCGGGAGTTGATGGCGGACCGCATGTTCCCGCTGACGCCGGGCGGGCTGGACGAGATGATCCGGGAGCTGGGACGGTGAGGGCGGCCCGCGTCCTGGCGCCCCTGGCGCTGACCCTGGCTGCCGGAACGGCAGCGGGGGCGGCGGAGGTCTGCACCTATGCCGGCGCGGCCAGCCACAAGGCGCGGGTCGCGGTGCGGACGGAGGCGGCGGAGGCGGCGGGCCTGCTGACGGTCCGCGTCGTGGCCCAGCTGCAGGCGGAGCCGTGGTGGTGGTCGGTGGGATACCTGTCGGAGGAGATCAGCACCTGGCGCGGCGGGGAGCTGCAATCGGTGGCGGTGAACGGCCGCTACATCCTGGACGGCCGGGCACGGCGGCAGCAGTGGGACGTGCTGGTGCGCGGGCCGGACGGCCTGCAGGCGCAGCGGGTGCAGAGCACGTCGGCCGCCGAGTTCGGGCGCCGCCATCCCCGGTTCGCCGCCAACTGGGACCCGGCGCGGTTCGGGCAGCCCTGGCTGGCCGACTACGCGGCGGCAGCACCGGAGCGCCGGACGGACCTGGACCTGCCACGGGCCGGGCTAGCGCCGGGGCTGCGGACGCCGCTGGCGCTGGCGTTCTACTGGTCGCGGTTCTTCGGGCCGGGCAGCATGGTGGTCCCGGTGTTCCTGCCGGGTTGGAAGCGGGACGCGCGGGCGGACGAGCCGGTGGCGGCAGTGGCGCCGGGCCGGTGGCGCATGACGCTGCGGCATCCTGCGCTGGGCGGCGGGTCCTGGGCAGAGGCTGCGGTGTCCCCGGACCACCGGCTATTGCGGCTGACGTTCGCGGTGCGGGCGCGGGCGGGGGACGGGGAGGGCTGGGTGGCGCTGGAGGGGTGCGGGCCTTGATGCCGCACGGCGGCTCAAGCCGGTTGGGGCTGACGGCCGTTGGCGCCGCAGCGCGGGGAGGCCAGACTTGGACAACGCCGCGCCACGCCGCCGCACGCCATGTCCGCAGTTAAACTGGTCGAGCCGGCGCCGGTTTTCCTGCCCGGCTACATCGAAGCCTTGAAGGCCGGCTGGTCGCCCAACACGACACGTGACGTGAGCGGCGAGCAGCTTGCCGCCATACGCGCGGACGCGGGGGCGTTCCTGCGTGGCCTGACGCAGCGTGACGGCGGCGGCACCATAACCCTGGGGGACGCCACGGTGGTGCCGCGCCTGCCCGGCCGGGTGCTTTGGGTTTGGGACGGCGAGTTCTGCGGAGCCATTAACCTCCGCTTCGTCCCCGGGACGCTTGACCTGCCGCCGCACGTTTCCGGGCACGTCGGCTATGCCATCGTGCCCTGGAAGCAGCGCCGCGGCTATGCGACCCGGGCGCTTGCCCTGATGCTTTCGGTCGCGCACGGGGCCGGGCTGCCGCGCCTGCTGGTCACATGCGATGCGGGCAACGTCGCGTCGTGCCGGGTCATCGAGGCGAACGGCGGCATCGCGGCGGGCAGCGCGCAGCACTCGGACCAGTCCGGCGGAGGCAAGCTGCTGTTTTGGCTGGCCACCGCGGCCTGACCCTCCGCGTCCCGCCGGCGATGCGGGTCATGGCGCCGCGCCCTGCCTTTAGGCGGCTTCCAGGTCTTTGGCCCCACACTCGGCGGTAGCCGGCCAAAGTCCTGAAACGGCTGGCGTAGGTATATTTCGAAGCTATTGCTTACAACAAAAAGTGCTACCATGGGATGATCTGGAGGTCAGCCCGGCAACGGACCACGGCAAATCCTGCTCCAGGACCCTAAGCAGCGATGACCATGACCGGAAACACAGTGAATGGCGGTTGGCGAGTACATCCTGGATGAACCGGCTGACCGGCTGCGTGAGGCCGTCCGGCGGCGTGGGGTCAAGCGCCTGTTGATCGGCGGCATGTCCGGCTCCCAGTGGGCGGCACCCGAACCCGGGCGCACCGTGCGCTTCCGGTCCGACTCGTCTAACGGGCTGCGGCCACTGAGCGTCACGACGCCTCGCATCCTGGAGCCGCCGGGGCCTGCCGGCCCCGGCCTTCGTGTGCCCATAACCGGGACCGCCCTGATTTTCCAGGTGATGGCGCCCATGCGCCACGTCGGGTTCCGGTCCCGGCTGCATCGCCCGACCCCTCCGCTCAAGGTGCGGATGGCGACCTTCGACCCTGCCATCTGCGAATCCACGACCAATGGCACCGGGATCATCGCCGGCAAGCCGTTCGAGGGCGTCGAGGCCGTTCCGGGCGGAGTGGCGCAGGGGGCCGCCCAGGGCGGGCCTGCGGCGACGCGTGGAGGCGTTGGTCAAGGCTTGACTGGACGCAACGCTGGCCATCGCGGATGAGCGGCATGGCGAAGGTGCTGGTCGTCGAAGACGAGTTCGCCATCGCGGACCTGCTGGAGGCAGTCCTGACCGACAAGGGATACAGCGTGGTGCTGGCCGGCGACGGCCGCCAAGGGCTGGACCGCCTGGCCGAAGGTCCGCTGCCGGACCTGGTCATCTCCGACTACATGATGCCGGTCCTCGACGGCATCGGCCTGATCCGGGCGATGCAGGCCAGCGAGGCGCAACGCGGCATCCCCTACATCGTCATGAGTGCGATGCCGGAGGCGAACATACGCGGGCGCTTCGAAGGGTGCGCGGCCTTTGTCCACAAGCCGTTCAAGCTTGCCGCCCTGGTCCGGCTGGTCGCCTCCATCCTTGACGAACGGAACACCGAGCCGCAGCCGGATGTGATCATGCCAGGCGCGGGATTACCTGCCTCGGTCCTTGGCCTGCTCGCATCCCCAACCGCTGTTGCGGATGGGTCAGGCATTGATGGACAAAGACACTCAGAGCCTCGTTGCTGACCAAAACTTGACCAGGATGCCAAGAACATCGAGGCTGGCTCTGTGTGCCCCTGAAATGTTCCACTGTGATTGTAATAACCCTGCAGCATACCAAGTGCATATGACTAGGGCGTGTCCTCATTTGTGGTCTTCCGCTTGGCGTTGAGTTCGGTTGACAAGTGGTTGGCAGGCAGGGGGCAGACGGATGCGGCGCTATGGGCTTCGCGACGACCAGTGGGAGCGCATATGC
>JAABUM010003365.1_pt1 | contig 19745 bp, 19 predicted proteins | sample 5559161 | NCBI WGS metagenome assembly JAABUM01 (sample SAMN10711868, study PRJNA513369) | rock metagenome | isolation source: Antarctica rocks | place: Antarctica: Victoria Land, Siegfried Peak nord | reverse complement strand
GTGCCGCCCTGCCAATCGATCTTGGTCTGGATCAGCTTCTCGATGTCGTCCACATAGCGCTGGTCGCTGCGCGTGACGATGGAGATTGCGATACCGGAGCGGCCGGCACGGGCCGTACGGCCGATGCGGTGGACGTAGTCTTCGGCGTGGGTCGGGACGTCGAAATTGAAGACATGGCTCACGGCCGGGATGTCGAGCCCGCGAGCCGCCACGTCCGAGCAGACCAGAAGCGAGACCTGGTGGTTGCGAAACGCCTCAAGCGACGCCATGCGGGCTCTCTGGTCCATGTCGCCATGCAGGCAACCCACCGAGAAGCCATGCTTTTCGAGCGACTTCGTCAGCAGTGCCACGTCGCGCTTGCGGTTGGAGAAGATGATGGCGTTGCTCAACTCTCCCGCTTCCCGGAGCAGCTTGCGGAGCGTCTCGCGCTTGGCCGAACCTGGGCCAGACGCGACGAGGGCCTGGGTCACGCCCTCGGCCGTCGAGGCTGCCCTGGCGACCTCGATCCGCGCGGGATTGTGCAGGAAGGTCTCGGTCAGCCTGGTGATCTCGGGCGGCATGGTGGCGGAAAAGAACAGGGTCTGGCGCGTGAAGGGCACCAGCTTGCAGATCTTCTCGATGTCCGGGATGAAGCCCATGTCGAGCATGCGGTCCGCTTCGTCGATCACCAGGATCTCGATGCCGGTCAGCAGCAGCTTGCCGCGTTCGGCGAAATCCAGGAGTCGCCCCGGCGTGGCGATCAGGACATCGACGCCGCGGGTGATCTTGGCTTCCTGGTCGCCGAACGACACACCGCCGATCAACAGCGCGACATTGATCTTGTGGTTGACGCCGTAGCGGCCGAAAGCTTCCTCGACCTGCGCCGCGAGTTCGCGCGTGGGCTCCAGGATCAGGGTTCGCGGCATCCGGGCCCTGGCGCGGCCGTTCTCGAGCCGCGACAGCATCGGCAGCGTGAAAGCAGCCGTCTTGCCGGTCCCGGTTTGCGCGATGCCCAGGACATCGCGCCCCGCGAGGGCGATCGGAATGGCCTGTTCCTGGATGGGCGTCGGTACCGTATAGCCGGACGATTCTACGGCTTGGAGGACCTTGTCACTAAGGCCGAGTTCGCTGAAATTCATTGAGTGTTGCGTTTGCCGTCGACGAACACGGCCCGCGAGACCCGCGCAGGGCCGTAGAGTTGCAGGCACGATCAATCGTGCGCCGAAGAGCGACGCGGGACGCTCACTGATGGTGATGCAAATAAGCGGAAACCGCAATAAGTCAACGACGTCCTGTCCGCGACAGCGGAATCGGTATCGAATAGTCTGCAGCAGGCGCGATCAAATGCCTTGCAGAGGGCCGGACGCCTCGAACCAGGACCACCCGCCGGTTCGACCTGATGTTCAGTGGATTCGGATCATGACCGAACTCTTCGGCACTGAACCGGTCGGCGTGGGATCGATACCGGCGTCCGCAATGCCCGTCGGTGCGACCGCGGGGTTCTGCGCCCGGGCCGCCACGATCGAGACCCGGCCAGGCTGGGACAGCCACGCCAAGCCTTGGGCGCCCGCCAGGCAGCCGATCGAGACGATCACGGCCGTCAAGGCGAACCATTGAGTCGCGGATCCACGGTCGTCGCTCGTGAAGGTCTTCACCATGGCCCGCCACCTGCTGCAATCGTCCGATCGCATGCTGCCCGAGTAGCGTTGAACTTCGATTAACGCTACCGGGGCCTTGCCGACTGCAGCGCAATCCGCCTCGCACGAGACCTCTCCGACGCCGCGCAACCGAAATCGCGGGTCCGGGTCAGACGTCGACGAGGTCGGCCGCGCTCTTGGCGCGGTCCTGGATGAAGGCGAACCGCGCCTCGGGCTTGTTGCCCATCAGCCGCTCGACGGCGTCCGACGTGCCGGCCGCATCCTCTTGCAGCACCGCCACTTTCAGGAGCGAGCGCTTGCCCGGATCCATCGTGGTCTCCTTGAGGTCGCGCATGGGCATCTCGCCGAGGCCCTTGAAGCGGCTGATCTCGACCTTGCCGCGGCCCGTCATCGCGGTCTTCATCAGGTAGTCCTTGTGGGCGTCGTCCCGGGCGTAGGTCGATTTCGTGCCCTGGGTCAGCCGGTAGAGCGGCGGCACGGCCAGGAACAGGTGGCCGTCATCGATGAGCTTGGGCATCTGCCGGTAGAAGAAGGTGATCAGCAGGGACGCGATATGGGCGCCGTCGACGTCCGCGTCCGTCATGATGATGATCTTGTCGTAGCGCAGGTCGCCATCGCGATAGTGCTGGCCCGTGCCGCATCCGAGCGCCAGGGACAGGTCGGCCAGTTGCTGGTTCCCGGCCAGCTTGTCGCGCGTGGCATTGGCGACGTTGAGGATCTTGCCGCGGAGCGGCAGCACCGCCTGGCTGGCGCGGTCGCGGGCCTGCTTGGCCGAGCCGCCCGCGCTGTCACCCTCGACGATGAACAGTTCCGAGCCCTGCGCGGCCGAGTTCGAGCAATCGGCCAGTTTGCCCGGCAGGCGCAGCTTGCGGGTGGCGGACTTCCGCGCCACGTCCTTCTCGGCGCGGCGCCGCTGGCGCTCCTCGGCCCGCTCGACGCTCCAATCGAGCAACTTGGCGGCCTGGGAGGGCGCGGCCGCCAGCCAGTGATCGAAGCTGTCGCGGAGCGCGGCATCGACGATGCGGCCCGCCTCCGCGGTCTGCAGCCGTCCCTTGTTCTGGCCCTGGAACTCCGGCTCGCGGATGAAGACCGACAGCAAGGCCGCACAGGTCAGCATGACATCGTCGGCCGTGATGGCGGCGGCACGACGGCTCTGCCCGATGCGCTCGGCATGGTCCTTGAGGCCGCGGAGCAGGGCGGTGCGCAACCCCGTCTCGTGGGTGCCGCCCTGGGGTGTCGGGATGGTGTTGCAGTAGGAATGGACGAAACCGTCGTCGTCGGCGAGCCAGGTCAGCGCCCATTCGAGTGAGCCGTGTCCCCCGACCTTGGTCATCTTGCCGGTGAAGGGCTGGTCCGTGACGAAGCTCCTGCCCTCGACCTCCTGGGCGAGGTGGTCCTTGAGTCCCCCGGGGAAGCGGAACACCGCCTCTTCGGGCGTCTTGCTGCCCGCGACGAGACTCGGCGCGCAATGCCACCGGACCTCGACGCCGCCGAACAGATAGGCCTTCGAGCGCGACATCCTGAACAGGCGCGCCGGCTCCAGCCGGGCCTCGGCGCCGAAGATCTCGGGATCCGGCTTGAACCGCACCTTGGTGCCGCGGCGGTTCGCCACCCGGCCCACCGTCTCCAGGGACCCGACCGGCAGGCCGCGCTCGAAACTCTGCCGGTAGAGCGTCTGTCCGCGCGCCACCTCGACGTCGAGCCGCTCGGACAGGGCGTTGACGACCGATATGCCGACGCCGTGCAGGCCGCCCGAGGTCTGATAGGCTCCCGAATCGAACTTACCGCCGGCATGCAGGGTCGTCATGATGACTTCGAGGGCCGAACGGTCCGGGAATTTGGGATGCGGATCGATCGGGATGCCGCGGCCGTTGTCGGTCACGCTGCACGCCCCGCTCTCGTCGAGCGAAACGTCGATGAAGGTCGCATGACCCGCCACCGCCTCGTCCATCGCATTGTCGATCACTTCGGCGAAGAGGTGGTGCAGCCCCGCTTCGTCGGTGCCGCCGATATACATGCCGGGCCGACGCCGCACCGGCTCCAGGCCCTCCAGCACCTCGATCGAGGCCGCCGTGTAGCCGGACTCGTCCGGAGTGCCGTCCCGCGGCATCGGGGCGGGGCGCCGACGCGTCTTCTCGAGGGCCGCAGGCGCGGCACTTTGCGCCGGGCTCTGTCCAGCGACGGCCGCTACCCCTCCGAGGTCGTCGTCGTTCGCCAGGGCAAACAGGTCGGCCGGGGGCTCGAGGGCGGCAGCGGACCGTTTTGGCATCTGATAGGCCTCCATCGACGCGGGAACGGGAACAGACCGTAAACATAGGCATGACGTGGTTAACATGAAAGCTTCCGGCTTTCGACCGATCCGCGCTATGGCACGCGACGGGGTGTGGACGGGTCGACACCGATGAGCGTCTCGCCAGGTTCCGGCTTCGCCCCGGCGGACGAGCGCGTATGAAGTCCCTGGATCCTCTGCCGATGAATCCGCTGGTCCTCGGAGTCGCGCGGGCCATGTCGGGCCGGGCCTGGCGGGCGCGTCTCGACGAGACGGGCGCGCGCCGCGCGATGGCCATCGCGCAGGCGCATGGCATGCCGGACCTCCTGGCCCGTATCCTGGCGAGCCGCGACCTCGATGTGCCGGATTGCGTCGGCTACCTCGCCCCAACGATCCGCAGCCTCATGCCGGACCCCGATGTCCTCACCGACATGCAGGCCGCGGTGGACCGTCTCGCGCGCGCCATATCGGCCGGGGAACAGGTGGCGGTGCTGGGCGACTACGACGTCGACGGCGCCGCCGCCACGGCTCTCCTGGTCGACTATCTGCGGGCCGCGGGCCTCGACCCGGCGATCCATATCCCCGACCGGCTCGTCGACGGCTACGGGCCGAGCCTCGGGGCCGTCCGCCGTCTTGGGGCCGGCGGCGCCACGTTGCTGGTCACGGTCGATTGCGGCTCGACCAGCCTCGTGCCGCTCGACGAGGCGGCCCGCCTCGGGGTCGACACCCTGGTGATCGACCACCATCAGGTCGGCGCCGAACTGCCGCGTGCCGTCGCCGTGGTGAACCCCAACCGCGGCGACGACCTGTCCGGGCTCGGCCACCTCTGCGCGGCGGGCGTGGTGTTCATGGTGCTGGTGGGGCTCCACCGCGCGCTGAAGCGCGCGGCCTTCTGGCACGGTCGCCCGACACCCGATCTCCTGGAAGCGCTCGACCTCGTGGCGCTGGCCACGGTGGCCGATGTCGTGCCGCTGGTCGGGCTCAACCGCGCCATCGTGAGCAAGGGACTGGCCGTCATGGCGTGCCGCGGCCGTCCCGGCCTCACCGCTCTGTTCGACGTCGCGAGCGCCGATGGGGCGCCGACGCCGTTCCATCTCGGGTTCCTGGTGGGACCGCGCATCAACGCCGGCGGGCGGATCGGCGATTCGGCGCTCGGCACGCGGCTGCTGCTGACGCGCGATCCGATCGAGGCCGCGCGGATCGCGGCCGACCTCGATCGGCTCAACCGGGAACGGCGCGTCATCGAACTCGCGGCCGTGGCGGAGGCCGAGGGCGAGGCGCTCGGGCTTCTGGCGGGCGACGAGGGCAGGGCCGTCATCGTGGTGGCGGCACCGGGCTGGCACCCGGGGATCGTCGGGCTCGTGGCGTCGCGATTGCGCGAGCGTTTCGACCGGCCCGCCTTCGCGGTCGCGCTGTCGGACGGGCGCGGTATCGGGTCTGGGCGCTCGATCCCCGGCGCCGACCTCGGCGCCGCCGTACGCCTCGCGGTCGAGCGGGGCCTTCTGCTAAAGGGCGGTGGCCACGGCATGGCGGCCGGGGTCACGTTGGAGACCGCCGGGCTCGATGCCTTCCGCGACTTCCTGCATGACCATTTCGCGGAGGACATGACGCGCTCCCGCCAGGACGGCTGGCTCGCCGTGGACGCGACGCTGTCGGCCGGCGCGGTCACGCCCGACCTGATCGGATCACTCGCCGCCGTGGGCCCGTTCGGGGCCGGAAGTCCGGACCCCGTCGTGGTGCTGCCGAACCATCGCGTGATCGACTGCGGCATGGTGGGCGACGGCCACCTGCGGGCCACCCTGGCGGCCCGGGACGGAAGCCGCATCCGCGCGGTCGCGTTCCGGGCCGCCGGCACGCCGCTTGGCGTCGGCATCGCGGCCGCGCGCGGCAAGATCGTCCACGCGGCCGGCACGCTGACGATCGACCGCTGGGGGGGCGGGCAGGGGCGCCCCGAACTCCGCCTGGTCGACGCCGCCCTGGTGCCCGATCAGCCGGGCTGACCGGGCAGGAGTGCCTGATCCGTGTGGTGTCCCGGGGCCGTTCGGTCTGGCCCGGCGAGGGGGCGGCGCGCTTGCCAGCAGACGCCCGCTTTGCTTATAAGGTCGGCGTGGCGACGCCCGACCCGGCCGTGTCATCCGCGCCCATCGTCTAGCGGTCCAGGACGTCGCCCTTTCACGGCGAAAACAGGGGTTCGATTCCCCTTGGGCGCGCCAGCATTAACAGTATGTTAGGTGGTGTAGCTCCTTCCAGTGTCCAGTTTGTGTCCTGCCAACGTGGCTGGATCGGACTGGACGATAATAGCCGATGTGAGCCAAACTGCCTCGCGCCTGCGCGAGGGGCGGTTGGGACTCGTAGCCAACATCACGCGCGACGCTTTGTCCGAGTAGCCGGGGGAGCGTGAGTCGTTGGCGAAAAAAGCTTCTGCCCAGCAGGCGGCATGGACGACGCTTACCGAACATCTGCAGGCAGGCTCGGTGCTGCAGGAAGGCAGCCCACGGCTGGCCGAGTATGCGCTCGACAATTTCGACCCGAAGGTGGTGATCGAGCGCCTCCTAGATCCCAAACCGACCTACTTCGCCCACAAAAATATTTTGTTCGCTGGCCTGAGCGCATGGGTCGTCGCCCCACACTACCCGCATCTTGTTAAAGAGGCCATGATCCTGGCTGGTATGTCGCAGCTAGCTGACCTTGAAGCGAAAAAACAAAAAGAATTCCCCCAGGCTCCCCAGCTCGCTGATGTCGTGATTCGTATTGCTGGTCCAGGAATCGATTTTTATCGCGATTTCTACTACCCAGCGGGAGGGTTGCATCGTGTTGTTAAAGCGCGGTCTCCGCATTTGATGCGCAGATCTCTCAAGGCTGCTTCGAAATATATAGGTTTCCAAGTTGAAATGATGCGAATTTGCCACTACCATGCAGAACACCTCCAGGGAAGCGAAACGTTCCGCCAAGCATCACTTGATTGGAGTAGTAGGGCGCTTGAAGACCTTATTAAGGTAGATTCAACACCGACAATCGTCAGTTATCACAGCAAGAACCGACCTGATATCAAGAGAACGATTAATGCGCACAATTGCAAGAAAAAAAGTGCGCCTTACAGTCCATCAGCAACCCTCATATACGCAGCGAGTTCGATCAACCTGGAAAATGAAACTCTCCTTGCCGCCCTGTGCAGGGGGGCAGTCTCTTTCAGAAAGCACGGCCACTATCTTCCTATGTGGTTGGGACGTGCTATTCACGCAGACAGGAAAATCATCACTCCTATGTACCCAAGCGGCATGAATAACGATCAAACAGAATTCCTACCGGCTATCGCTGAAATTGAAATTCCGGCTCCAAATTATGGACTAGATCATAAAATCATAGATAACAATTATGCTTCGTAATTTTTGTCTTTTAATTTGGCCTATCTAACTTACCCAGCCTTCGTCGCGTGTTGAATATGGAACTCTGTTCGGCCTCCGATGCGAGCTGGGAGGCTCGCATGTGTCGTTTCATACGACATATCGAAGGGCGCTGAGAAGCTCGATATGTGAGTCGCCGTCCGCTGCTGGACGGAGGCACACAATGAACACCACCAATCGACTACCCGAGACCGGTTTCGTGCGAATGCGCGGGCTCGTCGCCCCCTACGGGCCGATTCCGGCCTGTCGCGCGACCCTCTACGCCTGGATCCGCGCTGGCATTTTTCCAGCTCCGGTGGCTATCGGAAGAGGTCGCATCAAGGGCTTCCGCGTCGAGGACGTGCGTGCCTTCCTCGCCAACCCGATGCCGAGTGCGGCCCAGCAAGGCCCCAAGGAGCAAGCAACTCGCGTGCGCCTGACGATGCCGCAAGGCAGAGCTCGCTGAACTCAGCGCGTCACTGGCGACCTACGGCCGCCTCAAATCAAAGGATTCCAGTTTTTTGCCGCGTCACCGAAAGGAAAAACCATGCCTACCAGAATGAATGCAAGGCCCAATCTCCAATCTTTGCTGAACCGATTGAAGCATAACGCGATCAGTGCCATTCAGCAATGTCGGGCACAGTACGAGAAGTCCGAAAAAGCGCACCACGAGTGCGTCTATGACGTAATCGGCTTTGTCGCTGCCTTCGTCGCACACCTCCGAGGCACGCCCAGTGAAGCGAGAAAGTTCCTAGCGGACGAGTACTGGGTCGACAAGCCGTACGAGCCGCAGGAGAAAAACTTGGTGCGGCTTGCGACGATGTATGCTCTTGGAGCGAAGGAGAGCAAGGGTGCCCTTTATCAGCAAGCTGTGACGTACACGAAAGTCGTTGAACATTTCCTCAAAGCTGGAACCGATCCCATCGACATTCCAGGCCTGCTCAAACAGGAGACGATCTACAAGCTCATTGAACGGATCAAGCCGAAGGCCGAGGAGGAACAGCCGGCCGTCGAGGCGGCCGATCAACGGCAAGTTAAGGCTAAGGACGCCAAAGCCGATGATGCCGTGCGATCTCCCTTGCGCAACGCCGATACCGAAGTCGTTGGTGATGCGGGAGGTGAAGGAATCGACTCTGACGAGGGTGAGGCAGAGGCGGCCGAACCCGGCCCGGATGCCCAGGAGGGCGCACCAGCCAACACTACGCCCGACGATGAGGAAGACGACCTGCTCGCCGGCGCTCCCGACCTAAGAAAGGAGCAGACCCAGTGGGAACGCAATCTCATTAAGCGGGCGCGAGCGATCTGGAAAGAGGGGTATGAAGTGCTGCTCGTCTCGATGCCGAAGGTGAGCTGCGATACACTCATGGCGTTTCAGGGCGACGGTTACGTAGAACTGAAATGCGAGTACGCGCGCAGTGAAGACTGGCAAGCGGTCAAGTGCCTGCACATCAGGCCGCTGTGAAACGGAGCCCACCCCTCAGTCCTTCCTCATCTCCCGGCGTGTGCGGGGGAGAATAAGGGTAGCGTCACCACCCACTCGGCCGCAGGCGATCGACTTACGGCCGTAGCCGGTGACGTAGCCGACCCGATCCCGCACCTGCTGGACATCGATGCGGTCGAGGGGAAACTCCGGTCGGACGTACAGGGTGCGGTGGGCCTCGAAATGCTCAACCAGGGGCTCGCGCAGGCGCGATATCGGGGGCTGGAAGGCCGAGGCGTGCCAATGCAGGCCGTCGTTGATTCCGACCTCCAGCAGGCTGGCCTTGACGCGCTTGTAGATCGGGTAGTCGGGGCTGCAAAACCAAACCGGCATGTTGCCGACCGAGGTGGGGGCAGCGGGACGGCGCACAACCCGGGTGACGAAGGTGGCGTAGACCCGTTCGATCTCGGCGGTCATGACCCTGGCCACAGTGGCGGCCGAGCCGCCGATCGGCCTGAACATGAGGCTGAGAAGGTACGGCGTCCAACCATCAGCGACGAGGCGCTCGGCCCACAGGGCGTATCCCGTTTCAACCTCGACACGGGGGCGATGCGAGAGGTCCAGCATGGGGTGTGTCTTTCAGGGTTTGGGGTGGGATGGGGCGATGGTCGGCGCCTTGCGCCGCGATGGTTTCGATGTGTCTCGATGAGGTGATGGCTCGATGGTTCTGACGGTTTTGATGGTGGGTTGTGGGTTGGGCTGATGGTGTGAACTGTTCAGTGTGGGGTAGGGCGATGGCGTGAAGTGCTCGATGGGTTGCTGTGGGTCCGTTTGGGCACGGCTTCTCATATGCGAGCACCGTTTTCAGGCATTCGCAGCAAGGTCTGATCTAGCAGGGTCGATCGCCTTGGCAGATCCAGAGGGTCACTTACCAACATTGTCGAATTGGTCGGCGCTCAGCGTATGATCGACCTCGCGTAAAGGTCTTGCGGTGTCGTACCGACATCACCTTTTTACGCGAGATCGACATGAAACAGCATTCATCTACCTGTGGGACTCCAAGCTCGACCGGTCAGTTGGTAGACTCGTATCGTCGCATGATCGACCGTGTGATCGATGATCTACCGTCGGACGTGGCGCCCGGGGATGCCCTGCGACTGCTGGCAGAGGCGGCGAGCGCTCGAATGGCCCTGGCGACATCGCCAGCGCAGGCGGCAACTGCGCTCCGGCCGCTCGTGCGTCGGCTCAGCAAGGGCACCTACCTGCCATTCTGACCGACCCGGAATCAGCTCCCAATCCTCGTCGAGGGTCAGGTGAACGCAACAGTCGACCGGGGACGGCTAATGCGCCCCCGAAACCAACGGGCATTCCGCAGCACCGCGTCGCTCGCGGCTATGGGACAAGCTTGGGCGCGGATGAGCCTCAGCCCGCCCCTGTCATGCACTCGCGGACGGATCTTTTGAAATCGTCGCTGGTCAGGTTCTTGGCGCGGGCAGCCTTCGCACACCCCACCCGTGCGGTGACCACCGGGTCGGCCTTGGACAGGCAGTCCATGACCGCCGCCCGCACGGCCTCGCCCTTCAGCCCCTGGCCTTCTGCCTGGGTTCGGCAGGTCTCGCGCTCACCTCTGATTCGATCGCGGTTGGCCTGCTGAGCCGGGGTCAGGTCGACGACGCGTCCGGGGTAGGGGCGGTCTGGGCCTCGGCGAAACCACGGCAGGCCAGCGCGATGCTGAGTGCGAGGGCCATTCGGATCTTCATGGGCGCAACCTTGATAGAGAATGAGCTGCCGCTAAGATTACCAGCCCTGCGCGCCTCCGTTGTGGCGTTTGATGGATGGCCCTGTGGCGATCATGTTTCAGGTGCGGGCACGACACCGCGCATCGCGTCGTGGGCTTGAACTTGCGAGAGTGTGGCATTGCCGACAGTCCCGGAGACTATGGCAGGTGTGGGTGGGGAGCTGTCTTCCACCGAGGTGCCGAAAGCGGACGTGCGCACCATCCATCCGGTTCGTTTTGAGCCTACTCATGCAACCAGTAGCTACGCCCCCTCCTCACCTAGTCTAGGTGAGACGTCCTTAGGTCTGGTCCGACCTCTAAAGGCCGCTTCGGTGGCGTTCGACAAGCAGTATATCCTCAGCCGCGTGGGTGCCACACGTAGGAATAGTAGACATTGCGAGTGCAAGCAGACATGCCCAAATTTGATGCGGTAGACCGTTCGCAAGCTACGGATGCCTATTTCGCCAATCCCGTGTTTGTCCAATAGTACCAAGTAGAATATCGAAGGCGCCGCGCGACTTATCAATGTAAGCTTTGTGCGTGCGCGAACGAAGGTGAACCGAATTGCGTTGCTTTCTAAGTGTATGCAGCCTGCTTGCAAGGTGAGCGTCTATGATATTTTCGTCGCGTGCAACTTCGATGCACCAGAAAAACGCAAGTGTTTCAAAGACAGCATGAATTTCATTGGTCCAGTTTATCGAACCCGTCAATTTCCGAGTATCTTTGAAACGATACTTCTGCCCAGTTGTGATGTTCGACGCTATCGCGTGCCTAATCATTTCACCGAGCAAACCCTCACAAATAGAAGCATAATCGAAGATTTGGGCGCGAACGTGTGCGAGTTGTTCAGCGTCCTGAACCAATAGGGCGAGGCCAAGCTTATAAAGCCAACGTGCGCCGTACATTGTTTCCGCTAGCGCTGTGCGGAGATCGCCGTCGGCAACATGAGAAAAGTAATTAGCCTCGTACTCTCCCAAATTCCCCAGGTCATGTCGCGCAAAGCTGCGGATTGCTGTTAGAACGGCTTCGCCGAATTGCTCTTGAATCAACTTCTCTGCCATCACCCACGCCGCCCTCTACTTTGTGCTAAGCATCCGGCAGCAGAGGTGTCGCAGGAAACCCTCCCGCCTCTTTGCAAAGGTAGGATAACTCCATAGGCAGAGCCGAGAGGCAATCTGTCCAAGCGTGACTCTCCCCCAGCAGTCACCGGTCGCCTCCACGATAATCTCCCAGTCGACTTGTCCTTGCGCGCGAAATGCCGGGAGCTGGATGGATTAAGGGACTGCCAGGGTTTCCGTCAATGTATGCTAGGGGTAGGCTCAAGCGCATCGGAGGGTCGGGCTGGTGTCGGCGAGGGCACTCCCAAGCGAGCTTTGTCAAACAAACCATTCAAGCCGAATCAGCGCAGGTGAGCACCCTGTGGTGCCCGGAAGCAGACGTCACCAATGTCTGTGTCGGGTCGTCAGCGGACGGCTTGTGGTTACAACGTCTTGACGGGGCTAAGCAGCGGCCTGCTACGCAGCGTTGATGCGCGTCAGCCCACCACCCATTCCCTTCGACATAGACCGCGCCGGCCTCGACCACCTCCGGCGCGTTGCCACTCCAGCCCTGCTTCTCGCGCCGGGTGACTTCATCGTGGAGATTGCCGCCCGGCTCGCTGCTGCGGGCATCCAGGACGCCGTCGCCCGACATGACAGCGGCCCCATCTGCGACTTCATCCTGTCGCTCGTCTCGCTGCAGGGCATCTCCGACTCGGTGGCCTTTGCGTTCGATGCCCGCCATGGCGGGATCAGGTTGGCCGAGGTCGACGCGGCCCTGCGCACCGGCCCCACTTGTCCTCGCCTACGGTCATTCTGGCGCTTTCGAGGTTGTGGATACCGGAAGGGCGCGGGCACCTGCGCCGAACCGGACCATCAGCCCCGGTGTCCGCTGCCCCGGCACGCCCTGCGTAAGGGCCACCTCAACGTAGCGTCCTACAGCCTCGCCTTGTTCGTGCGCGACACGTGCGGCGGCGATCTCGTGTCGTGGCTGGATGCCAGCCTCGCTCACGCCGATCCTGGGGCCAACACCCCCGACCGTGCGGCCGTGCTCGGGATGGCCGTCGTGGCTCCCCTGAGCGCGATCGAAGGGGTCAGCAGCAAATTGATCAGCATGACCTCTGCAGAGTTGCTGCTGGTCGCAGACCCGGCCCGGGAGCGGTGGGTGACGGCCGCCACCGGGATGATCGCGGTCGACACGCTCGTGCACAATTTCATGCATCGGACCGGCACGCTTCGGCGCTGCGGTGCCGAGCACCCCTATGGGCCGGCCTGCTACGCCCCGGGCGGCTGCGCCGACATTCTGCGGCGCTTCGCCGAGACGGTCGACGCGCGACAATTCAATTCGGCCTTCCCGGCCACCTTCCCGCGCTTCGTCCAACACGCCATCTGGCGGTTCTGTGCCGAGGGTGGCGAGAACATCTGCAACGGGCGGCGCATCGATGATCGCCACCGATGCGGGCAGCGGCACTGCCCCGCCTTCGCCCGCTGCGATCGGGTCAGCCTGAGAGCCAATGATCCGGGTTGAACGGGTGCCATCAGTCCCCGGGCCGCAACTACTCCCGCCCACGGCTAAACCAGACCCGGCTTGACATACAACCATTAGATGAGTAAGTTGCGCTTCGGTTGTGGCGAGCACGAAGCGCAATGCACCACGGGCAGACCCGCAGGTGCCGGCCGCCGCAACCACCCTCATCACCTTCGGGGCGCTTCGGCGCCCTTCTGCATTTAGGAGCAGCACATGGACGCCAGCACAGCCGCCGAACCCGCCGCCGCAGCGCCATCCGCAGTAGTCTTGCTAGGTATTGACCAAGAGGGCAAACCGCATGCTGCTCGGTTCGTGATGGCAGAAACCGAACGCGTAGCCAAAGCCGCCGAGCTGATGGGAATGCACATTCTCACTGTCACCAACTCGGAAAGTATCGACCTCGTCGAGCGCCTGCCAGCCGGAAGGTTATATGAGAAGTCTTCGAAAGCATTCTGCCCGTTTGTAGCGAAATCCACATATGAGCGGTTAGCAGCACTTGGCGGCATACCGCTGCCCCCGCTCGCCGCGAAGGCCGAGCGGGGGCCCAAGCCCGAGAAGGCGCCGAAGCCGGCCAAGGGCGAAAAGGCGGCGTCGGCCGACAAGGGCGCAAAGCCGGGCGCCGGGGACGCGAAGCTGGCGGCCTCGAACCTGTCGCCCTCGTCCGACGTCGAGGCGAGCGGGGTGCCGACCGATTGGCCCATCATCCGCGAAGGCAGCCTCGTGCTGGCAACAGCCGGCGGCTACTTGGACGGCTGGTGGGAGAGCATCGTGGTCGAGGCCAAGCCCGATGACCTCCTGGTCCTGCGCTGGCGGGACTTCGCCGACGAGGCCCTGTTCCTGCGGCGCCGCGACCAACTGGCCCTGCTGCCGGCCGGCACGCCGCTGACGCCGAAAGCCTGACCCGACCCGCCGAGACGCTCCACTGTACCGAAACCCAGGGCGCGCAGGTTATGCCTTGTCCTTGGCCTCGATGGGCTCTCGACCCTGCTTAGACTTTCGACCGGGGCGGAGCGATTGCGGCGGTGGGCTGTCGGCGTCAACAGCCTTCAGCAACAAGTCGACCTCGATATCGAGTGCTGCAGCCAAGCGGTCCAGCACATCAATGGTCGGGTTCACCTTCCGGCCCTCGATACGATTCACGTAAGGCGCCGCCACCCCCGAGTCGATTGCAAGCGCCTCCTGGGTCAGCCCACGGGCCGAGCGCAGGTGCTTGAGGTTCCATGCGAGGCGTGCCCGTCCATCCATGGACGACTGGCATGTCGGTTGTGCCAATTAATCCATGACGTATACGCTAGTGATTGCGTCGCAGATGGCCCATAGTTGGGTCGCCTGCGCTCCAGCCACACCGCGCTCGAAAGGGCGGGACAGGAGAATGACGTGAACGGCTACCTGACAGCGATGAAAAGCTACGCCACGTTCCGCGGGCGCGCCTCCCGCGCGGAGTTCTGGCAGTACACGGTCTCGGTGAGCGTGATCGTCTTCGTCGCGCTCGTGATCGACTCGGCCTTCATCAGTGGACCGAACAGCAAGGAGCTGCCCTTTGCCTGGCTCGTGGCGCTGGCGCACGTGCTGCCAAGCATCGCGGTCGCGGTGCGCCGCCTCCACGATGTCGACCGCAGCGGCTGGTTCTTGCTCATCAACATCGTGCCGCTCGTCGGCTTTGTGCTGCTGCTCGTTTGGGCCTGCGAGGCCGGCACGCGCGGCGCGAATCAGTACGGACCCAGTCCGATCGCGGATCTCGGGCCGCTCGATCGACGAGCCGCGGCCGGCAGCACGCCCGCCATGGCGACAGCTACACCCGCCAGCCGCGATGTCGTCGGGGAGCTCGAACGCCTCGCCACCCTGCACAGCGCGGGCCGCCTGTCGGATGCCGAGTTCGCCAGCCTCAAGGCTCGCGCCCTGAACCCCGGAGGGGCCGCATGACCCGCGCACGCGATCGTCGGCGCGCCTGCCTGCCGCTGCTCACGGGCCTTGCCCTGGTGCTGACCGGCCACGGCGCGGCGGCTCAGTCCGGCGGGGTCGAGTGCCCCGCAGCCCTGCGGACGCCGGGTGCCCGAAGTGTGGCGGCGGAGGTCCTGGCCGACCTGCGCATCCACAAGGACAACACCGACTCTGACACGGCCTTTCGCACTTTCCAGCGCGGCTTCGGCAACGCCGCCCTCATGAACCTGCCGGGCACGGAGTACGCGGACAACAAGGCTGTCTTCGACAGGATCGACCGCGCGACGGTCGCGGCCTGCTTCCCGCCGCTCGCCGCCCTTCTGACCAACATCGAGCAGAAGCCGCAGCGACAGGCGCAGCAACGCGAGCAGGCCGCAGCCGAACAGCAAGCGGCCGAACAGCGGGCCGTGCGGGCGCGACAGCAGGCCGACGCCGAAGCGGCAAGGCAGGCCGCTGCGGCCGTGGAAGCGGAGCAACAACGAGCCGACGAGGCCAACCGCGCCCTTCGGGCCGAGGAACAGGTCCTCGGTGATCGGCAGCGCCGGCAACTTCTGGCCGACGAGGCCGAGCGGGCGCAGCGAGAGAAGGAAAGACTGCAAGAGGGAGAACAGCGGGCGGCTGAGGCGGCGGCGGAGAAAGCGCGCCAGGCGGAGCAGCAGCGGCGGGCGGCCGAAGCCGCCCGTAAGATGCACGCCGAGGCGGTGCAAAAACAGCAGGCCGAGGAAGCGGAGCACGACCGGATCGAAAAGGCTTGGTTTGCCGAGGCTTCGAAGCCCCGCAACGTGCTGGTGAACGCCTACCGCAACTACATCGCGGTCCGGAATTGCGCGGCGAGCCGCGACGGCTACGCGGTCGTCTACGTCGTGCCCGAGCGGCTGGAGCAGGCGCGGGCCGAGATCAGGGCCATCGAGGCGAACGCGCTGCGGCAGGACCCGTCGATCGACAAGGATGCATCGTGGCAGGAAGCCAACGGCCCTGATCGTCTGCCCGACCCCGACGCAACCCCGACCGACCAGATGGTGAAAGAACTGGGGCGCGTATCGGTTGAGACTCACGCCTACAACGAGCAGGGTCAGATCTACTGCGCGACGGCGGCCTACGTCGTCGACCAACTCGCCAAGGCTGCCGATCCGGCCAGCGGAGTCGTCAGGAAGGATTTCTGATGCTCATCGACATCGGCGCCCCTTTGGACGGACGGGCTGTCGATATCGGCGCCGTGGCAGGGCCTTCTCACGAGCGCTTCGCGAGGGATAGGGCGCTAGGCAGGATCAGGAGGACCACGACGGTCCGGGCGGGGGCTGATTCGTCAGGAGTGGTCCGCCTTCGCCTTCGATCTGCCCTCCGAAAGCCGTGGGCCGAGGTCGACCGGGTCGTTCAGCCAACGGCCTCTGATGTAGCCGCGCGAGACCGTCAGCGCCCGGTCGAGCGCCAGGATGGCGAGGTCGTGCAGGAGCGCGCGAAGGGCGGCACGCAGGTCGCCATCGAACTCCGCGATGACCGCATCGATCTCGGCGTCGGTCGGCTCGGCTGATTCGCTCATCGTTGCCATCCTGTGCGGTCGGAACATAACGTGAACGAGCACGCGGCCGAGTCAAGCTCGATCGGCGTCCTGACCGGCCCTGAAGGGGGTAGCCCCCGCCCCAAGCCGCTCCAGTTCCGCCCGCGAGCCGCTACCCTCGACCGCTGGGAGGCCGTGACGCCCGGCGCAAGCGTAAAGCAGGATGGCACAGCGTCGGCCGGCTTCGCAGACCAAGCATCATCGGAGGACCTACTCGCACCATGACGGTCTGCCCGACTGGGAAGATGGTGGCCTGGAAGTAAGAGGGGGTTCAGCTCATCCTTGCGGTCGATTACCCGCCCGGTGCCTTCACCACCCCGGACGGCCAGCCTAAGATCCTGCCGTGCATCGGGGGTGCGCTGCTGTGCTCACCGCAGACCTGAACCGGCGCGTTGGTCACGAAGTTTTGAAAAACAGGGTCAGGAGCGCGTCCACTCGCCCCTGATCACCATCGCGAGTTCGTCATGTTCATCGCACACGGTGTCGGCCGCACGCCTGATGCCGGAGTGGCGGGACCACCGCATGCGTGTCCTGATAAGGAATCCCCGAAGGGCTTGTTCTCCGAAAGGATGCCGTCCTCGGGACGGGTGATTGGACCGCATCGAGTGTTCTCTTCCCGTTCTGGATGGACGGCACCAACGCGGTTTGATCGAGCGGCATCGCCGCTGCCGGGCCGCGCAGCACCCTTGAACGACGGTTGGGAGGCGATCATAAAGCGCTGCGCCATCTACACGCGGAAGTCCTCGTCGGAGGGGCTCGACCGAGGCTTCAACTCGCTCGACGCTCAACGGCAGTTCTGCGAAAGCTACATCGCAAGTCAGGCGGGAGAGGGCTGGAAAGCCTTGGACACCCGCTACGATGACGGCGGGTTCTCCGGGGGTTCGTTGGACCGTCCAGCCGTTCGGCGTCTTATGGCAGATGTCGCAGCTGGGACGATCGACACGGTGGTCGTCTACAAGATCGACCGGCTATCCCGGTCGCTGATCGACTTTTCCTCCTTGATCGGACGCTTCGAAGCACACAGCGTCAGCTTCGTCGCGGTGACGCAGGCCTTCAACACGACATCGTCCATGGGGCGGCTCACGCTCAATGTCTTGCTGTCCTTCGCTCAGTTCGAGCGCGAATTGGCCAGCGAGCGCCTTCGCGACAAAGCCGCCGCGTCGCGAGCGAGAGGCTTATGGCAGGCGGGGCCGCGTCCCTTCGGGTATCAGGTCGAACGGGGACGGTTGATCCTCGACGAACGCGAGGCGGAGGCGATCCGTTATGCCTACGGGCGCTATCCGAAGGTCGGGGCAGCAAGGTTGCTCGCGCAGGAATTGACGGCGAAGGGTATCTTCAACAAGACGGGCACGCCGTTCACGAAAAAGAGCATCACCGATCTGCTGAAGAACAGGCTCTACCGGGGCGATCTCGTCCACCGGGGAAAGTCTGTTCCTGGCACGCACACGCCGATCGTGACCGAGAAAAGCTGGGCTCGGGCGCGGGAGGCTATGGCCGATGTCTACCGGGTCCACAGACCGTTAGCCCGGCCGCCCGTTCCCAACCCCCTCCGGGGCTGCTTGTTCGGACCCCTGGGTTGGCCGCTCAGCCACACCTTCTGCCATCACCGAAACCGGTTGTTCCGCTACTATCTCCCGACCGGCATTCATCGCCACGGCAACGGCGACCATTACCGAGCCGCCGACCTCGACGCTGCTGTACTGATGGCGATCGAAGATTTCATCCCGCCCGAGGTCCGGAATTGGCAGGGAACGAGCGAGCCCGACATCCTCCGGCGCCTGGTCTCCCGGATTGACATCGGCCAGAACGAGATGGTGATCGCGCTGCGGACCGGCGCAGTCGTCAGGACCTCCGTTGCTGGGCGGATCGAGGAGCGGGGATCGTCAAAAAGCGACGCTGCAGAAGCTCCGTCACCTGCACCCATGCCTGATCCTCCGCAACGAGATAGGCGGCGCAGTGTTGGCATTCCCCGTTGACCCGAGATCCCGGCCAGTGTCAGCTTCACCAAGCAGGGGGAACGATCGATGCGCCGAATCCTACTTGGTACCACTCTAGCCCTGCTGGCGCTCTCGCCTGCTTCGGCCAAGACCATCCGCGAATGCGTCTCGGATTACGAGGCCAACAAGGCGGCTATTCAGGGCGTTCAGACCAAGGCCGCCTTTGTGGCGGCATGCCGAGCCGGTAACGAGGCCATCCCAGGCGCGGCGGCCTCGCCGCAAGTTGCCTCCCCTGCGGCCGCGCCGGCGCCAACTGCGCCCGCGACATCCGGCGGCTTCGGTTTCGGGCGAAAGAAGCCGACACTGGTGGCGCCGGCGCCTTCCTCGGCCACGGCCGCGCCATCGGGCGCCAACCAGTTTTCGTCCGAAGCCCAAGCCCGCGGTCGCTGCCCGGGCGCGACGGTCGTCTGGGTCAACACTGGATCCGCGATCTACCATTTTGCCGGCACGAAGAACTACGGGAACACCAAGGAGGGCGCCTACATGTGCGAGCCCGACGCCAAAGCGGCGGGCGACCGTGCGTCGAAAACGGAGCACCACCCGTAGACGTTACTCCGCGTCCTTGCCCTCCCAGATCTCGTCGAACTCGATCGTGAAGTCCTCGCACATCTTTCGGTCATCGAAGAGCAGGAGATCGTTGTCCTGCTGCTTCAAGCCGGAGGCCGAGAGATTGGCCGATCCCGTGCGAAACAGGTGTCCGTCCACGCAATAGCTCTTCAGGTGCATGATGGGCCGGCCGGGGTGCTTCTCCTTGACCGTCACGTGCGGCGCCGCGACGAGCTTCCCGAACGGCCCAGCTGGGTCCATGTCGTCGTGCCCGGCTTGCCCGCCGTCCACATAGACGCGGATCGTGACACCACGGTAGGCTGCCGCCACAAGGGCCTGGATCACCGGCCAGTCGGTCAAGACGTAAGCGGCCACGTCGATGGTCTTATGGGCCGAATTGAGGGTCTGGACGTCGAGCCGTTCCAGGTTCTCAAGAGGTGCGTAGTGCAGTTCCGCCGCGCTCGCCGGCGCTGCGGAGGAAGCAGCGACGATCAGTGCCAAGAGTTTCGATCCACCCACGCCTTATCGTAAGCATCCGAGCAGCGCCGCAGGTACCTGGCCAGAGCTTCGTGGAGCGGGGTCAGGCCGCCTGAGCGAGCGTCGCGGCCGTTTGGCTGGCTTTCCATGCCCAGGGCAGCAGATCGTCGATGCG
>JAABUM010003364.1_pt1 | contig 19749 bp, 15 predicted proteins | sample 5559161 | NCBI WGS metagenome assembly JAABUM01 (sample SAMN10711868, study PRJNA513369) | rock metagenome | isolation source: Antarctica rocks | place: Antarctica: Victoria Land, Siegfried Peak nord | reverse complement strand
GCGACCTGCTGGCGCTTGTCGGCGCTGACGACGTAGAGCGTCTCAAAGCCGTTGTCGACGTCGACCCCGGTCTTGGCCCACGGCAGGTGCTTGTGGCTGGCCGGGACGTCGGCGGCGTTACGCGGCAGGTCGCGGATGTGGCCGATCGAGCTCTCCACGACGTAGCCGGCCCCCAGATAGCCGGCGATCGTCTTGGCCTTGGCGGGCGACTCGACGATGACCAGGCGCCGACCGCCGTGGGTGGCTGCGGTCCGCTTCGCGGGTGCCTTCTTCGCGACGTCCGGGGCGGCGGCAGCCTGCGGGGCCGTCACGAGGTCCTCGGTGTCGGGCACATCTCTCCAAGCTACGGGGGCTGATCAGGTCTGCGAACAGGGTGCATCGCTTGTCAAGCGGGCTGGTGACAGTCCCAGGCTGCCAGGTCCGGGCGCGGGGAAGTCCACAAGCAGCGAACCCAGCGGCCGACGGGAGCCGGACAGCGTCCGGCCCGGTCACCCCAGGTGCGGGGGAACCGGGCCGGACGGACCTGCTGGTGCGGCTAGCTGCTGCGGCGGCGGAGCAGGACGCCCGTTCCGACCAGCAGGGTGAGGCCTAGCGCGGCCGGATCCGCCGGGAGGCCGGTCATCGGCAGGGCTCGTGCTGGTGCTGCTGCTGCTGCTGGTGCTGCTGCTGGTGCTGCTGGTGCCGCTGCTTCTGCTCCGGAGGCCGGGCGGCCAGGTGCCGGCACCGAGACGCCGCTGACGGTGGGGCCACCGGTCGAGGGGTGCCCCGGCGTCCCGCTGTCAGCCGTGACGTCCGCCCTGTTGGGCAGGGTGCCGCTGGTGGCGACGGTCTTGACGATCACCGAGAGCACCCGGCTCTGACCGGCCTGCAGGGTGCCGATTCGCCACGTCACCGTCTGGCCGCTGTGCGTGCAGCCGTCGGTGCAGCTGACGAAACGAACGCCATTGATCAGCGTGTCCCGGACGACCACGTTGGTGCAGGCCTGGCCGCCGCTGTTGAGCACGTTCACGAAGTAGCCGAAGTTCTCACCCGTCTTGACCTGGGTGTTGCTGGCGAACTTGGTGGAGTGCTGCAGATTGCACGGGCCGCTGCCCGCCGGGGCCACGGTGGGTCCCGGGACGTGCACGGTGACCGGAGGCAGCGTCATGCCCTGGTAGGTCCCGCGAATAACCGCGTCGTTCTTGTAGACGGTGCCGTTCGGCGCATCTGCCGGGACCCGGAAGGTCTGGACGATGACGACGACCTGGTTGGGTTGGATGGTGCCCAGGTTGTAGTGCAACGTGTTGGTGCCCCTGCTCGCAGGTGCGGGCGTCGAGGACACGAACTGCAGGCCGGCGGCGTAGGTGTCGTCGACCGTCACGTTGGTCACCGGCGACGTGCCGCGGTTCGGGACCCGGATGTCGTAGGTGAACGTCTGGCCGGCGGGGACTGTGGTCGCGCTGACGTCCTTGCGGCTCTCGTTCAGCGGGTTGATCGGCGTGGCGCAGACGATCCCGCCGACCGGCACCGTCGAGCTGGCCTCCAAGTGACCAACCCGGACATCGGCGACGTCCAGCCCAGCAGTAGCCAGCGCCTTCTGCAACGCCGATGTGAGCGGCTGGGCTCCGCTCGACAGGGCCGTCAGGACCGGGTTGAGCACCGTTCCAGGAGGACCGCCGACGGGGGTCGTGCCGCCCGGCACCTTGAGCTTGCCGGGGACGCTGATGCGGATAAAGTCAGCCGCCGCCGACGCGCTGGTCCCATTAGGGAGTTGCGTGGGCGGTGACCCGTCCAGACCGGTCAGCGAATGCGCCGGCGCGCCGATGGTCACATCCGCGACGCCCAAGGGCAACACGACGCCGCCCTTGCCGAAAAGCTGCTGGCTGGTCAGTTCCATTGGCTTACCGGTTCCGAGAGTGATCCGGAGCACCGGCGTGGCTCCACTCGCGCCCTGGACGCCGTACCTGACCACGCTCGTCCCCGGCTGGCCACCGGCTTCGGCGGAAGGCCGCAGGGGACCGGGGACCTCGATCTTGAGGGCATTGGCTGCCCCAAGGGCTCCGAACAGCGTGACGGACGCCAGCGTCTGGGTGGTCTGCCTCAGCAGCCCGGAATTCGGGCTCGTCACCGTCTCGCCGGACCGGGTGGTCGGCTTGACGAGGAGCATCCGCGAGGGGGACTGCGACGTGCCCCCGAGGCCGATCACCGGAGGCTTCCCGGCAGTGGGCGTCAGGATATTGCGTCGGCGACTCGCGCTAGACCGTTGCTGATGTCCTTGCCAATCACGCGCGAGCCGCCGGAGGTGGTTGGCCGTCAACAGCGGTTCAGCCTTGATGGGCACATCGGTCTGGTTCGCGCCCATCCACTGGACGCACGACGAGCACCACCGAGGCGTTCACTTGGCCGTTGTGACTGCCAGCATCAAAGATGAGCCGGATCTCGTCATCCTAATCACGGGGGAACTGACCGGCAGGCGTCTTCCCAGCGGTTGGGTGACGGGTCCGCCGACTTAGGTGTGGATGGTGATGGGGGTGCCCAGGGGCAGGAGGTGGGCGAGGTAGGTGATGTCGGTATTGTGCAGGCGGATGCAGCCGTGGCTGGTGCTGCGGCCGATGCTGTTGGTGTCGCTTGTGCCGTGCAGGCCGATTTCACCGTCGCCGCCGTCAAAGCTGCGCAGGACGGTGGAGTGCCCAGACAGGCCGTAGGCGTAGGGGCCGTAGCCGCTGTTGATGGGCCTCAGGAGTTCTCTGAGGTAAAACTTGCCGTTAGGGGTGGGTGTCTGGCCGGTGCCGGTGGCGGCTGGGAAGATCCGTAGTGGATGGCCGTCACGGAGCAGGGTGAGTTGGTGGGTGGACTGCTCGATGTCCAAGGCGTAGTGCAGTCCGCGTAGGCTCACGTCGCTGGCGTGGACCCAGCCGACACTTCCGTTCGGGCGCGTCGGGAGTTGGACCTGCACCCAGCCGGGCAGGCGGGCTCGGATCAGGAACGTCAGCGGGGCGCCGGACGGCAGCGGGTTTGCCAGATTGGTGATCCTCATTCCGTCCGGGGCGTCCAACACCGGCACCGACGCAGTCCGGGCGACCGCGGCATAAGCCGGGAACTGCGACCCGGCTGGGCCAGTTGGTGCAGCGTCAGCGCTGGCTTGCTCGCTGGGGCTGCCGGCCGCGGCGGACACCTCGGACGGCCTGGTGCTCGCCGAACCGCTCAGGACCAGCACTGAGCCGCCGGCGACCAGTACCGCGCCCGCGACCACGACCTGGAGCCGCAGGAGCCAGCCGATGTGCCGGCTGGCTCCTGCGCTCGCTCTAGGTTTGACCGGGTGGTCGGGGGTCGAAGCGGCTCTCATCCGGTGAAGCGGGCCGTCCCAGGCTGGGCTGTGGCCGGGCCGGCGGCCGGTGCCGGCTGGGTCGGCTGCGAGGTCGGCGGTGTGGTGGGCGGTGAGGTCGGCGGTGTGGTGGGCGGTGCGGTCGGCGGTGCGGTCGGGGGAGTGGTGGCGGTCACGAGCACGTCCGGTCCGGACACCCGACACACCGACTGGGCGATGATGACGTCGCCCTTAGCCAGCGGGCTCGCCAGGTGAACGTGGATGGCGTTCACCGTGATCGCCGCGAAGTTGCCAGCCGACTGCGACTTAATCTGCTCGTTGAAGGTGACAGACCCAAGACCCATCACGGGAATGGTGGTGTTTGGCGGCGGGCTTACAGCCAGCCCTGGCTGGTTGCTGCCCAGGATCTCGCTGGTGCCCCTAGCGCCATTGCCGTCAGCGGTGCAGCTGCTCGTGACCGCGCTGGCACGGAGCCCCGCGGTGCCGCCAATGACGACGTTGGCCACGTTGGCTGAGCTCTGGGTGCTGGACAGGTGTCGGTTGGTGCGGACGGTGCGCGACGTCATCACGTTCAGGACCCCGGCCGCCAAGACCTGCGGGGAGGTCATGGGCACCATGACACCGAGCCCCTGCTTAGTCTGGCTGGCGCCGCTGGGTGGCAGAGTCACCAGCGGGAGTGGACCAGAGGTGACCGGAGTTGCCAGGGGCGAGCCAGGGAGTGTGGTGACGTTAACCGACTCACCGTAGGCGCTGCCGCGGAAGGCGGTGACGTCCGCCGCGGCCGGCCCAGTCGTCAACATCGTGGCCAGCACCACCGTTCCCATCGCTGGCAGCACAACGCCGGCAGTGACCCGCGCCGACCGTGTCATTCGGATTGATCCCATCAAAAGTCTCCTGTGCTCAGACATTAGCGGCAACATGCTTTGCATTCCTTGCGTGATTGCCTCGTTACGGGCGGTAACTAGCATGGCAGAAAAACACCATCGAACAACATGGCCCAAAGTGACTAGATGTTGGCGAATGACTACCTGGCGAGGCACGGCGGTGAAGCTGCCAGTCGAACTTGTACACCCCCGAGCCTGCCAAGACCGATCCGGGACGCGGCGAGTCTTGCACATGTAGACTACTCCGCGCTAACACACAATTACTGTACGCTGCCGAAGCCGCCGACTCATACCAAACTGGACATGCGAAGAGCTCAACCCGCTAGGGTCCGGTCTGTCGCGCCCACCCGGAGCAAAGGCGATCGGCGCAGCGTGCACTTCAAGAAGCAGTGCCGACCGGCTCCACGATGTCGCTCGCGCCGGCGACACCGCGCTTGTTGCTCACCGTGACCGCCGCCACGATGCCTGCGATGGCCACTGCGGCCACGATGAAGCGCACGCCCTTGTTGGCGTCCACGCCAATGCCGTACTTCACGACGCTCGGAGCGATCAACAGGGCCACCAGGTTCATGACCTTCAACAGCGGATTGAGCGCCGGTCCGGCGGTGTCCTTGAACGGGTCCCCCACCGTGTCGCCGATGATCGTCGCCTCGTGCGCCGCCGACCCCTTGCCGCCGTGGGTCCCGTCCTCGACCAGTTTCTTGGCGTTGTCCCACGCCCCGCCGCTGTTGGAGAGGAAGACCGCCATCAGCACGCCGGCCGCGATGGCACCGGCCAGGAAGGCGCCTAGCGGCGCGTAGCCCAGCGCAAAGCCGACGGCGATCGGGGCTAGCACGGCGAGCAGCCCCGGCGTGGCCAGCTCGCGCAGCGAGTCCTTGGTGCAGATGTCGACCACGCGGGCGTAGTCGGGCTTCTCGGAGAAGTCCATGATCCCCGGGTGCATGCGGAACTGCTCGCGCACCTCGAAGACCACCCGGCCGGCCGCCCGGCTCACCGCGCTGATGGCCAATCCGGAGAACAGGAACACCACTGACGCACCGATGATGAGGCCGAACAGCAGGTTGGGTTTTTCGATCGACAGCGAGAAGCTGCCCGCGCTGCGACCGGCGTCGACGAGCGAGCGCTCGACGGCGGTGCGGAACGACCCGAACAGCGCAGTGGCCGCCAGGACGGCGGTCGCGATCGCGATGCCCTTGGTGATGGCCTTGGTGGTGTTGCCGACGGCGTCCAGGCTGGTGAGTACCAGCGCCCCCTCGGGGCCGACCTCGCCGGACATCTCGGCGACGCCCTGGGCGTTGTCCGAGATCGGCCCGAAGGTGTCCATGGCGACGATGACGCCGACGGTGGTGAGCAGGCCGGTGCCGGCCAGCGCGACGCAGAACAGGGACAGCACGACCGAGCCGCCGCCGAGCAGGAACGCCGCGTAGACCGCACCGCCGATCAGGATGGCGGAGTAGACGGCCGACTCCAGCCCGACCGAGATGCCGGCCAGGATGACCGTGGCCGGGCCGGTCAGCGAGCTCCGCCCGATTTCGCGAACCGGCTTGCGGGTCGTCTCGGTGAAGTATCCGGTCAGCACCTGGATAAGGCTGGCCAGGACAATGCCGATGATCACCGCGACCAGGGCGACGGTCCGGGGGTCGCGGGAGGACGTCGTACCTCCGTGCAGGCCGGCGAAAGAGTTCGGCAGGTAGCTGTACGAGGCGATCCCGACCAGGACCGCCGAGACGAGCGCGGACAGGAAGAAGCCGCGGTTGATCGCGCTCATCCCGCTGCGGTCGCTGTCCCGGGGGCTGGTGGCGAAGATGCCGACCAGCGCGGTGAGCACACCGATGGCCGGCACGATCAGCGGGAAGACCAGGCCCTCGGCGCCAAAGGCCGCCTGGCCCAGGATGAGCGCGGCGACCAGCGTCACGGCGTAGGACTCGAACAGGTCGGCCGCCATGCCGGCGCAGTCCCCGACGTTGTCACCGACGTTGTCAGCAATGGTGGCCGCGTTGCGCGGGTCGTCCTCGGGGATGCCCTGCTCGACCTTGCCGACCAGGTCGGCGCCCACGTCGGCCGCCTTGGTGAAGATGCCGCCGCCGACGCGCATGAACATGGCGAGCAGCGCCCCGCCGAAGCCGAAGCCCTCGAGCACCTCGGGGGCGTTGCGGCCGTAGCTCAGCAGCACGATGGTGGCGCCGAGCAGGCCGAGGCCGACGGTGAACATCCCGACCACGCCACCGGAGCGGAAGGCGATCCGGATCGCTCGCTTGGCCCCGGTCGAGTTGGCGGCATGCGCCACCCTGACGTTGGCCCGGGTCGCCAACGTCATGCCGATGAAGCCGACCAGCCCGGAGAAGAACGCCCCGATGAGGAAGAACACCGACCGCCCGATGCGGACCTCGCTGGAGCCGGGAAGCAGGAACAGCAGCGCGAACACCAGGACCGCGAACACCGCGAGCGTCCGGAACTGCCGGGACAGGTAGGCCGCGGCCCCCTCCTGCACGGCGCGGCTGATGTCCCGCATCTTCTGCGGGCCCTGCTCGGCCGCCAGCACCTCCTTGGCGAAGATCCCGGCGAAGACCAGCGCCACCACCGAGACGATCAGGATGAGGATCAGGTACTTGCGGTCCTCCGACAGGAACGTCGGGAGGTCAGCCTGGCTGGCTGCCCTGGCGGCGAGGTTGAGCGCGGGCACGTCGGCCTCCACATCGGCGCGGACAGGGTCGTCCGCGGGTCGCACGGCGGGCCGTCACCGCGGCTGGTGACGGGGGTCGAGCGGCGCAAGGTTACGCAGTTGCCGCCGGGACGTCCGCAACGGGTGGATTCCGGGCGGCTGCCGACCCACGGCGGCGCGGTAGGGCCGGTCGAGGTAGAGCCGGTCGAGGCAGGGCCGGTCGAGGCAGAGCCGGTCAGGGCGTACGCGGCGGCAGAGGCCAGCGCAGGACCACGACCGTGCCGGGTCCGTTCTCGGCCGCCTGGACCTGCACGTCGTCCACGAGCCCGGCCAGCACCGCGAGCGAGACCCCAGGATCGACCTCCTCGCCATCCTCGCCGAACGCCGAGGCGCCGAGCTCGGGGGCATCCCGTTCCACGCTCGGCCCGGCGTCGGTGATCGTGACCGTGAGGCCGGTGGGGTCGTCCTGGAGCAGCACCCGCACCGGGAGGTCCGGGGCGTGCTGGACGTGCAGCCCGACCGCCCGCGTACAGGCCTCACCGAGGGCGAGCCGCAGCTCGTCGACCAGCGCGTCGTCCAGACCGGCCCGCCGGGCGGCGGCGACACCGACGAGCCGGGCGGTGCGCACGTGGACGGGCAGCGGCGACAGCAGCAGCTCGACCTGAGCCACTAGTCGCTCGCCGCGACGGCCTCCTCCACGGAGGCGTGGATCGGGAACACCTTGGTGAGTCCGGTGATCCGGAAGATCTTCAGGATTCGCTCCTGCGTGCAGACCAGTCGCAGCGAGCCCTCATGGGCGCGCACCCGCTTGAGGCCACCGACGAGGACGCCAAGCCCGGTGGAGTCGAGGAACTCAACGCCCTCCATGTCGACGACGAGGTGGTACTGACCGCTGCTGACGAGGTCGATCAGCTGCTCGCGCAGCTTCGGCGCGGTGTAGACGTCGATCTCGCCCCCCACGACCACCACGGTGCAGTCACCCTCGATACGGGTCGACAGGGACAGGTCCACGAAAGATCCTCCACAGCTTCGCTCGGCCGCAGCGCGCGCACCGCTAAGACCCCCTCTCAGGGGCGGTGGGGCGCGTACCCATCAGGCCCGGGGATCTAACCCCGTCGGGGAGCTGTCATGCCGACGCCCACACTGGTCGCGATGACCCAGACCCCGGAAACGTTGCTGCAGCGGCTGCTCCTCGACCCGTCGCGGGCCGATCGGGTAACGCACGTCGAGCACGTGGCGGCCCGCGTGGGCCGGCGCGCCGACTGGCCGGGGTGGGTGCCCGCACTGCTCGTGAACCGGCTGGCGCTCGCTGGGGTGCCGGCGCCGTGGGAGCACCAGGCCGCGGCGGCGGACCTGGCGCACCACGGCAGCTCGGTGGTGGTGGCGACCGGGACCGCCAGCGGCAAGTCCCTGGCCTACCTGCTGCCGGTACTGGCGGCGTTGCTGACAAACGACCGGGCGACCGCCCTCTACCTGTCCCCCACAAAGGCGCTGGCGACCGACCAGCTGCGCGCCGTACGCGCCCTGAACCTCGTGCGGGTGCGGGCCGCGACCTACGACGGGGACACCGCACAGGAGGAGCGCGACTGGGTACGACGCTTCGGGACACTGGTGCTCACCAACCCGGACATGCTGCACCGCAGCGTGCTGCCGCGGCACGCGGACTTCGGCCGCTTCCTGCGTGGCCTGCGCTACGTCGTGGTCGACGAGTGCCACACCTACCGGGGCGTGTTCGGCTCACACGTCGCGCAGGTCCTGCGGCGGCTGCGGCGGGTCTGCGCCCGCTACGGCGCCGCGCCGGTGTTCGTGCTGGCGTCAGCGACGGTGAGCGCTCCGGGCGAGTCGGCCGGCCGATTGACCGGGCTGCCGGTGACCGCCGTGACTGACGATGCCTCGCCGCACGGGGCCACCGAGTTCGCCCTCTGGGAGCCGCCGCTGCAGCCCGGCCTGCGCGGTGAGGACGACGCCCCGGTACGACGGTCCGCCACCGCCGAGACCGGTGACCTGTTGGCGGACCTGGTCGTGGAGGGCGCCCGGACGATCGCGTTCGTCCGGTCACGGCGCGGCGCGGAGGCGGTCGCGATGGGGGCCCGGCGGGCGCTCGAGGAGACCGACCCCTCACTGCCGCCGCGGCTCGCGGCGTACCGCTCGGGCTACCTGCCCGAGGAGCGGCGGGAGCTGGAGCGGCGGTTGCAGTCCGGCGAGCTGCTGGGGGTGGCGGCTACCAACGCGCTGGAGCTCGGCGTCGACGTGGCCGGGCTGGACGCGGTCGTGCTGTCCGGCTGGCCGGGGACGGTTGCGTCGGTCTGGCAGCAGGCCGGCCGGGCCGGGCGGGCCGGCCAGGGGGCGCTCGCGGTGTTCGTGGCTCGTGATGACCCGTTGGACACCTACCTGGTGCACCATCCCGCCGCCTTGTTCGGCCGGCCGGTCGAGGCGACCGTGCTCGATCCGGCCAACCCCTACGTCCTCGGGCCGCACCTGTGCTGCGCGGCCGCGGAGCTCCCGCTGACCGAGGCCGACCTTCCGCTGTTCGGCGCGCCGGACGAGGTGCGGCTGCTGCTCGCCGACCTGGTGCGGCGGGGGGTGCTGCGGTCCCGGCCGCGTGGCTGGTTCTGGACCGGCCGGGACCGCCCGGACGCCGACCTGCGGGGCACCGGTGGACCGCCGGTCCGGCTGGTCGAGGCCGCCACCGGCCGGCTGCTCGGCACGGTGGACAACGCCTCCGCGCACACGCAGGCGCATGCCGGCGCGGTCTACCTGCACCAGGGGACGCCCTGGGTGGTGGACGAGCTGGACCTTGAGGAGGCCGTCGCGCTCGTGCACGCCGAGGACCCCGACTGGTCCACGACCGCCCGCGACGTGACCGACCTGCGAGTCGTCGACGTCGCGCGCAGCACGTCGTACGACGGGATCGAGCTGTTCCTCGGCACGGTCGATGTCACCCACCAGGTGGTCTCCTTCCTGCGCAAGCGGCTGCGGACCGGTGAGGTGCTCGGCGAGGAGCCACTAGACCTGCCGCCGCGCCAGCTGCGAACCCGAGCGGTCTGGTACACCGTCACGCCTGAGTTGTTGGCAGCTGCGCAGGTCGAGCCGGCCGATGTCCCGGGCGCGCTGCATGCCGCCGAGCACGCCGCGATCGGGCTGCTGCCGCTGTTCGCGACCTGCGACCGGTGGGACATCGGTGGCGTGTCCACGGCGCTGCACGAGGACACCGGCGAGGCATCGGTCTTCGTGTACGACGGGCATCCGGGCGGCGCCGGCTTTGCAGAACGCGGCTTCGCTCGGGCCGAGGCGTGGCTGACGGCCACCCGGGACGCGATCGCGTCCTGCGAGTGCGCGACCGGGTGCCCGTCCTGCGTGCAGTCGCCCAAATGCGGCAACGGCAACTCACCGCTCGACAAGGCCGGGGCGCTACGTCTGCTCAGCGCGATGATCGGGACCGGGCTGGCTGGGTAGACCTCCGCTCGTCCCGTTTCCCGCCATGGAGGTGCCCGTGTTCGCCCTCGGCCTTGTCCTGCTCATCATTTCCGGCGCCGTCACGCTGGGCGTGGCGCTGTCCAACACCGACCCGGTGCCCTCCGCCTCGGCGTTCGGCGTCTCGCTGTCGAACGTCTCGATCGGCGGCTTGTTCGTGGCCGGCGCGGTTGCTGGTGCGGTCCTCATGCTGGGGATCTCGCTCATGGTCGCGGGCGCTGCCCGCAAGCGCCGTCGTCGGGTCGAGACCAAGCGCACCGTCCGTGGCGTTCGCAGCGAGAAGGAGCAGCTGGAGGCCGAGAACTCCGACCTCCGCTCACAGTTGAGTAGTACGAGCAGCTCCGAGATCGGCACCGACCGCAGCGAGGGCACCTCGCAGGTCGACACTCGCACGCCCGGCGCCGCTCCCGACGTCAAGGAGAAGCACGGGCTGTTCGGCCGCCGCTGAGTGGCGACCACCGATCGGGGATCGGCCCCGGCGATGAGAGCACCGGCTCGCTAGCCTTCGCACGCCGGTTGCAGGTAGTTACGGGGCCTTCGGCTGGAGCTTCTCGGTCGTAGTCAGCTCAAGCCGGAGCACCAGCCGCTCACGAGCGCTGCCTTTGGGGTTGCACGTGGTGAGCGTGAGCAGGTGCACACCCTTCTGGTTCGCTACCACGCCGTAGTCGGTGGGAGAGACGACCCAGGGGTTGGCGTGGCTGGCAAAGGGCTGCACGGCAACGTAGGTGTAGCGGGCGAACGGCGTCTCCAGGATGACTAGGGAGCCCGGGTGCATCTCGTCCAGATGGTTGAACGGGCGCCCGAAGGTGGTCCGGTGGCCAGCGATGGCGACGTTGCCCTCGTCACCGGGCAGCGGCGTCCCGGGGTAGTGACCGGCCCCTGCCCGCAGGGCGGCAGGCGAGGTCCCCTCGACGACGAGGACGTCGAGGTTGATGCCCTGCTGCGGGATGATCAGCCGCGTGAGCACCTGTCCGACCGGGACCTTGTGCACCCGGTAGGCCTGCTGCAGCTGCGGGCTGGCGAACTGGTTGTCGAGGTGTCCCTGCTGGACCTGGCTGTAGACGTCGGTGCCGACCGGATAGCCGAACATCGCCACGCCGGCCAGGAACAGCACAACCGAGAGCACCGACAAGGCCCTGCGGCCGCCGGGGCGGCGCAGGACGTCCCCCATCAGGGCACCAACCGGACGTGCGCGGTCCGGCACCGGCGGGCTGACGAACGAGGACTGCATGAAGGTCTCCGGTGCTGTCGGAACGAGGCGGGGCCCGAGTGCTCGCCGCAGTCGGCGCACGTGCCGGAGGCAACGACGCCCCGGGCTCGAGGTTACGCATCGTCATCCCCCTTGACGGTCCGAAGGCCGAGCGCGTTCCCGAACCGGCACGCGTGTGCCGGTTGATTGCGGGTGCGCCGGCTCACGCGGGTGCGCCGTTTCGCGGGGTGGGCCCTTTCGTGGGGTGGGCCCTTTCGTGGGGTGGGCCCTTTCGTGGGGTGGTGCGGCGGCTGACCGCGAGTCCATCGGCTCGCGCGGGTGCGCCGGCTGGCCCCGGGTCAGCGGACCGGCAGCCGCTGCGGCTGCTCGAAGGGGAGCGGCGCCGGTCCGGCACGTGCCCGACCCACTGCCGTGCCGAAGCGCACGAGCGCGGGAGCTGGCCGGGCCGACACCTCCACCGCGGCGTCGAGGCCCTCCAGCCGACAGGCCGTCAGCACGGTGTGCTGCTCCCGTGCCGTACGCCGGGCCGCTGCGCACGCTGCCGGGGCTCCTTGCCGGGCGTGCAGGGCTGCGGAGAGCGCCGCCAGATCGGCTCCGGATGCGGCGCGATGCCGGGCCACCGCGATCGATGCCAGCGCCACCGACACACCCGCGCAGGCCACCAGGACGCCGGCGAGTGCCAGCACGACCACGGCAGCGAAGCCGAGGTCACCTGTTGCCTTCCGCGCCGATGGGTGCCCGGCTCGGTGCCGGGCTCGGTGTCCGGCTCGGTGCCGGGCTCGGGACCTGGCCCTGTGCCGGGCTCGGGACCTGGCCCGGTCTCCGGGGGCGGGCGCCGCAGGACTCTCGGCAGCGGCCTGACCTGGGATGCGTGACCCGCCAGCTGAGCCGGTTGGGGTTGTGTCCTGCCGCATCACCGTGGCGCCTGCGGTGGCACGTCTTCGCGCTCAGCCGAGGCGGAGGAGCTGACGTGGACCGCTGGTAGCAGGCGCAGTGCCTGGCCGAAGGGTCGTAGTGACACGGAAACGTCCACCCGCACCTGCCGGTCGTCCCGCCGGACCTGTACGTCCGCTCCGGTGGGAGCCAGCCGCCGACCGGCTGCCGCCGACGCGTCGAAGGTCTCACCGCGGGCGGCTGCCCGCGCCGCGGTCCGGGCCGCATCGACGCAACGCAGCTGGGCGCCGACGCAGCTGAGAACCCAGACCGCCATGGCGAGCGCGACCAGGAGGGACGGCAGCACGACGGCGGCCTCCGCCGTCGCGTAGCCGGCGTCGGTCCACCGCCCCGGCGTCGATCGAGCCACAACTGGACCGGCCGGCGCGGCACCGCTCGGCATGGGCGGAGCCGCGCCCGTGGGCGTAAGTGAAGCGGCAAGCGGTACCGCGCCTGTGCCGCTCAGCGCAGGGCAGTAGATGAAGTGAAGACGCACGGGACCTCCCGGGCCGGGCCGGGGCGGTCGCGCAGGACCGCCCCGGCAGGTGGACCGGCTCAGAAGGACAGGTGGAAGGCCTTCGAGATCACCGACTCGAGCAGGCTCAGCACCTGCGGGCTCGTGATGACCTTGTACAGGATGCCGCCGAACCCGCAGGCCGCGACCGTCCCCACGGCAGTGCAGCCACGCCATGCTTCGATCCGAGATGCGACAGCTGAGCACCACCGCCGTGGTCGGCAATCCCGAGGCGGTCCAGCACCAGCGGCTCTCAGTGCTCGCAAGGCACTCGGGCTGCGCGTTCCTAGTGGTCCGTCTTTGAATTAGGCGGCCGGCTCACCGCCGATGGGCGAGTCTCGACCGGGCTCAACTTGTACCACTTCACCGGTGGGCCTTGCGCGGAACTGACCGCCCTGGCCAATGTCCGCAGCCGCCTCATCGGCTCCCGTTGTGCTCATCGTTGCCGTTGTGACACAGGGCGAGGCGTGATCCCGCCCTGCGGGCGCTGCCGTCAGGTGTTGTTGGATCTGCACCCCGATGCGCCGCCCCACCCCGTCGATAACCTCGGCACGTCACCCGGCCAAGGTCACCCGTGCACTTGCAAGCTTCGCCTGCCACCTGCCCAGCCGCACGACCCACGCTTGGTGGAGAGCCTCCTTCTGGCGCGCGAAGGGGTACTCTTGGGAAAATTCGGGGGAAAGGGACAGGTCAGAGTCGTCATGCCTTCGAGGAGTCTCATGCCAACGTCTCGTCGCCTGTTCTTTCCCGCGTTGGCCGCGCTGTTACTCGGCGGCGGCTTGCTGGCCCCGGTGGCGTCCGGGGCTCTCGCCGTCACGCCGGCCCCCGGTGTGGTCTTCAAGACCGACGCCCGCCCGACCTTCGGGCCGGCCGCTGTCGTCTCGGCGCACTTCCTGGGCGCGGAACCGCAGACCACCGTGGAGCTGCCCACTGCCGCGTCGGTCAAGGGCGCCCTCGACCCGAACCGGGTCTTCGTCGACTGGCCGGTGTCCAGCCGCACCCAGACCGGGACGCTGCACCGCAGCCTCGACGGCGGCAAAACGTTCCGGCTGCTGTTCGACCCATTGTGCGCGCCGCGCAGCCGGCCGATGTGCACCACCGGCGGCGGTGGTGACACCGAGAACGCGGTCAACCCGGTGACGGGGCAGGTCTACTTCGGCGACCAGGAGGTGCTGGCCCAGGAGGCGTTCGCGAGCTCGAACGACCACGGCGACACCTTCCCGGTGTCCAAGTCGTTCGCGGCCACCAGCGTGGCGTCGGCCGTGGACCGCCAGTGGATCGCAGCCGTGGCACCTGGGATCGCCAGCGTAGCCGGCCAGCAGATCGCGGCCTTCTACACCTACCACGTGCCGATCGTCGGCGAGTACATCGTCGGGATCACCGCCGCCGGCGTGCCGATCCCGCAGGCCGTCCCACAGGTCCCCAACGTGTCGCAGTCCGGCCAGGTCCGGGTGGACAACACCAACGGCCCGGGACGCGGCTGGATTTACCAGCCGTACCGCACCAGCGGCTACAAGGTGGCCACCGCCTTCGCCGGTGACTACGCGACGCCGGCCGGGTGGCAGGTCAACCAGGTCGGCCTGCCGGCGACCAACCCCGACATCTTCCCCTGGCTGTCGCTCGACGACCACGGCAACGCCTACGCCACCTGGGTGCACAACGGCCGGATGTACTACAGCGTCTCTCTGATCGACTCCAAGGCGAACAACCCGAAGCTGGGCGGCCGACCGGGCACAGAGTTCAGCGCCGAGATCGACATCACCCCGCCGGACCTCGGGGCCGTGATCTTCCCGGAGGTCGTGGCGGGCAAGCCGGACCGTGTCGCCATCGCCTTTGACGGCACCTCCGACTTCAACAGCGGCGGCACCAAGAAGACCGACGACGCCAAGCCGGACGCCCGGTGGAACACCTACGTCTCGGTGCTGACGAACGCGCTCGGGCAGAACGGCCCGGTGGAGGTGCGCACCGGGAAGGTCAGCCACCGGATCGTGCACACCGGCAACATCTGCACGAGCGGCACCACCTGCGCCGCCACGATGCCGGAGAAGGACCGCTCGCTGCTCGACCTCATCGACATCGGCCTCGACGCGAACGGCGCCGTCGGCGTCGTGTACACCGACAACAACTACGCCTTGGCGACGCCGGCCGACCCGGCGAGCCCGCGTAAGGGACCCTTCGTGCAGTTCGCCAAGCAAGTCGGCGGTACCTCGATCGCCTCGACGAAGCCGCTGCACCTGCCGGTGCCAACGGGCGACTCCATCGCCGACCCGACCGGTGACGCCAACTTCCTGAACCGGGCCGGGACGACGCAGCTGACGTCGCTGGACCTGAAGGGCGTGTCGCTCAACGTCGACGGCTCGGACTTGGTGGCGCGGGTGTCTTTGCGGACGGCGAACGCCGCAACGATGCGCAAAGACCTCGGCACGTACAACGCGACGCTGTCGAACGTGCCGCCCGCGGAGCGGCTGCAGTACATCGTCAGGTTCACGACCAACGACGAGAAGGTCGTCAAGGGCCGTGCCGGCGACGTGTTCCACCTCAGCATGGAGCAGACCTTCTCGGGCAACGGCAGCCGCCGCTTCTTCGGTGGCCGCATCGACGGCAACGACGCCATCGGCAACCCGGCGTCGCCTGGCGCTGTCTCGGGTGTCGCGTACAACACCGACGCCGGTTTTCCCGTCAAGGGCACCGTAGAGGGCAACACCCTGGTCCTGCGGGCGCCGGCGAAGGCGTTCGGCCTCGCGAAGGGGTCGCACGTCATCGGGCTGGCGGCGTTCGCGGCGGCCGGCCCGCTTGAGTCCGGGCAGACGTTCTTCACCAACATCGAGCGCACCGTCGACGCCACGGCGCCGCTGGACCTCACGCTCGCCGCCAACGGTACCCGCGGCCCGTCGATCACCCGGCCCAACGCTCCAGCCCCCCCCGCGGGCGGCGGGCCGCCGGCCACCGGAGCTCTCGGCGCCCCGTCGGTCACCCGGCCCGGTGCTCCAGCCACCCGCGCGGGCGGTACGTTGCCCGCCACCGGCGCTCTCGGCGCTCCGCTCGCCGCGCTCCTGCTGCTGGGAGCCGCCCTCGTCTTACGGCGTCGCCGCCCCGCCTGACTGGCGTCGTCCCGGTGACGCGCATCGCCGGGATAGCGCGGGGCCGGCGGGCTCAAGGTGCCGGCCGGCGTGGGCACCCGACCCATCGCGCGGCCGACATCGCTGAGACACCGTTCACCGTGTCGCCAGCGACAAGCGGCAGGCCCGACAGGTCCGCCTGGTCGTGCGTTGCGTCCGCCTCCACCCCGGACTCGCAACTGCGCTGTTCACCCCCTGGAGCTACCACGCGTTCGTCACCGACCGCACCCTCCCACTGGCTGAGGTCGAAGCCGACCACCGCGGCACGCCGTCGTCGAGTAGGACATCGCCGAGCTCAAAAGCGCCGGTTTCTCGACCGCCAAGAACGCCGCATCTGAACGGTTGGGAACGGCACCTACGTACGGTTGCCGACAGCCCCTGTTCTGGGTTAAGCGCGACTCAAAGTCACAATCGAGTTACTGGCGGTGTCACAGCGCCACCATCTGGGAAAGGGCGCGAGACCATGACGTTAAGCCGACAGGGGCCTGCGCCGCTGGGCTCCCGCGCCCTGCAGCGACCTCGGCGTGACCCGGTCTGACATGGACGCCTGCGACGCGGCATCGATGGCGGACTCAGTAGGTGCCGCACCCGAGCATCGAGGGGCGGCCTTAGCACTTGTCGTCGCTGGGTACCGATGATGAGGATGTCCCGAGTTCCGTGGAACTTCGGTGGCGGCCTGTTGATCGTTAGGCCACGCTGACCAGGTCATCATGGCAGGTGGCTTCGAGAGTTTCGGTGACCTCGCGTTCGAGCGCGGCGCGCAGGCTCGCGAGGTGCAGGTGGCCGTTGACGCGACGGAATTGCTTGCCGGCTTCGACCATCCCGGCTGCGCACCAGCGCATCGCCATATCCCCGTCGCGCCAGCGCTTCACGTTCGCCGACCGCTGCCTGCAGACCCCGATCATCGATTCGATGGCGTTGGTCGATCTCAGCGTGCGTGCCAACGTTGGTGGCACTCCGAGCCGCAGCACGGTGAGGGTCTCGGCCAGGCCTTCGCGCAGGCTGGCGGCGACCCGCGGATGGGTCTTGTCCAGCTCGCGGGCCAAGGCCTGCAGCTGCGCCTGGGCGAGCAGCGCACTGTCGGCGTGGTAGGCCGCGCGCATCTTGGTGCCGACCGGCCCGCGTAGGTGCTGCGGGAGCTTGTCTTGAACGTTCCTGATCTTGTGCAGTTGGCACCGGGCGACGATCGGGTGGTCGAAGACGTCCACCACGGCCTTGCGCAGGGCGCTGCTGCCATCGAGCACGACCAGGATCGGCTTGGTGACGTCCAGGCCGCGGTCGCGCAGCCCGACGAGCAGATCCGTTGTCAGGGTGGCGTTCTCGGTCGAGCCCTCCACCAGCGCCAGCGGATGTTTGGTGCCCTCCAGGTCGATCCCGAGCGCCACCACGCAGCACGACTCAGCGAAGTGCACCCCGTCGATCATCATCGCCACCAGGTCCAGGCCGGACAGGTCGGCGCTGAGTAGCTCAGCCAGGGCGGTCTCAGTCTGGGCCACGAACTTCCGCGACACCGCCGACCGGCTGGTCGCTGTCGCGACCTGACTGACCTGCTGCCCGACCGGCTCCAGGCCGATGGAGTAGCGGCGGGTTGACAGCCCAGCGAGCATCCGGTCCATCGCCATCCGCCCGAGGATCTCGGTGCCGCTGAACAGCTCATAGGCCGGCACCGGCAACTCTCCGCGGCCGTCCACTGCGCGGACCCGCGGCCGCTCCATCGGAACGCGGCGGCCGCTCAGGGTCACCGACCCGTGCTCGTGGCCGTGTCGGACCGCGGCCCGGTCGCTATCGTGCTTGCCCTTCACGCCAGCCAGCGCGGTCACGTCGGCGTCCATCATCGCGCTCATCACCTGCAACCCAGCGCCGACCGCCAGGGCCAGCAGACCCTCGCGCATATCCCCGGCGATCTCAGCCATCGCCACACTGACGTGCTCCGGCACGGTCAACCCGTGCGCGTCCGGCGCATTGCTCATCGACTTCTGGTACTTCTTGTTCACGGCGGTCCCCTTCTCGTTGAGTGTCTTTGGCGGACGCCCAACACCTACCGCGAGGCAGGAGCTGAGCGGGGGACCGCCACCTCAAGTTCTACGAGACCCGGGACATCCTCACCGATGATGTCGAGGGCGCATTGGTCGGGACGGCCCTACAGACGGGCTTGCTAGACGAAGCGGAGCAGCCGCCTAGCAAGGCCACGGCCAGGATGACGGTAGCGACGCGTGAGCGTTGCGACATCTGAAGCCCCTCTCGGCTCCAGAGACGTTATGGCGCAGCATGAGCCCAGCACAAGGGTGCCTTTGTCGGGCCCGCGCCGACACGCTGGCGCAGTGGTGGATCAAGACTGGCTACGCCTACGGGAACTTCTTGCAGATGCCGCAGATCATCGCCAGCAGGCCCTGGCCGAGCAACCAAGAGCGGAGCAGGGGTGGGTTTTCTTCGCACCGGCTGCGAGCATCGGTAGGACGAGGCAGACGTGCTGACGGACGGGCTGACGTAGTCGTCGTTTACTGCTTAGAAGTGCCGCTACCTGCTTCGGCTGGAAGCCGGCATTAGCCAGTCTGCATAGCCGTTCGGAGGTGCGGTTGTTTGGCGTTGGAGCGGACCCGCAGTGACTACAACTCGACCGACTCAACCTCCGAAAGGGCCAAATGGAGCGAGTCCAACACGCCGTCCTGGACCAACCGCTGGAAGGCTGGATCCCCGTCAGCGGCGAGGGCTTCGACATCGCGGATGTGGCGAACAACCACCTCCACCATGACCCGCCGCAGATCCTCGACGGCACCCTCCCAGCCGTACGCAGCGAGAAGTCTTCGTAATCGTTGGGGACGCCTGGCGAAGTCCCGGAAGCCTTCGGCTTCCGCCATCTGGCGAGCGTGCAACGGCACCCAAGCCATGCAGCAGAACGCAAGATCGAACTCCGTTGTGACGGGTCCGGCGAAGTCCCAATCGAAGAACCCTTGCAGCCGCCCGTCCTGCCAGGCTGCGTTGTAGGGGGCCGCGTCGTTGTGGCCGATGACCAGATCGGGTGACCACGCTCCGCCGCTACGCCAGGCCGACGACGGGTCGGGCGAGAAATCCACTACGGCCCGGTGGTAGTCCCGCAACCAGTCGCCGACCTGATCCAAGGTCGTGTCGTCGTATACCCAGTGAGGCCAGGGCTTCCTGCTGCCTACGGTCTCACCGGGGAGCATGGACAAGATCTGCCTGCCCTCACGGTCCCGACCAAGGGGGCGTGGCGCTCCCGTAAACCCAGCGTCTGCGAGATGCCCCAGCAACTGGTCAACGGATGCGGACCAGGAACCCACGGGCTTGCGGATCGTGTCGCCCACCCGCACCGCTCCGCCAGCATTCCCGCCATCTAGGAGCAACTCTCCGGGACCACCGGGTGGGGACGCGTTCACGCGCCAACGCTAACCAGCAGCACGGACCTCCCGCAGCGGGTAGGTGCGCCGTTAGCCGCACGCCGTGGTCGTGCCCACGGCAGTGCAGCCACGCCATGCTTCGATCCGAGATGCGACAGCTGAGCACCGTACACGATCGCGCCCGGCGAGGGGATGAGTTATGCCGGCGTCCCGGGCCGGGGCAGCGGCGGTAGCGTCTCGGCCTTCTCGCAAGTCTTCAACTTCCTCGGGAAGTACCAGCCCTACGGCATCTA
>JAABUM010003363.1_pt1 | contig 19750 bp, 21 predicted proteins | sample 5559161 | NCBI WGS metagenome assembly JAABUM01 (sample SAMN10711868, study PRJNA513369) | rock metagenome | isolation source: Antarctica rocks | place: Antarctica: Victoria Land, Siegfried Peak nord | reverse complement strand
CCGTGCCGAGCGAGACGGCCGCGACCGCGCCCACGCAGCGGGACTGCCATCTGCAGGGCATCACCGAGCACGGACGCGCAGCCTGGCAGAAAGCCTCCGGCTACACGAGACGGGCTCGGGTCGAGGCGGCCATCGGCAGGTTCAAGCAGGTGATCGGTGACGGGCTGCGCTCGCGCACGGATCGGCGTCGGGCGACTGAGGTGGATGTCGCCGTCCATGCGCTCAACCGCATGCTAGAGTTGGGACGCCCGATCTCCGTCCGTATTGCCTGAACCACAGCAGGGGCTGGGGTAATTGCGCCCGCCTCCCCGGTCCATGCAACACGGCAGCGCGGGTCGCTTCACCTTGTCGAGCGGGGCAGGGCGCTGGATTGTCTGCGCGAAGTCGAGCCGGCCGCCGTGCGCCTCGTGCCAGTCGAGACAGGGGCGGCAGGAACCGGACACGAACCAAGCTCCGCAAACAGGGACCGATGCCCTGCAAACAAAGAGCGATGACTCGTCCAAGCGGCTGGATGCGCCTCAAAGCGAGAACGCAAAGTTCCGTGCACAGGTGAGAACGCTGGTAAGCAGCAACAGCAACTCGTCCCCTGCGGCGCCCAACTCCACCCGGACCGCGGGCAATCAGGTTGGTTCCACGCAGCCAACGCGGGGAGAGCAGTAAGGATTACCCGGTCCGATACCGATCGGCGGGTTCGGCTGCCGCAAGTCGCGGGTGGCCACCACCTGTCCGCCAACGCGCGCCGTCGCCGCTGGCCCGGCGTCAACCCGCTCCGGGCGGGAACTCCGCCACCTCGTAGGCGATCCCGTCGACGGCCCATGCCACCTCCACCAGCAGGTTGGTCGCGTCGCCGCCGTGCCGCTCGATCTGGTCGAGGGCGACGGCGAAGGCTTCGAGCTGCTCCGCTCTCGCGAACCCCTCGGGCGGCCCGTGAATACAGACAAGGCCCGCGTGCAGGTCCACCCCCGCATACTCACCCGAACTGCCCTTCTCGTCGTCGGGGCCACGGAAGTCACGGGCGTTCTTGGTTACGAAGCACCAGTCGCCCCCGAAAATGACCGGGGCCAGTTGGCCGTCCTTTCGCCGCAGCAGGCCGAGGTCGCGCAGATGGCTGGCCTGGTAGCCGCGCCCCCACGCCAGTCCGGTCAGTCCGACGCTCAGGCACTCGTCGATGAGGAACCGGGCGCGGCTCAAGCCGCCGGCGCCGCCGGCCGCGGGACGGTGTCCGACGAAAAAAGGCGCGCACCGGCCGGCAGGCGCTCCGCCAACGGACGGCGCGGCTTGCCGCGGGGGCGCTCCACGCTCGCATAAAGCGCCGCCAACTCGACCTGCTCCGCCGTGAGGCTCGGGTAGCTCGCCAGGATGTCGGCCAAGGGCAGCCCGGCGGTCACAGCCGCGGCCACGTCGCGGACCGGGACGCGCGTGCCGCGCACCACCGGCTCGGTGCCGCCGAGCACGTCCGGATCGAGCACGGCCATCGCACGCGCCTGCTCCAGCAGCCGCGCGCGCGCGTCCGTCTCGGCGATGAAGGGACGCAGGTCGGCGCTGACCCCATCGCCCAAGGGCAGCGGGCGGTGGCGGCGGCGAAGGGCTGCAACCCGGCGCAGCGCCCCCGTCCGCCCCCCGGCGGCCACCAGCCGGATCACTGTCTTGCGGGCGTCCGCTTGCAGGATGCCGGCCGTGCGGAAGTAGAAGGCGAGCAACGGCACCGCGCCCCGGGCGACCTGCCGGCCTGCTCCGCCATCCCCGAGCAGCGCCTCGGGCAGCAGGCGCTCGTCGAAGGCGCGGTGGACGTCTCGAACCTCGACCATGGCGAGCGCCGCAGCCTCGTTGGCGCTGACCATCTGGGGGGGGGCGTGCATGGGCGCATATCCTTCCGATGTGACGGAAGGATATGCAAGCTGCAGAGGCGGCGCAAGCCCGTCCAAGCGTGTTGGGGCGGACGTCTTCCCTTCGGAGCCGGGATCGAACCCGTTGAGCGACCCCTACGAGAACGGACTCAAGACGAGGACCATAGCGCCGACGACGGCCAGCACCGCGCCGACCCAGGCGGGCGCCGCCGGCCTCTTGCGGCTAACGATCCATAGTAAGACCAGGAGGACGACGGGCGTGGTGGACGCCAGCGTCGCGACAACACCCGAACTGCCGCCCCGCAGCGCGAGCAGGACGAGCGAGGTCGCTGCCGCGGTGCCGAGCAGGCCGCTGACGCACCCGGCCGCGAGCGCCCGCGCGTCGGGCCGCGCCGCCGGGCGCAGCGCCGGCACCGCGGCCGCGAGGATGAGCAAGGCCACGAGCGCCGCGGCGAGCCGGACCAGCGCCGCCAGCATCGGGTCAACTCCCGCCGCCATCACCGGCCGTGCCAGCAGCACGCCGCCTGCCTGGCCAAGCGCACCGAGCAGGCCGAAGAACACACCCGCTCCCGGGTATGCCGCCGCGCCCTCCCACCGCCCTGCTCCCGCGTCGCGGTAGGCCACCGCGAGCCACACGCCGGCGACGACCAGGGCGATGCCGCCCAAGCGCGCGGGCGGCAGCCCCTCCCCGAGCAGGGCATAGCCGAGCACGGCCGCCATCGGCCCGTTGGTGGCGTAGAGCAGGCCGGTGCGGCGGGGGCCGATGCGGGCGAGCGCGGCATAGATGCCGGTGTCGCCCAGCACCAGCCCGACTACGGCCGAGAGGGCCAAGGCACCCGCCTGTGCGCCCGAGAGGGTACGGTCCGAGCCGAAGGCGAGCACCGCGAGCCCCATGCCCGCCACGGCCACGCAGAGGCGCAGCAGGTTGAACCCGGCCGCGCCCAGGCGGGCCGCGGACGAGCCGACGGCCAGGTAGGTCAGCGCCACCAGCGCCGGCGCGCCGAGGGCAGCTACCTCGACCGGGAAGGGCACGGTCACGCGAGGCCGGCCGCGACGTGCCGACGGCCGTAGAGGACGGCGCCGGCCAGCGTCGCGGTGGTCGGGTGCGAGGCGTCCAACCCGGTCTCGGTAGCCTGGCCCGTTGTCGGCATCCGTGCCGGGATCACGGCGCTATTCGATGTTGGCGTGGCGCGCCCAGAGCGTCGCGGCGTCAATGCCTGACGCCTGCCAGAGCGCGTGAAACAGCGCGTCGAGCGTCAGCACGACGGCTTGCTCGAACAGCGAAGCCCCGTACTGCTTCGAGGCCACACCCGACCGGTCGAACTTGGCCGCCGCGTCCACCGACAATACGACGCGGGCGAGCGATGCCAGCCGCGCACCCGGCGTCGCGGTCAGCGCGATCACCGCGGCGCCCGCGTGCGCCGCCGCCTCGGCGGCGTGGACGAGACCGCGCGTCTCGCCCGAGCCGGACGCTGCCAGCAGCACGTCGCCGGGTCCGATCGCGGGCGTGGTCACATCGCCGACCATGTGCACGGCCAGGCCGAAGTGCATCAGCCGCATCGCGCCCATGCCGAGCGCGAGCCGGCTGCGTCCGGCTCCGGCCGCGAAGACCCGATCCGCTCCGAGGAGCAAGCCTGCCGCTTCCCGCAAGGCCGTCGGATCGACCGACGCGACGGCCCCGCGCAACTCGGACAGGATCAGCTCGACGGACGCCGGAAAGCCGGAGGCCGCTGCGGCGGCCAGCGCGTCTGGATGAGCGATGTCAGGCATCGGGGTTCCTTTCGATAGCGGGATTGCCCTTGGAGAGCGGGGTTGTCGTGGATGGGCGAAGGCGGGGCATTCCGACATCCGGCTTGTTCTGGTGGTCGGCGACCAGCACCTCGACCGAGAAACCAAGGTCGTCGGCGTCCTGCACCGCCTGGCGCACCGCAGCCACCGAGAACGCGCCGTTGGTGTTGCGGTAGGGCATGGACTGGTCGTTCAACACCCCGATTCGCACCTCGCGCGCCTGCGCCCGGCTCCGCTTGGGAGCAGCGAGGACGGGCAGTGTCGCGGACGCAAGGAAGGTGCGGCGCGTGACCTGCATGACGTTCTCCTACGGCTGGTTACGGCTGAAGTGCCGGGGGTGCCTGGCCTGCCAGGGGCGCGCTTCCTCCAATTGAGCCGCCAGCATGAGCAGGGTGGCCTCGCCGCCCAGCCGCGCGGCGATCTGGACGCCCACCGGCAGGCCCTCGGCGGTCCAGTGCAGGGGCACGCTGGCGGCGGGCAGCCCGGCTAAGTTCGCAGGCACGGTGAACGCGAACGAGTCGACCACCCGGCGCAGGATCTCCTCGGCCCCGTGCGCGCGGGCGTCGAACGTCCCGAGAGGCGGCGGCAGGGTCGGCATCGTCGGCGTGAGCCATACGTCGAATCTTTCCAGGAACTCGCCCAGCCGCCGCGTCGCCGCTTGGAACTGCGCCAAGTCGAGCAGGTAGTCGGCGGCACCGCGACGCAACCCTCGCTCGACCAGGGAACGGTTGAACGGCTCCAGCTCGGACGCCAGCGCCGCGGCCGGGACGCCCCGCAGCCGGGCGAGCGTGGCCACGGTGCGGGTGACCGTCATGGGCCAGAACCCCTCCACCGCCGCGCGCAGGGGCTCGCCGGAGATTGCCGGCGAGGCCTCGACCACCTCGTGACCCAGCGCCTCGCACAGTGACGCCGCTTCCCGCGCCGCGGAGATGCTTTCTTGGTTCACCTCCACCGTGAACAGCGGTGCCAGTGACACCGCGATCCGCAGCCGCCGGCCGCGGTCCCGCAGCGCGTCCGAGAACGTTCCCTCCGGCGCGGGCGCCACGTAAGGATCGCCCGGCATGGCCCCGTGCGTCGCGTCCAGCAGGGCCGCGCTGTCCCGCACCGACCGGGTCACGACGTGCTCGGCCGTGATGCCCCCGATGGACTCGCCGAGGTCCGGCCCCAGCGTGATGCGGCCGCGGGACGGCTTGAGGCCGAACAGGCCGCAGCATGAGGCGGGAATGCGGATCGACCCGGCCCCGTCGTTGGCGTGTGCGACCGCCACGTATCCTGCCGCAACCGCGGCGGCCGACCCGCCGCTCGACCCGCCCGCGCTGCGTCCCGGCGCCCACGGGTTGCGCGTCGGCCCGTACAGCTCCGGCTCGGTCGTGCCCATCGACGCCAGCTCGGGCAGGTTCGTCTTGCCGAGCGGGATCAGGCCCGCCCGGCGATAGCGGCGCATCAGCTCGCTGTCGTGGTCCACGACCGCGTCGCGCAGGATGCGGGCGCCCGCGGTGGTCGCCGTCCCCTGCACGTGGCACAGAAGGTCCTTGACCAGGAACGGGACGCCCCGGAACGCCCCGCCTCCTTCCTCCTGCCGCACCCCTTCCTGCCGGGCCATGGCGCGCGCCTGGTCGAACAGCCGTAGGGTGACCGCGTTGATCGCGGGGTCCAGGGCCTCGATGCGGGCGATCGCGCCGTCCACCAGCTCGGCCGCGCTGACCTCTCCCTTGGCGACGAGCGCGGCTTGGCCGAGCGCGTCGAGGTCGAGTGGGTCGTCGGGTGCCGGCCTGCCGGTCATGGCCTAACCGTCCATCCGCGCCGCGAGCGCCTCGACCTCCAGCCTCCACTCCGGACGGCCCAGCGCTTGCACCACCACCAGCGAGGAGGCCGGGAACGGCGGGTTCAGCACGCGGTCGCGCACCGCGCGGATGGCGGCCAGGTCGGCCGCGTCGCGGACGAAGTACGTCAGCCTGACCAGGTCGGGGAACGCCATGCCGGCCGCCGCCAGTACCCGGGCCAGGTTCTCGAAGACCAGCTCCGCCTGCTGCCCCGCGTCGTCCGGCACGGAGCCGTCGCGGTCCGCGCCGACCTGGCCCGAGACGTGTAGCGTCCGCGCGCGCGCCGGCACCTCGACGGCGTGGCTGTAGGCGCCGAACGGCCCGGCGACGTCCGGGGGATTGATGTGCCTGGGCATGCCTGCGCTATCCTTCCCGGGAGGCGCGCGCGAGCGCCCCGGCGTGTTCGAGGTACTCGGCGAAGCAGTCGCGGAAGCGCGCCGCCGGGGCCGACAGGGCAAGGGCGAACGGGGACTCGCCGCCGTCCAGCGCGACCGCGAGGCAGCAGACGCCGGCCGCGAACTCCTCGTCGTCGGCGGCGTGGCCCTGCTTGCGGATCCTGGCCAGCTCCGTGTCCATCGCGTCGGCCTGCGTGATCGTGCGCGACGTGCGCGCCGCGAGCGGGTGGCGGGACAGGTAGTCGCGGCGGCGCCCGGTCGGCGCGAGGGCAAGCAGGAGCTTCCCGGCCGCGCGGGCATGGGCGTGCTCGTACTGCCCGTGCGGCACCTCGGCCGCCTGGACCGCGTTGGTGCCGCGTACCACGGCAAGGGTGACGATCTCCCCTTGCCACCACCCCACGGCGTAGCAGGTCTCGCCCGTGGCGTTCGCCAGCTCGCGGACCAGCGGGCGCATGTAGTCGGGGGCGGAGAACTGGCGGTGGAACGCCTCGGCCAGGATGCCGACCCGCAGCCCGAGCTGGTACCTGCGGGCTTCGTCGCGGGTCAGCATGCCGAGCGCCGACAGGGTGTGCAGCAGGTGGTAGGCCGTCTGCCGCTCGATCCCGAGCGCCTCGCCGATCTCCTTGGCGGACAGGCCGCGCTCGCTGCGGGCCACCGCGAGCAGGATGTTCATCCCCCGCGCGACCGAGTTGATGCGCTGGCGGGGCTCGGCGCCGATGCCGGGCTGTGCCGTCATTCCAGGTCTGCCGCCTGGAGCTGGCGCGCCGGCACCAAGAGTCTGGCGGCCCGGACGACCGCCGCGGCATTCGGCAGCAGCGTTTGCTGGAGCGAGGGTGCCACTATGACCGCGCCCCAGCCCACGAGTACGACGTCCCCGGCCCGGCACGCGCAAGGCGGCACCGCTGGTCGGATCCGGCGGCGCCGCGAGCGCGACCGGGGCCTTCGCCTGGCACAAGGCTCGCGCCTCGATGATGATGCACAGGTCGGGGTCGGTGACGGCCGCGCGCAGCATGTCGTACGCGTCCTGGGGCGTCGTCGGTAGGTGGCGACGACCTGATCGTCGGGCCGCAGCGCGGCGAGCGCGCCGACCGGCACCGCTTCCTGGCCGATGCAGGTGTGGACCGATCCAGCGACGTGCGGATCGGCTCCGGTGCTCCGCCCGAGGGCCAACTCCTCGAAGCTGCGGATGCGCGCGACCTGCCGAAATGCGCGAACCAGAAAGTCCTGTTCTCGCCCCACCATGGCGCCTGCTCCCTCCGGCAGCTTCGTTCCAGTCAGAGATGACGAGACCCGCACAGGTATGTCAACAGTATTATAAAGTTATCATAATATGATGTTTTATTAGTCGTGCATGTGAGGCGGCTGTGGATGGCTCTCCTGCAATGGGGGTTGTCCGCACGCGCGGCCCCGAACCGGCCCGCTTCGCAGCCACCCGATCCGCCGCCACACCAATACGCTCGGTCAACGTGTCCGCCATCCCTCGTTGGACCCAAGATGCGATGCGGTGGCTATCCACGTCAGCCCGCCGCACTCCACACCGCCGCTCCTGCCCGTTGCTGGCGGGCGACAACCTCCAGAACCTCGCCGTCGCGCGGGATTCGAAGCTGTTCAGGAGCGACGCCTTGCGACAGGGAGAGCCGACGCAGGGCATCCCGGCTGACTGTTGCGTGGTCCAACGCTTCCATGTGGGTCGCGACCACCATCGAGCGCGGAGACGCCTTGCACACCGCGACGGCCTGCTCGGCGTCCATGGTGATGAGTTCGCCCTCCCAGCGCGCGCCACAGGGATGGATGACGATGATGTCGGGGTCGGCCGACCGGATCGCCTCCTCGACGGCCGGGTAGAGCACGGTGTCGCCCACCCAGTAGATCGTGGGTTCGCTTTTCGCTTCGATGCTGAAACCCATGACGGACCCCATCTTCTCGATGACGGGGCCGAGACCATGGCTGCCCTCGCGGCGTGACAGCCGGAGGCCGCGCCAATCGAGGGCGTCGAGCAGCGGCGTGACATCCTCGAAACCAGCCGACCGGATTTTGGCATCGTCTCCGGGCTGGCACACCACGGGCAGGTGCTTCGGCACCAGGGACTGAGCCGTTGGGTCGAAGTGGTCAGTGTGCAGGTGCGACACGATGACGAGCTCCACCCCGTCGAGGATCTCGTTGGTTCCGACGGGAAGCTCCACAAGCGGGTTGGGCGAGCGTCCGGTGTAGGACGGCCTGCTGTGCTTCGGCGCGAAGAACGGGTCGATCAGCACCGTCCGGCCGAGGAGGTCCTGTTTCAGGGTCGCGTTCCGCAGCAGCCTCAGCTTCATCGACGTACTCCCATCATGGCGGTCTGGTGTCGCCGTCAGACGACGGCGTCTGCACTTCCGATCACGGAGGCGGTGGGCGCCGGGCGCGGCGCCGCGAGTAGAGGTTGTTCAGGACCAGGGCCGTGCCGGCGATGCAGGCCCCGACGACCTGGAAGCGCGTCGGGACCACGCCGGCCACCGACGACACGATAAAAGCCGTGATGGGCACGACGTCCATGAACAGCACGCCGTTCAGGGGCGTGAGGAGCTTGTTGCCGAGGTTCCAGCACAGCACCCCGGTGAAGCTGGCGATCAGGCCCATGTAGAGGAGGTGGGGGATGACCGCGGCCAAATCGGCGGCGCTCGGAACGGGAACCATGTGCGTCGCCATGAGCGACAGGTTGACCGCGACGATGGTGGTCAACCCGAGCCACATGGTCATGGCCGTGTACCTGAGGATCGACCAGGTTGTGAAGCGCGCCGCGCCGAACGTGTAGATGAGCCAGCACACCATCCCCACCACGATCAGCGTGTTGGCCGAGTGGTCCTGTGGCTCGCTCAGCAGGCTGCCGATGTCGCCCTTGGTGACGACGAGGGCGACGCCGCAGAACGACAGCAACACGAACAGGACCGTGTGGAGCGGCGGCAGGACGCGCCGTGCGGCCGAGACGATCAGCACGCCCAGCATGGGCTGCCTCGCCGCCATGATCGAAGCCGTCAGCGCCCCGTCACGCCCGGCCAGTTGCTGGCCCAGGAAGACGAGTAAGCCGAACCCGGCGAAGCCGACCGAACCCAGCAGCCAGGCAAGCGCGATGGGTTCTCCCCTCAACCGCAGCGCGCCCGGCCCCTCCCGGCCCCGCAGCAAGGCAAGCGAGGCGGCCCCCGCGACCAGGTAGCGCAGCGACGTGAAGGTGAAGGGATCAACGTGCGTGAGCGCGCTCGCCATCACCGGGAACATGAGGCCGAACGAGACCGTGGCGGCGAGGCAGTACAGAACGCTCTTGACGTAGCTGCCGTGCGGAATGGCGGGCAGCGCGCCTGGGCGTGGGCTTTCGCGCGAAGCGGACAGTGCGAACGAAGGCTGTGCGGGTTTGTTCATGGCCGGTCATCCGAGCAGGGTGGGTGGCCTGCTTCGGCTGGAACCGTGGGGGTCCCAGGGCAATCGCATATGACGCATTCTACTCCCTCTCCCCCCGGGAAAGGGTCGGGGTGTCGCGCAAATCCTCTTGGGGATTTCGCTGGGGCAGTGAGGTGCCAGCGTTGCGTCCGTTAGAGCGCCCTCACCCAATCCTCTCCCGGGGGGAGAGGGCTTCAGCAAAACGACCTTCCTCCAAATGCGATAGCCCTGGTGGGGGTCCTGCCCGCAATTGACCAGTGACACGGATGACAGGCATCATGAAGATCATACCAAAGCGCGCACCAAAGGGGAGCCGGCGACTTGGCCCGGGCAACGCCCAAGTCGCGGTGCTGGCCTACGACAGCGTCAATGCGTTCGAGCTCGGCATCGCCGTCGAGGTGTTCGGCCTGCCCAACATGGGACCCGACTGGTACCGCGTCGCTGTCTGCACGGAGCGGCCGGGCGTGCCGCTCGCCGCGGGCGGTGCCGTCAAGATCGTCGCCGATGTTGGGTTCCCGTTCCTGCGGCAGGCCGGCACGATCATCGTCCCGGGTTGGCAGGACATTGAGGCGGCGCCGCCCGACGTGCTGCTTGACGCGCTTCGCCAGGCCCATGCGCGCGGCACCCGGATCGCGTCGATCTGTTCCGGTGTTTTCGTGCTGGCCGCCGCCGGGCTGCTCGAAGGCCGGCGCGTCGCGGCGCATTGGGCGCACGCGGACGCCCTCGGGCGCAAGCACCCATCGTTGCGCGTGGACCCGAACGTCCTTTACGTCGATGAGGACGACATCATGAGTTCGGCGGGGCGTGCCGCGGGCCTGGACCTGTGCGTGCATATCGTCCGCAAGGACTTCGGACCCGAGGTCGCGAACGACGCGGCCCGGCGCCTCGTGATCCCGGCGCACCGCGAGGGCGGGCAGGCGCAGTTCATCCCCCGCCCGGTCTCGATCGAAGGCGATTCCTTGGTGGAGCTGCGCGCCTGGATGCGGGAGCACCTCGACCAGGACCTCACGCTGGCCGAATTGGCTGCGAGGGCGCAAATGAGCCGGCGGACCTTCATCCGGCGGTTCGAGGAGGCGACTGGCGTCCCGCCCGGCGAGTGGGTGCTCCAGGAGCGGACGGCGCGGACGCGCGACCTGCTGGAAGCGACCCGCCTGTCGGTCGAGGATGTGGCGACGGCGGCCGGCTTCGGGTCCGCGGACGCGCTGCGGCATCATTTCCGGACGCGGTTCGACACGAGCCCAGCCCGCTACAGGATGGGATTTCGTGCGTAGGTGCGAGAGCCGGCTTCGTGAGTGTGCCCAACCGGTGCTGTTCGGCGCCGCATACAGCGTTTACACGCGCATCGTCCGGATACCGTTGGCAAATTCGCCCGACCCGCTGCAGTGCCCGTTCTGGTGCTGCGGCGGCGTACCCTCAATCCTGGCAAAGCGGGGCGACCAGGGTAGCTGGCACCGTGGACAAACAGCCAACTCTGAATCCAAACGGTGGTTTGATCAGTCGCCGACTTCGCCACCAGTATCAATGTTGGGTTATCCCCCTCACACCTGCTTCCTCTAACGATAGCTGCATTTCTGAAGAGAAATCGGTCTTAAAGATTTAGTCTGGACAAGTATAAACTCAAACTCAAATCGATTCCGTCTATGAACTTCATCGCTACGCGCGATACCTCCCGGTTACTGGCCATTACAAGGACCGCTCCAACGTCGATTGTTGGCACAAAGCGGCGCGCAACAACCCCGCGTCCGACAAAATTGACTGCGGAGAACGGGTCAATGATTGTGACGCCGAGGCCCTCAGATACAAATGCGCACGCGATCCCCGACAGTGGGGTTTCGATCTTCTGATTGCTCGCGTTTGGACCCAACGCGACCTCGACAGTGTGGCGGAAATAGCTGCCTCGGCCGAGGAGTATGATTTTCTCGCCTGCAAGATCGCCAGCCGAAATCCGACTCTGCGCCGCCAAGCGGTGGTCTTCGCGTAAGACGACGACGGCAGCTGCTGGAATTGGCGTGAGCTTGAGCGATGGACGCTCTGCCGGGGACGCCGCGAAGCCGATATCGAATTGGCCGCCGGCCACACGTTCGAGCACGAGGTGAGACGGTATTCCATCGAGAACGATCGCGAGGTCGGGGTGTGACGTTACGAACGATGCCACATAATTCGGCAGAAACCCGAGTGCCATCGCAGGATGGGCAGCAATGCGTAGCGAGCCGCGCCTCATGTCTCGAAGATCGCCCGCGTGCTTCTCAATGAATTCGAGCCCTAGATACGAGCGCTCAACTTCCGCGAAAAGGTCGACGGCTTCCGCGGTGGGGGTGATCTGATTTCCACGCCGATGGAACAGCTTCAAGTTCAGAGTGGTTTCAAGATCCATGATCAGACGGCTGATCGCGGGTTGCGTGACGTAGAGCGTCTCGGCGGCAGCCGTCATGCCGCCGGTGAGCATCACCGCACGGAAGGCCTCGATCTGCCGCGCCTGCAATCGCATGTGTCCATCATATATTCACATGCAAGGCGGTCAATTATGAATTTGTCCTGATCCTCTGGTCACGTGAGGATAGCCAGTCAACGAGGGGGGATTCGATGGCTGTCACGATGCGCATCATTGCCGGGCTCGCGCTAGGCGCTTGGTCGAGCCTCACCCCCGCCAAGGCGCAGTCCACGCTGGTCGTGGCCGGCTACGGGGGATCCACCGAAACCGTCATCCGCGAGAAGATCCTGCCAGCCTTTGAAAAAACCAACGATATCAAGGTCACGTACGTCGCTGGCAATTCGACTGATACCCTGGCCAAGCTCCAGGCGCAGCGAAACAATCAGGAGATTGACGTCGCAATGATCGACGACGGTCCTATGAGCCGTGCGGTCTCCCTCGGTCTGTGCGCGGCGGCGCAGGGGATGGACAGGACCAAGTTCCACACTGTGGCCAACGTCTTCGGAGACAAGGCCTCCGGCCTCGGCATCACCGCTACAGGGCTGATGTACAACACCAAGGTCTTCCAGGACAATGGTTGGGCGGCCCCGACGTCCTGGAATGATCTCAAGGATCCCAAGTTCCGTGGCAAGGCCGTGATGCCGCCGCTCAACAATGGCTACGGGCTCCTCACTGTCATCATGCTGGCGCGCATGAATGGCGGGGGAGAAGGCCGGATCGATCCGGGCTTCGCCGCGATGAAGGACGTGGCGCCCAATATGATCGCCTTCGAGCCCTCGCCCGCCAAGATGACCGAGTTGTTTCAGACTGGGCAGGCGGTCATCGCGGTTTGGGGCTCTTCGCGTGTCCAGTCCTTTGCCGAAACGGGCTTTCCCGTCGCCTTCGTCTATCCCCGAGAAGGGGCGCCCGCGGTGATGACGGCGATCTGTACCGTCGCGAGGAAGGCCGTCTCGCCGAAGGCCGAGGCCTTTATGCGCATGATGCTGTCGCCCGAGGTGCAGACGATCCTGGCCGACAGCGCCGGCTTCGCTCCGGTCAACAAGGAAGCGGTGGTCCAGCACCCTGGGTTGATGCCAGTGGGCGACAAGGCCGACAAGCTTGTCGCTGCGGATTGGCCGGTGATCAATCAGCTCCGTGACGCCTGGAACAAGCGTTGGACCCGCGAAATCGAGCGCTGACCGCACGTTTTCTGCCCGCTTACTGCGGGAGACCCAATAAAACCGGGGGTCCACCCCGGTCCGGAGGATCAATGTCCTATCTCGTGTTGACCGGCCTACAAAAAGCTTATGGATTGGTGCAGGTCGTTCAAGACCTCGACATTGCCGTCTCCAAGGGCGAGTTCCTCTCCCTGCTCGGCCCCTCCGGCTGCGGCAAGACGACGACGCTGCAGATGATCGCCGGCTTCGTCGAGCCAACGAGCGGCGCGATCCGGCTGGATGGCGCCGACCTGCTGCGCCTCCCCCCGAGCCGACGCGGCCTCGGCATCGTGTTCCAGAGCTATGCCCTGTTTCCGCATATGACGGTGTCGCAGAACGTCGCCTTTGGTCTGGAAATGCGCAAAGTCGCCCGTGGCGACGTGCGCAAGAGGGTTGCGGAAGCCCTGGCCCTCGTGGGCCTCGCAGACATGGGCAAACGCTTCCCACGCCAGATGTCTGGCGGCCAACAGCAGCGCATTGCCCTGGCGCGGGCGCTGGTGATCCGCCCTTCAATCCTCTTGCTCGATGAACCGCTATCGAACCTCGACGCCAAGATGCGTGAGGAGATGCAAATCGAGTTGCGCCAGATCCAGCGGGAGCTCGGCACCACGACGATCCTGGTGACGCATGACCAGCAGGAAGCACTGGCGCTGTCGGACAGGATCGTCGTCATGAACGCTGGCCGGGTCGAGCAGGTCGGCACCCCCCTCGAAGTCTACGAGCGTCCGGCGACGCCCTTCGTGGCCTCCTTTCTCGGGACAACCAATGTGTTGCGGGGGGTGGGACATGGGATGCAGGTCTGCTTTGCAGGCCACCACGTCCCGGTCGCGCATCCCGTTGCCGGGCCGGTCGAGTTCACAGTCCGGCCGGAGAAGCTCCACTTTCTGCAGCCCGGGGCAGGCGGACTGCCAGGCACGGTGAAAACCCGCGTTTTTCAGGGCGGCCACTGGCTGTTCGAGATCACCACATCCGCGGGCCGCACGGTCGTGATCCGCCAGAACGACGGCACGGCACCCCCTGGCGAAGGCGAGGCCGTCGCGCTCGGTTTCGATGCCGCACACGCGCAGATCCGCACCGGGGAGGCCACGTCGTGAGCCCGTCCCGTCCGGGCTCCCCCTATGGCGCCGTCGCCCCCGCGGCGCTTCTGTTCCTCGGCACCCTGGTCGTGCCGCTTGCGATGACGGTTCTGCTGTCCTTCAACGCCTGGGACTCGGGCCAGGGCATTGTCGGTACATACAGCCTCCAGAACTACTTCGAGATCGTTGGGGACAGTTACTACGCCGAGATTTTCCTGCGCACGCTGCGGATTTCGCTCTGGGTAACCACAGCCTGCATCCTCCTCGGAACGCCCGAGGCCTATATCTTGAAGCGGATGCGCGAGCCCTGGCGCTCGGCGTTCATTTTGGTCGTGATCGGGCCGCTGCTCGTGTCCGTGGTGGCGCGCACCCTGGGCTGGGCGATCCTCTTGAACGGCAACGGGCTGGTGTCGAAGGCGCTCCAGTCCGCCGGCCTGACCGCGGGACCGGTCTCGCTGATGTTCACCGAAACCGGCGTCGTCATCGGCCTCGTCCACGTTCTCGTCCCTTTCATGGTGCTCTCCGTCTGGGCTGCCCTTTCACGGATGGATGCGGCCAGCGAGCGCGCTGCGGAGTCTCTCGGCGCCTCGCAAGCGACGATCTTCCGCCGCATCGTGTTGCCGCAGGCGGTGCCCGGCATTCTTTCCGGCAGCATCGTGGTGTTTTCCCTCGCGGCCAGCGCATTCGCGACGCCCGCCATTATCGGTGGCCGCCGCTTGAAGGTGGCAGCGACGCTGGCCTACGACGAGTTCCTGAACACCCTCAACTGGCCTCTCGGCGCTGCCGTCGCCGTCCTGCTCTTGTGCGGCATCGTCGCCATCGTGGTTGGCTGGAATCGCCTCGTGGAGCGCCGCTACCAGCAGGTGTTCTCATGACGAACGGCAAGCTCGCCATCGCCTTCCACACGCTCTTCATGGCGTTCCTCGTAACACCGATGCTTGTCGTCTGCCTTGTGGCCTTCACGCCGGAAGGCTACCTCGCCCTACCCATCCGGGGCCTTTCCCTGCGCTGGTTCTGGCGCCTCGCCGAGTACCCGGAATTCCTGGACGCTTTTCGCATCAGCCTGCTGATCGCGGCAGCCTCCTCGGTTGTGGCGGTCGCATTCGCGACGCCCGCGGCACTCGCCATCGCCCGCTACCGCTTTCCCGGGCGCGATGCCCTCAGCGCCTTCTTCTTGGCGCCGCTGATGATCCCGCAGGTTGTACTCGGCATCGCCTTCCTGCGGTTCTTCTCCGCGATCGGATTGTCGGGCACCATGGTCGGCCTGATCGTCAGCCACGTCGTCGTGGTCTTCCCCTTCGCCATGCGCATGGTGCTGGCCGGCGCCACCGGCATGGACCGGCGTATCGAGGAGGCAGCACTCTCCCTTGGGGCCTTGCGCTGGACGATTGTGCGGCGGGTGATGCTGCCTCTCGTCCTGCCCGGTATCGCCAGCGGTTTCGCCCTGTCGTTCATCCAGAGCTTTGACGAGGTCACGATGACGGTCTTCGTCTCGTCACCTTCGACGGTGACCCTGCCGGTGAGGCTCTTCAACTACATCCAGGACTCGATCGACCCGCTGGTCTGCGCCGTTTCGACCGTCATGATCCTACTCACGGTAATTCTAATGATTGTTCTCGATCGCCTCTACGGACTTGAGCGCCTCTTCGTCGGAGAGACCCGTACATGACCGGTCCCTTGCACGATCCCGGAAGCGATCACGACGTCGTCGTGATCGGCGGCGGCCTAGTCGGTATGGCATTGGCGCACGGACTGGTGCGCCGCGGACGCGGCGTTACCGTCCTCGACGAGGGTGACGTGGCGCACCGGGCCTCCCGTGGAAACTTCGCTCTGGTCTGGGTCCAGGGGAAAGGTTTTACCATGCCAGCCTACGCGGAGTGGACGCTCCGTTCCGCGGACTTCTGGGGCGACTTCGCCGTCGAGCTCGCCGGATTGACGGGCATCGACGTCGCCCACTCACGGTGCGGCGGATTCAATGTTTGCCTCGATGGGGCCGAACTCGAAGAGCGCGCTGCGCGCCACGCGCGGCTGCACAACCAGCTTCCCACCGCGCCCGCGTTCGAGGTACTCGACCGGTCGGCCCTGTTGGACAGGTTGCCCGCGATCGGGCCGGATGTGGTCGGCGGCACCTACTGCCGGGCTGACGGCCATGTAAACGTGCTGCGCCTGTTTGGGGCTCTGCACCAGGCGGCGGCGGTGCAAGGCATCCGGTACCAGCCGAACGCGGCCGTCGCGGCCATTGATCCCCACCCGCACGGCGTGTCGATCCGGACGAGCCGCGGCGAGATCTGCGCGCGCACGGTCGTCCTCGCCGCTGGCCTCGATAACGCGCGCCTCGCGCCAATGGTCGGGCTGGAGGCACCGGTGCGACCCCAGCGGGGGCAAGTCATGGTGACAGAGAAGGTGTCTCCCTTCCTCGACTACCCGCTCGGCACGGTTCGCCAAACCGACGAGGGCAGCGTCATGATCGGGGATTCGAAAGAGGAGGTCGGGTTCGACAACGGCAGCAACAGCCGTGTGCTCGGCGTGATCGCTGACAGGGCGGTCCGGACCTTTCCGCTGCTCGCCCGGGCGCGGGTGGTTCGGAGCTGGGGAGCCCTGCGGGTCATGAGCCCGGACGGGAACCCGATCTACGACCGTTCGACAAGCCTTCCTGCCGCCTACCTCGTGACCTGCCACAGTGGCGTGACCCTCGCGGCCGTGCATGCGGCCATCCTCGCCCCGCATATCGCCGACGGGACCTGGCCCGAGGAACTCGCTCCATTCAGTGCACGGAGGTTTGGCAATGTTTCGCAGACTGCACGAGGTGTCTGAGTCGTACCACCTTGTAATCGACGGGCGCCCAGTGACGGCGGCACCCGGCGACACGGTAGCCACCGCCCTGCTTCTTGCAGGCGTCGGGCCTTTCCGCCGCACGATGAAGAGCGCGGCACCGCGAGCACCCTATTGCGGCATGGGCGTCTGCTTCGAATGCCTCGTGACCATTGATGGGGTCGGCAACCTGCAGGCCTGCCTGGAACCCGTCCGGGACGGAATGGTGGTCGAGACCGGGGGCGGTGCCCGCCGCCTCGCTGAGGAGGACCGCCCATGACCGGGGACCTCTCGGGCGATCTCCTGATCGTTGGCGCAGGCCCGGCGGGCATGGCCGCGGCAGTCACCGCCCGGAAGGCCGGACTGGCGGTGTTCGTGGCGGACGAGGCCCCAGCACCGGGCGGCCAGATCTTCCGCTCGGTCCTGGCACCGCCAGCGCAGAGCGCGGCGCTCGGCCCAGAGTACGCGGCGGGCGCGACACTGGCCCGCACCTTCTCTGATTGCGGCGCGCGCCTGCTCGCGGGCGCCACCGTCTTCATGGTCGAGCCAGGGCAAGAGGCCGGCTTCGAGACCAGCCTCCTGATCAACGGTAGTGCTCGCCGTGTACTCACCCGGGCGGTGCTGATCGCCACCGGTGCCCTCGAACGCCCATTCCCCGTCCCCGGATGGACGTTGCCCGGCGTGATGACGGCGGGTGCCGCGCAGACCATGCTCAAGGCGAGCGGCGTCGTGCCCTCCGCCACGCTCCACCTTGTGGGCACCGGACCGCTGCTGTACTTGCTGGCGGCGCAGTACGCACGGCTCGGCGTTCCCGTCGCCGCCTTGCTCGACACGACGCCGCGCGGGAACTGGGCGAAAGCCCTTCCGCACCTGCCGGCCTTCCTCACCGGCTCCTATGCCTGGAAGGGGATCGGCCTCCTGCGCGAGGTTCTGGCCTCGACGCGGGTGATCCGCAACGTCCGCAACCTCTCTATCCACGGGCAAGGGCGGGCCGAAGAGATCCGATGCCTTGCCGGCGGCCGGGCATTGTCCCTGCCTACCGAGACGGTGCTGTTGCACCAGGGTGTCGTCCCGCAGGTCAACCTGGCGATGGCGTGCGGCGTCCCGCATCGCTGGAACCCGAACCGGCTCGCCTTCGAGCCCGAGCTTGGAGCGGCTGGCGAAACCAGCCGCCCAGGCCTCTACATCGCCGGCGACACCGGCGGGATCGCCGGCGCCCAGGCCGCGCAGCACCGCGGCACCCTTGTGGCCCTTGCCATCCTGCGCGATCTCGGCCGCGACCTTTCCGGTCTTGACCTGCCGGACGCCGTCGCGACCGAACGCGCGCTCCGGAAGGCGCTGCGGGGCCGCGCCTTCCTCGACGCCTTCTACCGCCCCTTGGACGAGTTTCGCGTGCCGGCCGAGGACGACGTCGTCGTCTGCCGATGCGAGGAGGTGCGGGCGGGCGAGATCCGGTCGCTCGCGCGCCAGGGCGTGCAGGGGCCGAACCAGGCGAAGTTCTTCAGCCGCGCCGGCATGGGGCCCTGCCAGGGGCGCCTGTGCGGACTGACCATCTGCGAGACCATGGCGGCCGAGACGGGACGCAGCCCGGCGGAGATCGGCCACATGCGCGTCCGCGCGCCGGTGAAGCCGGTCACGGTCGGGGCCATGGCTGCCCTGTCACGTGATGCGGCGTGACGGCACACGAGACCATCAAGGGAAAGCCTCCATGACCGACGGCATCGTTCGCCACCATACGAACGCACGCATGAGCAAGATTGTCCATGCCCAAGGGCTCGTTTTCCTTTGCGGGCAGACGTCCAGTGGAACCGACATCGCCGACGTCGCGGGCCAGACCCGTGAGGTTCTATCCCGGATCGACAAGCTCCTCGCGGAAGCGGGGTCGTCGCGGACTCAGATCCTGGCAGCCACCATCTACCTGCGCGAGATCGGCGATTTCGACGCCATGAACGCCGAATGGGAGAGTTGGGTCCCGGAGGGGGCAGCACCAGCCCGTACGACTGTGGAAGCCGGGCTTGCATCGGCCAGCCTTCTTGTCGAGATCACGGTCACGGCGCTCCGGGCCGCGTAGGGTCGAACCCGGCATTGGGGTTGCCGGCTGACGCACAAGATGCTGGCGATGCTGCAAAGCGGCCTCGACGTGTGCGAGGTCATCACGCACCGCCTTCCAGTCCGCGAATGCCAACTCGGCTTCGAGGCCATGCGGAGCGGGAACTCTGGCAAGGTCGTGCTGGACTGGACGGCGCCGTGACTGCCTGTTGCCCTTGGAAGCGGGCGATGGCCGGACAAGGCGCCGCGGCCGGATGGTCGGCACCGACACCGAGACGGGACGCGCGGCGCTCCTGCGCCGGCGGGTAATGGGAGCAAAGTCCTTGTCGCGAGTCCATGACGACGCCGAAGCCGACGACGAACTCGCCCGCGCGTTCCCCGGCTGCTCATTCACTCACCTGCTCACCGTGGTCAGCCGCGACCAGCCCGGCGTGACGATTGAGGTCCTGTCAGCGATTGAGGACTTTGGCGGCGGCCTCGACTCGCTGCGCCTGAACCGGGTGGAAGGAAGGTTGAGGCACCGGTTCAGGATGACCGGACTGCGGCCGCACCAGGCGCGCCTGTTGTCGAACCGGCTTGCCGCCGTGGCAGGGATTGAGCACGCGAGCGTGGAGCATCAGATCCTGCAAGCACCCCCAAGGAATGGATAGGCGCGAAGCAGTGCGCTTCCCGAGCCGGGCTAGGCACTGTGACCATCACATTGGCCCCTGCCGCTTGCGAACAGCCGTGTGGGCAACCGCGCATCAAGTTGCCGAACCCAGCCACCAGCCACTGTCGGCAGACAGCTGGCTCCCGATCACGGCGTTGGTGCACTCGGTGGATGGAGGGCGAGATGACCCCAGCCCCGGTCCGTTATGCGACGACCCGCTGGCAACGGACGGATTTCGGGCGTCCTGTCCGCAGCATCCGGTTCAGGACGGTCACGC
>JAABUM010003361.1_pt1 | contig 19758 bp, 19 predicted proteins | sample 5559161 | NCBI WGS metagenome assembly JAABUM01 (sample SAMN10711868, study PRJNA513369) | rock metagenome | isolation source: Antarctica rocks | place: Antarctica: Victoria Land, Siegfried Peak nord | reverse complement strand
CGTCGTGTCTGATCGAGAAATGGACGGCCTCAACATCAGCCGCGACGCCTTCCACGGCGAATGGAACTACATCATGCAACCAAACACGCCGTCAGTCCGAGCACTTGTTTCCGGATGAGGCCTTAGGGCAGTCGTTATTACCTGGGCGTCAGGCGGCAAGACATGTTGATGCGGTCGACGCCGCCCCAGGCGTATTTATAGGCCTCCCTGCCACGCAGGAAGTTCGCCTCCACTCGGTCCTCAGTGATCGCCTGCTCGATCATGGCGCCGAGCAGCAGCGTGCCGGGGCTGACGAAGGAGTGGGCGATGTCGAAGCCGCTCAGATAAAACAGGATGCGATTTGGGTTGGCCAGCAACGCGTAGCACGCTGCCGCGACATCGCCGTCAATCCGCAGTGCCTGCAACCGGAGCGCGCCAGACTGCAGCAGCGCGGGCGCGGCGTCGCGGTGGAAGCCGAGGACGTCCGGGCCAGCGAGCGAGCCGGTCTCGCCCTGAGCGGTCCAGCGCGCCTGATGCAGGCGGATGAGTTCGGACAGCAGAAGCTGCACCGTCGCAGGGTCGGCGGTCTCAATCGTGAACCCCGCAGCGCGGGCAGCGCGATTGCGGTTCATACGTAGCTTCCGCAGCGTGTTCGCCGGGACGACGTCAGCCAGCCCAGCGACAGTCGGCGGCAACGTCAGCACCGGGCAGGGCTGGCCCGCCGCCCAATGCATGCGCCAGCCCTCCGGCGCGATGCCATGCAGCGCCGAGCCTGGCGGCACCTCGATCAGGTCGCATACATCAACGCCGTCCGTACGCGCATGGTCCAGCGCCGCCTGCAGCAGCGGTCCCGCCGCGACGTCCGGCTCCAGCAACGCGTCCAGGTGGTCCGTGGTGCCCGCGCCGATCGGCAGCAGCTTGCGTACGCCAGGTTCGTCCAGACGATAGAGCGGCAGCACGCCCGATAGCTGCTCCCCAACCCGCTGTATCGCCACCCGCGGCGCGCCGGTGCCGAAATGCCGCCACCACGGCAGCAGCCACGCCGGCGACGCGAACGGCGACGCGCCGGGCACCCGGCGCCACAGCGCTTCCCACTCCGGCGCAAGCGCCAGCACCGCCGCATCGGTATCCAGCAAGGCAACCCCAGTCATGCAGAGGCGGTGACGCGCGCCAGCATCCGGTAGCGCTCGATGTATGCAGCGGCCATGCGCTCGATCGAGAAGCGGCGGCGGGCGGTCTCGCGGCAGGCCGCCGGGTCGATCGTATCCACGCGGCGGATGGCGTTGGCCATGCTGTCGACGTCATCCACCAGGAAACCGGTGCGGCCATCCTCCACGACCTCCGGCAAGGCGCCGTTGCGAAAGGCGATGACGGGGGTGCCGCAGCTCGCAGCCTCCATCGCGACCAAGGAGCTCGTTTCGGCGACCAGGCTTGGCACCAGCAGGCAACAGGCAGCGGCCAGCAACCGGCGCTTCTGGACGAAGCCGACGGGACCAAGGTAGCGGCGATGCCGGTCCAGCCGAGGTACGACTTCATCATGGAAGTACTCTTGGTGCGCCGTATAGGGAAACACCTCGCCAGCCAATAGCAGCGGGACGCCAGCTGCCCGTGCTGCGTCGAGCGCCAGATGCAGCCCCTTTTCCGGGCACACGCGGGACAGCATGAGCGCATAGCGGCAGTTGCGCGGATGCACAGCGCCAAGCTCCGCCACCGGCACGCCATTCGGGATCGGCGGCAGCAGGCGCGGACCCGGCGGCATGCGGCGCATCTGGCTGTCGGACACGCAGTTGATCCACGTCGCGTCGCGATCGGGCGTCAGCGCGCCGGGCGGATACCATTCCGGCGGCAGATGCAGCGTGGCGAGCACGGGGACGCCCGGCGGCGCCAGACAGGCTTCGTAGTCGAGCCCGTGCATATGGATAAGATCGACGTCCCGGGACCGCAGCACCTCGGTGGTGACGCGGTGGATGGCTTCCTGTCCGGCCCACTGCACCACGTTGTCGATGGGCCGGTCCTTCTGCGGTGCTGGATAGGACCACAGCTCCCCCGCGACCTCCGATCCCTCGCACGCGATCACCACGCTATGATGGCCCGCGGCTACCAACGCGCGGTCCAGGCTGCTCAGCACCTGCTCCGACCCGCCGACCGCGTCCGGGCTGACGGGCGCCAGCGGATAGGCGATGCTGAGGATCGTCAGGCGACGCATAGGGCCTCCCGCGCCAGTTCGCGCCAGCGGCGGCCGGTCATGCTCCAACCCCAATGTTCGTAGTTCAGCTGGCCGGGCAATGGCGGCGCAGTGAAGTCGTAGGCCGGCGCCGGGCGAAAACTTTCTTCAAACGTGCCGAACGCGCCGAGAACCCCGGCTTGGGTCTTAAAGCAGTCGAACATCGCCCGTTTCTGCCGCTGCTCGGCGTCCGTGAGCGTGATGACCACGGGATCCCCACGCAAACGACTTCGTTCTGCCAGCCCCGGCAGGAAATGCCCCGTAATCAGCGCACCCGCTGCGTCGGCGTGATACCCCGCGAACTCCAGCACCGGACGGCGCCCAGCGGCGGCGTGCACCGCGAACGTGGTGGCGTCGTGGTCGGGATGGCCGCCCTCATAGGCGTGGGTGATTACCGCCTCCGTCCCATGCGCGTCGAACAAGCGGGCTAGGGTGCGGGCGATCCCGGCCATATCGAGGCTGGCATCTTGGTCCACGACGCCCAGCTCGACCAGCTCCGGCGCCACGCTGGCGACCCGCAGCGCGGCTACCAGTTCGGCGCGCCGAGCGGCGGCATAAGCGGCGGAAGTGCCGAACCCCGCCGCGGCCGCATCCGCCAGCGTACGCGGTGCGCCATCGGTCACGTGGATCAGCAGCAGCTCCGGCAGCAGATGCAGGCTGCCGCCCGCGGCGATCGTTTCGTCATCCGGATGCGCCACGACGAGCGCCACGCGACGGCGGATGGATTGGCGAGATGTGAGGCCGTGCAGCAGGGCCTCCATCGCGTATCAGCCCGCCGCGGCTTGCATTGGTATGGTTTCCACCCGGCCCGGCGCATAGCGGCGGATCATCGTGCCGCAGAACTCGGCGAACTCCTCCGGGTGGGTCGGAACGGCGGTGTAATGCGGCCACTGGCCCTTATGCTCCGGCGTGAAGCAGAAGGTGGCGGTGACGTTGAACCCCTCCAGCGCGCGCATCTGGCGGTCGAACCAGGCCTCCGCGTCCGGGCGATACCAGTCGGCCCAGCTCAGCCCGGTGCGCAAATAGGTCACGCCCATGTCACGCATGTGGCGCACGGCGTCGTCCAGCCGGTGATCCTCGAAGTGGAACCATTGGCACAGGCCGATCTCGGGTGTGTATTCGTGGAAGGTTTTGGCAGCGCGCTTCGGCCGGCCGTGCTCGTCCAGCAGGCCCATGTGGAAGTGGCGGTAGTAGCTGCTGCCTTCGGCTTCACGATGCCGGGTCGTGGCGGGCCAGGCGGCGGGCAGGTCATACAGGCTATACCACTGAATGCGCTCCGGGCGCTTCGCCCCGAGGCCCAGCAGCAGCTCGGCCGTACGGCGCAGGCCCCACTCCTGCACCTCCTCGGCGCCGAAGGTCGAGATCCCCACCTCGCTGACCCAAAGCGGCAGATCGGTGACCGCGCGTATGCTGTCGAGCTTGGCCGGCCAGTCGTCCAGCATCCAGTGATTCCAATCGAGCGGGAAGCCGTGTACCGCCACCGCGTCGAGGTCCACCAACGTGTTGTGGCCCTGCAGCACGCGGATGAAGTCGGGGTCGATCGGGCTGATGCCGCCCAGCACCCGCGGCAGGCCAGGCGCCTCGGCCGCGATGGCCTGACCGGCGAGCTTGGTCATGCGGGCGAAGGCAGCCCAGCCGGGGTCGTTCTCGAAATCCCAGTGCGACTTGTTGTTCGGCTCGTTCCAGATCATCGCCGCTTCGATCATGGCCGAATCTCCCCGGCGCCAGCGGGCTGCGAAGCTGCGCTTCCAGCGGGATAAACGGCGCCGTAACGCAAATCCGGCAGCGCGGCGCATCGACAAATGAAGACCTCATCCTCCGGGTTGCTCTCGATGCTGAACCCGGCCGCGCGCAGCATCGCCGCCGAGCACGCGGCGTTCGGCGCCCACCAGTTGGTGTTGTCGTGCGAGTAGCTGCGCTCGATGAAATGCAGCTTGGGATAGCCGGGATCATCGAAGATCGCCGTTTCCCAGAACTCGTAGTCCTCCGCCAGCGGCAGAACTGCGCCCGATCCGCGCTGCATTGACTGGAACACCAGCAGGTCGCCCGCCACGTGCTCGCGTATCAGGTCCAGCGCCAGCAGCGGATGACGCAGGTGATAGAGCACGCCGATGAAGAAAACGACGTCGAACCGCTCCGCCAATTGGCCCACGTCATAGACGGACATCTGCCGGAACTCGATGTCCAGCCCCTCGACCTCGGCGGCGAACCGAGCCTGCGCCAAGTAGTCCTCGTCGAAGTCGATGCCCAGCACCCGCGCGGCGCCGCGCCGCTTCATCTCCATCGAATAAAAGCCCGCGTTGCAGCCGATATCGAGCACCGTCTTGCCGGTGAGGTCCGGCGGCAGGCTGTCCTGGAAACGCAGCCACTTCACCATGGGATAGTCGCCGAGGAAGTGCTCCGGCGCGGTATGGACGCCGCGAAGGTCGATGTTGTGGAACCATGGGCCCAGCGCCTGCGCGCGCTCGCGGATATCCTCCGTCGTCCAAACCTGCGTCAAACCGTGTTCCCCTCAAGCGTCGGATTGAGAAATTCACCGGACGTCGAATTAAGGAATTCGCCGGACTTGGCCGATCCCGTCCGCTTCTCGGCCGCGGCGTGCGGCGGCGCGGGTGCGGCGGCCTGCCCACCCAGCAGGCGCATCGCCTCGCGATAGCCATTCAGCGTGCCGACGTCGACGTAGCTAGTTCCGGCCTGCACGCCCCAGGCCGCATTGCCCTGCGCAAGCCAGGCGTTCACCAGCGTGCCGATGTATTCGTCGGCACGTTCCCGCTGCAGCCAAAGCTGGTGCAGCGCGTGCAAGGTGGCGCCGGGCATCTTGAACGCGCCCCAAATCCAGTTGGACCGGGCGGACTGCGACTTCACCTGGATCTCGCGCACGCGGCCGTCGGCGTCCAAGTCCACGGCGTCGAACAGCTCCGGCCGCTCCACCGGAAACAGCAGGAACGACAGCCGATCGTCCGGCAGGCCGCACAGCGCGTCGGCCGGGAACCAGATGGTGTCCGGCAGGCCGACGATCACCGGCTCACTCGGGGGAATGAGCGGCAGGGCGCGGAAGATGGCGTCGCATAGCCCGACGGCGCCGGCCTGGCAGACGTAGGCCACGTCCACGTCGCCGACGGCCCCGCCGTAGTATTGCAGGATGTCGCTCTTCCACGGCGAGATCACGAAGCAGATCTTGTCCGCCCCCGCCCGCACCATGCGCTCGATCAGGTATTCGCTCACCGCGCGCGGCCGCTCGACGCCGCTCGCGTCCAGGCGTGAGCCGACCGGCAGCAGCTCCTTGCTGAACGCCAGCGGCTGGATGCGCGTGCCGTTGCCGGCGGCTGGAATGATGCCCCACATCAGACGCGCCCCCGCGACGCTGCCATTACACGCGCTCCCGCGACGAAACCGTCTCGAATGCCGCCACCATCTCCGCCGCCCGGCGCGCGGCGCTGTGTTCCGACAGGGTGCGCTCGCGGGCACGCCGCGCGATCAGTGCCAGCTCGTCCGGAGCCTTACGCAGCGCTTCGAGCGCGTCCTCCGTCGAGTGCGCCACCAGGATCTCGCGGCCAGGCTCGAAGAAGCTGTCGAGGCCGGCCCAGGCGTCGGTGAGGATCGGCACACCGCAGGCCGCCGCCTCGAACAGCCGGCCGGACGGGCACCAGCCCATGCGTGCCATGGCCTCACGCGTGACATTCAGGGTGACGCGGGACGAGCTATAAAAGGCCGGGTGCTCCGGCGGCGGCAGGTGGCGCACGAAAAAGGTGTTGGGCGTCCAGGGAAAGCCGTCTGGATACTGCGCGCCGCCGATGACGAAGCGCTGGTCCGGCAGCGCCCTGGCCGGCTCCACGAACAGCCGCTCGAGCGCCGCCTGCCGGTCGGCGGCGTAGGTGCCGAGATAGGAGAGCAGCGCGTCGTATTCCGGACGGGGCGACACCGGCCGGTGCAGCGCCGGGTCGACGGAGCCATAGATCGGCGTCACCCGGCGCGCGCCGAGCCGGGTTTGCAACGCATCCAGCGCGCCGCCGCCGGTGTAGCTCAACACCAAGTCGAACCCGGCTAAGCCATCAGGCCCGATGTAGTCGACGGCCTCGCCGGCATCCAGGCGCGCCAACGTGACGGGAGTGTCCAGGTCGTAGAAGCAGCGGACGCCGGCCTTGCTGTCCTGCAGCAGCCGGGTCGCCGCGAGCGCGTCCGGGCAGTAGGACGTGACCATCCCGACATCCGCCCCGGCCAAGGCGTCGCGCATATGCGGCAACGCCGTGGGCCAATCGAGATACAGCGCCAGCTCGCCACCGTCGGGCAGGGTCCAAAGGTCGCGGTGTTCCCGGTAATACGGCACGTCGCGCTCGAAGAACACGACGCGGTGCCCGGCCGTGAGCAGCGCGCCGATCAGCCCGCGCCACAGCGCCGCGTGACCGTTGCCCCATGAGCTGCTGACCGCCAGGCCGAAGATCACGATCCTCATGCCGTCACCGTCCGGCGCGATACGGCACAGGCCTGCGTGGCTTCCTTGACGTAGGCCTCCAGCTCCGCGGCACGATGGTCGCCGGTATGAGCGGCCAGCACGCGCGCCCGGGCAGCGCCGGCGATCGAGCGGCGCCGGTCGGCCGTCATGGTATGCAGCAGGGCAAGCACCTCAGTTGCCGATGCGGCGATCAGGATCTCCTCGCCCGGACGAAAGAAGGCGTCGAGCCCGGCCCACCAGTCGCTGATGATCGGCACCCCGCAGCACGCCGCCTCGAACAGCCGCACGCTGGGGCTGAAGCCGCGGCGGATCATGTCGGCGCGGGTCACATTGAGAGTAAAACGCTGCCCGGCGTAGAAGGCGCGATGCCGATCGGGCGGCAGGTGCTCGATGCGCTCGACGTTGCCGGGCCAATGGAGGTCGCTGGGGTATTGCGGCCCGGCCACGACGAAGCGGCCGTCGTCCCATGCAAGCGCCGATTGGCACAGCAGCGCGTCCACCATCGGCTGCCGATCGGGGCTGTAGGTGCCGAGGTAGCCGAGGTCCCACCCCGGCACCGCGTCCGGATCGGGGCGATAAACGTCCGGGTCGGCCGAGCAGTACAGCGGCCGGGCCATGGCGGCGCCGAGCGTGCCCTCAAGGTATTGCAGGGTTGGGCCGCCGGTGAACGATAGATACAGGTCGAAGCCGCGCAGCAGCTCCGGCGTCAAGTAGTCGCAGGCGCCGTCGGCCAGCGCTGCCAGGGTTACGGGCGTGTCGATGTCGTAGAATGCGGTGATCCCCGCGGCCAAGCGCTGGACCAGCGCACCCACAGCGATGCCGTCCGGCACATACGAGCCGACGACGACCAAGTCCGCGGCCTTGATTGCGCCGGACCAGCGCTGCTGCAGCTCCTCAAGTCCAGCATAAAGCTGCGTGTCGCCGTAAGGCGGCGCCGGAAGGTCACGGTTGTCGGCATACCAGGGCTTGTCGCGCTCCAGGAACAGCACGCTGTGGCCGCGCCGGGTCAGGCCGCGCACCAGGCCGCGGAACGTCGTCGCGTGCCCGTTGCCCCAGGACGAGGTGATGGTCAGGCCGAGGATGACGATCCGCATGGTCGGGGCCTAATCGCTTGGGCTGGTTGCATGCAGCGAGAGCACAGTCAGGCGGTCCTATCGCAAACCTTGTAGGCCTACAAACCCCAAATTGCCTAAGGGTTCCCTGCAGCGCATTGCCGAACGAGATTGATGAGGCCGGCCTGCATCTCGGCGATTGGCGCCGTCCACTGGCCGGGGCTGGATTGGCGATAAAGCCGGACCGAGTCGTACCAGACGCTGCTGCGCCCCGACATCCAACGCCAGTCGGCCTCGGCCTGCAGCAGCAGCCAAGTCGGCTGGCCCAGAGCACCGGCCAGATGGGCGATCATCGTGTCCACGGTTATGACGAGGTCCAAGGTCGCCACAAGCCGGGCGGCCGCGGTCACATCCGCGCTGCGGTCCCCAACGTCGAGCAGCGAGGGCGCCCCGGCCATGGTGAGTTCCTCTAGGCCGGGGCCGCGCTGAAGACTGACCAACTGCATGCCGGGCACTTGGCCGAGCGGTTGCAGGGCAGCCAGGGGCACGGAGCGGCCCGGGTCCCAGCCGCCGGCCTGCCAGCATAGCCCGACCAGCACGCCGCTCGCCGGCCGGGGCAGCGGGTCGGCCGCCAGATACGGCGCGCCGTCCGGGGCCAGCCGCAGCGCGTGGGCCAGCTCCATGATCTCGATATCGCACTCCGACGGGGGCGCCGGCGCATCCGGGCGGAACGGAATTACCCGGTCGGGGCCGGGGAGGGTGCGCAGCAGCGGGATCAACTCGGGTTGCGCCTCCAGCGTCAGCTCGGCGGCGCGGGCGCGAAGCGGCGGAAGATAGCGGCAGAACTGCAGCGTGTCGCCCAGCCCGTGGTAGCAGCGGACCAGCACCCGGCGCCCATCGAGCGGCGCGCCGTCCCACACCCATCGCTGATGGTAGGGCAGGGCCGGGTCGTCCCGAGTGGCCGGGTCACGCTCCCCGAGCACCGCGTCGCTCACCGCCCAGGCCGCATCGAACGCACCCGCACGCATGGCCTCGGACCAGCGGACGGCTGCGTCGGGGTTCCTGCACCCTTGATGCGACGGGCGTTGAGCCAGAAAGGAATGCGGCATAATCAAAGCCATCGGTCCACCGCTTTGACCGACAGCAACGTGGCGGCGTAGCCGGCGTTGCTTTGACCTTGGCCGACGACACTGGGAATACGATGCGATATTTGGTCATAACTCACGCCGCGCGCCGGCGCTTCGCGGCGCTGCTCGGTTTCCTGCGGTCGGAAAGCGCCGGCGGCCTGGTGCTGATCGTCTCCGCTCTGGTGGCGCTGGCTTGGGCCAACTCGGCCGCGGCGCCGGCCTACCAGGCGCTGCTGCAGTATCGCCTGGGTCCGGCTGCACTGTCGGAGCCGTTGCACGTTTGGATCAATGACGCGCTGATGGCGCTGTTCTTCCTGCTGGTCGGGCTGGAGCTGCGGCGGGAGATCACCCAGGGCGAGCTGGCGTCGCCGGCCCAGCTCGCCGCACCGGGGCTGGCGGCATTGGGCGGCATGATTGTGCCGGCGGTGATCGTCGTGGCGCTGAACTGGGGCGACTGGACGGCGCTGCGCGGCTGGGCGGTGCCGGTCGCGACCGATATCGCCTTCGCCTTGGCGGTGCTGAGTATCCTGGGCAGCCGGGTGCCGATGGCGCTCAAGGTGTTCCTGACGGCGCTGGCGATCATCGACGACCTCGGCGCCATCGTCGTGATCGCGGTGTTCTACACGAAGGGCCTGGACTCGTTGGCGCTTGGGGCGGCGGCGCTGGTTTGGCTGGGGCTGCTCGGGCTGAACCGCGCGGGGGTGCGGCAGGTGTGGCCCTACATGCTCGGCGGCGTTGTGCTGTGGGCGCTGGTGTTCCGCTCCGGCGTGCACGCGACCCTGGCTGGCGTCGCGCTCGCCTTCGTCGTGCCGATGCGGGCGCTGCCCAACGAGGACCAGGCACCGGCCGAGCGGCTTGAGCATAGAATGGGCCTTTGGGTCGCCTATGGCGTCCTGCCGCTGTTCGGGCTGGCGAATGCCGGGCTCGGCTTCGCCACGCTACCGACGGGCGTATGGTCGGACCGGCTGGCAATCGGGGTTGCGCTGGGCCTATTCGCCGGCAAGCAGGTCGGCGTGTTCGGCGCCGTGCTGCTGGCCGCACGCCTGGGCCTGGCCCGGCTGCCGGCGGGGGTGACCCGGCTGCAGCTTTATGGCGGCGCTGTGCTGTGCGGCATCGGCTTCACCATGAGCCTGTTCATCGGCGACCTTGCGTTTCGGCAGACGCCGCGTGGGGATGAGGTGAAGCTGGCGGTGTTCGTGGGGTCGATTGCGTCTGCGGCGCTGGGCTTGCTGATATTGCGATTGGCAGCGCGGGCGAAGGTTGTGGGGACGGTCGCTGTTGCCGAGTAGGATTTAGCGGCCGTGCTTGATCCATTGCGGTGATTCGCAATCGAGATTTGAAATGCTGGAATTGGCGGAGAGCCGACCGTCTGCTCTCGAGCGCTCGACCGGGAGAAGCGGATGATGAGCTCGCTCGGTACCCCCAGACAATTCCCGCTTCGCTGCTTTTAAAGCGCAACCGTTGGGCGCGATTCCCTTTTTGTCCTTCCTGGCTTAGAATCACGAGATGGACTCGACCTACAATCTCAGCGGCGGCTTCAAGCCGACGTTAAAGCGCTTCGCCGACCTTGATGGCCCGGATTTCTATCCGACACCGAGTTGGGCGACCTTCGCGCTTATCGACAACGAGCGCTTCGAGGGTCGGATCTGGGAACCGGCATGCGGCGACGGAACAATGGTTCGCGTGCTGCGCGATACCGACCGCCCGGTCGATGCAAGCGATCTCTACAACCGAGGCTATGGCGAGATCGGCGTCGATTTTCTGAGGGAGTCGCGCGCTTTCGACAACATCGTCACAAACCCGCCCTACAACAGTGCTGAGGGCTTCGTCGAGGCCGGGCTACGGCAAGCGACTCACAAATTATGCCTGCTGCTGCGCCTTGCCTTCCTTGAAGGGGCCAATCGTCAGCGCACAATTTTCGCGAAGACTCCCCCTACCCGCGTCTGGGTGTTCAGCGAGCGAATCACGTTCTATCCGGCTGGTGCGGTTGTGAAAGGTACCGGCACGACCGCTTATGCCTGGTTCGTGTGGGACAAAAAGAGCGGCAACCTGGGAACTGAGCTGAAATGGCTGCCGCTCGGCTATAAGGCCCGCTATTCGTCGTCCGGCAAATCGGAGCCGGAGGCGTCTGAAAACCCGATGCTGTTCAAATAATCCATCCCACGGCGTGTTACCTTTAGGCCGCCAGGAATCTTCTTCGCCCAGCCTTGCGCGAATATCGTCCGCCTGCCGGCCTTATGAGAAGACATTGTATTGCGGACGACGATCTGCCAAAGCGCCTCGTTCTTCCGCGAGGGCGAGCGCGTTTTATCGGCCTGAGAAAGTTCGAAATACCTCGGAATTTCTTCTCGCAGTTTGCCGATGGTTGCGGAACGCTCGGGTTGGCTCGCCACAATCTTCAAGATAAGAACGCGGGCCTCGTGCTCGCGCAAGCGGTCTTGCGGCGACCGCTCCAGCTTGCCGAACTGGAACTTCTGGCCGCGCCTCCATGCGATAGCGGAAACCGGGATTGCCATCTCTTTAACGACAATAGACACGATCTCCAACACGCGTTTCTCGTCTTGCACGTCCTCGGGAAGATAAAGCGTCACCGTTACTTCGGGATGGATGTGGCCCTGATAGACCCGCAGGTCGAACTGGATATCGTTACCGATCGCAAAGCTTGCGCCCTTGTATTTGTCGAGGTCGTCCTGTCCTTCGCGAACGACAAGCGTGCAGTATCTCAGCGAGCGCCAGATGATCGCATGAGGGACAACATCGATGTCCGGTTCATATTTGAGGACACTGACCGTCATGGCTGCATGTTTTCGAAGCTGATCACGCCAATGCAGGCGAAATCCTCGTCGTCTTTCTTCCGCAGCTGCACGCCGGGGCACCATTCCCAATACCACCTGGCCTCGTTCGGTGCGCTGCCCGGCATCGGCTCTATGTCAGTTGTGAACTGAACTCCGCGCCGGTTGGGTAGGATTCCGGGATAGGCTTTTACGGATGGCTGGCCGCTTCCCCTAGCCGGTCGACCCCATATCTCGCGGGACAGCTCCTGAATCTCGGCGATCACTTTGGTCTGTGTCGTCGTGTTTTCGACGCGGTGGAACGGATCCTTTGGCACTTAACTGATATCCTCCTTAATCGCATCAAAGCTTGCTGGCCGTTTGGAACCGGTCAAGCGGTCAAATAATGCGTCATAACAACACGTAATGTTGATAGGATACCTGACCGGCATTCCCTCCCCTGTTCTATCTCGGCGAGTTCTTTCGCCGCTGACCGGTGACGGTAATCCCTTCGCTCTACGGCAACGGAATGTTAGCGCCTTGCCTGTCCTCGTCGCTTATGCGTCGGGCATGTCCGTTTCTGAGACGGCGATCAAGTCCGTCGAACCACCAAAACGGGCGCAAATCAGCCATCGAAAGCGTAGCTCTTGTACATCCGCTCTCCGCCATAGTCGGTCAACGAACAAACATTAGTTAAAGCCCAAAGCCCGATCACACCAACCTCCCGGCAAAAGCGCCACGCCAAAACCAAACCTTGACTTCCCCTCACGAAAGCGCAAGTGAACGTTCATTCTCACTCAGGCGCATCATGTCCCAAGCCGTCCAGCAAGCGCCACCCCGCCAGCGCATCGTCGACGCCGCCATAGCCTGCTTCGCCCGGTCCGGCTTCCACGGCGCCTCCATGCACGAAATCTGCGTCGAGGCCGGCATGAGCCCCGGCGCGCTGTATCGCTACTTTCCCAGCAAGGTCGCGATCATCGCCGCCATCGCCGAGGCCGAGCGCACCCAGCACGCCGCGTTCTTCGAGCGCATGGCCGAGGCCGACGACCCCGTCGAGGCCCTCGCCAGCATCGGCATCGACACCCTGGAGCAGATGCTCACCGGCCCGAACGCCGCCCTTTGCGCCGAGACGATGGCAGAGGCGATCCGCAACCCAATCATACGCGACATGTTCGACCGCAACATACGCGAGGCCCGCGCGGCCGTCGTCACGGCGCTCCAGCGCGGCCAAGCCCGCGGCACCGTCGACCCGGGCCTCGACGTCGAAACCGCGTGCCAGCTTATCATGGCAATGGGCGACGGCCTGTGCGTACACCAGGCGCTCGACCCGACGCTCACCGCCGCCCGCTTCCGCCCGGTGCTGCAGCTTCTGCTTCGCCGCTTCCTCCGGCCGCAGGGGATGCCGGCATGACCAATACGACCTGGGCCCTGCTCGCGGCCCTGCTGCTGGCGCTCCCAGCCCATGCGGCGCCGGCGCCCGTCGCCGAGCCGCGGCCGCCCTCCGTCACCGTTGCCACCACCACCACCGGCCCGATCGCCGAGACCGCCGTGCTGACCGGCACGCTGGTTCCGCGTGAGGAGGTGCTGGTCAGCCCGCAGATCGAAGGGCTCGCGTTGACAGAAATCCTGGCCGAGGAGGGCGACAGCGTCGGCGCTGGCCAGGTCCTGGCCCGGCTGTCGCGCGACGTGCTGGACGCGAGCGTCGCGCAGAATGCCGCACAAATTGCCCGGTCCGACGCCGCCGTCGCCCAGGCCCGCAGCAGCATCGCCGAGGCCCAGGCCAACCGCGTCCAGGTCGACCTGGCGCTGGCCCGCACGCGCGAGCTGCTGTCCAACGGCAACGCGGCGCGCGAAGTGTTCGAGCAGCGCCAGGCCGCGGCGCAGATGGCCGCAGCCCGCCTCGACCTGTCCAACAACGCGCTGCGCGCCGCCGAGGCCGACCGCGCCTATGCGGACGCGCAGCGCCGCGAACTGCTGGTCCGGCTCGCGCGCACCGAGCTCCGCGCCCCGGTGGCCGGCGTCGTCAGCCGCCGCACGGCACGGCTGGGCGCCGTGGTGATGGGCGCCGGCGATCCGCTGTTCCGCATCATCCAGGACGGCGCGATCGAGCTGGAGGCCGACGTGCCGGAAACCTCGCTCGCCAAGCTGCGGCCCAATCAACCCGCCCGCATCGACACCGCCGGCGGCCCGCGCACTGGCCGCGTGCGCCTGGTGTCCCCGGAGGTGAGCCGCACGACCCGGCTCGGCCGCGTGCGGGTCGCGGTGGACGGCGACGGCCCGCTGGTGATCGGCAGCTTCGCCCGCGCCGGCGTCGAGGTAGCGAGGCGCGAAGGCGTGCTGGCTCCGCTGTCCGCCGTGCTGTTCCAGCCCGACGGCGCCGTCGTGCAGGTGGTGAAGGACGGCCTGGTCGAGACCCGGCGCGTGCAGGTCGGCCTGCGCGCCGGGTCGCTGGCGGAAATCCAGGACGGGCTGCGCGCGGGGGAGGCGGTCGTGGCGGTGTCCGGCACCTTCATCCGCGACGGTGACCGGGTGACGGCTATTCAGGCGGGCGGCAGCTAGCCATGGCGCTCAACATCTCCGGCGCTGCGATCCGCAACCCGATCCCGCCGCTGGTGCTGTTTGCGGTGCTGACGCTTCTCGGTTTGGTCGGCTTCAACATGCTGCCCATCACCCGGTCGCCCAACATCGACGTGCCGATCGTTTCCGTCACCGTCACCCAGCCCGGCGCCGCGCCCGGGGAGCTGGAAAGCCAGGTCACCAAGAAGATCGAGGACGCCGTCGCCAACGTGACCGGCGTCAAGCACCTGCTGTCCACCGTCACCGACGGCACCAGCCTGACGGCGATCGAGTTCCGCCTGGAGGTCAGCAGCGACCGCGCCCTGAACGACGTGCGCGACGCCGTGTCGAAGATCCGCGCCGACCTGCCCCGCGGCATCGACGAACCGATCATCGAGCGCGTCGACATCGTCGGCCAGAGCATCCAGACCTTCGCCGCCTCCGCCCCCGGCATGACCCTCGAGGGCCTGTCGTGGTTCGTGGACGACACGGTGCTGCGCGAGCTGCAGGGCGCCGCCGGCGTCGGCCGGGTCGAGCGGATCGGCGGCGTCACCCGCGAGATCCGGGTCAGCCTCGACGCCGACCGCCTGGCGGCCCTGGGGATCACCGCGGGGGACGTGAACAGGCAGCTCCGCGCCACCAGCGCCGACCTGTCCGGCGGACGCGGCGAGGTCGGCGCGCAGGAGCAGGCCATACGCACCCTCGCCAGCGCCCGCACGCTGCAGCAATTGCAGGACACCCGCCTCGTGCTGCCCGGCGGGCGGGAGCTGCGGCTGTCCGACGTCGCCCGCGTCGAGGACGCCTACGAGGAGCCGCGCGACTTTGCCCGGATGAATGGGGCCACGCCCGTCGTCTCGTTCGCGGTTTATCGGGCGAAGGGCGCGAGCGAGGTCACGGTTGGGGACGCCGCCGCCGAGCGCCTCGCCAAGCTCGCCGCCGCACATCCGGACGTGACATACACGCTGATCGACGACGGCGTGCGCACGGCCCGCGGCAGCTATCTTTCGGCGATGCACGGCCTGATCGAGGGGGCGGTGCTGGCGACCGCCGTGGTGTTCCTGTTCCTGCGCAACTGGCGCGCCACGCTGCTGGTCGCCGTCGCCCTGCCGCTGTCGATCGTCCCGGCCTTCGGCGCCATGATGGCCATGGGCTTCACGCTGAACTTCGTCAGCCTGCTCGCCATCACGCTGGTGACCGGCATCCTGGTCGACGACGCCATCGTCGAGATCGAGAACATCTTCCGCCACATGCGCATGGGCAAGCGCCCGTTCGAGGCGGCGGTCGAGGCAGCCGACGAGATCGGCCTGGCGGTGATCGCCATCACCCTCACGATCATCGCCGTGTTCTCCCCGGTCAGCTTCATGGGCGGCATTGCCGGACAGTTCTTCAAGCAGTTCGGCCTCACGGTGTCGGCCGCCGTGCTGGCCTCGCTGCTGGTCGCCCGGCTGATCACCCCGCTGATGGCGGCCTACCTGATGCGGCCTGTCATCGCCCACGCCGAGCGCGACGGCTGGGTCATGCGCGCCTACACGCGGTTCCTGCGCGCCACCTTGCGCTGGCGCAGCTTGACCCTGCTCGCGGGCCTGCTGGCGTTCGGCGTGTCGATCTGGTCCACGACCCTGCTGCCGACGGGCTTCATTCCGCCGCCTGACGAGAGCCGGGTGGTGCTGTCGATCGAGCTGCCGCCGGGCTCGACGCTCGACGGCACCCGGGCGGCGACGGACCGCATCGCCAAGGAGTTCCGCACGGTGCCGGAGGTGACGACGGTGTTCGTCGTGGGCGGCATGACGCCGACCGGCGCCGGCAAGGAGATACGCCGGGCGAAGATGATCGTGAACCTGACGCTGAAGGGAACCCGCACCCGCAGCCAGAAGCTGATCGAGGCCGAGCTGACCCAGCGGCTCGCGACGCTGCCCGACGTGCGCGGCTGGTATGTGAACGACCGCGGCGAGCGCGAGCTGTCGGTGACGGTGCTGGGCGACGACGCCGTGGCGCTGAACCGCGTCGTGGCCGGGCTGGAGGGCGGGATGCGCCGGCTGCCGGGTTTTGGGAATGTGGCGCCCTCCGCCGGGGCGGACCGTCCGGAGATACGCGTGGTGCCCCGGGTGGACGAGGCCGCGCGGTTTGGCGTGTCGACCGAGGCGATCAGCGACGCCGTGCGCATCGCCACCATCGGCGACGTGCCGGCCAACCTCGCGAAGTTCCGCTCGGGCGACCGGCTGATCCCGATCCGGGTCCAGGTGGACACGGCGCTGCGCGGCGACCTGGATGCGCTGCAGGCGCTCACGGTTACGGGCGCCGGCGGGCTGCCGGTGCCGCTGCTGGCGGTGGCGGACGTCGAGCTCGGCCAGGGGCCGGCGAGCGTCGAGCGCTATGACCGGGTGCGCCGGGTGGTGCTGGGCGCCGACCTGGTGCGCGGCGTCGCGCTCGGGGCCGCGCTGAAGGAGGTGTATGCGCTGCCGCAGGCGACCGGGCTGCCCGCGGGCGTGCGCATCCAGAATGGCGGCGACGCCGAGATTATGTCAGAGGTGTTCTCGAGCTTCGGCCTCGCCATGGGCGCCGGGCTGATGATGGTGCTGGGCGTGCTGGTGCTGCTGTTCCGCAACGTGTTCCAGCCCATCACCATCTTGCTGTCGCTGCCGCTCAGCCTGGGCGGCGTGATCCTCGCCCTGCTGCTGACCGGGGAGCCGATCAGCATGCCGGTGGTGATCGGCGTGCTGATGCTGATGGGCATCGTGACGAAGAACGCCATCATGCTGGTGGACTTCGCCATCGAGCGGCGGGCCGAGGGCATGGGCCGTGCCGAGGCCATCATCGACGCCGGGCGCAAGCGGGCGCGGCCGATCGTGATGACGACGATCGCCATGGTCGCCGGCATGATCCCGAGCGCGCTGGGCGTCGGCGACGGCGGCGAGTTCCGCTCCCCCATGGCGATCGGCGTGATCGGCGGCCTGATCGTCTCGACCGTGCTGTCCCTGGTGTTCGTGCCTTCGTTCTACACCGTGATGGACGACGTATCGCGCGTGGCGGGCCGGCTGTTCGGCCGGCTGCTGACGCCGCGCGACGCCGGACCGCCGCTGCCGCGCCGCAAGCCGGCGAAACCTGCGTCGCCGCCGGCCCTCGGGCAGCAGCCGGCGGAGTAGGGGCTAACGCGCCGGCGTCGTACGGCGGCGGGCTGGGGTGCGGGTCGGCGCAACTGGCCGTCGTTGCGGTGCCGTGGCGGGCGGAGCGACCACAGGCTGGCCCTCGCCCGGCGTCACCGCCACATCAACCCGCAGCGGGGTATCGGGCGTGCCCGCCGTGCGCGACCGCAGCGCGACGGTGAAGCTGTCCGGGCCGACGTAGCCGGCGTTGGCAGTGTATTCGATGCGCGTCTGCTGGTTCACCGGCCGGATATACACCCGGCCGTGCGCCGGGCGCGTCGTCACGAGGCCGAGGCTGAACGGCTGCTTGTCCTTTTCGGTCACGAACACGCCGCACCAGCCGTCATTGGCCATGGCAATCGTCGCCGGCGTTGCGGCAGTGGGGTCGACCGTGGACGGGGTGCAGGTCTTGGCGATGCCCTCATTCTGCAGATCGACGGCCGCCTGCTCGGTCGGCGCGGGCTTGGTTGCGCAGCCCGACAGGGCGATGGCGGCGGCGAGCGTCGCGATCAGTTTGGTATGCAAATGTCGGCTCCTGGTCGGCAGTGAGGCGCCTGACTGCCACATGCGGGCTGTGACGCCAAGACGTTGAGTGGGGCGGTCAGGGCTGCGTTCCGGCTTGCATTTGCCTCGATGCACTGGTGCTGCTCCATCAAACATGATTAATATGGTATCGAAAGGAGCCGGCAATGCAACGCATATCGGGTTTGCTATTCTCGCCGGTTTCGGGCGTTGCCGCGCGGTATGCCTTAACCCGAGGGTTGGAAGTGGGTAAGGTGCTGCCCTAATGGCGCTTGCAGCCGGCGGCACCGCCGTGATCGTCCCATTCTTTCAGCGCAAGCCCGGGCTGTTAGCGGCTGCAATACGGTCGGCGCTGGCGCAGGAGGCTGCCGGGCCAATCACGATCATTGTATGCGACGACGCGTCGCCCATTCCAGCCGACACCGAGCTTGCTATGCTCGCGCCGGAGCAGCGCGAGCAGGTTATCCTGATCCGGCAGGCTAACGCCGGTGCCGCCGCGGCCCGAAATGCTGCCCTCGACGCCGTGCCGCCCGGCACCGAGTGGATAGCATTCCTCGACTCCGACGATCGCTGGGAACCGGGGCACATCGCACGAGCGGTCGCGGCGTTACGCGCGGGCCATGACCTGTGCTTCAGCGATGCATTGCGTGCGCCGCAAACTACGACGCATTTCCAGGCGGCCTCGTTCGAGTCACGGCATCATGAACCCGTCGGCAGCTTACCGGGCCTGTTCCGGTTCATCGGCGATTTTCTGACGCTAAACATCACGATGTCACCCGTGTCGATCTCAACTGTCGTGATGCGGGTAAGCACGCTGGGGGATTTACGCTTTCCGCAAATGGCGGTTGAGGAACTGATGTTCTGGTTCGAGGCCGCCAGGCGACCGATTCGGGTCGCATTCGACGCCACGCTGCAGGTGCATTACGGGCGCGGCGACATCACCATCGTCGACCACTGGGTATCGCAGCCGGCGCTGAAACTTTGCCTTTTGTATCATCATGTCTTCATGCGCGTGCGGCGTGAATTCAATTTGACGATCGTGCAACGTGACATCTTGGAAGCACGGATGGCGCGCAATCGCCAGGATTTCGCCAAAGTCATCCTAGGACTCTTGCGCCATGGACGCATACCCAATGCGTCGGTCGTAGCGAGGTTTGCAAAGTTGGACCCCTGGATGGCCCGGTCATTGTTGGACGTCACTGCGACCGAGGTGATCCAGCATCTTCCGTTTCGCCATCAAGTCCCGGCTGGCTGACACGGCCTGGGTTCCACATGGAAGTTGGTTCAATGTTAAGAAACATGATCGGGCGGGTTGCTGGGCGTGTCGGGTTTGAAATGATCGCGAAGTGGCGTGTGCCAAACCTGTCTTACACTAATCGATTGCTGACGCTTTTTGAGCATTTTGGCATTACATCGGTCATCGACATCGGCGCGAATGCCGGGCAATTCCGCGACCAGCTTCGCTCCGAGATCGGTTTTGACGGCCCGATCTACTCGTTTGAACCCGATCCGGTCCTCGCTGCAGCGCTGACCCGACGCGCACGGGCAGACTCGGAATGGACCGTCTTTCCATTCGCACTCGGTGCTGTTGCTGGGACTACAACGTTCAACATCATGCATAATTCGGTTTATAATTCGTTCTATGCGCCAAATGCGAAGCAACTGGCACACCATGTAAATGGCAATGCCGTCGCGGAGACCAAGGACGTCGAGGTGCGCACACTTGACGGAATGGCAAAGATGTTTCCGGATCTCGCACATACCTATCTCAAAGTGGATACGCAAGGCTTTGACCTTGAGGTTCTAACCCATCTTATTCAGGGCATGGCAGGGCTTCGGCGGCGGGTGTCGCGTAAGCTGCTGATCGCGTTTACGGATTGGGTGTCGACGCCATCCATTCATCCGATCACGCCGAGCCACACCCGCCATGT
>JAABUM010003360.1_pt1 | contig 19764 bp, 16 predicted proteins | sample 5559161 | NCBI WGS metagenome assembly JAABUM01 (sample SAMN10711868, study PRJNA513369) | rock metagenome | isolation source: Antarctica rocks | place: Antarctica: Victoria Land, Siegfried Peak nord | reverse complement strand
TCCGCAGCACCTCGCCCATCCGCGCGACCGCCCTGGTCAGTTCCTCGTCGGAGGTGGCGAAGGAGAGGCGGACGAAGCCCTCCCCCGCCTCACCGAAGGCGTTGCCGGGGGTGACGGCCACCCCGCCCTCCGCGATCAGCACCTCGGCGCACTCCGCCGAGGTGAGTCCCGTCCCGCGAATGTTGGGCATGGCGTAGAACGCTCCCTGCGGCAGGGCGCAGCGGACGCCGGGAATGGTGTTCAGGCCGTCGGCTACGAGATGGCGGCGGCGGTCGTAGGCGACGACCATCTGGTTGATGATTTCCTGCGGGCCATCGAGGGCGGCGATCGCGCCGCGCTGCCCGAACGAGGTGGCGCACGTGACCGAGTGGCTGTGGATCTTGAGGATCTGGTTGACGATCGGGCGCGGCGCGGCCAGGAAGCCGAGCCGCCAGCCGGTCATCGCGTACGCCTTGGAGAAGCCGTTGAGAGTCAGCGTCCGCTCCCACATGCCGGGGAGCGCGGCGATGCTGCGGTGGATCGCACCATCGTAGACGAGCTTCTCGTAGATCTCGTCGCTGAAGACATAGAAATCGTGCTCCTGCGCGAGCCGCGCGATCGTCGTCAGCTCCGCCTCGGTGGCGACGCGCCCGGTCGGGTTGTTCGGCGTGCAGAGGATCAGCGCGCGGGTGCGCGGTGTGATGTAGGGGCGGATGCGCTCTGCGGTGATCGCGTAGTTATCGTCCGCCGAGAGGGGGACACCGACCGGTGTCCCCCCCGCGATGATCACCTCGGGGGCGTAGGAGACCCAGCCCGGATCGAGGATCAGCACCTCGTCGCCGGGGCCGACCAGCGTCATCATCGCCGCGAAGATCGCGGGCTTGCCGCCCGGCGTGACGATGATCTCCTCGGTGCCGTAGGTGAGGCCGTTCTCGCGCTGGAGCTTGCGGACGATCGCCGCGCGCAGCTCGGGGATGCCGGCACTGGCGACGTAGTGGGTGTCGCCCGCCTCCATCGCATCGGCGGCGGCGGCGACGATGTGCTGCGGCGTGGGGAAATCGGGGTCGCCCCCGCCCAGGTCGATCACATCACGCCCGTCGGCTTTCATCTGTCGGGCGCGGTCGGACACGGCGATCGTCGGTGACGGCGCGATCGCCGTCACGCGGCGCGCGAACTGGTACTCCATCGGTGGCCTTTCTCCTTCGCTTTGTCTGAGCGGATCGGCGGCGTGCGCCTCTCATCCGCGAATGGCGGCATGATAGCACGCACCGATCGGCTATACTGTGGCAGAGCTGTGCGGCGCTCGGCGCTTCGCGGCGTCAGGCGCGTAGGCGACGACGAGAGGAGAGCGAGCGCATGAATCTGGTCGATGGACTCGAACGCATCCGCACCATGCTGGTGGCGAACGCCGCCACCACGGCGACGCTCGATACGGTGGATACGATCATCGATAATGCGGCACGGATGGGCGGCGGCGACAACGCCAAGGCGCAGTCGCTGCTCCAGCTCACGAAGATGCTGATGCGGACCCCGAACGCCAATCAGGAAGTGCGGGTCTACAACGACCTGGCGAAGATCGAGCAACAGCTGACGATCCGCGCCAATGACGCGGCGAAGGAGCGCGCGGAGATGGTCGACAAGCCGATGCCGAAGGACAAGAAGTTCTATAAGGCGCAGCGCGAGCGCGAGAAGACGGCGAAGAAGGCGAATTAGCGCACGGCCTGCCGCGCCAACCGGATCGGTCGATCCGGGTGCGCGGCTGTCGGTCGGCGCGCTTTCGATCCGGTGTCTGCCGCCCTGCCTCCATACAATCCGCGATCCACACCGCACCACCGTCTGGGAACTATCCCGTGCGGTGGTGCGTTGCATGGGTGATAGTCGCCAACGTCTCACCCGACAATCGAACGCCGTGCTTTTCGCACCCCGCAGCATGGTTCTTGCGTATTTACGGATGCGTGCGAGGGCTTCAGCGGCGTGTTGCTGGGCGGGGGCATCCTTGCCGATAGCCGATAGTAGCCATAAGGTTCACGCGATGAGCAGGACCATCGAACGCGCCCCCCTTGTCACCCCGGCCCGCCTGGGGCGCGTTCTCTGGGACGTGCTCTGGAGCCCCTTCTGGGTGGGGAGCACCCTGCCGCCCCCGGCATTGCCGCGCCCCCGCGATGCGACGCCCCCTATCGACGCGCGGATGCCGCTGATCTTGCGGCAGATCGACGGCCTGCGCGAGACGATCTGGCGGCAGCGGCGTGCGATCCTGGGCTTGCGCGGCCTCTGGCTGGCGTTGCTGGCGGTCGATCTCTGGCTGGGCTTGCGGGTGTTGGCCGGGCGCGACCTCTCGCCGCGCCCGTTCCTGCTCGTGGCGCTGGCCGTCGTGGCGTTCGCCGCGTTCCTGATCGCGATCGCCCGCCCGTCGCGCGGCCAGATGGCGCGCACCCTCGATCGTTCGTTCGGCCTGCGCGAGCGCCTGACGACCGCCGTCGAGGAGGCCCAGGCGAGCCGCCCCGCCGGGTTGCGTGCCCTCCAGATCCTGGACGCGACCCGCGTCACCCGCCATATCGCCACCGCCAGCGCCTTTCGCCCGCAGATCCCGGCGCGCGAGATCGCGGCGACGCTCATCACCGGCACCTTCTGCCTCGCCCTCCTGATCATGCTGCTGATGCAGCACTTCGGGGCACCGGGTGTGGGGTCCGGGGCGGGCGCGGGGGAGCGTCCCGGCGCTGGTGCCGGGATAGGGGCGGGCAACGCCCCTGGCTCGCAGGCGGGCGACCAGACGAGGCAGCAGTCCGGCCAGAACGGCCAGGGAGGGCAAAATGGCCCGTCCGGTCAGAATGGGCAGCAGGGCGGGCAACCGACCGTGCAGGGGCAGGCAGACCTGGATACCGTCGCCGGGGCCTTCCAGGATCACGCCTCGACGAGCGCCGCCGGGGACCAGCTGGCGTCCGGCGATTACGCGGGCGCGGCGGCGGCGCTGCGCGAGGCGGGTGATAATGCCGCGCGGACGGCACCCCAGGAGCGGCAGGCGATCGCGAACGACGTGCGGAACGCCGCCGACCAGGTCAGCGATCCGCAACTGGCGGGCGATCTGCGCGACGTAGCGAATGGGCTGGCCCAGCCGAATGCAACGGGCGCGCAGGAGGCGTTCGATCGCGTGGCGAGCGATGTGGAACGAACCGCGCAAGGTGGTCAGCCGGGTGCGACGGGGCAGGCGGGGCAACAGGGGCAGAACGGCCAGCAGAACCGCGATGGTGGCAGCGGTGCGGGCACCGGTAGCACCGGCAACGGTGTCTCGCCGCAATTGCCGAGTGGGCAGCAGCAGTCCCCCGCCGCCTCGTCGCCGCTCCTTGGTGCCGATGGCAAGCCGGTCGAGCTGCCGAAGGGCGACCCGGGCGGGCAGTCGATCACGACGCAGGGCCAGCAGGGCCGCACCAATGGTACGAGCGATCCGGGCGCGGCGGGTGCGGGCGGCGGGACGGTGCAGCAAGGGACGGTCGGCGAGGCGGGGGTCGATACGAACCAGATGCCCTACGATCAGCGCGGCACGGTCGAGCGCTACTTCACCCCGAACAGCGCAGACGGGCGCTAGGAGCGAGCGATGGTTTCGTTGCCCTTCCTGCGCCGCGCGTCGCGCGCTTCCGCCCCCCCCGATCCGCTCTTCGACGCCGCATTCCGACGGCGGCTCGAGCAGATGGCGATCCGCACCCGACAGACGCTGGCCTGGCGCGCGATTGGCGAGCACCGCAGCCCGCGCCGCGCCCCCTCGCGCGAGTTCACCGATTTCCGCGTCTATACGCAGGGCGAGGATCTGCGCTATCTGGACTGGAATACCTTCGCGCGGCTCGGCGAGATGGTGACCCGTCTCGGACAGATCAGCACCGAACTGACGGTCCACATCCTGATCGATACCAGCGCCTCGATGAACTGGGGCGACCCGAACAAGCTGCGCTATGCGAAGCGCCTCGCCGCCGCGCTCGGTTATCTCTGCCTCTGGCACTTCGATCGCCTCCAGATCGCCCCGTTCGGGGCACAACTCGAAGCGGCGGGGTTCGGACCGCGCCGGGGACGCGCGGCGATCGCGCCGCTCTTCAGCTATCTAGAAGGGCTGCCCGCCGCCGGGGGGACCGATCTCGCCGCGTCGCTGGCCGAGTATGCGCGTCGCCAGCGCCCCCCAGGTGTCCTGCTGTTGATCTCCGATCTGCTCACGCCGGAGGAGGGCGACCCGACCGCCGCGCTGCGCCCCTTCCTGGAACGGGGCTGGGATGTGATCGTCTTCCACACGCTCGACGCGCAGGAGGTGGAGCCGGGCTACGTCGGCGATCTGCGCTTGCGGGATGTCGAGGGTGGCGGGGGGCGCGGGCTGCGCGTCACCCCCGACGACCGAACCCTGACCGAGTACCGTGCCGCCTTCGACCGCTGGCTCGGTGAGATCGAGCACGCTTGCGCGACGCGGCGCATCGGTTATCTGCGCCTCCTCACCAGTTGGTCGTTCGAGGAGCTGGTGTTGCGCTTCCTGGTCTCGAACGATGTCGTCGGCCCGCGCGGCGAGCGCGTCGCCCGGACCCGCGCGTCGGTGCGTCAGTGAGTATCACCGTGCTGGCCCCGCTCGCCGCCCTCTTGGCGCTCAGTCTGCCGCTGCTCGTCCTGCTGCACATGCGGCGCGCGCGAAGTCGGGCAATGCCGATCACGACCCTGCGCTTCTGGGAAGAGGCCCAGCGGCACCGGCGGCAGCGGATCGCGCTTCGCCGCCCGCCGCGCTCGCTCCTCCTGCTGCTGCAACTGCTGATCGCCGCGCTGATCGTCCTGGCGCTGGTGCGCCCGGCGCTGCCGGTGCCGGGATTACCGGGGAGCGCGCCGCCGCGCCAGCTGATCATCGTTCTCGATCGCTCGGTGGCGATGCGCGCGACCGATGTCGCGCCGAGCCGCTTCAGGGCCGCACAGGAACGCGCCCGCGCGCTGATCCGCGCCGCGTCCGCCGACGAAGCGGTGGCGATCCTGACTCTTGGCCACGAGGCGCAGACCTTCCGCGCCGCCGATGCCGCCGGGCGGGCAGGGCTCCTCGCCTCGCTCGAGGGGCTCGGGCCGGGGGGTGGGCGGGCCGACCTCAACGGTGCGCTGCCGACCCTGCGGGCGCTGCTGCTGCCGGAGCGCGAGAACCGGATCGTCCTCCTCTCGGGCGGTATCTTCGCCGACGAGCCGGATCGCGCCGCGCTCGCCGCGCTCCCGGCTACCCTGCGCTGGGAGGCGATCGGGGGGGCGGCGGACAATCTGGCGATCACCACCCTCGTCACCCGGCGCTCCGCCCAGGACGCGACGCGGGCCGAACTCTTCGCGCGCGTCGCCAACTATGCCACGATCGCCGTCACGGCGCGGAGCGAGATCGAGGCCGACGGCGCGACCGTGGACACGCGGCAACTAAGCATCGCCGCCAACAGCACCGTCGATGTCGTCTGGCAACTCCCGGCGAATACGCGCGGCGCGCGGCTACGCGTCACGCCGAGCGGCGGGCGGGCCGATCCGCTCCCCGCCGACAACGAGGCGTTCGTGGTGACGCGCGACGTGACCCAGCGGCGGCTCCTGCTCGTCTCCGACAATCCGGGCGATCTCGGGCGCGCGCTCGCCGCGCAGTCGGGCGCGACGGTGACTACGATGGCGACGCGCGATTACAACGACGCGTCGCCGTACGACCTGACCGTCTTCGATCGCTTCGCCCCGAGCCGCCTTCCGCGCGGCGGCGTGTTGCTCGTCAACCCCGGCCCGAGCGGCGGCTTTCTCGCGGCAGTGGGGACCGAGCAAGCGCCGCAGATCGCGCGGGTCGATCGGGAGAGTGCGATCCTCGCGGGGGTCGATCTGAGCGGCCTGACCTTCGGCGCGACCCCGATCTATCGCCTACCATCATGGGCGACGGAGGTGGTTGGCAGTCAGCAAGGGCCGCTGATCCTGGCGGGCAACTTCGATGGGCGCGAGATCGCCGCGCTCACCTTCGATCCGGCGGCATCGAGTCTGACGAAGCGCCTTGCCTTCCCGATCCTGATCGGCAACCTCGTCGAGCGCTTGCAGACCCACCGCGTGCCGATCGCTGTCACCCTGGGGGCGGGGGTGTCGCTCGAGCCGGTGGCCGGGACGACGGCGCTGACGCTGCGTGAGCCGGGCGGCGCGACCCGCGAACTGGCACTGCGTGCATCGAGCGGCGGTGTGCCCACGGCCTATGTGACCGCCGATCATCTGGGTTTCTACGCGCTGATCGAGCGCGACGCGAGCGGCGCGATCCTCTTACAGGAGTCATTCGCGGTCAATGGCGGCGATCCGGTCTCCTCGAATCTGCGTGCGGTCGCCGCTGCCTTGCCCGCAGGGGCGGGCGGGGTGGCACCCGCGCTGGCCGCGACCGCGCCTGGGCAGGGCAGCACTACCACGGTGGCGGCACCGCGCCGCCTCGGTGAGGTGTGGCCGATCCTGCTCGGCCTAGCCCTGGCGTTCCTCGTGATCGAGTGGATCGTCGGGCTGGCCCTTCTGGCGCGACCACGGGTGCAGAATGAACGTGTACGCGATGAACGTGTACGCGCGCGACCCGGCCTGGGCGGCCCGAATGCGGGGACGAATACGCGATGACCGGTCTGGGTACCCCCTTCGGGCGACAATTCGCGCTCCGTGAGCCGCGCATCCTGATCGTCGCGGCGCTCGTCGTTGCGCTGATCGCGATCCTCTGGTTCCTGCGCGGGCGGGGCACGGTCCCGGCGCGCGCGCTGATCCTGCGCGCGCTGGTCCTCCTGGCGCTGGCGTTCGCGCTCGCCGGACCATTGCTGGCGCAGCCGTCGCCCGCCGGGGCGACCATCTTCGTCGTCGATCGCTCGCGCAGCATGGGCGACGACGATGCGCGCCTCCTTTCCGCGCAGATCGTCGCGGCGCTGGGCAGCAGCGCCGCCCGCGAGCCGGTGGGGCTGGTCGCCTTCTCCGAGCGCGCGGCAACCGTCTATCCGGTCGGTACGCTGACCGCCGCGACCGATCCCGAGGCGCTCGGTGCCGCATTGCGCGCCGCCGATACCGGCTCGCGCGATTACACCGCCGTGGCCGATGCGTTGCGGCTGGCGGAGTCATTGCCCTCGGCGGGTGGGCGGCGGATCGTCCTCTTCTCGGATGGGCAGGAGACGGTGGGTGGGGCGATCGACTGGGCGGCGGGGGCCAGCGGGCGCGGGGTCGTGGTCGATGCGGTCGCGCCCGCCGCGCGTCGGCTGCCGAACGATGTGCGCGTCACCGATCTGCGCGTCCCGGATAGTCTCTGGCAGGGGGACGTGGTGGAGATCGCGGCGACCCTCGCGGGGGACACGCCCGGTCAGGTGGCGGTGCAACTCCTGGTCGATGGTCAGGTCGCGGTGAGCCAGAATGCCGCGCTCTCCGCCTCGACGAGCGCCGCCACCGGTACCGCCTCCTTCGTGCTGCGCCCGCTCACGCCCGGCTACCACGCGATCGCGGTGCGCGTCGCCCCGGCCACGGGCGATCCGATCGCCGAGAATAACACCCTCGCCGCCACGACGGTCGTGCGCGACAGGCCGCGCGTATTGATCGTCGAGGGGACGCCGGGCGGGGCCGATGGCCTCCGGCGTAGCCTGACCGGGGGGACCTTCACCGTGACGGTCCGCGCTCCCGGCGCGCTTCCCGACCGCGCCGCCGATCTCAACGACTACGACGCGATCATGCTGGCCGATGTGCCCGCGACGGCGTTGAGCGAAGGGAAGCAGCAGGCATTACAGGATTTCGTCCGTAAAGAGGGGCGCGGGCTCGTGGTCACCGGGGGGATGCAGAGTTTCGGCAAGGGGGGGTACGAGGGCTCCACGTTGGAAGCGGCGCTGCCGGTGCGCGTGAAGCCGCGCGCCGAGGGGAAGCGCCCGCCCGCCGCCCTGCTGCTGATCATCGATGCGTCCGGCTCGATGGGGATCACCACCACCAGCCCGACGCGGATGGAGATGGCGAAGAGCGCCGCCGCCCAGGCGGTGCGCGCGCTTTCCCCCGGCGACGATGTGGCGGTCCTCGCCTTCAACGATAAGAATGTCTGGGTCCAGCACCTCCGAACCATCAACAGCACCGACGACATCAATGGTGTCGTCGCCCAGATCAGCCGCCTACAAGCGGAGGGCGTCACCGAGATGTACGGTGCCCTCACCGATGGGATCGCCGAGATCCAGAAGAGCCAGGCGGGGACGAAACACATCATCCTCCTCTCCGATGGCGAGCCGACGAGTCGCTTCGACCCGGATGAGGCGGCGGGACGCGCCCGCAAGGCGAACGTCACCCTCTCCACGATCGCGATCGGCCAGGCCGCCGATGTGACGCTGATGGGGCGCCTGGCGGCGGTCGGCAACGGGCGCTATCAGTACGCGCCGACGCCGCAGGATATCCCGAGGCTGACGCTGGAGGAGGCCGAGCAGTTGGCGGGCAAGACCTTCGCGACCGGCGATTTCCGTGCCGTGCAGACCTCGCCCAGCCCGATCCTGCGCGGCCTCGAACCGGGCTCGCTCCCGACGCTCGGCGGCTACCAGATCACGGAGGCGAAGCCGGGCGCGCAGGCGATCCTGCAATCGGGCAAGGGCGAGCCGGTGCTCGCCCAGTGGCAGTATGGCCTGGGGCGGGTGGTGACCTGGACGAGCGATCTCGGCCAGAGCTTCGCGCCCAGCTGGAGCGATTCGAGCGTCTTCCCGACCTTCTGGAATCAGGCGGTGCGCTGGAGTCTGGCGGCGGCGGTCAGCCCCTCTTATCGGGTGACCGCTACGCCGGACGGGAAGGACACGATCCTGGCGGTCGATGCGTTCGACAGCAACGGCGGGGCGGTCGATCTGGCGACGCCGAACGCCCGCCTCCGTACCCCGTCCGGGCAGGCGGTCGATCTCGTGCTGCCACAGAGCGCGCCGGGCCGCTACGAGGTGCGCCTCGCCGCGCCGCAACCGGGCGCGTACAGCCTGGAATTGCGACAGGCGCGCGGCGGACAGACGGCCACCGACACGGTCGGTTTCAGCGTCCCCTACCCCGCCGAGCTGCGCGGCCCGACGCTGGGCGACACTGTCCTGGGCGCGCTGGCGGATCGGACCGGCGGGCGGGTGCTGAGCGGGCCGGAGCAGATCTTCGACCGGACGGTACTGACCGCCACGCCGCAATTCCGCGACATCTGGCCGTCGTTCGCTATCCTGGCCCTGCTCCTCTTCCTGCTCGATACCGCGATCCGCCTCGGCTATGCCGCGACCTCGGGGCGGGCGCTGAAACGGCTCATGCCACGGTAACGGTCGCACTACGGGTGGCGAAGAGAACTGCTGTGTAGATACGGCTGTGTACATGCTTCCAGGGCGAGCATGGGAGCTAGCTTTGCTCCGCCTCGTACTTCTCGCGGTCGAAGGCGACTTCCTTGCCCGCTGCCTCGGCGGCCTCGAGCAGCTCTTCTTCGAGTTCCTCGGTGCGCGTGCGCGCTCGCGGCACATCGAGTATGGCGGGGAGTGTGAGCGGACGCGCTTCTTTCGGGGTGCGCGCGGCGCGCATCTCGTCGTGGAAGGCGAGGAGTTGCCCTTGCAGGCGCTCGCCGTAGCCGCTGAGCGAGACGATCGTACGCCCGCGAGCCGTCCTGCGTACGCCGATCTCGCCGATCACGGCGGGCAAGGCCCCCTCGGCGCGCCCTTGGAGGCGTACGGTGTTCGGCTGGCCCCCCTTGGTGGCCCGATAACCTTGCTCACGGAAGAATTCCTGCGCCCGCTCCAACACCGTGGGGCCGGGGATATCGGTGAGCACCTTGCGGACGAAGGTCGTCCGCTCCATCTCGCGTGCCATCTCTTGCATCGTCGCCTCCTGCTACCGCATCGCACTCTGCGTTATACTCCGCGCTGCATAGGAGAGCAAGGGGTGTTCCCAGCGACACCGGTGCTCGTGTGACGATTGCTCGGAAAGGGTTGCCTGGTGTCCACGCCTGAATCTGAAATCGATAACTCGCGCTTCTCCACACCGCGCGCCATGCAGACTATCGCGGCGCGGCGCGGCGCGGCGTTCAAGGTACGCGAGGGGGAGCGCATCCAGATCGTCGATCAAGCCGGGAAGCAGACGGCGGTCTTCGTGGCGTTCAAGAAGGACGATCACAGCGAGTGGGCCTCCACCACGCATACGACCGAAGGGCTCGGCTCGATCATGCTCCGTCTCAACGGCCACATCGTCAGCAACCGGCGCAACTGGATGCTGCGGTTGGAGGAGGACACGGTCGGGCGGCATGACCTGCTGACGCCCGCCTGCGACGGTCGGCGCTACCTCGACTATTACGGCCTGCCCGATCACCCGAACTGCAAGGATAATCTGGCGACCGCGCTCGCCGAGTTCGGCATCCCCTACGACCCGCTGCCCGACCCGTTCAATTTCTTCATGCACGTCGGCATCCTCGGGGACGGCGCGCTCGACGTGCGCGAGCCCCTCTCGGAGGCGGGCGACTTCGTGGTGTTGCGCGCGCTGACCGATCTCGTGGTCGCCGTCTCCGCCTGTCCGAACGAGCGGAACGCGCAGAACGACCGTACCCCGAGCGATCTGCTGGTGCGGATCTACACCGACTGAGCGTACGATGCGGGATAATGCCGCCCTGCCAGCCCACGCTCCCTTGCGCGTGATCATCGGGGCGGGCGAGCAGCGCTGGCCTGGCTGGCAGCCGACACAGCGCGACGAACTCGACCTGCTCGATGCCGGGAGTTGGGCGGCGTTTTTCGGTGAGCGCCGCGCCGACGCCCTGCTCTGCGAGCACGTCTGGGAGCACCTGACGGAGACGGAGGGGCGCGCCGCCGCCGCGCTCTGCTTCCGTTACCTCCAGCCGGGTGGCTACCTCCGCGTGGCTGTCCCCGATGCCAATTACCCGAATACCGAGTACCAGCGCACGGTGCAGGCCGGCGGGCCGGGGCCGCGCGAGCACCCCGCCGCCGATCACCGCATCGTCTACGATCACCGGCGTTTCGTGGCAGTCTTCGCGGGGGTCGGGTTCGTCGTCGATCTCCTCGAATGGTGCGACGAGGCGGGGCGTTTCAACTTCCGCTACTGGGATCCCGCCGACGGCCCGATCTATCGTTCCCTCCGCACGGACCACCGCAATCGCGATGGCAAGCTTGGCACCGTCTCGCTGATCCTCGACGCGCACAAACCGCAGCACTGAGACGGCGGGCGCACCACACGTGTCGCGCTGATCAGCGGCGCGGCTGCGTGACATCGCCGTGTGTTGCAGTGTCGTGTGCCCCGCCGTAAGCTGGCGGTACGCCCGACGTGTGCTGGCATGGTGTTTGCCGCGCCGGATCGGCGACCGCAGGCCTGGGGAGGGGAGAGATGGGGACGTTCAAGGTTGGGGTATCCGGCGACTTCATGACGCGCGCGGCGGGGCTGCTGGAGCCGACGCTGCGCGAGCTCTTCGATCCGCTCCCCTGGCTCGATTGGGAATATTTCGCGGCTGACACCGGAGTCGTCGCGCCGGAACAGATCGCGGAGTACGACGCGATCGTCAGCCTGGGGGTGCGTTATCCGGCGGGGACGCTGGCGCGTGCCGGGCGGCTGACCGTCATCGCGCGCTGGGGGGTCGGCTACGACACGATCGACATCCCCGCCGCGACGGAGCACGGCGTCCTCGTGTGTATCACGCCGCCCGCTGTGCGCCGCCCGGTCGCGGAGGGGATCATGGCGCTGCTGCTCGCCATCACCAAGCGGATCCCTGCCAAGGATCGGATCGTCCGCACCGGCACCTGGGATTTGATCCCGCAGACGATGGGGGTGGCGCTGGCGGGGCGGACGCTCGGCTCGATCGGGGTCGGCAACATCGGCGCGGAGTTCTTCCGCCTCATCAAGCCGTTCGATCTGGGACGCACATTGGCAGCGGACCCCTACGTGACGCCGGACGGTGCGGCGGCGCTCGGCGTCGCGCTGGTGGACCTCGACACGCTGCTGCGGGAGTCGGACTTCGTCGTCGTCAATTGCCCGCTGACGGCGGAGACGTTCCATCTCATCGGTGAGGCGCAGCTGCGGAGCATGAAGCCGACCGCGTTCCTGATCAATACGGCGCGCGGGCCGATCATCGATCAGGAGGCGCTTGTGCGCGCGCTCACGGAAGGGTGGATCGCGGGCGCGGCGCTCGACGTCTTCGAGGAGGAGCCGCTGCCGCTGCCGCACCCGCTCGCCGGGCTGGACAACGTGCTCCTCGTGCCGCACGCGATCGCCTGGACCGACCAGATGGCGCGCGATAACAGCATCCTCGCCTGCGAGAATGTGCTGAGCGTGCTGCAAGGCGACATACCCCAATTTGTGGTGAACCGGGTGGCGGGCAAGAGCGCCGTGTTCGTTAAGAAATCGTTGGCGTTGCGGACGCAGTGGGAGGCACGGGGATGAAGACGAACCGTTTTCGGCAGGTGCGCGCGACGGGGCAAGTGCCGGTCGGGCAGATGATCTGGGAGTTCGGCTCGCGCGGGATCGCGCGGATGATGGAGGTCTGCGACCTCGACTTCGCGATCATCGATACCGAGCACGCGGCCTTCACGAGCGCGGAACTGGCCGATCTAATCGCCTGGTTCGGCGGTACGACCGTCGCGCCGTTCGTCCGCGTGCCGGAGATCGCCTACCATCTCCTCGCACGGACGATGGACGCGGGCGCGCTCGGCGTGATGGTGCCGAACGTTAAGACGGCGGCGGAGGCGCGCGCGATCGTCGATGCGACCAAGTACGCGCCGCTGGGGCAGCGCGGGATCGGGCTCGGCGGTGCGCTGACCGCCTATCGGACGGTGGAACCGGCGGCTTTCCTGGAAGAATCGAACGCGAATACGACCGTGATCTGCCAGATCGAGAGCGTCGAGGGGCTCGCGAATCTGGAGGCGATCGCCGCGACACCGGGCGTCGATGTCCTCTGGGTCGGGCACTTCGATCTCTCGCAGAGCATGGGCATCCCCGGCCAGTTCCACGATCCGCGTTTCCTGGATAATCTGCGCCAGGTCGTCGCGGTCTGCGCGGCGCACGGTCTGGGGGCGGGTATCCAGCCGGGCACGATCGAGCAAGGGCGGGAATGGCTCGCGCTCGGCTTCGATGTGATCTCGTATGGCACGGACATGGGGGCGTACATGGCCGCGACGAGCGGCGCGGTCGCCGCGATCCGCGCCGAAACGGTGAAGAACGGAGTGCGCCCGTCCTGAACGCGACATATCCCTAAGAGTGCACCACAGATACACCGCACGCAGTCCGGCGTGAAGCTGCCAGGGGATCTCTGGAACGGCTGGCACCGCCACGCTCGTCACCGCCCGCATAACGGCGGCGCTGGCGGAAAAGGGGGGTGATGGGCTGATCGCGCTGACGGTGCCGGAGATTCGTCGCCTGCTGCACGTCGACTGTGCGCACTGGTCGCGCTGGCGACGGCGGCACCAGGCGGCGGCCCGACGCGGCCACATTGCCCGTCGTGCGGCCGGAGCGCCGACCGCGCCGCCGCCGCCCCTCCGTCACATACCGGGCACGCCGCCCCTGGCCGAAGCTGCCGTGGCACACGGTCTACGACCGCTACACCCGCTGGCGGTGGGATGGCACCTGGGGCCGCATCCTCGCCGCCTTGTTCGCCCTCACCGCACCGACTTGACGCCACAAGTGCAACTGAAAAAGTAGGCCTTATCAGTTGAGGAAATATTGAGCCGGTCGGCCAGCTTCGTTGAGACGCCATTGAGCCGTCGAAACCGATACTAACCTCATTGGGGAAGGGGCGAGAGGCAGAAGGCAGAGCGCGCGTGGAGGAACTGATGTGGACGATGGGGGGCCGACCCCCGCCACCGGAGCAGCACAAAGGGGCGCGACGGTGTATCGGCAGATTTTGATCGTCGAGGACGAGGCGTTGTTACGACGGGTGATCGCCCGCAACCTGCGCGGACGCGGCTTCGAGGTACGCGAGGCCGAACTGGCGGCAGATGCGATCGCGATGGCCGTGCTGGAGCCGCCCGATCTGATGCTGCTCGACATCAATCTGCCCGATCGCACCGGCTGGGATGTGTTGCGCGAGTTACGCACGCGGGGACTCGCTATCCCGACGATCATCGTCTCGGCGGTGCGCGTGAGCCAGAGTCGTCTGGATGAATTTCACCCGCTGGCCTATCTCCCCAAACCCTTTCCGCTGGAAGCGCTGCTACGCATCGTCTCCCACGGGGGGCAGGGGACGGCGGCGAGCGGCACCTGAGAGGGGACGAACGATGGTATTCGAATACTGGGCCGGGGGTCTGATATCGGTGATGGTCCTCGTCTATCTCATCTATGCCTTGCTCCGCCCGGAGCGCTTCTAGGCCCGGCTGTGGGCCTGCTGAACGGAGAGCAATGATGGCCGACCTCCTCTTCGTCTTCCTGGCAGCGCTCTTCTTCGCGCTGGCGATCGCCTACGTCGCCGGATGCGAGCGCTTGCACAGCCCTCCGCGCCGCCGCAGCTAGCGGACGACCCTGTACGGGCCGCCTGCGACGATCGGCGGGCAGCGGCTGACAAGGAATAGCCGCGCGGCGTGTGTGAGGTGGCTGGCGGTGGCGAGCATGGTGTCCGAATGGGTACGAACGACTCTGGAAGTCGAAGCCGATATCCTGGCGCAGGAACTGGCGATACTCTGCCGCGGGTTGAGGAATTCCTGGTGCGCCGATCTCCGGGCGGTCGAGACAAACGTTACCTGGACTGACGACGACGAACACCGTGAAACGCTCTGCGCCGTCTGTCTGGCCTGTGCCACGGCGGCGGGATTAACGGTGACGGTCACGCGGGAAGGGTCGGAATGGTGGGTCCGCTTCGCGCGGCAGCCGGTCGCAGCGCGACAACTGGGGGGAGCACGTGAGCGTTCCGGGTCTCGTTCAAATCGCGGTATTCTTGGGCCTCGTACTTGGCTTGGCGAAGCCGCTTGGCGTCTACATGGCACAGGTTTTCGGGGGTGAGCGCACCCCACTGAGCCCGATCCTTGCCCCGGTCGAGCGTGGGATCTACCGCCTCGCCGGGGTCGATGCGGCTACGGAGCAACGGTGGACCGCCTACGCTGCGGGGATGCTCCTGTTCAATCTGGCCGGGATACTCCTGACCTATCTAATCCTGCGACTACAAGGAGTATTGCCGCTGAACCCGCAGGGACTCTCCGAGATCAAGCCGGATCTGGCGTTCAATACGGCGGTGAGCTTCGCGACGAATACGAACTGGCAGTCCTACAGCGGCGAGAGCACGATGAGCAACTTCTCGCAGATGATCGGGCTGGCGGTGCATAACTTCACCTCCGCCGCCACCGGGCTGGCGATCGCGATCGCCCTGATACGCGGTCTGGCGCGGCGCTCGGCGGACGCGATCGGCAACTTCTGGGTCGATGTGACCCGTGGCGTGTTGTACATCCTGCTGCCACTCTCGATCGTTCTAGCGCTGGTTTTCGTGGCGCGCGGCGTGCCGCAGACTTTCGATGCCTTCGTCGGCGCGAAGACGGTCGAGGGGGCCGATCAGACGATCCCGCTCGGCCCGCTGGCGAGCCAGGAGGCGATTAAGCAGCTCGGGACGAATGGTGGTGGCTTCTTCAACGCCAACTCGGCGCACCCCTTCGAGAACCCGACGCCGCTGACCGACTTCCTGGCGATCCTGGCGATCTTCCTGATCCCCGCCGCGCTGGTCTACACCTTCGGCAGGATGGTCGGCGACCCCCGTCAGGGCTGGGCGATCTTGGCGACGATGACGATCCTCTTCGTGCTCGGACTGGCGGTCGCCCTGCCGATCGAGCAAGGGGGGAACCCGCAGATCGCGGCCCTCGGCGTCGATCAATCGCTGACCGCGAACCAATCGGGGGGGAACTTCGAGGGGAAAGAGACGCGCTTCGGTATCGCCTCCTCGATCCTCTTCGCGGTGACGACGACCGCTGCTTCCTGCGGTGCGGTGAACGCCATGCACGATAGCTTCATGCCGCTGGCCGGTATGGTGCCGCTCCTCAATATCCAGCTCGGCGAGATCATCTTCGGCGGCGTGGGCGCGGGCCTCTACGGGATCCTCATCTTCGCTATCCTGGCCGTCTTCATCGCAGGGCAGATGGTGGGGCGCACCCCCGAGTACCTGGGGAAGAAGATCGAGTCGTTCGAGATGAAGATGGCGATGCTCACCGTCCTCGTTCTCGGCGCGTCCATCCTCGTCTTCAGCGCGCTGGCAAGCGTGCTTCCACAGGGGGTTGGCGGGCTGAACAATGCCGGGCCGCACGGTTTCAGCGAGATGCTCTACGCCTTCAGTTCGGCGACGGGCAACAATGGTTCGGCTTTCGCGGGACTCACAGCCAACGTCCCCTTCTATAACGTGACCCTGGCCCTGGCGATGCTGGTCGGGCGCTTCCTGATGATCGTGCCGATCCTGGCGATCGCCGGTTCGATGGGCCGCAAGCGGGCGGTCCCACCGAGTCTCGGGACATTACCCACCTATACGCCGCTGTGGGTGGGGCTGCTGCTCGGCACGATCCTGATCGTCGGCGCACTGACCTATTTCCCGGCCCTGGCCCTGGGGCCGATCGTGGAGCACCTGCTCCTGTCCGCCGGCAACTTGTTCTGACGCCACCTCTGTCGGTCGGGGGTGTGGTAATACGAAGCCGATCGCGAACGCTCGCGGATTCGGCGATTGAGGAGTGAGATGAACGATCGTGGTCCTTCAAGGCGCGATGCCCGGCAGGCGGCGACTACGGAGGAGCGCGCCGGACAGCCCGCCGGGCAGGGGGGGCTCCCCACCCTCCCGCCGCGCGACCCGCAAACCGACGACCTCAAGGCGCTGGCGGCGGCGCGGCAGGGGCGCTCCAGTGTCTTCTCGGGCCCGTTGATCCGGCAGGCGAGCATCGACGCGGTGCGAAAACTGGCACCGAACGTGGTGGCGCGCAATCCGGTGATGTTCGTCGTCTTTATCGGCGCGATCGTCAGCACTCTGCTGCTGGCGCGACAATTCAATGGCGGCGACCAATTCGGCTTCACGCTGCAAATCGCCATCTGGCTCTGGTTCACCGTCCTCTTCGCCAACTTCGCCGAGGCGATGGCGGAGGCGCGCGGTAAGGCCCAGGCCAATAGCCTGCGTGCCACCCGCAAGGACACCGTCGCCCGGCGAGTGCGCGATGGGCGCGAGGAGATGGTCTCCTCCACCGACCTCCGGCGCGGTGACACCGTCCTCGTCGAAGAAGGGGAGACGATCCCCGGCGACGGCGAGGTGACCGCCGGGATCGCGTACGTCAATGAGGCGGCCATCACCGGCGAATCGGCCCCGGTGCTGAAGGAGCCCGGCACCGATATCCGTTCGAGCGTCACCGGCGGCACCCAGGTGACCAGCGACCGTCTCACGATCCGCATCAGCGCCGATCCGGGGCAGACGTTCCTGGACCGGATGATCGCCCTCGTCGAGGGTGCATCGCGGCAGAAGACCCCGAACGAGATCGCGCTGTCGATCCTGCTCGCCGGACTGACGATCATCTTCCTGCTCGCGGTCGTCACCTTGCAGCCATTCGCCATCTACGCCGGTGGCCCGGTATCGACGGTGGTGCTGGTTGCCCTGCTCGTCTGTCTGATCCCGACCACGATCGGCGGCCTCCTCTCGGCGATCGGTATCGCCGGAATGGATCGGGTGACCCGTTTCAACGTCCTGGCGACGAGTGGGCGCGCGGTCGAGGCGGCGGGCGATGTCGATACTCTCCTGCTCGACAAGACCGGCACGATCACCTTCGGCAATCGTCTCGCGGCGGAGATCGTTCCCGTCGGCGGGGCCACGCAGATCGACGCGCTGATCTGCGCCCGGCAGTCGAGCCTCGGCGACGACACCCCCGAGGGACGCAGCCTCGTTACCCTGGCCGAGCAGTTCGGCGCACCGGACACCGAGGGGCTGGACCCGACCGGGGAAGTCGTCCCCTTCAAGGCGGAGACGCGGATGAGCGGCCTCCGGCAGGGGGGGCATGAATACTTCAAGGGGGCGGTCGACGCGGTGGTGGCGACCGCCGGGGATGAGCCCAACGATCTGCGCGCCGTGACCGACCGCTTCTCGAACGCGGGTGGCACGCCCCTGGCCCTTCTGCTCGATGGCCGAATCGTCGGCGTGGTCTACCTCAAGGACACGGTCAAGCCGGGGATGGCCGAGCGCTTCGCGGAGTTCCGCAAGATGGGGATCCGCACGATCATGGTCACCGGCGACAATCCGCTGACCGCCGCCACGATCGCCCGCGAGGCCGGTGTCGATGACTTCGTCGCCGAGGCGAAGCCGGAGGACAAGATTCGGATCATCCGCGAGCAGCAAGCCGCCGGTCACCTCGTGGCGATGACCGGCGACGGGACGAACGATGCCCCGGCGCTGGCACAGGCCGACGTGGGGTTGGCGATGAACTCCGGGACGGCGGCGGCGAAGGAAGCGGCCAACATGGTCGACCTCGACTCCAACCCGACGAAGTTGATCGAAGTCGTCGCCATCGGGAAGCAGCTGTTGATCACGCGCGGCTCGATCACGACCTTCTCGATCGCCAACGACGTCGCCAAGTACTTCGCGATCATCCCGGCGGCCTTCGCGGTGACCTATCCGCAGTTGAACGGGCTGAACATCATGCAACTCTCCACCCCACAGAGCGCGATCCTCTCGGCGGTGATCTTCAACGCCCTGGTGATCATCGCCCTGGTCCCGCTGGCCTTACGCGGCGTCGGCTACCGGCCCGCTCCCGCCGCCGAACTCCTGCGTCGGAATCTCCTGATCTACGGCCTGGGCGGTATCGTCGTCCCGTTCATCGGGATCAAGATCATCGACGTGATCGTCACGCTGCTCCGCCTCGCGTAGTTGCTCCCAACGATCTTGGTCGGGCCGGATGCGCCCGCGCCGACCACATGCTGACTGAACGGCTGCATGAAACGAGGTGTTAAGTGGCTCTCGCGCGACAGGCACGGAGCGCTGTGCTGATGGTTCTGATCATGACGGTGATCACCGGGGTACTCTACCCGCTGGCGATCACCGGCATCGCCAGGGTGGCATTCCCGAACCAGGCCGGGGGGAGCCTGATCACTCGCGCCGATGGCACGGTCGTCGGCTCGTCGCTGATCGGGCAGAATTTCGCCGCGGCACAGTACTTCCACCCGCGCCCGTCATCGGCGGGGAGCGACGGATACGATGGTGCCAGCTCCAGCGGCTCGAATCTCGGACCGACGAGCCAGAAGCTGATGGATCAGGTTACGGAACGCGCGGTGGCGTATCGGCAGGAGAACGGCCTGCTCGCCGACGCACAAGTGCCGGTGGACGCGGTCACCGCCTCCGCTAGCGGCCTCGACCCGCAGATCACCCCGGCGAACGCCGCTCTCCAGGTGGCGCGCGTGGCGCGTGCACGGAACCTCACGGATGATCAGGTGCGCGCGCTCGTGGCGCAACATACGGAAGGGCGTACGCTGGGTATCTTCGGCGAGCCACGCGTGAACGTGCTCGAATTGAATCTGGCCCTCGATGGCGGGGCACACTGACCGAGGGGTGCCGCGCTCCATCGCCGTTTATGGGTCAAGGCGGTGATTCGGAAACGTCCACTGATGTGCAGCTGCTACACAGGATGACAAGACTGACGGGAGAAGATGGCCGAGCAGGGACGACATTTCGAGGATGACCGTCCGACCGCCGAGGCGATGCTCGAACAGGTACGCCTCGAAGCCGGCGGCGGTGCGCGCGGGCGCCTGCGAATCTATCTCGGCATGGCCCCCGGCGTGGGGAAGACGATGGCCCTCCTCGTGGAGGGCCATCGTCGCCGTCAGATGGGCGCGGACGTCGTGATCGGGTTCATCGAAACGCACGGGCGGGCG
>JAABUM010003359.1_pt1 | contig 19770 bp, 14 predicted proteins | sample 5559161 | NCBI WGS metagenome assembly JAABUM01 (sample SAMN10711868, study PRJNA513369) | rock metagenome | isolation source: Antarctica rocks | place: Antarctica: Victoria Land, Siegfried Peak nord | reverse complement strand
TTAGTAAAACTCGCGTAACACGTTGCAAGGGCCGTTTTCAAGTCCAGCGTGCGCGCTGGCTCATCAGCGTCTCACCGACTTCGCCAACAATATCATTAGATGAGCCAAACGTCACAGTAGGTGAGCCACTTGCGTCACAGTACGTGAGCCAACCCGTACGGAGCCCCCCTCCCGGCCCTCCTACCCGTCGTATCCACACTCACAAGACCCCCCATAGGGACGCCGCGGACGCGAGGAGTACGAACACGCCGCGCGCGGATCGGCTCACCTAATCTGACGCACTGCACAGGTTGGCTCACCTAATCTGACGTTTTCCGCTCACTTAATGTGACGTTCCGCTCCGCTGTAAGGGTGAAACCCGCTCACTTAATCTGACGCCTTACAACTTCTTACACGAATGCTTTGCATTCTCGCACCTCCCCCTTACGCTTCGCGCTGCGACCTACCCAGAGTCTCGCACGCCGCCGGAGGGGCTGTCAAGCGGCCGCATTTATGCAGTCAGAGTGCATGACTATGCAGCATCACGCCGGCGGCCTGGCCCCACTCGGAGCCGGCGCTAGGGTGCGCGCGGCCCCACCGTGCCCACGCCGTCGACGTCGCCTCAGCTCCCCATCACGGCGAGGCCCGCAGCTCCGCTCGTCTGTTGAGAGAGATGTCGATAGGGCGCGAACTGAGTCTTGAGGGTGCGTCTTGATTGTCGGCAACCACTGTCCCCTCACGGCGGCAACACGTGTCCCCTTATGCCCCGTCCCCCGTCGGCATTGCGTGGCCCGGCCGAGGCCCCCAGGAGCCCCGCCCGCGAGGCCGTCGCAGGCACGGCCTCACCACGGCGCAGCGGCGCTGCTTGTCGCCGGCGTCCGCACGCGCCCCACCACGGCCCGCGTCGCCCTGACCCTCCGTGCGCGCGCCGATGCGCCCATGGCCGCCAGGAGCGCCCCATGACACGCAGGGGCAGAGGTCACCACACCCTTCAGCACCCCCCCACAGCCACCTCAACGCCCCATAGGCGCGTCCACACTTGACACATGCGGCCGGCAGGGATACGCTGCCCTTGACCGTGCTAGGGGGGGCGCTCCCGGTGCCCTGTACTCGAAATCCGGGTTATGCGAGCCTGAACGCACGCCTGCGGCCCGTCCCCGTCCGCACCGAGCGGCCGGCGGTGACGCCGATGGTGCGAGTCCTCGTGCGGCGGAGCCCTGTGAACCCCGTCAGGTCGGAAGAAGCAGCGGTAAGCGGCCAGCTCCGGGCGCCACGAGGGGGCTTGGCCGGAGCCACCACCCCCGCCACGGGCGGCCGGGTCGGGACAATGCGTGCGCACGGTCACTCCCTTCCCTATGTCACACCACCACCCCCGCACACGGCTGTAAGGCGTCACAGTAAGTGCGCCTAACGTCACAGTAGCTGCGCCGTTGGCGTCACAGTAGCTGCGCCATCCTCCACTCGGACCCTTTTTGCGCCCTTACGCCCCTTCTCTTGAGCGTGAAAACAGCCTCCCACCGCCCCCACGTCGCCATCGGCCACAAACGCGTTCTGCGCGGATCGGCGCACCTACTGTGACGTTTCTGCCGGATCGGCGCACCTACTGTGACGTTTCTGCCGGATCGGCGCACCTACTGTGACGTTTTCGGCGCACCTACTGTGACGTTTTGTGCCGCTCCAAGCGTCAATCCCGCGCACCTACTGTGACGTCTTACACCTAAGCACCCGCCTTCACGGCCGCGCCCCCACCGCCACCATCAGCCCCAGCAGGGCCACGTCGGGGGACACAGCCACCGGCCTCCCCTGACGCCGCCTCCTCTGTCTGTACCCCCGCGCGCCGGCCAGGCGCGGCACGCCGCGTGCACCTGTACCACATCAGGGGCGCGCCGCGCCCCCAGCGCCCCACTCAGCAGCCAGGAGGCCGCCACCATGAGCGACAGCCAGCACGTTACCGGCACGTCCGACCCCCTCTACAACGTCGTCAGCGTCTATTACCACGCCCTCAAGGCCGCCGCCGACGCCCAGCAGTACGTCCAGGACGCCCAGCAGGCCGGCGATCAGCAGCTTGTCCAGTTCTTCCAGCAGTCCCAGCAGGCCGCCCGCCAGGCCGCCGAGCAGGCCAAGACCACCCTCCAGCAGCAACTCAGTAAGGGCGCCAGCTAACGCCCCGCCCCCCGTCGCGCGTCGCGCGTCCTCATCGGGTCCGGGCACGCCTCGTGACGAGGACGCGCGACGCACGGGCCTAGACCTGATGAGGACAATGCTATGGAGAACTTCGTAATAACGTGTGTCGATCGAGGGACGGGGGCGCGGGACGGCCGGGATGCCACGCGATGACACGGGACCTCGCGCTGGGCGCACTGCTGCGCCTGTCTCGCCTGCGCGCCGGTCTGACCCAGCGCGAACTCGCCGCCCTCAGCGGCGTGAGCGAACGCGAGATCAGCGACCTTGCGCGCGCCGTCCGCCTGACCCCCCGCGCGCACACCCTCGCCGCCCTGGCCACCGCGCTCCACCTCCCCCCGGCCACACACGCCCGCCTGGTCCGCGCCGCCACCGTGCCCCCGCCCCTCACCCCACAGCGCCCCGCCGTCGCCGCTACGCCCCCCCCTGCGCCGGACCCTGACCCCACCACCATCGCCCACGCCGTCACCGCTCGCCTGCTCCCGCTCATCGACCAGGCCGTCCAGCGCGCCCTGGCCCCTCTGACCGAGACCATCGCCCAACAGACCACCACCCTCGACCACCTCGCCGGTGCGATCGCTGCGCTCACCGCCGCCTTGCCGCCCCCCACGGCACCCCCCATAGTGCGGGACGCCCCGGCCCCGCGCGCCCACGCGCGCGCGGCCTATCGGGATGCGCACCGGGACAGCGCAGACCAGGACCAGGAGCGGGACGACGCCCCGGACCGGCGCGTCCACCCGGCCAATCGCCGCACCCGCGATGCGGCCTGGACCGCCCCCGACCGGCGCCTCGCCCCGCGCGATCGCCGCGCCCAGCAGGATCGCGATCGCTTCGAGGACGCCCTCCTGGCCCAGTATGTCCCCCCTCCCCTCACGGCCGGCCCCCCCACAGAGGACGCGTGATACCGTGCCCGGGCGTCCGGCTCTGCGCGCGCCTGGCGCGCTCGTCATAGCACCGAACCCCCACGCGGGGGGAGGCGCGCCCCGCCCCTGCTGGTAGGCGTCACAGGTGCTGAGAGTGGGGGCGACGTCGGATTGCACCGGTGCCTACACCCACGATCCGCGCGCTTTTGCGCCCAGGCACGACCCCCACATCGACGCCGCCCCCACTCTCACGTAATCTGATGCCGTACACCCTCCGCTCGCGCCCGCGTTCGCGCTCACGCTCGCGCGCAGCTCGTCGCCCTGACCCCCGCCATGGTCATCGAGGGCGCGATCTCCCGCCTGGCCGCCACTGGCATAGTGCTATACTCCCACCGGCAGCCGGCGACGCGCTGTGGGGCGGCGTGACGCCAGTCGCTCCCTGGGCGCGCGCTCGCCCCGGCCCCGGATCGCCGGCGAGGTGAGCGCGCCCGTCCCACCCCCGTCTGGCCGTCGCCGGCATAAGATCTGCTCCTACACCTCACGCGGCGCGCCGACGATCCGCCGCCGCACACAGGAGAAGCTATGGCAACCGAGCCAACCGACCAGGTAGGGACCTGCCTCCTGTTCGAGAACGACCGCGTGCGCGTCTGGGACCTCGCCCTCGCCCCCGGCGCATCCCTCGCGAAACACATCCACCGGGTCGACTACTTCTTCATCGTTGAGTCCGGCGGCCTCATCCGTTTCACCGACCCCGACAACCCCGCCGACTACCACGATATCCAGTTCGCGGACGATCAGGTCACCTGGGTGCCCGTTGGCCACGAGGGCCACGTCGACAACCGCCTGACCAACATTGGGACCACCTCCCACCGCAACTACGTGATCGAGCTTAAACAGGGCTAACCCCGCTGACACCGTCACCGCCCCGACGCAGGCGAGGCCCCGCGGCTGCGGCGACAGCGACGCAGCCTGGCGCGGTGGCTCACGGCCACCAGCAACCGGCGACATGATACAAGGGACGCCGCCTCGCTGAGTACCCCCTGCCCCGCCCCACGCTCGACCCGTCTGCAGCCGCTCGCGCCCGCCCGCTCTCTCCCCTTCGCCCCAGAGCGCCGGCCCCAGAGCGCCGGCCCCAGAGCGCCGGCCCCGGAGCGCCCGGCCCCGGAGCGCCCGGCCCCGGAGCGCCCGGCCGAGGAGGGCACACATCAGTCTCATCTATGCGAGGAGATAAACGCGACACGGACCCTATTGCGTCACGTCCGGCTTTAGCGCTATACTAGGCGCACAGGGGCCACCAGCTCCGCTGATCCGGTGCGGCACCCCATGAGTGGATGTCGCCCACGCCCTGTGGTCCGCCGCCCACCTACGCACACGGGGTATCAGCGGTGTGCGTGTGATGGGCGGCGTTTGTCACGCCTGGCGTGGACCGGTGCGCTCGCCGTCGGCGAGCGGGGACCACCTACGGATCTCAGGCGTGATTGTCCACACGCGGACGGAGGCCGACAGGCGCGTGGGGACCTTGTCGTCGGTCGGGAAGGGAGGGACCCGGGATGGTGACGCACGCATGGCAGACAACGGACGAGGGGGATCGCGCGGAGGCGGTGGCCGCCGTGCTGGCGGCCGGCGACCCGCGCGGCTGGACGGCTGTGGAGATCGCGGAGACGCTCGATCTATCGGCGGATGTCCGGGACGTCCAGCGAGACCTGGAGGGCCTGGTGACACGCGCCCTGCTCACGCGTCACGGCATCGGGCGCGAGGCCCTGTATACCCTCCCGCCACGCGCCGACCGACCGGACGCGATCGCGCGGGGAGGCGTACCTCAGCGCGACGCTAGGGAAGGAGAGACGATGCGACACGGCATGCGGCGCACACGGGCCGTGGGCCGTGCGGGCGGGGCGACGGACCCGCCGCTCGCCCTGGAGTACGAGACGGTCCGCACGGCCTACGAGGCGGTGCGGCGGGGGGTCGTCGGGGCCCATCTGGAGGGTGAGGGCGTGTGCCCACGCCTGGCAGCAGAGATGCGCGCGCTGGTGGCGCTCGCCGCCGCCCTGCGGCGGTATGAGCACGCGGCGGAGCGCGGCCCCGGCCAGCCCGAGCGGCGCCGGCACGACCGGCCGTGGGCGGCGCGGCCGCGGGGCGACACAGCCGAGACACCGACCCCGAGAGCGCCTGCTCCCGCCGCGACGAGTGCCTGAGGGCGGCTGACCCACCCTGTGCGAGCCGTGTAGCTCATCCATACAACGGCATTTATTAGTTACAGGGATGAGAAACGGCTCGCACAGGGTGTACGTTGTCATAAAGGTTGAGGTCCTTGCCACAAAGGTTGGGCCGGCGTGCCATAAAGGTTGAGCCTATGCGCCTGCGGGCTGCTTACCACCCCTCCTCCCCTGCGCCGCATTCCTCGTCCACCCGTGCCAGGGGCCACTGCGCCGTCACAACGTTATCCTCATCCTTTGTGGCATAACGTGCGCGTCGGCTCACTCTTTGTGGCATAACGGCTCACCCTTTGCGGCAAAATGGGGCGGCATCACACTCAGCCCCGCTCAACCTTTATGACAACGTACAGCTCGCCCGAAGGCGCGCATCTTGCCGCTCGCCGCGTGCATGCTCGCCCTGCGGGCGCAAGATGCGTGCGCTGAGGGCGAAAGTGGGAGGTTTGGAACCGATCAGGTTCCAAGTGCGCCGCAGGCGCACCCGGCCGCGAAGCTTCGAGCGCCTCTTGACAGCCAACCATCCTATATATAGACGCTCAAGCGCCACATGTTCGGCCGCGCGGGCCTCGCCCTCCTGCGCGAGCGGATGCTGGACGGCGGGTAAAGCATCAAATGTGTGCATGAGCCTGTTTAATCGATGCTGCTGGCGAACCTCAGTGGAACCTCGCCGGCAAGAGGATGGCACGCGTGACCACACGCAGTTTGACGCGAGCGAAACGTGTGACGCAGGGTTCGCCAGCAGCATCTTTAATCTTGCCGTATACACGGGGCCACGCTCGTGATCGTCGCGTTGATGGGGCGCTTCCCGCGCCTGGCGCTGCTCTGGGCCGACGGCGGCTACCGCGGCAAGCTCGTGGCATGGGTCGCGTCGGTGACGGGCTGGGCGCTCGAGATCGTCACGCGCAACGACGACCAGAAGGGCTTCGTGGTGCTGCCCAAGCGCTGGATCGTGGAGCGGACCTTCGGCTGGTTCGGGCACTACCGCCGCCTGAGCAAGGATTACGAGGAGCAGCCGTCCAGCAGCGAGGCCTTGATCCGCATCGTCATGATCCAGATCATGCTCAGACGACTGGACAAGGCCGCCTGACCTTTACACACACGCTCTAACTATAGGCTGAGGGGGTGGCAGGGACGATGCAATTCCAGGCAGCTGTCGTCTGTGCTTGTCATGCGTGGTCACGGCCACATCATCCGGTCCAGACTCTCGCCAGCTCGCGACGGCAGGGGGCAATCTTACAAACATGGTTCGCTCCGCTGCAGGTCCAGCGTCCTCACCGCCGTCGTCGAACCGACTCTTTCAATATACAAGCAGGTCCAGCGAGGGGACACAATGGTAGCATGGGCATGGGAACTGGCGCCGCCAGCCGCGGGCCGAAAGACAAGCGGCTTGAATATGCCGTAAAGGTAATGAGTCGCGTTCCAAACCCTTCTACGGCTCTCCGAAGGTTTCTCTCACAACATAGAGGGGACGGCCACGCACCTCATCGTAGATACGCCCCAGGTACTCGCCGATTATTCCCAAAAAGATTAATTGGATGCCGCCGAGCAGCAGCACCACGATGAGCGTCGTCGTCTGCCCCTGGATCGCCACGTTGAGGAGGCGTAGGACTACCGCGATCACGATGCCCAGCAGACTCAGTCCCGCCAGGACGAAGCCAAGCGTCGTGGCCAATTGCAATGGGACGTAGCTGAAGCCGGTGATCGCGTCGAGCGCGAAGCGTATCATCTTCGCGAGGGGATACTTGGTCTCGCCCGCGTACCGCTCCTGGCGGTCGTATTGCACAGCCTCTTGTCGAAACCCAACCCAGACCGAGAGGCCCCGCATGAAGCGGTGGTGCTCCTTCATGGCGACGAGCGTGTCCACGACCTTGCGGTCGAGCAAGCGGAAATCTCCCGTATCACGCGGGATGTCCACCGAGGTCAAGCGGCGGATCAGGCGGTAGAACGCCGCAGCCGTGAGCAGCTTGAAACGTGTCTCGCCGGGACGCGTGCGGCGTTGGGCATAGACAACCTCGGCGCCCTGACGCCACTGCGCGACCAACTCGAGGATAACCTCGGGCGGGTCCTGCAGGTCCGAGTCGATGATGATGACGGCCCCACCACGGGCATGGTCAAGCCCGGCGGAGATAGCGACCTGATGCCCGAAGTTGCGCGAAAAATCGACGACGCGGACCCGTGGGTCGCGCTCATGGAGGGCGCGCATGACAGCGATAGAATCATCACGGCTGCCATCGTTGACGAGCACAAGCTCGAACGGCTCGTCAAGGCGCTCCATCGCCGCGACGACACGGGCATAAAAGTGCGGCAACGTTTCTGCTTCGTTATAAATGGGCGCCACGACCGAGAAGACGGGTCGCGCCGTCTCTATCCGTGGCGCGTCCCTGAGTTGCGCGACCATCATCCCTCCTATCGGCCCTACGGTGACCCTTGTAGTCGCGGCCACCGTGGCGCCCTATCCTTGATTCTCTTTATCCCCGTCAGGGGTTATTAACCACACCATATGACGTGTCGGTCCCTTGCGACCTACTCACGGCATACCCCCCTATCCTTGTCTATCCTTCCGGGCGCTCTCACGCCGCGGATTCAGACCCGGCGACCGCTTCGTCGGTCATGGGCGCCGCGCGCCCTCGAAAGACGAGACGATCGCCGATGACGAAGTTGCCGAGGGAGGCCACGCCGATGCCCAGCGCCGAGGCCACGAGCGCCGGCAATACATGGCGGGCCGTCGCGAAGACCATGATGTTGAGCAGGCCCGTCCCAGCGATCGACCCGTGGAACATCAGCCAGCGGCGCCACAGCGTCTGACGCACGGAGCGGCCGCGCCAGGTAAACGTATAGTTCAAAGCGAAGTTCACCTGCGCGGAAACCAGGAAAGCAACGATGTCGGCCGGAAATTCGTCCCAGCCGTGGCGCGTCAGGAGCGCGAGCAGGACGAGCTGGACGACCGCAGCGGCGCCGCCGCTGAACGCGAAACGGACCGGTCGCGCCGCATCAGACAAGAGGAGCGTACGCGCGCGTCCTCGACGCGTCGGGAGTCGCCGTCCTGGTAGAGAAAGTCCTGTTTCGTACCCTGTTTCGCCGCTCGCACGCAGCGCCGATGTAAAAGCCATTGTTACGCGCTTCTGTTCTTGCCGACAGCGCGCGCGACGCGCTCAGGGGAAGGGAGAGAAATCGCGCGCGTGGCGCCGCCGGGAAAGCCGTGGCCGGTTAGGAACGGCCGCAGTACCGTCGCGGCGTCGGCGACGCAGCCGAAGTCGGCGACCTCCAGCGTCACGTTGTCCGCCGGGTCGTCCCCCGCGATCACCCGGTACAGCGCGCGATGTTCGCATTCGACCCCCAGGAAGCGCGCGGACAGCAGCGCCAGGTCGAACCGGCCAAGTGCGCCAAAGCGCCGTATCGCGGCAAGGTAGGCCCCAATAAAAGCCGTCTCGAGATGGTCTATCGCCCACAGAAATGTGCCAGGATGGCTCGTATATCCCAACTCACTGAAAGTCGCGGCCGGGAAGTAAAACCGGTCGACCGGCGACGTGGCGCCTGCTTGCCCCAGGATCTGCGCGTGCTTGTGTTCCTGGTCGAGTGCGGCCTGCAAGTACGCGGCGTTAGCCCGATCCCCATCGCGCGACACAGCGTTTGGATTAGCGCCGTAGCCCGCCACTTTGCGGTTACCCGCGATCGCCGCTGTGGTCAAGCCCGTGTAGTAGAAGGTCGTGGCCAGGCGCTCCGCCACCAGCGCCGTGTCGATGATTTCCTGCACGCTCTCGCCACACCTGCCTGCGGCGGCGGGAGCGGCGGGGGAGGACAATGCGCGCGCCGGTAAAGGCGCTATGGCGGCCAGCGCCGCCCCCGCACCGGTCGCGGTTGCCGCGTACAGGAACTGGCGGCGCGCCGTGGCGCGACGAGCCTGTCCCTGCGTCTGCTCATAGTCGTTCATTGCGAGTTCCTCTTTCACCGGAATGTCTTGACGAGGCGCGTGCCGTAGGGGCCGACAACGCGGGCGATCTGCGCGGCGGTGGGGACAGAAATCGCCCGCGTGGCGCCGCTAAATCCGTGGCCCGTGACGAAGGGACGCAGCGCCACACCGACGTCGCCCACGCAGGCATAGGGGGTCGCCTCGATCGTCAGATTGTTGGCGGGGGTCACCCCGGCGATGGCGCGGCCCAGCGCGCGGTGCTCCGCCTCTACACCCATGATCCTGGCCATGGTCCCCGCAAGCGCGCCGTGGCCCAGCTGTAAAAGTTGGCTCATCGCCACAGCATACGCGTCCACGAACGCCGTTTCGAGCGTTTCCAACATCCCCAACAGGCTCTCCCGGTCCGCGGGCGTCCCCAGCCGCGCGAACGTGGCTGTCGGGAAGTGAAAACGTTCCACGGGCGACACGGCCCCTTCCCGAACGAGCAGCGCCGCGTGCTTTGTTTCGGCGTCGAGCGCGGCTTGTACGTAGCGCACATGGTGAGAGTTGCCGCTCGGCCGGAGCCTGCGCGCGTTCGGGTCCACGTAGCGCCCGCCCAGCCGGCTATCGCGCATCACGGCGGGCGTGGTGAGCGCCGTGTAGTAGAAGGTTGTCGCGAGCCGTTCGGCCGTCAACGCCGTATTGACGATGGTGGGGACGGTATCGGTGCAATGGCCCGGCACGATGTCGTCCGCGGCGGCGGACTCGGCGTCGAGGCCGGCGAGCGCCAACCCCGCGCCCGCGGTTGCGGCGCCTCTAATGAAGTCCGCGCGGCGCGGGCGTTGCGATGTAATGTCTGTCATGTCTAGGCCTCCTCGCCTGTCACACTGTTAATTCTATAAGGGGCGATGTGCGTTGGTACGGCGTCACCTCCCATCCGCTACGACGAGCATGCGCGACACAGGCGAGCCCCCCTGCGTGGCATTTCCCTGCACCACGACGCGCGCCGTGATTCGCCCGTGGCCCCGTGCGAGGCCACGCGGCGCCGGCACGGCGAGCGTGAGGCGGCCATGGGCGTCCGTCGTGTCGTAGAACGAGTCCGGCGATTGGCCCGGGACGGTGACGGTGACGCGCACGAGCGCGTCCGGGGCGTAAGAGATCGCGATCCGCGCATCGCGGGACTGCATATAATCGCTCCTCACGACGACCCGCAACATCGGCCTTATCGCCGACGAATTGCTATGTTGTCCCATAGGCTTCGCTACTCCCAGCAAGGGATATTCACTGTACTCGTCGCCATGCCCAACAAATGTGCGTTGCGGCACAAGTACATAGTTGGATGACACAGCAATAGCCGCGTCTTGGTCCTTCTTCCCCCACGCAGCGAGCTTGATATCGACATTACTGGCCGCAGGAACGCGCACGGGCTTTCGGTAGGTGCCGCCACGCCCTTTCGTGTTTACAAGGGCCGTGATAGCAACGCTGTTCGGGTTGAACAACGTCAGGTATGCGGCGTGTATGTCGTGGGTGGCGCTCTGCGGCACGGCGGCGAAGCGCCAGACGCGGGCCGCCTGCGGAATCCCTGCAGGCTCTCCGTGCCAGTTCCACCGCTCCCCCGGCGTTCCAAAGGGAGATGCAAACGGTTGCCGCAACGTCGGGGCGATGTAGGTGAGCGTGCGCACCTCCTGGATGGTCTCGGGCCGGACCTGCTCCGTCGCCGCCACCGTGGGAATGAGCGAGTAGCGCACGAGTTGGACATTGATGTAGCTACCCGGGTACCGATCCTGGTTGCGCTGGTAGGGTCCGCCGTAGATCACCTGATGGCCGCTGGTATGGGTCGCCAGATAGGGCCGGATCACCCCCCCAGGCACGGCATGATCGAAGTTTGTCTCCAGGTAATACACGACCCACAGGTTCTTATGTCCCGCTTCCATGGCCCCCATATAACGGTTGAGTGTTGCCGTGTCCAACCGCAGATTACGCCCCGTGCCGTACCCCGGCGGCAACTGATATGCCGGCAGATTCAGGTGCGCATAGTACGAGTAAGCGTCCTGATTGAAAGCTGAGTCGAGGGCGACGATATCGCCAGGACGCGCATGCGCCTGGATGTAGGCGACGGCGCTGCGATAGTCCTCCTGGTTCGGGTTGGCGGCGCTCGTTTCCGCGACACCCAGGGATAACAGGAGTATCGCAAGGGTGAGCGCCGCGACGACGAACCGCGGCAAGCCCCGCCCTAGCCGTGCGAAAGCCACGGCCAGCAAGATGTAAAGCGCGGGCGTGGCGACGATGAGATAGCGTTCGGCGATGAACGGACGAATCGTGAGCGACACGAGGTACGGAAGAACGACGGGCACGAGGAAAAGCAGCCACATTAAGGAGCTACGCCTTGTCATCCGGCCTGCGAAGATAGTAAGGCCTAGCGCCACCATGATGAGCAGCGGCCACGCCGCGAGCAGTTGCGAGGTGAGCGGGGTGGAGAGATAGCCGAACAAGAATCCCGTCAGGATGATCAGGGGCGTGTACAGCCCCGGCTTTTGCAAGCTGGGATCACTCCCAGCCGACGGGGTGTGCAGCACGAAGAGCGCCCAAGGCAGGAAGGCCAGCGCGGCCAGTGTCATTGTGCTGAGCCAGGCGAGCAACTGTCCGCGCGTGTAGTGCCGCCAGTGCAACGCCACAAACACACCCTGCGCAAAGAGCACGAAGATAGCAAAATACTGCATGTAGAGGGCGATTACGGAGCCAGCGAAGAGGACTGGCCAGCCCCACCAGCGGCGGTGCTCCAGGGCCTCCACCAGCCCGTACGTACTGACGATGCAAAAGAGTAATAGGAAGGGATACATGCGCACTTCCTGGGCATGCCAGATCCAGAGGGGCGAGAAAGCTCCAAGGGTCGCGGCGCCAAGGCCGACGATACGGCTGTAGAGGCTAGCGCCGAGCAAGTAGAGGGCTGGCACCGCCAGGAGGCCGGCGAGCTCGCTGGGCAGGCGCAGCAGCGCAAGGTCGGTCCCGACAGCCTGCATCCAGACGTGGAGCAGCAGCAGGTAGCCGGGAGGGTGCACGTCGGAGGCCGTGGCCTGGAACAGGGACGGAGCAAGCAACATTTTGCCATTATAGGCGGGTGTGAGCGGCCAGGCGGCCCAGCGCATGCTGAACGACTCGTCGATGCGCAGGCTCTGCGACGTGCTATGCCACAGGCGCAGGAAGGTCGCCGCCACCGTGATCCCCGTCAGCAGCAGCGCCGTGACGACGGCGGATGGGGCCGGCGACACCACCCTCCCCGACGTTGGATGGTAGCCCGACCCCGCGTCCCGGTCGGGGAGCGGGTAGAGCATGGGGGGGACGGGCGATAGCGGGGCCGGACGCGTGCGAGGGGCTACAGCCATGGAGGGTATCCTTCTTTGTTCGTGTACTGGATGTGACCGTTCGTATGCTGAGCGGGACGTCACGCCGGAACCTTCTCGGATGTTTCAGGGGCCGCGTCGACGGGGACCGCGCCGGGCCGCACCAGCGCATTGGCGCGTTGCGGCGCCGCGCCGCGGATGATCGCCGAGAGCATGACCACATTGAAGAGCGCCCAGCAGGCGTTCGTGACCGTGCCCGGGCCGGCGTAGTGCGCGAAGCCGACCAGAATCGAGAGCGCCGAGACAGCGGCCACGGCCAACTGCGGGACGACGAGGTGGTAGAAGCTTTGCGTGCGCCCTTCTTTGGGCGTGACGGCGAAGCCGGCTTTGCGGCCGGTCAGCACCGAGTAGAACGCGCCGCTGAACACCGGGAAGAGCCCATAGGAGAGCTGGATGGCGCGGAAGCGCAATCGCCCCTCGGCCGAGCGCGCCAGGATGAAGATCGTGGTGAAGATATACGGCAGGAAGTGCGCGATGAAGTCGGTCGACAGGGCGCTCACCGTCTGAATCCCGAACAGCAGATAAAGGCAGGGCATTGCCATATATAAGATGGTCGTGAGGCTCGTGAGGTAGTACATGGCCGACCACGCGTACTGGACGCGCAGGCGCAGCGGCATGCGGCGACGCAGCACCCGCGCGCGCAGCAGCATCTCGATGTTGCCGCGCGCCCAACGGCGCTGCTGCGACACGTAGGCGCCGAGATCCTCGGGGGCGAGGCCGTCGGCCAGGCGCTCGTCGACGTAGCGCGAGGTCCAGCCGTGCTCGTGCAGATCGAGCGAGGTCGCGGCGTCCTCGGTAATGGAGTCCTCGCGGAAGCCCCCGACATCCGCGACGGCGGCGCGCCGCATCACCATGTTGGTGCCGCAACAGAACACGGCCCCCAGCCCATCCTTGCCACGGCAGATCGGCCCGAAGAACAACTCCTGCTGGTCCATAGCGCCCGCCGTGACGTAGTTGAGGCCCCGGTTCGCGTAGTACTGCGGCGCCTGCGCGAAGGCCACCTGCGAGTCGGACAGGAAGGGCATCATGCGGTCGAGGAAGTGGGGCTGCGGCACATGGTCGGCGTCGAAGACCGCGAAGAATTCCGCGTCGGTCAGCGTGAGGGCATGGTTGATGTTGCCAGCCTTGGCGCCACGGTTGTCCGGCCGCGTCACCCAACGCGCGCCGTGCCGCGCCGCCAGCGCGCCCATCTCTGGACGGTTACCGTCGTCGAGCACGTAGGTTCGGTGGGGATAGGGCATGGCTACCGCCGCGCGGACGGTTTCCTCGACCACCTCGACCGGCTCGTTGTAGGTCGCTATGAAGACGTCGACCCGCCCCTCTACCCTGGCACGCTTACGCTCCGGCGCACGTTCGTGCCAGATGGTATACCAGTAGCCAAGGACCTGCACAACGTTGAAGCACTCGGCCAGCACCAGCAGCGTGTAAAGCACAGGGTTGGCTGCGTTGCTCGGACGGAATAACCAGTCCAGCCACCAGAGCAGGCCCAGCACGTTGGCTGCGACCAGCGCGCGCACGGCGCGCCTACGGCGCTTCCAATCCACCTGGCCCTGCGCGAACTGTTTCCGATCAGCCTCGTGGCGCGCCGCCTCGATCGATAACTCGGTGACCGTGGCGTCGCGCGCCATTACCGAGTCCACCGTGGGCTCGCGCAGCCAGCGCACCGGCGTGGACAGGGGAAGAGGCTGCAGGTCGACGGTGACGGCGCTGCTCTGGCCCTGTGCGGCCAGCGCCTCCGACGTCGCGATCGCGAGGCGGTTGGCTACGTGCCCCGCCTCCTGTGACGTGACGCCGAAGGCGGTCACGAGCGCCGTGCCGGGCTGCCGCTCAACGACGACCGTGTCGGCCGTGCGGCGGGCGGACTCGATGGCGCGTGCCAGGGGCAGGTCGTCGCGCCCGTTCGTCTGATGGATCGTGATGAGAGAGACGGTGCGGTCGCGCTCGCCCGGCGTCAGCGGGCGGGCCGCGTCAAGCCGCGCCTGTACGCCCTTGCGTATGCCGTAGATGTCGCGCAACATCAGCGCCGAGTCGCGCAGCGGCGACACCGTCGTCCCCGGGACGTCCGACCACGTCACGCCGATCTCACGCGTCTGGTAGCCCAGGTCCTGCGCCAGGAGCAGGACCTCGACGTCGAAGGCAAACCGCTCGATCGTCAGCTGCCCGAATATATGGCGCGCGGCCGCGGTGCGGAAAGCTTTGAATCCGCACTGGCTGTCGCGGATGCCCCGAAGCGCCAGCCCGTGAACCAGGCGACGGAACATCCGCCCCATCACCCGACGCCGGAGGGGCTGCGCAGTCAGGATGTGCGAGTCGGGCATGGCCCGCGAACCGATCACGACATCGGCGTCGTCTTGCAGAAGTGGCAGCATGCGGCCGATCTCCGCGATGGGAGTCGCGAGGTCGGCGTCCGAGAATAAGGTGTAGGCGCCGCGCGCGGCGAACACGCCCCGTCGCACGGCGGCGCCCTTGCCGCCGTTGCGCTCCGTGGGCAGGACGCGCAGTTGCGGCCATTGCTCAGCGAAGGTGTAGGCCGTCGCCAGCGTGTGGTCGGCGCTGCCGTCGTCGACGACGAGAACTTCCCACTGGTAGGGCTGGCCCGCAAAGTAGGCGGTAATCTTGTCGAGCGTCGGCCCCAGGCGTCGCTCCTCGTTGTAGGTCGGGATGATCACGCTAAGCAGCGGGGCTCCGCCGCGCGGCCGGCTCGCGTGCGGGCCATCAGGCCGTCCGAACGTGACGCCGTTATTTACAGGCATACGTGCTGTACCTTTGTGTCCACTATGTCTACTGACTGGTTGAAAAAGTTGAAGCCGCGGTCAAAAAGTCTATGAGGCGGCGCCGCGGCGAGGCGCGGCCGCTGTCCCACGGACGCGGCGGACGAGGCCATGGAGGGGCGTGCGAAGCGGGCCGCGCCGCGCGCCAGGGGGCACGTCCGCAGCCTTGCCCGTTTCCGTCAACTCCTGTCCCAGCGACGCCTGGCACTCCGCCAACGCCGCCGCGAGGCTATTCGCGCCGGTATAACGTCGCGTCGGCTCCGTGGCGAGGCAGCGCAGGACAACCGCCTCAAGCGCGGCGTTGATGCGCGGATTGAGCGTCCGCGGGGACGGCGGCTCGGCGCGCATGTGGCCCTGGGCTAGCGTCACGAGGTCGGAGGTCGCGACAGGGAGGCGCCCCGTGCAGACTTGGTAGAGCATCACGCCCAGGGCATAGATGTCGGACGCGGGGGACAACTCGTCGCCCGCGACCTGCTCGGGGCTCAGATAGGCGATCGGTGTCGCATCATCGCCCGCGCCGGCCAACGCGCCATACGGCCGCCGGGTCAGGGCTATATCGGCGAGCAAGGCGTCGCCGTCCGTGCGCAGCAGGATGTTCGCCGGTTTCAGGTTGAGGTGGAGCAGCCCGGCCCCGTGGATATAGTCCAGGCCCAGGCATGCTTGCGTGAGGATCTCGAGCGCGCCCCGCAACACGTTGTCGCCACGCCCGCTGCGCCCGCTGCGCCCGCTGCGCCCGCTGCGCCCGCTGCGCCCGTTGCGCCCCTTGGGCTCCGATATATACTGCCCCAGGTTGCCCCCGTCGATGTACGGGCTTACCGTGTAATAGCCCTCGTCGGCATACCCATAGGCCAGCAGCTTCAGGACGTAGGGACTGCGTAGCGCGCGGGCCTGCCGCGCGCTGCGGCGGAAGTTGACTACGAAGTCGAGGTCGCGGCGCAGGCGGTGGTCGTAGCGTTTGACGACGACGGCCTCACCATTACGGACGTCGGTACCACGGTAGAGGCTGGCAGCAACCCCGTGGCCAATAGCCTCGCCGAGCGCGTAGCGGTCTTGGAGGGCCGGACGGGCGGTCGTATTAAGCACGGGTCGCACTCTCCCCAGCGGCGACCATATCCCAATTGGCCGTGTCCGTGTCCTCGACGGAACTCGCATTTTGCTCGACCATGTCCACGTCGACCGTCCAGCGATCGCTCAGGACGAAGGCCATCCTCCGCTGAGCCCTGCCCACCATAGGCGGCGTGAGGGTTCCGCGCGCGACAATCGTGGTCGGCGCTACGAGGTGTCCACTGATGCTCTGGCGGGCCAGATCAATGCACACCAGACCTTCGTTGTCCGGTGTCCGCGCCAACCGATCCGTGCGCGGGTCGACCACCTCGATGGCTGGAAGGTCGTTGAGGTTTTCCCACTCGTCGGGTGCTCCCGAGCCCTCCCCCGCGATGCGGTCGAACTCCAGCAGCCCCGTCATGACCCGCTCCGTTGTCCCGACAGCGTACGGCTCAACGATGGGCAACACATCTTCCAGCAACGTGGGCTCGGCCGTGCAGGCGGCGACGAGAGCCTGCGCGAACTGTGCGTCCGCGCCGAAGCTGACCGTTTTCTCTACGTCGTGAATCGTGAACCGTGCCATCTTCCTACTCCTTTGTCCAACCATGAGCAAATCTATAGAGGCGTATTTGTCCGAACATCTGTGCCACGCCCGCCTGTGGTCCCTGGCGGTATAGCCACCCGCCCGCCACGCCGGCCGGATCCCCGGGGGCCGTCGTCGTCGTGGCCAGCCAGATGGCGCGTGCATGCGGGTCCAACGCCGCCGCGAGGTCCCGTCCCTCTTCCCGACCCCTCAGGCGAACCAGGCGCGCCGGCGGGTGAGGATATGCTCCCCAGAGCCGCACGAAGGCGTCCGCCCCCTCGCCGCGCACGAGCACGAGGTCGTGCGGCGCGACGTGGTGTAGCGTGACGCCCGCGGCGTCGAGCCACGAAGCCGAGGCCGCGGAGGCGCCGGACGCGATGGGGAGGGTCATGAGGCGATAAACAGTGACCCCCGTGAATGCGCGCGTCCCGACAAGACGTCGTCGCGCTCGCAGCCAGGAACCGGCGGGGCCGGTCGGGTCGGCGCCGGCATCCGCGTCCCGCGCGATGAACCAGACGGTCCGTGCCCCGGATGTCGCCTGAGCCAGCGCCCGATCCGTCGTCAGGTCTCCCGGGTGGTCCTTGAGCAAGCCCTCGTCGTAGGGATAGCCGCGCTGCGCGTTGCGCAAGTTGTAGCGGTTCCAATAAACGTCGAAGGGCAACTGCAGGTACCCCTGGCCGAAAACAATAACATCGCCGGGCAGGGCCTGCTCGGACAGGTACACGGCCGCGCCGCGCCAGTCCTCGTTGATCGTCGTGGCGTACGCGGCGTTGAGCGACGCGCCATCGACCGCCAGCAGCGGCGCGAGGGCTAGCAGCGACCACACGAGGCGGCGCGGTGCCCACGCGGCCAGGCCGCGGGCGAAAAAGATGGTCAGCCCGTAGGCGGACGCCATCACGGTGCGCGTGAGAAAGACGGAGTGACCGGCGCTCAACGCGAGGGCCAGGAGAAGGGGGGCCAGGAAAATAGACGCGAGGAGCAGGTAGCTCCAGCGTAGCTGCGGCCGCCGATAGTCCGCGCTTACGGCCAGCAGGCCGAGCCCCGCCAGAGCCAGTCCGGCGACGGCGACGGCGGCCGGCAGGGCTGTGTGCAGGGCAATAAGGTCGATTAGCACCGCGCCCACCCCCCCCGGCGTCGGCGCCGGGATCCAGGCGACAGACGAGAGGTTGTGCGCCGCCTGCCAGCGCAGCAGCGCGAGCGCCGGCAGCGCCAGGATCGCCGGAGCGAGGGCGCCGATCAGGCGTGGCCACGGCGTTGTCGGCGTCCCAGGGCGAGCGAGCAGCGCGCAGATGGTGGTGCCGGCGAGGACGTAGGCAGCGCTGTAGTCAGTGTAGAATGCCAGGGCGGCGCACACGACGTACGAAGCCCACGCCGCCCGACTGTCCCGGCGCACCGCGCGGGCGAGGGACGCGAACGCCAGTAGCGCGAAGAGCTCGGCCATCGCGTACATGCGCGCCTCGTCGGAGTACCAACTCGCCAGCGGGGACACGGCCAGGAGCAGTGCAGCGCAGGCCCCGGTCCGGCGGTCGAAGAGTTCCGTGGCGAGGACGTAAACCACTGGGACAGCAGCGCTGCCGCAGAGCGCCGAGAGCAGACGCGCCTGCCCGAGTCCGTCGCCCGTCGCGGCCAGCCAAAGGTGCAGCAAGAGGTAATAAAGCGGGGGGTGGACATCGTTATGGGCGATGAAAAAGAGAATGTAGCCCATGCCGTGATGGGCGACCGCCATCGAGTATCCCTCGTCCAGCCAGGCGCTTTGCGTGCCGATCGTCGCCAGTCGAATGACAAGCGCCACGAGGATTGCTGCAACCAGCCCTGCTGGCGCGGCCAATATGCCAAGGCCGCGCGCGCCCGCGATCGTCGGGTGGCCTTGGGCCAACGGATACCGGCGTTGCAACTGCGATAAAACCATGACTCGCTATCTTCTCTATGTGCTTTAAACCCGTATTGAGAAACCTCCAGCGCTACATCGCGCCGACCACGGTGCGGCAATCCGCGCCACACGTGACCTAAAACCGTCCCTGTACCGTCCCGAGTGCCGCGTCAACAGCGCCGCACCGACACGTCTCTTCCTGAAAGTACTACGCAGCATCGGCCTATACAGATCACAGCATCTCGTCTTTCCCAGTGACCCCGCGTCTTGCGGCCACTAAGGGTCACGCTCGTCCCACTCTTCGTATCGGTTAAATGACTCAGGGGCTTTAGGACTATTGGGGGGGTCGCGCATGGACTGCGCGCAGTCCCCCCACCTAGTGCAAGATCAATGAAGCAGCTATCGTCGCTTTCTAGCGTCAGCAGCACTGCTGTGCCATAAGCGGACGGCGGCGCGCTCATCAGAGGCTATACCGCGCGGGGGCTTCGGCCCCCGTGCGCAAGTGACGGCGGCGTACTTGATGGGTCGGCAGGGGACGAGCCGACGCGGCGTGTGGGAAATGCTAGTGTTGTCTCAAATCGCTTAGGGCGTGGAAATTTTACGTTATTCCAAAAGGGGTAGACTCCTCCTAAAGCACACCGATAACGTGAAACGGGTTGTGTTGCACGAGTCATTGGGTTTGTACCTCTGCCCCCACCTTGAGTCGGGGGCGGAGGTACAAATCGTCTGGTACGCCGGTCGTTAGCCCTGCAGCCGGGCGATGACAACGACGCGATGCGTGTCGACCATGTACGGCGTACAGGAGATGAGCGCCAGCGTCGGCCGCGTGTACGTTGCGTTGAGCATGGCCACGTCGTCAGGCGTCACCACGCGCACCGACGTGACGGTGTAGCGATAGGTATGCGCTCCCTGCGTGACCACGACCGCGTCCCCGGAGCGCACTGCCCCCAGGTTCTTGAAGATCTGGCCGTACTCG
>JAABUM010003357.1_pt1 | contig 19788 bp, 20 predicted proteins | sample 5559161 | NCBI WGS metagenome assembly JAABUM01 (sample SAMN10711868, study PRJNA513369) | rock metagenome | isolation source: Antarctica rocks | place: Antarctica: Victoria Land, Siegfried Peak nord | reverse complement strand
GCGGAGGTGGCTTCTGCGACACTTCGGGGCGACGGCGGCGGGATGGGCGTGGGAGGGCGGCGATGCTGGTGGGCTACGCGCGGGTCTCGACGGCGGAGCAGACCCTGGCCTTGCAGGAGGACGCGCTAGGGGCGGCGGGGTGCGAACGGATCTTCACCGACACGATCAGCGGGGCCAAGGCCGAGCGGCCGGGGCTCTCTGCGGCTTTAGCGTACCTCCGGCCCGGCGACGCGCTCGCCGTCTGGCGGCTCGACCGGCTGGGGCGGTCGCTCCCGGCGCTGATCGCGACGCTGACCGACCTGGAAGAGCGGGGCATCGGCTTCCGCAGCCTGACCGAGCAGCTCGACACGACAACAAGCGGGGGCAAGCTGATCTTCCACGTCTTCGGGGCGCTCGCCGAGTTCGAGCGCGACCTGATCCGCGAGCGCACCCGGGCGGGGCTGGCGGCGGCGCGGGCGCGGGGCCGCCGAGGCGGGCGGCCGAAGAAGCTGGGCACGCCAACCAGGGTGGCGCTGGCGCAGGCGCTCTACGACGATCGCACCCACTCGGTCGCGGAGATCTGCCGGACGCTCGGCATCTCGCGCGCCACGCTCTACCGCGCCGTCGCGGTCACGCGGGCGGACGCGGGCGTGCCGGGGGAAGGGGACCATGATCAGCGCCCACCCGGCGTCACCGGTTAGGCGACGGCGAAGCCGTGCCGTTGCAGGGCCTCGGTGAGGAGTGCGTCGATCGCCTGCTCCAGGGTGGCATCGGGGCCGAGGTGGCGTGCGGCGTAAGCCGCGAGCGCCCGGTCGAGTTCCGGTCGCATGGCGATCGTGTAGTGCGTGCCCGCCTGGCGCCGATAGTCGGCCAGGCGCTGGCTGAACTCCGCGTGCGCGCGCTGCCCCTGCATGAAATCCTCGAACGCCCTGGCCCCCGCCTCTGTCCCGTCGCTCATAGCCAGCCCTCCATCGCGCGATTATCGCTGCTGTCCCACCCGGACTTGTCGTGCCTCTGCAGACGGGATTGTACACGCCCTCCCGCGCGGGTGCCTGACGGGCATAGGACGACGCCTCGTCACATCGTCGGTGACGCCGACGTGTACCTGAGATGGCAGCATAACCAGCAGGTACGAGCGGCAAGTTTGGCGCCGGAAAGCCGTCTCGCGCGCGCCCGCGGGGTGATTTTCCTGCCACGCTGATGACACGCCGGTGTCACACATCATGGGTCTTGCCGACATTCGATGATCGCCATCCGCGGGTCTGCTGCACGAGACCGATCTCAACGCGGTGTTCGGCGTAGCGGTGGGTAAGCCTTGCTGAACGGTGCGGACTGCGCCAACCCCGATCATCGAATGTCGGCAAGACCCCGCATCATATGGCGAGGTGTGCTCGCCATCAACTGACCACTCGCGGTCCTACCACCAACGGTACGAATGGACTGTTGACAATGGGACGATCGTCCCCTATGCTACGAACAGACCAGGACTACGGGCGGTGTACGGATGGGAAGGAAGTCCCAGGCCATCGCCGTGCCGTAGCGCGGGGACACCTCTGGGGGGAGGCTCCGCACGGGTGGGCGATGTGCTCGCGCGCCCGTCCGGTCGGCGGATTCGTTGGAGGAGGCCCCGGGCGCGGGCGCGGCCCCAGGCACGACCGGGTAGGGAGCACAACGGGAGGGCAGCATGTGCGGTTCCGGCTGGGGCTAGGTCGACGACACCCCTGACACTGACTATCCGCCCGTGCGTCGGCCTGTGCCGTCGCCGGGCGGTCGTCGTTTCTCCGGGCCTCGCGTATACTCCCCGCGAGCGACGACGGACAACCGCTGGTGAAAGCGATGGCGACCGAGACGGCAGGGCGGCCTTACGGGGCGGTCCTGCGGGGGCCGGGCTTCCGGCTACTCTTCGCCGGGCAGGCGCTCTCGCAGCTCGGCGACTGGGTCAACCGTGTCGCGCTCCTGCTGCTCGTCTACCGCCTGACCGGGCGGGAGGCCGCCGTCGCCGTCGTCCTGCTGGCCCAGGCCCTGCCCCGCGCGCTCGTCCTCCCCTTCGGCGGCGTGCTGGCCGACCGCTGGCCGAAGCGCCGCCTGATGATCGCCACCGACCTGCTGCGCGCCGCCCTCGCCCTCTCCCTCCTCCTCGTCGACGCCCCGCGCGACCTGCCCCGGCTGTGGGCCACCGTCGTCCTCATGCAAATCCTCGCCGCCCTCTTCACCCCGGCGCGCGGTGCCGCCCTCCCGGCGCTCGTGCCCGCGACCGACCTCCCGGCGGCGAACGCGCTCGTGGGCCTGAGCGGCGAGCTGGCCTTCTTCGTCGGGCCGGCCCTCGGCGGCCTCGTCGTCGCCCGCTGGGGGGTCGGGGCGGCCTTCGCCCTCAACGCCGCCTCCTTCCTCCTCTCGGCCGCCCTGCTGGCCCGGCTGCGGCTGGCCGAGCCGCCGCGCGCGGGCGTCGCGCCCGCGGCGGTCGGGCGCGACCTGGCCGAGGGGGGCGCGGTCGTACGCCGCGATCCGACGCTGGCCCTCCTCTTCGCCTGCCTCTTCGCGCTGGCGGCGATCGCGATCGGGCTCAATACCCTGCTGCTGGGGCTGCTGGCCGGGCCGCTCGGGCGGCCGCCGACCGATCTCGGCCCCCTGCTCGCCCTCGTCGGCCTCGGCGGGATCGGCGGCACCCTCCTCGCCCCGCGCCTGCTGGCCCGCCGGCCGGGGAGCGTCCGCGCCCTCGCGGCGGGGGCGACCCTCGGCCTGGCGGCCGACCTGGCCCTGATCGGCGGCGCGCGCCACGTCGCGCTCGTCGCCGTCGGCCTGGCCCTCAACGGCCTCCTGTCGCTGGTCGTCGAGACGCTCGCCGAGGCGACCATCGGGCGGCGGGCCCCGGCCCCGGCGCTGGGGCGCGTCTTCGGCCTGTACTTCTGGGTCGCCACCCTCGGCCAGGTGGCCGGGGCGCTCGCGGGGGGGCTACTGCCGCGCGCCCTCGGCCCCGGCGGCGCGGCGCTGGCCCTCGCCGCCGGGGCGGCGGCCCTCCTCGCCCTCGCCCTCGCGCGCACCGCCCGGCCGACCGGCGGCGACGCCCCACCCCCGGTCGGCGGGACCGAGGGGGACACCCCCTAGCCCGTTCGCGTCCCCCATCTGGCCCATCGGGCATGGCCTGTCCCGCGTTCGTATAGCCCATATCGCGAGCGACCGGCGCGACCGTCGGGGGATGGGTTGCGCGCGCCCGCGCCCCTATGCTGAGAAGAGGCACCGTCGGCGAGGCGGCGCGGCAGGGAGGGCGCGATGGCGACGGTCACGATCGACGGGGGCGCGGCGGGGCGGGACGGCCCGGCCCCGGTCGTGGTCGCCTACGTGGCGACGGTCGTCGCGGCGACCGGGGTGCTGGCGTGGCTGACCCTGCGGCCGGTCCCGCCCGCGACGTGGCCCCTCTGGCTGGCCCTGGCCGCCCTCGCCGTGGGTGCGCGGCAGCTCAAGATCGACCTCTACGCGCGCGGCTCGACCTCGACCCACCTGATCGTACTGATCGCCGGCGCGGCGACCCTCGGCCCGACCGGGGCGCTCGCCCTCGGTGCGGCGGTGGGGCTGCTGTGCCGCTGGCGCTATGCGGCGTACCGCTACCTCTTCGACGCGGCGATGTTCGCCCTGGTCGCGGGCCTCCTGGCGGCCCTGGCCGCGCGCCTGCCGGGGCTGACGCCGGGCGCGGCCCCGCCCCTGCTGGTGCCGACCGGGCTGGCGCTGGGGGCGGCGGGGTATGTGCTCAACCACGGGCTGCTCGTCGGGGCGATGGCCCTGGACGAGGGGCTCGCCCCGGCGGCGATCTGGCGCGAGCGTTTCGCCTGGCTGGGACCCCACTACCTCGTCTTCGGGCTCCTGGGGGCGGGGCTGGCCCGCGTGGCGGCCGACCTCGGCCCGACCGGGGCGCTCCTCTTCGGGGCACCCCTCTTCGCCATCCACCTGGCCTTGCAGCAGTACGTCGCGCGCACCACGGGGGACGTCGCCGCGCTGCGCGCCGCGCACGACCGGCTGGCCGACGAGAAGGCGGCGGTCGAGGGGGCGCACGCCGCGCTGGCCGCCGCGCACGCCGACCTGGGGCGGGCGCAGGCGGCGACGCGGGCGGCGCTGCTGGGGATGCTGCGGGCGCGCGACCACGAGACCGAGGGCCACTCCGAGCGGGTCGTCGGCGGGACGCTCGCCCTGGGGCGGCACCTGGGGCTGGCGGGGGCGGAGCTCGAAGCCCTCGAACTGGGGGCGATCCTGCACGATCTGGGCAAGGTCGGGGTGCCCGACGCGATCCTGCACAAGCCGGGGCCGCTGACGGACGCGGAGTGGGCCGAGATGCGGCGGCACCCGGCGATCGGCCACGAGCTGACCGCGCGGGACCCGGCGCTCCTGCCCGCCGCGCCGATCGTGCGCCATCACCACGAGCGCTGGGACGGGACCGGCTACCCCGACGGGCTGGGCGGGGCGACGATCCCGCTGGGCGCGCGGATCTTCACGCTCGCCGACACGTTCGACGCGATGACGAGCGACCGGCCCTACCGCGCGGGGCTGGCCCCCGCCGCGGCGGTCGCGGAGATCGCCGCGCAGGCCGGGCGGCAGTTCGACCCGGCCGTGGTCGCGGCCTTCCTCGAACTCGCCGCGGCCGGGGGCTGGCCGGGGCTGCCCGCGTCGGACGACGCGCGGCTGGTCGTGCGCCGCCGCGCGAGCGATTGGCGGCGGGGGGCCGCCGCCGGGGCCGCCACGGCGGACGGGCCGAGGGGGCGCTGATGGAGCGGTACCATGTGCCAACCGGGCGGGCGGTGCCCGGCGAGGACGGGGGCGAGGCGGTGGCCGCAGAGCTGGCGCGGTTACGCCCCCTGCTGCACGCGATCGCCGCGGCGGCGGACGAGCCGCGCGGCCCGCTGCCCCCCGACGCCCCCTCGCCGCGCCGCCGCCTGGCCGCGTTGTGGGCGGCCCTCTGCACCGAGCGAGGCGATCCGATCCCGCCGCTCATCCGGGCGGCCCTGGCCGGGTGTGACGAGGGCGAGGCAGCGCCGGTGCGCCATGAAACTGGCGATAGGTGTTGAACGATGATTAGAATGGGTCTCCCGTAAAGTCGGTGCTGGCGTGGCGACCCCGGCTATACTCCCCGGCATCCCCGCCCGCGCGGCGGGCGGCACGCTTGGGAGGCCGCTGGCGAGCCTCGGGGCATTGTCGGCGTGTGCGGTAGCGTTCCGCGCGCTGATATATACCCCCGCGCACCGGGCGGATCGTCGCCGTTCGCGTCGCCCGCGCGGCGGTTCGGCCACGGTGGTGACACGGATTCGCAAACCTCGCCACGACCTCTCCGACACATATTTGCACCCACCCCTGGCAGCGCCCTATGATAACCGCTCGCCGGTCTGAGGGGACGCCGCAACCAGTCGCCCTCAGCGGCCGACGGTGAGGAACACCCGGCGGTGCGAGCGATGGGGCCACAGCGACGCGAGCGGATCGAGACGACCGACGACTGGCAGCAGCTGGCGCTGCGCGTCGAGTCGGTCGGGCAGCGCGGCTATGAGCTCATCCGCCCCGTCGTCCTCTTCGGCCACTCCCCGGCGGAGCGCGCGGCGGCGACCGGCACCCCCGAGCGGACCCTCTACCGCCAGGTCGCGCGCTTCGCGCAGCTCGGCATGGCCAGCTTCGTGCCGCCGCCGAAAGTGGAGAGGCACCGCACCCTGCCCCCGGTGATCCGGCAAGCCATCATCGATCTTAAGCGCGAGCACCCGCCGCTCAATACCTACGAGATCACGACGATCTGCTGGGTGCGCTTCGACCACCGCCCCAGTCCGCACACCGTCAAGCGCATCCTCGCCGAGGAGCCGCCCCCGCCGCGCGTGGCGCGGCGCTTCCCGCCCTACCACCGGATCGCCGACCCGGCGACCCGGCGGCTGGCCATCATCCGCCTGCACGTCGAGGGCTGGAACGCGAAGAGCATCGCCGCGTACCTGGAATGCAACCGTGACACCGTCCACGCCACGCTGCGCCGCTGGTTCGCCGAAGGGGTGGTCGGCCTCGACGACAAGTCGACCGCGCCGAGGCAGCACGCCACCAAGGTGACACTCAAGGCCCTCGCCACCGTGAAGGAGCTGCAGGAGAACCCGCTGCTCGGCGAGTGGCGCGTCCACGCCGCCCTGAAGCGGCTCGGCATCCACCTGGGTCCGCGCACCTGCGGGCGCATCCTGGCGCTCAATCGGAAGCTCTACGGGCTGGCGACGCCGCCTTCGGCACCCAGGGAACCGAAGGCGATGCCCTTCGCCGCGCGGCGCCGACACGAGTACTGGACGGTGGATATCCGCTACCTCGACCACGGCCTGGGCGAGTTCAAGGTCTACTGCATCAGCATCCTGGAGAACTACAGCCGCGCGATCCTCGCCAGCGGCCTCGCGCGCAGCCAGGACCTGACCGCCTACCTGGTGGTCCTCTTCATGGCGATCCGCCAGCACGGGGCGCCCGAGGCCCTGGTGAGCGACAGCGGCGGCGTCTTCCTCGCCAAACAGGCGCAGGCGATCTACGCCGCGCTCGGCATCGAGAAGCGCGAGATCGACCGGCGGCAGCCCTGGCAGAGCTACATCGAGACGAACTTCAACGTGCAGCGGCGCCTCGCCGACTACCACTTCGCCCAGGCGACGACCTGGGAGGAGCTGCTGGCCGCGCACGACCGGTGGGTGGCCGACTTCAACTGGCAAGACCACAGCGCCCACCGCCAGCGCCGGCCGGAGTTGCGCAGCCCCCAGGCGCTGCTCCACGGGGTGTGCGGGCGCCTGTTCGGCCCCGAGGCGTTGCATCGCGTCTTCGCGCGCACCCGCTTCGGGCGCGTCGTCGACAAGGCGGGCTTCATCCGCTTCCGCCACTGGCGCCTCTACGGCGAGCGCGGCCTGACGGGCGACCGGGTGGCGGTCTGGCTCTACGCCGAGCACCTGACGCTCGTCTTCCGGGATGAGCCGCTGGCGCAGTACCGCGTGACCTACCAGCCGGCCAGGCACCGCCTCAAGGCGGTGACGGAGGAGCGGCTGTTCGACACGCCCCACCGCTCGCCGCAGCCGCCGCTCTGGGCGTGGGGCACCGACGAGTGGCTGCGGGTGCTCCGGCTCCCGGCGTATGCGCCGCGCCGGCCACACATCACGACCGCGCTGCAAGAGCGCCTCTTCTCATGAGCGACGCGCCCGCGCCCGGCGGTCCGGATACGGCGGCGACGGCCCCTGACACCGCCGACCCCGGCGTGGTGCCGCGGGCCAAGCTGTGGCTGGAAGTCGACGGCACGATCGCCCTGTCCGAGTGGCGCGTGGCCCTGCTGGAGGCGGTCGAGGAGACTGGCTCCCTCGCCCAGGCCGCCGCGCACATCGGGGTGTCCTGCCGCACCGCCGCCTACAAGCTGCGCGCGATCGAGCCGAACCTCGGCGTGCGCCTGCTGGCGGGACACAGCGGCGGGGCGGCGGGCGGCTGCCGCCGCCTGACCCCGGCGGGGCGGGACTACGTGCGCCGCTGGCGGGCCTTCAGCGCGGGCCTCGACGCCTGGGTCGCCGAGCACTTCCGCGCCGCCTTCGGCCCCGACTGATCGCTCACGCCCCGCGTACGTCCCCGGTTGTGCCGTGCCGTCACTTCGTGCGACAATTCCTTGCCGGACGCCCGGGGTAGCCGGGCACCGCACACCGCGAACGGGGGGAGAGCCCATGTCGCCGCCGCACACCCCGCCCAGGCCGGGCCGGGGGCTCCTGCTACTCGCGGCCTGCCTGCTGCCGCTCCTCGTCGCCTGCGGCGGTGCCGCACCGACCGCGACCCTACCGCCGACGGCACCGCCCGTCGCGACCACGATTGTGCCGACGACCGGGGGCGGAACCGCCGCCCGCACAACCGCCCCGGCCCCGGCGGCTGGTGCCGTCGTACCCGCGACCGCCACGCGCGCCGCCGCGGCCGCCGCCTCGGCGGCGCAGCCGACCCCGATCCCGCGCCCCGGCGGCCCGCAGGACCTGATCCTCTCCACCACCACCAGCACACAGGACAGCGGGCTGCTGGACGTGCTCATCCCGCGCTTCGAGGGGCAGACCGGCTATCGGGTGAAGGTCGTCTCCGTCGGCTCCGGCGCCGCCATCGCCCTGGGGCAGCGCGGCGAGGCGGACGTCGTCCTCGCGCACGCGCCCGACAACGAGCGCCAGTTCGTCGCCTCCGGGGTCGGCATCAACCGGCGGCTCGTGATGTACAACGACTTCGTCATCGTCGGCCCGCCCGAGGACCCCGCCGGCATCCGGGGCCAGACCGACGCGCTCGCCACGCTGAAGCAGATCGCCGCGAAGGGGAGTCCGTTCATTAGCCGCGGCGACAACTCCGGGACGCAGCAGCTCGAACTCCAGCTCTGGAAGGACGCCGGCCTCGCGCCGAAGGGCCAGCCCTGGTACGTCGAGTCCGGCACCGGCATGGGCCAGACGTTGCAGATCGCCGACCAGCGGCGCGCCTACACGATCAGCGACCGCGCCACCTACCGCAACTTCAAGGACCGCACGACGCTCGACGTCCTGGTCGAGCGGGACGAGCGGCTGCTGAACGTCTACCATGTCATCGCGGTCAATCCCCGGCGCTTCCCCGCCGTCAACGCCGCCGGGGCGCAGGCCTTCAGCGACTTCCTCCTGGCGGACGATACCCAGCGCTTCATCGGCGAGTTCGGCCGCGACAAGTACGGCCAGCCGCTCTTCACCCCCTGCGTGAGGAACGGCTGCGGGCTGAAGGACCCGAAGGACTGAGGCCGACGATGGGCACCCCCGTGTGCGAGGCGACCGGCGACCGGCCGCGTCAATGGACCTGATCCGCCAGGGGCTGGTCGATGCGCTGCGCTTGCTGGCGGCGCGCGACCCCGCGACCCTGCGCGTCGCTGGGCTCTCGCTGGCGGTCTCGGGGCTGGCGACCCTGCTGGCCGCGCTCGTCGGCATCCCCCTGGGCGCGATCCTCGCGACCCGCCGCTTCCCCGGGCGCGGCCTCCTCACCGGCCTGGTCAACACCGGGATGGGGCTGCCGCCGGTCGTGGTCGGCCTCGGCGTCTCGATCCTGCTGTGGCGCAGCGGGCCGCTCGGGGCGCTGGCGCTCCTCTACACCCCGGCGGCGATGGTGCTGGCGCAGGTCGTCGTCGCCGCCCCGCTCGCCGCCGGGCTGACCCGCGCGGCGCTCGGCCTCGTCGACCCCGACCTGGTCGGGGCGCTGCGGGTGGATGGGGCGGGGGAAGGGCGCGTGGGCTGGGAACTGCTGCGCGCGGCGCGGCCGCAGGTGCTGGTGGCGGTGGCGGCGGCGTTCGGGCGGGCGATCTCCGAGGTCGGCGCCTCGCTGATGGTCGGCGGCAACATCCTGAACCAGACGCGCATCCTCACGACCGCCATCGCGCTCGAGACCGGGCGGGGCGAGTTCGCGCGCGCTATCGCGCTCGGCCTCATCCTCCTGGCGCTCGCCTTCCTGATGAATGTCGTGCTACTCCGCGGGGCGCACGGCCCGACGGCCGCAGTCGGCGGCTAATCGCCATCACCCCTGCCAGGGGTGGGTGCAAATATGTGTCGGAGAGGTCGTGGCGAGGTTTGGGCAGGTGGACAGCGTCTGCTTCTATGCGCTGCCGCAAGTCAATGGCAATCCTGTCGAGGCGGCGTACAACATCCGCGCTTTCGAGGCGGATCAGATCGGGTCGCGCCAGCGGAGCTTCTACTGCTCCTAGAGGGTGTTAGGCACCTTGAACGGACGCTTGTACGGGGTGCATGCACGCTAACGGCGAGGCTGACGAAAGAGGCGGGGCGAATCATCTGTGATTGCGGCACGGCACGGTGACAGGCCCGTTGAAGGCGCGTGATTGCGTCAGCGGTTCGTTACCAACCACCTGATAGTGCTATAGATTACACAACTAGCAGTTATAAGTTCCTAACACCCTCTAGCGGCACGGGACGCGCACGATCCAGAGGCGAGGCAATTGTTCTTGTTCATGCGGCGCGGGGAAGTCCCCGCGCCGCCGTTGCGGCAGGATGAGGCGATACCGACCGCTTCAGCGGCGGGAGAGGGACGGGAAGCGCTCGTAGGCGGTGCGGCAGGGCGGCTGCGCGCGGTCGCCGCATGGCGTGGGGTTCTGGAGGCGGTAGGCCGCATAGATGAAGCGCCCCTCCGGCGTGGCCGCGGTCAGCAGCGTCCCGCGTAGGAAACCGAGCCGCGCGCCGGTATAGGCGGTTTCGCCCGCGCTCGTCGCGTAGCCCAGGCAGTCGCGCGCGGCGGCCTGCTCGCGCCAGACCTTGCCGAAGCCCCGCCCGGGCTCGTACAGCCCCGGCCCAGGGCCAGCCCCGCCACCGGACGGCTGGCCTTCCGCCCAGGTATCCTCGAAGGTGAGGACGCTCGTACCCGCCCCGGACGTGCCGCCGCAGAGCACGTAGATCAGCCGCAGATCCCCCTGCCAGATCATCGCGCCGCGCTCGAAGCCCTGGTATGCGGCGGGCTCGCCGACGACCGGGCCACCGGGCCGACCGAGCGCCGCCTGTACCTGCTCACTCGTGACGAAGTAGTATTTAAAGTCCGGCTCGCCATCGAGCCAGCCGTTCTCAGCCTGGATCCGCCGCCCGAACTGCCCGAGGAGCACGTCGAACGGGGCCGGGTTCTCAGGATGCAGCTCGAAGCGCGCGCGCTCGAAGTACTGCACCTGATAGGTGTTGCCGTCCTCCAGTTGCTCCGTGAACTCCTCGGTGAGGGGATAGCCGAATTGCGCCAGGCCGCCGTTCGCCTGCCAGTAGTCGAGGAAGCGTCCGCCGAGGTTATGCCCGGTTTCGGGGAAGTACGCCATGCCCGGTCGCGCCGTCGCCGGGGCGGTGTCGGCGGCGTTGGGGAGGGGGGCCGTCCGGAGCCAGCGCCGCCCGAACTGTCCGAGGAGGACATCGAACGGGGCCGGGTTCTCGGGATGCAGCTCGAAGCGCGCGCGCTCGAAGTATTGGACTACATAGACCTGACCATCCTCCAGCACCTCCCGCCGCTCCTCGCCGAGCGGGAAGCCATTGGTGGCGAGGCCGCCGTGCTGCTGCCAGTAGTCGAGGAAGCGCCCTTGCACGCAGAAGCCGGTCTCCTGGAAGCACGCCTCGCCCTGGGCGGCGGCGGGGCGCGGGGGCATCACTGCTAGGCCACCCAGCAGGAGGGGGAACAGGGCGAGGATGGTCGCGAGTCGCGGGATACGCATCGGTCGGGCTCCTCCCTGGATCGCGTCGTCGGCCCACGCCGGACCGCTGTGGGTTGCCATCAGGTTGAACGGTCGCTGGTCGCGCGGGTTCTGCCGGTGGGCCGACGACGGCACCGGCGGCTCCCGTGCCCACCCGCCAGAAGCTGTTCCTGCTTCTGGCAAGTGTAGCAGTACAGTGCCGCCCATTGCGACAGCGTAGCGCGAGCGTGCCGGGGTCGCCATCGTCCATCTGGGTGATCGCCGGATGACCCCCACGGGGCCACCCGGCGTCGCGACGGCGTGCTGAGCGAGCGGGCGACGGGGGTGGGCCTCTCCGGTTACCGCCTCGGGATCTTCGGGCAGACCGCCGCGATCAAGGCGACGGTCACGCGGCTGATCATCGAGTACGGCGGCCACGACTCGCCGTCCGACCTGGCGCGCATCGACGCGCCCGGCTGCTACGCCAGGGCCGGGCGGGCGACCGCACACGCGTTCGCGGAGTTCCTGGGCGTGCCGCTACCCGGCCCCCCCTGATCGCCGGCCATACCGCTCCACCTGCGCGACGCCCCCGGACGAGCGGCCGGGGGCGTCGCTGTCCCCTCTCCTGATCGCGGCCGTCCCCAGCGCGCCGGGCGCCACTTGTGCCCGCGCGCGGGGACGCCTTTGGCCCCGCAGCGGGACTGCTGTCGGCCCCGGCCCCTTCCCTACGCTGGTCGTGCAGCGAAAGGAGGGCGGCATGGGGTGACCAGGGGCGCGCAGGGTGCGTCGGCATGAGCCGGAAGCAAGCAGCAATTGGAAGTGTGACAGGGCGGCTGATACGTCGCAGAGGGAATCATGGTTAATATCGGTGCAGTCTTCACGCCAATAGGTGACTTCGGGACGAAGCTGGGGCTGTTACAGCGGATGAATGCTGACACAGTCCGCGTCAGCCAGAACTTTAATGACCAGGGGCCAATCTTCGGCCCCGATCAGCTCCAGCAGATCGTCGATAGCGTCAGCACCGAGGTGATCATCCAGTCGAGCGAGCACCCAACCGAACAGGAGGCGGTCGCGCAGTTGAACTCCGCCTTGCAGATCATCCGGGCAAACCCCGGTAAGTACTTCGTCTTCGAGATCGGCAACGAGCCGGACCAGGGTTACTACAGCGGCGATCCCGGTGGTGCCGGGCAGGCCTACGTGCAGGCTTACCGGGCCTGCAAGGGCAATGCCGGTGACCATGCGGACGGCCGCGTGCCGAACCTCTGGTATGCGATCAACCAGCCGAGTAACAACGCCACAGCCGACTACTGGAATGCGTTCAATGCCCAGGGGGTGGGCGAGGCAGAGTACGCTACTGTCCACATCTACCCACCCCCCAGCAGCCCGCTGGTGATGTGCGACCATCCCGAATGGGGGAACGACAATCCCTGGAAAATCTACGACTTTGTGCGCGGGTACTACGGCACCGGGAAGCCGGTCAAAGTCACCGAGGCCGGCATGGAGAGGCGGCAGGGCTGGGATCCCTACGGCAACTATGGGAGCGTACGGGGGTTCGACTACCTCGAATTCGCCAATCGGATCGCGGCGACCGGAAACACCGACTCGGTGTGTTTCTATGGCTTGCCCGATGTGGCAGCGAACGAGTCGTACCTTAGCCTCGATATCAACGACATGAATCAACTCGCGACACGGCAGCCATCGGGCTATTGCGGGTAAGGGGAGGGACTGGGCCGGGCGGGGGGGTGGGCAACATTTACGGTCCCGCCCGCCCATGCTATGGGGAAACGAGAAATACTCCCTGAACGAGGGATCGGTGGGGGACATCACGAACCGATCGGTCTACCCGACGATAGCACTTGCCCCCTGCCACCTCGTCAAGGCACCGGGTTGGGGTAGCGCTCGTAGAGCGGCCCGCCCGGGTTGGGGAGGGTGCCATACACCGCGTAGATGAACTGCCGCGTCGGCGTGGTCGCGGAGAGCAGCTGGCCGCGCGCGAAGCCCTTCGCAGCGATGGTGTAGGGCGTCTCGTCCGGGGTCGTCGCGTAGCCGAGGCAGTCGTGTACGATCTGGTTCTCCTGCCAGAGCTTGCCGAAGCCACGCTGGGGCTCGTACAGGCCGGGCTGCGGCCCCGGCCCGCCGCCGACCGGCTGGCCGGGATCCGAGGTGTCCGGGAAGAACAGCGTCGGCCTGCTCCCACCCCCGGGGATCAGCCGACCCGCCTGCTCGCCGCCGCAGAGGACGTAGATGCCCCGCACGTCGCCCCGGTAGAGCATCAAGCCACGCTCGAACCCCTGGTAGGCTCCCGGCGCCTGCGCCAGCGGGTCGGCGGTTGGCGGGCCGAGGAGCCCCTGCACGCGCTCGCTGGCCGTGTAGAGCAGCTTCACCCCGGGCGCGGCGGCGAGCTGGTCGTTCTCGACTAAAATCCGCCGCCCGAACTGGCCGAGCAGCACCTGATACTGGGGATCGGCGTTCTCCGGGTGATACTCGAGGCGCGCCCGCTCGAAGTACTGCACGCGATACCGCGCGCGCGGCGCGAATCCGACCGGGAGCTCCTGCTCGAACTCCTCGCTCAAGGGGTAGCCGAATTGGGCGAGGCCACCGTTCGCCTGCCAGTAGTCGCGGAAGGCACCACCGAGGTTGTGGCCGGTCTCGGGGAAGTAGGCGGCGTCGGCGATGGGGCTCGCGGGGGCGGCAGCAGCGGGATCGGGCTGCCCGGTGGACTCGTCGCCCGAACGGAGAATGCGCCGCCCGAACTGGCCGAGGAGGACGTCGTAGGGCGCGGCGTTCTCCGGGTGCAGTTCCAGCCGCACGCGCTCGAAGTACTGGACGGTGTAGGTGTTGCCGTCCTCCAGGAGTTCCTGCCGCTCCTCGGTCAGCGGGAAGCCGTTGCGCGCGAGGCCACCGTTGGCCGTCCAGTAATCGAGGAAGCGGCCCCGCACGCAGAAGCCGGTCTCCTGGAAGCACGCCGCGCCCTGGGCGGCGGCGGGGCGCGGGGCGGCCACGAGCAGCCCGCCCAGCAGCAGGCCGAGCAGGGCGCGGATGGTGAGCGGGCGTGGGATACGCATACGTCGAACTCCTCCCTCGATCGCGTCGCCGACCCCAGCGGCTCGGCACGAGTTACCATAAGTCAAACGGGCAGGCGCTGTACCGGTTGCGTCGGCGCACGGCCATCGATATCGGCGGCTCTCGCGCCTGGCCGTCGGCATCTCCCTCCCATTCGCCCGTCGCCAGGAGGCGGGCGGTCGCTGCCACAGCGTAGCGCCGGGGCGCGGGGACGCCATCACCCACCTGGATGATAGCCGGATGACCCACACGGGGTCATCCGGCGTTGCGACGGGATGGCCCCTCGTCAGATCCCCCCGGCCGAGCCGCAGGTGGCCCCGGCGGCGGCAGTTCGCCCTGCCGCCGGGCGGCTTGCAGGATCGCCGGGCGGCTGGTGTCGGCCGCCCCGAGCTTGCGGGCGAGGTGCACCGCGTGCGTCTTGACGGTATTGCGGCTGATGCCCAACTCGTGGGCGATCTCCTTCAGGGCCAGCTCCCCGTCCGTCTCCCGCGCCAGCAGGCCCAGCACCTGCCGCTCCCGCGGGCTGAGCGACGGTCGGATCGGCGTTGGCACGACGGGCGTGGTGTCGGGCGGCGGGGGCACCGGGTCCGCGCCCCGCGTCGGCCACCGGGCGGCGAACCCCAGGAAGGCACCGAGGCTGAGGGCCACCGCCACGACGAGCGCGCCCCACCCGAGCCCGGCGCGCCCCGCCGCCGTACCGTCGCGGACCCCCAGCGGCCCCGCCTGGGCGATCATGAGGGCCAGGATCGCCAGCCCGGCCAGTGCCGTGCCCCCGAGCAGGCCCCGTAGCCCGTGGCGCCCGGTGGTGAGGGCGAGCGCGAGCAGCAGCAGGGTCGGCACCGGGACGGACGGGAAGGGCGCGCACAGGGCGATCACGCCGAGGGCACCCGCCCATTCGAGCGCGGTGGCGAGCGCGCGCACCGCGCGCAGCCGCCGTGGGCGCGGGGTGCAACGCAGGAACGCGATCGCGCCGGCGTCGCCGACCGCGAGGAGGCCGGCGAGGAGGAGCGTCCCCGGCCAAGAGACACCGGGCACGAGGGGGAGGAGGAGCAGGCAGAGCGGCACGTTGGGCGTGCGGGCGACGGCCAGCCACCGCTCCAGCTGCCAGGCACGCATGAGGTCGGCCCCCGGCGGCGCGGGGGGCGGGGGTTCCTGACATGCGGCACTCATGGCGTCCCCCTGCGGGCGGACGCTGGCAAGGCTCCGATGAACGCCGGCAACTCGGGCTATCTCGGCGGGGGCGCCGTTGGCCGACCCGCCGAGACCCCATGAGCTTTGCGTCCGCCGCTCGCGCGGCGTTTGCCCTGATCAGCGTTGTCACCATGATTAACTTCGGACGTGGCGGCGAGTTCCGTCCCCGGGCGACGGTTTTTCGGCGCACGCGCCGCCCGCTCGCGCCGACGGGTACCCCTACGGTGCCAGGAAACGCGGGCAGGTGCCGCCACCTCCGCCGCCGCAGGCCCGGATCAGGGTCGGCAACGGCGACTCGTCGGGGTTCATGGCGTGGCCGAGGCGGTCGCGCAGGGCCTCGTCCTCGCGCCACACGCCGCGCGAATCCGTCGTACGCCCGCTGTCCCGCGCCGCGTCGTACCCTACACTGGGGGGTGACGGCCGCGCGTTGGCGATCGTGTCGTCGCCCACCCCCAGCTATCCCCCCTCCCACCCGCCCCATCCTCCCGCGCCCGGCGTCCCCCAATGCCGGGCGCGGCCCCCTACACTTGGGTTCTCCGCGTGCCACTCGCAGCGCGCGCGCGAAGTGCTGCACCGTGGAGGTGTTGCCGTCCGCTCGCTGCTCCGTGAACTCCTCGCTCGACGGGACGCCGAACGCGGCGAGGCCGCCATCGGCCGCTGCCCTCCCGCCGAACCCCCCTGGCCCTTGCGGGCAACGGAGGTCACGGACCAGCGCCACGCCCTTAAGGTACGTACACCGGTATGGCGAAGGGACGTTGTTGATGTTGTGCCGCAGCGGCAGCGGGGATGCGGCAGCTTCACGCAAGCAGCAACCGAGGGGGACAGTGGTGCCTTGGCACTGCGGTGCCGTTCCAAGGGGGTGCCCCCGTAGAATCCCCCGCGACCGCGCCGCCATCGTGGGAAACTGCCGGGGAGCACGCCGCCGCGCACCCGCTGGACCGCCGCTCCTCATGAATCGTCGCGCGGTCGGCGCCGGGCACGCCGCCGCTCCGAGATATCCCGACCTGCGGGGCGGCCGATCGTCGGCGCGGCGGCGCGACGCACGGCCCGCGCGCCTGCGGCGGCCCTGGCGGGCGGCCGGTATGGGCGGCTGCGGGCGTCGTCCGCAGCGCTCCCAACCGCACGCCGCAGCGGTGCGGCCTGCGGGTCGCGCGCGGGTCGCGTCTTCCCGCTGTCCCGAGTCTGGCGGCCACCCCACGGTGTCAAGGGTTCCGAAGCGCCCTTGACACCGCGCGGACCCCGGCCGCTGTCTCCTCGGCGGCGGGCGCAGCGACGGTGGCTCCAGACGGTAGGGAGACATGCCACTTCGCTGTGGTCGCCCACCGGGGTGCAGCGGTGCGGCCTGCGGGCCGCGATCGTGGGCGGGCGCGCGCGGGTCCACCACCGGTAGGGGGGCAGGAAGCACCGTGGTCACGACGCGGCGGCGAAGACGCGCGGCGGCGGGAGCGGGTCGCCGAAGCGGCGGGCCGTGGCGCGCCAGGTGGCGATCGCGTCCTCCCCCTGCCGCACGGCCGCCGCGTGCGTCGCGCCGTGGGTCAGGCAGCCGGGCAGCTCGGGGATGGTGACGATGTACAAGCCGTCCTCGTCGCTCCACGCGATGACGAGGGAGTAGCGCCGCACCTCGGCGAGTTCGCCGGATCGGTCGTGGTCGTGCCTCATGCTCGTCCTTCCGTCTCGCGCAATCGCGCCAGGATGCCCCGCACTTGCCGCTCCTGGTCGGGCCGCGCGTCGTCGCCGTCGCGGCCCGACCAGGAGCGGCTGCTCCGCCAGGGGCAGGTGTCACCACCTGGCGTGGCACCTTGCCTAGGCGCGGCTCGACCGCGCGGCGGTGGCGGCACCGCGCGGTCCGACCGCGACGAGCGCCGGGGCGTGGTGAGGCGCCCGGCGTCGGGGGAGACGCCGGGCGCGAGGGGGTGAAGGGGAGGATCGGGGCGGGATCGGGGACAGCGCGAGCGCCAACGTCCGGCTGTGCCTCCAGCATACCCCGGCGGCGACCCCCGCGCCATCCCCTATCCGGCTGATTCGCGCTGGTCGCGAGGACATCGCGCCTTTAATCCTTCAGCGCAGAGATGCTTCCCGCAAGCACCGACGCTGGAACAGCGTGAGCCATGCGGCGGTCATCCCGTTGCTTGCCGATGTTGCACCGTCCCCGAAGAAGGTGTTCCATACGGCCGGGGGACAAAAAATACCCCCGGTCCCGCTGATCGCCGCACTAACGCGGGGGCAGGTGCCGGGGGAATTGCGCTGTAGACGAGTATAGCGTGCTATCCGGGTGGGTGCAACCGCACCTGTAGCGCACTGGAGCGACGATGAGTATCTCGATCGGCGAATTGGAGCGCGCCCTTTCCCCGGCGCGGCTGGGGCCATACCGCGCTCACAGCGCCAGCGATGAGGAGGCGATCTGCTTCTACCTCTGGAATCTGGCGCTCTCACACGAGCTCTACCCGCTCCTCAACAGTGTCGAGGTGGCCCTTCGCAACACCATTCATGCGGCCGCGACCGCTCACTTCGGTTCAGCGGAGTGGTTCCGCGATCCGGCGATCCTTGCCCACCCCTGGCAACAACAGAAGATGGTCGCCGACGGGAGGGATAGCCTCTGGCGTGCGCTGGGGGCGAACCCCCGCGCCGTCCCCGCCCCCGCCTTGCCCGCTGTCGATGATCATGTCGCGGCCCTCACGTTCGGCTTCTGGACCGGGCTCCTAAATGGTCCGTACGAGCGATTCCTCTGGAATGAGGCGGTGGGCGGCGTGAACCTGATCCCTGCGGCCTTCCCCTACGCCGGCCGTGCGGTGGCCCATCGCCCCGACATCGCCAAAGCCGTGAACGATACGCGCCGCCTCCGCAATCGCGTGTCGCATGCCGAGCCCATCCTCTGGCTGCGTCCGTCGTTGCTCACCCAATACACTGCGGCGCTCGCTATCCTCGGCTGGATTAGCCCCGCCCTCGGGACGCTGGTGCAACGGGTCGACCGCTTCAGGGCTGTCTACACGGCCGGGCACACGCCCTATCTGTCGCAGGTGACCCTCAGGCCATGAGCGTGCAGTGCGAACGCCGCTGGTCGCACGTTAAGCGCGTCTGGGGACGGCATTGCTAGCCTTGTCAGCGGAGACGAAGACCCCGCTCGCATACGCAACGGCAGGGGGTGATTTGCATAAGTGTTACTTTTGAACGTACACTTCTTTTCACCAGCCGTTCGCCGGTTTCTCGCCGGTCGAATGCCATACATCCGCTATCGAGGGGCAGCTATGATCCTCACGGTCGGGAACAGCAAGGGCGGGGTTGGTAAGACGACCCTTGCGGTGAACCTGGCGATCGTCCGGGCCAACGCGGGTCGCGACGTGCTGCTGGTCGACGGCGACGAGCAGGGCACCGCGCGACGTTCACCTGTTCTTCACCCTACTCATAGCGCGTTCTCAAGGTGATGGCCGTAGCGTTGCGTATGGCGGGTTATCGAGGCACCACCGCCTGAGCGGCGGCACGGCACACCACTTGCACAATCGAGCGGGGGGATAGTCATCGCGGCGAGACCAGCCCCCCGATCGTTGCTTGCGCTGCGGGAGCGCCGCCCGAGGGCCGGGACGATACCCTGCGGTACAGCCGCAAGAAAGGAATGGCGACGTGGTGAGTCCTGTGTCCGCCCCGGCGCCGACCGAGGAGATTCTCGTCATCGGAGCCGGTATCGCCGGGCTGACGCTGGCGCATGGCTTGAAGCAAGCGGGCTTCCGGGTGGCGATCTTCGAGCGCGACGAGAGCCCCACCGCGCGCGACCAGGGCTACCGCATCCATCTCGACGGAGCCGCGAATATGGCCCTCCGCGCCTGCCTCCCCCCGGAGGTCTACGATCTCTTCCTGACCCTCTCCGAGCCGCTCGGGCGCGCGTTCTCCTACCTCGATGAGCGCAAGCGCGAGCTGGGCGTCTTCGCGAATACCCCGCCGGGGATCGCGCCGGACGACGGGCCACGCGCGCTCAGCCGCTTCACCCTGCGCCAGCTCCTCCTCACCGGGCTTGCGGCTGAGATCCGTTTCGGCAAGACCTGTACCCGGATCGCGACCACGCCGACCACAGCGACGGCCCACTTCGCGGACGGCACCGCCCACGCCGGCGCATTGCTCATCGGGGCCGATGGCACCGGCTCGAAGGTGGCGCAGAGTCTGCTCGGCGACGCCGCGCCAGGCCCGACCGCCGCCGTCGCGGTCATCGGGCGGCTGACCACCACCCCCGCCGTGCGCGCTCTGCTGCCCGAGGGGCGGTTCGAGCGGATCGGCATCATGCTCGGCCTTTTACAAACGTTGAGACTGTTGCCCATTCCGTTATGGTAAGCTATTCGCCTGCCGTGGTGTATGGAGCGCTGCTGAGCGCGCATGAGGAGGGGCACATGTCCTACCAACTACAGCCGATTACCCCCATC
>JAABUM010003356.1_pt1 | contig 19796 bp, 14 predicted proteins | sample 5559161 | NCBI WGS metagenome assembly JAABUM01 (sample SAMN10711868, study PRJNA513369) | rock metagenome | isolation source: Antarctica rocks | place: Antarctica: Victoria Land, Siegfried Peak nord | reverse complement strand
TCGCGAAGAGCGATCTTGTCGTTGGTCATCGTGGTGGTCCTCGGGTCAGTGTTGCGTCTCGCAAACCAACCCTACCCAGGTTCACCGCGGTGGCCGCTTCCTACACCACGCCCTGGGACACGACCCCACGCCCAGCATTTCTGCGCCGATCAGCAGGCATTCAGTTGCGGAGGCGGCCGTACAGCCGCTACCCGACCGTACCCCGATCCGGCAGCTGCACCTGATTTCTGCAGCACAATAGTGATCGGGTCATGTAGCCAGTGCATAACTTGTGACTAAGGTTCCTGGCCAAGAAATTCTTGTAGAAAGCATTTAAAAGAGAAATGGAGCAATGTCGTGACTTCTGGTCCAATCACTCTCTGCCTGAGGTTTGCCGGTTTGCTGGCGGCCATGTCTTCAGGATCGCCCGCACATGGAGCCGATGCTGCACATCCGACAGTGGTCGAGCTGTTCCAAAGTCAGGGCTGCTCCTCCTGTCCACCGGCCAATGCCAACGTCATGGCGCTCGCTGACCGCCCCGATCTGCTGACATTGTCCTGGCAGGTAACCTACTGGGACTCGCTTGGCTGGAAAGACACATTCGACGACCCCGCCTTCACCCGCCGGCAGTACGAGTATGCCGCTGCCCTCGGCCACGATGGTGTGTTCACGCCCGACGTGGTGGTGAATGGACGTTCCGATGTTGTCGGCAGCAACCGCGACGAGCTTGCCGCCCTGGTGCGTCTCGGCGATCGCGGCGATGGCGGGCCGTCGATCACGGTCAGCGCCGGCCAGCTCGACGTTACCGGCGCAACGCCGTCGGCCCCGGCCCGTGTGCTGCTGGTGCGCTACGATCCGTCAATCCTGCAGGTGCCGATCCGCCGCGGCGAGAATGGCGGCCGGACATTGCCGCACCGCAACGTGGTCAGGCAGGTGATCGATCTCGGCTTCTGGACCGGCGGAGCTGCACACTACGTACTGCCAATCGCGACTGATCCGCATTTACGCAGCGCAGTGCTCGTTCAGACCAATGTGGCCGGTCCGATCCTCGCCGCGGCACGGCTATGAAAGTACAAACCGAAGCTCGAGGTCTGCCGATTTCGGTGGGGTATAATGAGACCTGTGCCCGAGTGATCCTGGAGCGGTGCTTTGCGCGTTTTTCTAGGATCAGTCGTGAAGCTTGTGTAACCCGACTAAAGGCTCAAACGAATTCGTGCAGCACCCTTCCGGTGCTACCGAGGAAATGAGATGACATCGTCAATAAGCCTGTGCCGACTTGTCGCGTGTGGAACCCTCGCCGTGGCAGCCGCTCTTACGCCGAGACCATCACGCGCGACCACGCTGTACATCAATGCCAACGTTGCCGCATCCAACCAGAATGCGATCCTCGCCTACCGGGTCGCTTCCGATGGGAGCCTCAGCCGGATCAAGGGGTCGCCGTTCCCGACCGGAGGCACCGGCTACCAAGACCCATCCTACAAGCTCGGCCCGTTCGATCACGACCAGGAGTTCGCGATCGATGACGCATACGACGTTCTCTACACGGTCAACGGAGGATCGGACACCATCTCCGCCTTCAGCATTGCGCCGAACGGCGGATTGTCGCCCGTCCCGGGACAGCCGTTCCGCAGTGGCGGCAATACCCCAGTCTCGCTCGGATTGCGTGGCGGTCTGCTGACCATTCTCAACGATGCCGGTGACCCGGCGCAGGCCTCCACCATAGGAGTGCCCTCGTTCACGGCGGCCCAGATCGGCAATGGTGGACGGCTGAGACTCCTGCCTCACCTGACGCTCGCCTTGCCGGCTGGCGACCAGCCCTCGCAGGCTCTGACCACGAACACCGCTCCTTTCATCTTCAACACCAGCCAGCCGAACGACCCGTCGATTCAGGCCTTCTATCGCTATCCTAATGGCGCGCTGTTCCAGACCGACAAAATCGTGCCGCCGGCAGTGGACGGCGTCCAGCCGTTCCCACTCGGGCTTTGGGCCAGCCCAGGCAAGCCATACCTCTACGTCGGCCTCGATTTCCTGACGCCGACCGGCACCGGCGTGACCGTGCCGAGCAAGCTTGGTGTGTTCAGATGGTCGCCGATGGGCCAGCTGACGCTCGTCCGCTACGCCGACACAGCGGGCGGGGCGCTGTGCTGGATACGGGCAACGAAGGATGGCAAATATCTCTATACGAGCAACACCTTCGACAACTCCGTCTCGGTGTTCGACGCGACCAAGCCGGACGCGCCGGTCGAGATCCAGCACCTCGTGATCGGCGGGTCCGGCGGCCTTGAGCAGCTCTCCCTGACGCCTGACGAGAAGTTCCTCTACGTGCTTCAGGAGATCAACAGCGCCGCGTCCGTTGGGAAAAGCAACGTCGTCCACGCTCTCGCAGTGGACAGGACCACCGGACTCCTGACACTGGAGAACAACCTGACCGTGAAGCTGCCCGTCTCGGTGACCACCCGGCCGTTCGGCATCGCCATCCACTAGGCTATGACGATACGGGCCTGAATGACTGAAGCATGATCGGCGCAGACACGCCCACCGATCATGCTTCGATCTGTTAGTTGTTTGGTCCCGGAGTGAGGTGACGGGGATCGAATTTGAAGATGTCCGGCGTCGTGTTCCAGGCGTGGCACACGGCTTCGAAGGGCGTCTTCCATCTGAGTGCCTTGAGGTGCTTGGCGAAGTTGTAGGCCAACACGAAGGCGATGACGTGCGCCCTGAGGCTTTCCAGGCTGGAATAGTGGAACGTCTTGGTTCTCCCGCACTTTGCGTGCTGTCGGGCTTGTACGATGAGAGCGGATTGCGCAGAGACACGGCTCCACGTTCCTGGCGGTTCCTCCCGTGTCCTCTACCTTGCTGTCTTTTGTCCCACGCTCCCTCCGGGTGACGCGGGTGCTGCCGACAACCGGATGCGTCACCATCGAGGCAGTGCCGCGTTCATTGGACACGGATTGCCCGACATGCCGCGTGCCGTCCCGACGCGTGCACAGCTCGTATCGCCGCGTGCTGCATGATCTCCCGTGGCAGGGGCGGCCAGTGGTGATCCATGTCGCTGCCCGTCGGTTTCACTGCCTCAACCCCCTCTGTGCCCGTCGGACCTTTGCTGAGCGCCTGACTGACGTGACGCACCGCTCCGGTCGTCGGACCGGGCGGCTGCGAGACCTCCAGCACCATCTCGGCCTCGCGCTCGGCGGCGAGGCCGGAGCCCGTCTGGCCATCCGGATCTCCGCGCCGACAAGCGCGGACACGCTGCTGCGCCTGGCATCGGCCCATCGATCCGCCGAAGTCGTGCCGACGCCGCGTGTCCTCGGGATTGACGACTGGGCCTGGAGGCGTGGGCGTCGCTACGGCACGGTGCTGGTCGACCTCGAGACGAACAGGGTGGTCGATCTCCTGCCCGACCGCGAGGCCGCCTCCGTCGCCGCCTGGCTGCGTGACCGGCCGGGCATCGAGATCGTCGCCCGCGATCGTGCCGGTGCCTATGCCGACGGCGTCCGTCAGGGTGCCCCGGACGCCGTCCAGATCGCCGATCGATGGCACCTGCTCCGCAACCTCGGCGAGGCCGTCCAGGCCCTGGGCAACCGGCATGCCGCCGCAGCGCGCCGCGCCGCCCAGCACGTCCGGGTGCATCTGGCTGCAGTCCCCGTGCCTGCCGTCGCTGACATGGAGCCCCCCTCGCCAACCCCGACCGCCACCCAGCTGGCGAGCGCTGCGTCGAGGCAACACCGGCAGGCGCGATACGAGGAAGCCGCGCGGCTCTACGACGTCGGCGCCACGATCACCCGCATCTCCGCCGAGCTGGGCGCCGACCGCAAGACGGTCCGTGGCTGGCTCCTCCTCGGCCATGCACCGCTGTGGCAGCAGCCGTCCGGCGACAGCACCCTTGATCCCTTCAAGCCCTTTCTCGGCCGCCGCTGGAGCGAGGGATGCCGCAACGCCGCCCGACTGTGGCGCGAACTCCTGCCCCTCGGCTTTCGCGGTGGCTCGTCCGTCGTAAGGGACTGGGCGGCGGGCCATCGTGGCGTCGTCCTCGGCGAGGACGGACCCGAAGGACACCCGTTGCCTCCGGTCTGGCCGGTCCCGAGCGGCTACCGCCTGGCGCGCCTGCTGACGACGAGCCGGTTGCGGATGGATGCGGAGGAGCGGCTGTTCGTCTCGCACCTGCTGGGCGCGGAGCCCGCGCTGGATGTGGCTGTCACCTGGGCCAGAAGATTGAACAAGCTGCTTCGCCGCAGGGCGTCCGAAAGCCTCGAAGAGGTGCTCGCAGCGGCGACGGGCACGCTGTTTGCCCGGTTCGCGGCGAGCCTGCGCCGCGACTTCGATGCGATCAGCGCTGCACTCGTGCTGCCATGGACCACCAGTCCCGTCGAAGGCCAGGTGAGCCGGATCAAGATGCTGAAGCGCACGATGTACAATCGGGCCGGGTTCGAGCTGCTCCGCGCACGCGTCCTGCAGGCAGCCTAGAACGTCAGCAGCACGCAAAGTGCGGGAGAACCAGGATGCTTCCGGCACTGACAGGGCGTGACCTGCCATCGCAGCCCACCGTGTCGCGCTGGGAGAACGCGCCCACCCTGCGCGAGGTGATCGGACTGATGCGCACCATGGTCGACGTCCATTGCGCCAGCTACACTAGGCCGCCTGCCGCCGTGACGTTGGATGTCGACGACGCCTGAGACGTGGTGCATGGCCACCAGCAGCTCTCGCTGTTCAACGGCCACCATGGCGAGCGCTGCTTCCTGCCCATCCATGTCCACGACGTCGAGACCTCCCGGCCAGTCCTGGTCCTGCTGCGTCCGGGCAGGACGCCGTCGGGCAGGGAGGTGCGCGGACATCTGCGCCGCCTGGTGCGCCGCATCCGGTGCCAGTGGCCGACCACGCGCCTGACGATCCGCGGCGACGGCCACTACGGCCGCCCGGAGGTGACGGCGTGGTGCGAGGCGCATGGCATCGACTTCGTCTTTGGCCTGCCGGGCAACGACGTGCTCCGGGCTGGCGTCGAGACCGCGGCCGACGATGTCCGCACCCGCCGTGCCGAGCAGCAGACGCCGGTGCTGCGGGGCTATGCCGAGACGCGCCATGCCGCCAGGTCCTGGACCACGCAGCGCCGCGCAGTCGCGCGCATCAAAGCCACGGCACTCGGGCTCGACATCCGTTTCATGGTGACCAGCCTGCCGCGCGGCAGCGCCGAGTGGATCTACGACACCTTCTGCTGCGCCCGGGGTCAGGCGGAGAACCTGATCAAGATGCACAAGGGCCAGCTCGCCTCGGATCGCACCTCGTGCCGCTCGCTTCTGGCCAATCAGGTGCGCCTGATCCTGGACAACGCCGCCTGCTGGCTTGTCCTGGCCGTGCGCGACGCGATCCCCAGGGCGCACGACCTGGCCCGGGCCGAGTTCGCCACCCTGAGGATGCACTTGGTGAAGATCGCCGCCCGCATCACTGAGACCGCCAGCCGTGTGCGCATTGCCTTTGCCGCCGCTTGTCCGCAAACGGCGCTCATCCGTGGTCTGGCCCACGCTCTCCAGCCCGCCGGGCCATAGCCCACGGGGCAGATGCCCCGTCAAACCCCGCGCCCTTGAACCTCCAACGCCTGCTCAAACCCGATCAACGTCGCAGCGCTCCGGCTGCCTTGCACCGCCGCGCCCACCATCCGACCAGTTCAGATCCCTGCAAGCCAATGAATAGGACAGGCTAGCGACGCTGATTCGACATACGCACGGCAAAAAGCATTCATGGTTGTCTCATTGGCGGTGCTCGACTGAGCTGTGCTTCTGTTTGCCCCTGTTCTCTGCAGGCGGGGCAGGTGAGTGCCATCATGGCGCTGCTGAGCAGACACCACTCGCTGTTGCGTCGCAGCAGGCCCGAGACGGGCAGCAGCGACTCGTGGGCACAGGATCGGCACACCGCCAGCCTGACGTGACCATACGGCGTAATCCGCATGTCGCGCAGCCGGATGGTGCAAGGAGGGGTCCGATTTCTCATGCTGCGGTGTGCCGAACAGGTAACCGGTCCAGCGTGCCTGCGGTCCAGTGCTGGCCTTATGCGCTTTCGAGGACGCGCGCGGCCGTGGTGAAATCTGTGCTGTTGTCCTGGTGGCTGTATGCGTCTGAGGCGAGCAAACCTTCAAGCGATACGCCCTGCGGTGTGGGTGTGGTGGCAGTCCTGCGCTCGGGTGCGGCCTCGGGTGCGCGCAAGACATATCCGCGTCCCCAAACGGTGCCGATGAGGCCACCGGCTCCAGCCTGGGCGAGCTTCCTGCGCAGCTTGCAGATGAACACGTCGATGATCTTCATCTCGGGCTCGTCCATGCCGCCGTAGAGGTGGCTGAGGAACTGGTCCTTGGTCAGCACCATGCCGTGGCGCAGGGTCAGCAGCTCGAGGATGGCGTATTCCTTGCCGGTAAGATGCACCGGCTGGCCGTCGACACAGACTTGGTTGGTGTCGAGGTTGAGGCTTATGGGCCCGACCTGCAGGCTGGGCTGGCTGTGTCCCTTGCTACGCCGCACGATGGCCTTAAGGCGGGCGTAGAGCTCACTTTTGTCGAACGGCTTGGTCATGACGTCGTCGGCGCCGGCGCCAAAGGCGCGCACCTTGTCCTGGGGCCTGCTGAGGCCGGAGAGCACGAGCACGGGGGTGTCCCGACCGGCAGCACGCAGGCGGCGCAGTACTTCGAAACCCTCCATGTCGGGCAGCATGAGGTCGAGGACGATGGCGTCGAAATCGTAGTGTCGCGCCATTTCAAGAGCCTCTTCGCCGGTGCCGACTTCATCGATGACGGCGTTGCACTCGGCTTTGAGCATCAGGCTGACAGCACGGGCGGTGGTCGGTTCATCTTCGGCGAGGAGCACGCGCATTTTTGCAACCTTTGCTACCTGAAGTTGCAATCCTTATACGCACACTAACCTGTGTGGGGAAGGGGCAAAATGGTTAACGGCTTGGGATTTCGCAGTTCTGGCAAGGTTAGATGGCATAGATACCACATTGATCCACCGCGACATAGCTCCAACGTAAAATCGCCAAAATGCTAACCTGTTCTTAACTTGGTATAAGAACGCCACAGCGCTAAACCAGAGCAGATTTCGGTAAAGAATATGCCATAAGACTTTGCTGTCTCCGGTAGAAGGACCCTAGAACACCAGCTTGGAAAACACCCCAGACACAGTATCATCCGGCGAGACGCGGCTTTGAACCAGGTGAGACAGCCAACAACGAACCTGGAATTGCTAAAGTAGCACACTCGGCACCAGCACCGTTTTGCCGATGAGGATCAACAGTCCTGGCTTAGCTTCTGCTGCAACACAGCAACTGTCGAGCGGCACGGAAAAACTTGCCTACTTGCCTGTGAAGATAACACGAAGTTAGTAAAATGTCGCTGGCCGTCTGCAGGGCCACGATGGTGTCCAGGATCTCGGTCCACACGTGCTTGCCGGTCAACTCCGGCATCGCGCGACGCATTCAGAGCTTCATGGTCGCGCAACCACAGGCACCACGCTCTTCCGCAGTCGTCAGCCTCTCGGCCGCTTCGTTCCTCTTGCCCATTCATGTCGCCGACATCTAGCCCTCTTGGTGTTGAGTTACCTTCTCGGAGCGTTGCCTGCAATGATTGTAATACACAAATATTGTTCATCTTAAAGTTGCATGTCATGGTGGTTGTTAAGACAAGATTGAGATTTCCTGTGGTGCAGGACGACGGTATCAACGATCCTGTGTGGCGGCTACTTCTGGCGGCTCCGGGCTTGCTGGACGGCTTCTCGACATGTACGGACGCTCATGACCAGCACCCCTCCTGCTCCACCCACGCAGGACGCCTCACGCACCCACATGCTCGAACTCACGGTCCGGATCGTTTCGGCCCACGTGTCCAACAATCCTGTGCGGTGCGCGGAGCTGCCCGGCCTGATCCACCAGATTTGTCAGACCCTGACCCGGATCAGCGTCTCGTCCGCAGCCCCAGCCGGTCACGCTCCTGCAGTGCCGGTCAATCGCTCGGTGTTCCCCGACTACATCGTATGCCTGGAGAATGGTCGCAGGCTTAAAACTCTCCGGCGCCATCTCATGGCCGCCTTCGGCCTCACCCCAGAGCAATACCGCAGGCGATGGAAGCTGCCGCCCGACTATCCCATGGTCGCACCCAACTACGTCGCCGAGCGCGCCAGCCTCGCCAGGACCACCGGTTTGGGGCACGCTCCTGCCAAGCTCCGGCACAAGGCCAAATCCAGCCTGTAGCCTGGCTCATCCAGGTGCTTTCCAGCGGCAGGAACATTGCCTCACGTAGCTGTGAAAATAGGTGAGGCGAAGTTCACCCGCTAAGTCACTGAATCATCATGCCGCGACATGCAGGCGTTTACCCTGTGTTAACCTTTCGCAGTCAGTTTGTTCATCATCAGGCAGCCCAGAATGGGAGCAGCCCAGAAAAGTAGGACGCACAGAATGCGCACCCCGGCCCACACTACCGAGATCCACGGCGATACCACCAGCCCGATCCGCGCCCTGCACAGCCTCTGCGAGACCCAAGCCACCAACATCGTCACCGGCCTTGGCAGCCTGGCCGGCGCCTGGGACATTGAGCGTCACGAAAGCTGCGATGGACACCTCAGCCTCATGCTCACCCACACAACCTGCGACACCACCATCATCGTCGGCCGCGACAGTGCAGGCATCCACGTCAGCCCCATGTTTGGCGACGAGCTGCATGCTACACCCGAGCGTCACACCAGCACTGCCAACGTCATCATCGCCCTCAAGGATCTCGCCGGAAAGAGTGTCGTCGCCACGCAGAAGCGGTCCGCCTGACGGCGGATTCACGTTTCGGAGCGAACGTCCGGGTCTGGTGTGTTGCTACGTGGCGGTGCCAGCAGGTGTGTGAAGCGTTTGTGGGGCGTGTCGTAGCCGAGCGTATTCTTGGGCCGAGTGTCGAGGCTGTCTGCGACGGTGTCGAGGTCGGCCTAGGTGAGGCCGGCGAGCGGCATGCCTTTGGGGAAGTGCCGGCGCAGCAGCCCGTTGGTGTTCTCGTTGGAGCAGCAGCGTCAGGGCGGGTGCGGGTCTGCGAAGAAGACGCGCATGCCGGTGGCCTGCGCCAGCTCCCTGTGCCGGGCCATCTCCTTGCCCTGGTCGTAGGTGAGCGTGCGGCGCAACGGCGCAGGGATGGCGTTGAGCGCGCCCGCGAACGCGCTGGCGGCGACGTCAGCCTTGTGGGTGGACATCAGCACGAGCAGCAGGAAGCGCGTAGTGCGCTCGACGAGCGTGCCGATGGCGCTGTGGGCCTCGCCGAGGATCAGGTCGCCCTCCCAGTGGCCTGGCACCAGACGGGCGGCCACGTCGTCGGGGCGCTGCGAGATAGGCGTCATGCCGCACAGCTTGCCACGCCGCTCGTTACCTTTGGGCACACGGCCGCGCTGTGGCTTGCCCTGGCGCAGGCAGGCGATCAGCTCGCGCCGTAGTTCGCCGAGCGGCAGGGCGTACAGGGCTGCATAGAGGGCCTCGCGCGAGACTGCGATGCCGGTCTGCTCCACGCCATCCTCGGTGCGTTTGCGCCGGCCGGCGATCTGCTCGGGCGACCAGCCACGGCGCAGCAGGTCCGCCACCTCTGCGAACAGCGCGCCGTCGGCCGCCAGCCTGGGCTTGCGGCCGCACCGGCTGTAGGCGGAGGCAGCCTGCGCCTGCGCGGCACACGCCGCATAGCCTACCCTGCCGCCGTGACGCGCCACCTCGTCCGACACCATGCCGGGCGAGCGGTCCAGCGCGCGGGCGATGGCGCGGATGGTCCACCCGTCAGCCAGCCGCACCTCGATCAAGGCGCGGTCCACGACATCCAAGGCACGCCTGCATGATGCCATCCAGCCATCCTACTCTGTCAGGCCAGCCACAGGTGTTCGCTCCTAAAATCGCGATCGTTCTGAGCGATCGGTGCTGCCTTAAGCGAATATCTGGCTGTTCGACAGGCCGGTGACGCCGTGCAGCACGATCCTGGTGTTGTCGGCCAGCACGATCTGCGTGGAGCCGCCCGTTGTCTGCTGCGAGGCGATGCCCGACCCGGAGTAGCTTTGCAGGTGTACGTGGTCGTTGGCCGAGTTGAAGTTGTACAGGTCGAGTGTGCCGCCGGCTTGGCCGTTGACGATGCTGTAGACCTCGTGGCTGGATCCGGCGCCGATGGTGGCGCTTCCGCTGGCTGCGGTGAAGGCGAGGCTGCCGCCGCTGTCCTGCAGGTTGCAAGCGCCGCTGCCTCCCACGACCGTGTTGTTTCCGGTTCCGCCGAAGAAGGTCATCTGACCGCTGCCGCCGACCACGCTGGCCGTGGGGCCGTTGGCGCTCACCTCGACCGCTCCTGTCCCAGCGTAGACCGTGTCGTTGCCCAGGGTGTTGATCGCGCCGCCGGAGGCTCCTGGACTGTAGGCGGTGGCGGTGGCGGTGGCGAACCCTGTGCCGCCGTTGACACCCAGCTTGAAGTTCTCTGGCGTGCTTGATCCGTTAAACCCGATTGAGTCGACGTACAAGTTGCGGTTGAGGCTCGGGCTGCCCCCGTACGCGTCATTGAGGAACGCGACGCCGACGACGTGGGTTCCTGCGCCCCAGGATCCGGCGAGGCTGACGGCTTGTGTCTGGCCAGCGCCGTGGTTTGCCGTGGCGGTCATGGTGCCGCCCACCTGCTTGCCGTCGACGTAGACGTTGTACTGAGCGTCCCCGATGTAGGCGTCCTCGCTCATGTGCAGGGTCAGGGTGTCGGCGCCGGGAATCGAGAATGACCCTGGTACTGCCGAGGGTATCTCGCCGCTGCCGCCGGCAATCGCCTTTCCGTCGAAGGTCGTCGCGTCGACGTAGACGTTGCGGTCCTGGCCGGCGCCGGGGCCGAAGGCGTCGTTAAGGAAGTCGACGGTGACGACGTGGCTTGCGGGCCCGAAGTTGCCCAGGACATCGAACGTCTGGTCCTGGCCAGTGGCGTGCTGCGCGCCGGCTGTCTGGATGCCGCCGATCTGCTTCCCGTCCACGCTGATCGTGAACTGCGCGTCGCCTTCGTAGAAGTCTTCCGAGACCTTCAGCCCAATGGTATCGGGTCCAGAACCTATGGTGGTGAGCACGGGATCCGGGTTGCCCACGGTCATGCTCTGCGTGCCGCTCGACATCAGGGCCAGCGAGGCGCCTGCGGTGGGGGCTCCGTCGTAGCTCGCGCTGTCCACGTATAGGTTGCGGTCGGCACTTGGCGAGCCGCCGTAGGCATCGTTGAGGAAGTCGACCGAGACCGTGTGCTGCCCTGCGCCGAAGTTTCCCGACAGGTTGAACGTCTGGTCCTGCTTTGCTCCGTGTTGGGCGAACGCCGTCTGGACGCCTCCGATCTGGGTGCCGTCCACCGACAGGGTGAACTGGGCGTCGCCCTGGTAGAAGTCTTCCGACACCTGCAGCGAAACGGTGTCCGTCCCGGAGCCGAGGTACGTCGGCCCCTGGGGGGCGCTGCCGACTGCCAGTGTCTCGGTCTCGTCCGACAGCACGGCCAGGGCCGCGTTTGCGGCGACGTTTCCGTCGTAGGAAGCTCCGTCGACGTAGAGGTTGCGGTCCTGGGTGGCGATGTTCGGCCCGGCGGCGTCGTTGAGGAAGGTGACCGCGACGGTGTGCTGTCCCCCGCCGAAGCTGCCCAGGAGGTTGTAGGTGGTGTCCTGGCCCGCGGCGTGCTGCGCGGAGGCGGTCTGCACGCCGCCGATCTGCTTGCCATCGACCGCGAGCGTGAACTGTGCGTCGCCCTGGAAGTAGTCCTCGGAGACCTTGAGCGCGATGGTGTCGGCGCCCGAGCCCAAGCTGACCGTCGCCTGCAGGGCGGTGCCTACCGCCATTGACTGGGCGCCTCCTGTCATCAGAGCCAGCCCGGACCCTGCCGCGGCTCCGTTGTAGCTCGCCGTGTCGAGGTATAGGTTGCGGTCGGTCGAGGGCGAGCCGGCATAGTCGTCGTTGAGGAAGTTGACCGTGACGGTGTGCTGCCCGGCGCCGAAGCTGCCGAACACGTCCAGGGTCTGTTCCTGGCCGGCGGAGCGCAGCGCCGAGGCGGTCTGGGTACCCCCGACCTGCTTACCGTCCACCGCAAGGGTGAACAGGGCGTTGCCCTGGTAGAAGTCCTCGGAGAGGCTCAGCGCGATCATGTCGGTGCCGGTGCCGATCCAGGTCGTGCTGTTCGACACCGCGTTGCCGACGCCCAGCGTCTGCGGTCCGTCGCTCAGCAACGCCAAGCCGCCTGGCGCCGCGGCTCCGTCGTAGCTCGCGCTGTCGACGTAGAGGTTGCGATCTCCCGCTGCGATGCTGCCGGCGGTCGCGTCGTTGAGAAAATTAACCGTGACTTGGTGCGTGCCTGCGCCGAAGTTGCCGAGGATGTCGAGGGTCTGGTACAGCCCCGCGGAGTGGGCGTCCTGTGCCGTAAGGGTGCCTCCGATCTGCGTGCCATCGACTGCGACGGTGAACTTGGCGTCGCCGAGGTAGCTGTCCTCCGACACCTTCAACGCGATGGTGTCGGGCCCGCCGCCGCCGATCGTAAGGACCGGCGGGATGACGACCGGCGGGGCGTTGACGACGATGCTCTGGGTGCCGCCCGCCATCTCGGCGAGCGAGCCCCCGGCGACGAGGGTGCCGTCGTAGCTGGTGCTGTTGACGTAGAGGTTGCGGTCCTGGAAGGGGCCGGAGCCCACGGCGTCATTGGTGAAGGTGACCGCGACCGTGTGAGCTCCGGCGCCGAAGTTCCCCAGGACGTTGAATTGCTGGCTCTGACCACCGCCGTGCGAGGCCACGACCGTCTGGGTGCCGCCAATCTGGGTGCCGTCGACCGAGACGACGAACTGCGCGTCCCCGTTGAAGGAGTCCTCGCTCATCTGCAGCGTAACGCTGTCGCTGCCTGAGCCCAGGACGGTGGTGCCGGGCGCGGGAGTGCCCATTGTCACTGTCTGTGCGCCGGTTTTGAGTAGCGCGAGTCTTCCGGGGACGGTGGTACCATCGTAGGTCACAGCATTGACGTAGAGGTTGCGGTCGGCGGTAGGGCTGCCGCCGTAGGCGTCGTTAAGGAAGTTGACGCTCAGCGTATGGGTGCCACCGCCGAATTCGCCGTTCAGAGTGACTAGCTGCGCCTGGCTCGAGGAGCGCTGCGCGGTTTCGGTGAGGACCCCACCGATCTGCTTGCCGTCCACGCTGATGGTGAACTGCGCGTCGCCCTGGTAGGCATCCTCGGAGGCCAGGAATGTGATCGTGTCACGCCCGGTGCCCAGCGTTAGCGGTGCCGCCGCTGCGGCGATAGTGTTCGTGCTCCCCGCGGCGCCATTGCCGAGGATGGCGAAGTCGGTGGGCATTACGCCCAAGGCGGTGCCGGTGGCGTCCGGGGTGCCGACCTGCGCCGTGCCGGCGCCGGTGCCGTCGGACGACCACAGGTCCTCGGTGCCGTCGGCGCCGCTGCCCATGAAGTAGAGCTTGTTGTTGAACACGGCCATCTGGTCATTCACGTAGTCAAGGCTGTTGGTCGAGATCGGGTTTAGCCCGCCTGGGGCCGTGCCTTGGACCTGAAGCTCGGTGGTACCTGCTGTGGTGCCGTCGGACTTCCACAGGCCGGTGCTGCCCTGGGCGTCGGTGCCTCCGAAGTACAGTGCGCCATTCATCGCTGTCAGCGACACGGGGGCCAGGCCGTTGGCGTTGCTGTTGTTGACCGCGATCTCGTGAGTGTCGCCGCCGTTGCCGTCCGTGACCCACAGGCCGATGTTGCCCGAGGCGTCGTGGCCGGCGAAGTACGTCAGGCCGTTGAAGGAGACGATGTTCGACGAGATCGGCGCGATCCCTCCCGGTGCCGTGTTGGCAATGCCCAGCTCGGTGGTGCCAGCGGCGGTCCCGTCGGACTTCCACAAGCCGATCGCGCCGTTGCCGTCGGTGCCGGCGAAGAAGATCTGGCCGTTCGCGACGGTGATGTTGGAGGGGTTCAGCCCAGTACCCATCTGCGCGATGTCGTAGGTGTCGGTGTTGGCGATGCCCAGCGCCTGTGTTCCTGCTGCGGTGCCGTCGGAGACCCACAGGTCGGTGTTGCCGGCTGCGTTGACTCCTGAGAAGAATGCGTGGCCGTTCGCGGTGACGATCTCGTCGGGCGCCAGGCCTGTGCTCGCGGTGTTGCCGGCGGCGATCTTGTGGGTGCCGCCCGTGGTGCCGTCCGAGACGTAGAGGTTGGCGTTGCCGCTGGCGTCGGTCCCGGAAAAGAAGATGGTGCTTCCGGTGACCGCGATGTTTCTCGGTGCGAGGTCGGGCGAGAGCGAGCCGCTGCTGACCTGCGAGGCGATGCCGGCCGCGTTGATCGTCCATAAGCCTTCCGCCCCGGCAACGCCGCCGCTGAACGCCTCGCCGCTACCGAAAGCCGTGATGTCTGTGGGGCCTGCGTCCGAGGCCGGGTATCCGGCGAGGCTGGTCTGCACCGCAGCGCCCGGCGTGCTCGACAGGGTGTAGAGCTGGCTTGCGTTGGCCGGGGTGGAGCCAAGGAATACGAGGGTGCTTGCCATCGGGGACCTGCTGCGTTCGGGGTGCGTCCCTCCGAACTAGCGGGTGAGTCAATAAGCCGTGATTAACAACTCGTCTTATTTTTGCAGCATGCCCTGGAGGCGCGTCGCCGGCGGTTTGCCTCCTGATTGCCCTTGTACTCGGAGGGTTTTTCGTCTCGCCTTTAATACCTGCTTAAAGGTTGTTCGCCAGGGTCCGTCCACGATCACATTTTGGAGACTGTGCCGTGAAGGGCTCCCGCCTCGTCGTGACTGCCGCCGTTGCTGCCTTTGTCGTTCCCGTCGCCGCTTCCCATGCCGAGTTCGCGAGCCAGGCCCCGGTGGCGGCCCAGCCTGTCGTGGTCGCGCCGTTCGGCTACGGGGCGGTGACGCAGGTCATGGCCACCAAGGGCGGCCAGACCGGCGCTGCTTGGTGCAAGGCCCTGGTCAACCGCGCGTCGCAGTGCCTGTCGGTGTCGGGCGGGTCGTCGTGCTCCTCGCCGGCGCCGGCGAGCGCCCTGGTCTCGTGCAACCAGAACGGCAAGGGCCAGGTTAACGAGTCGAGGTTCGCCCCCGTCGACTGCCATGGCCAGCTGAACGGCGACGGCGGCGCCAGCGGCCTGCTCACCGACGTGGACTGGTGCGGCTGGGCCGGATACATGGCGCGGCGCACCCTCGATACGGTCTACCAGTACAACGACTATGTCCGCGTCGGCTTCAACCGGCGCTTCGGCGGCACGGTGTTCGAGTTGTACGGCACCGACAAGATGGACCGCATCCAGCAGCACCCCGGCGGTGCCATGCAGATGGCGCTCTACGGCGACGACATCGGCTACGCACCGCTTGGCACGCCCTCCGGCTGGTTCGCCTTCAATCCCAGCCAGAATTTCCTTCCGCCCAATGCGTCTGGCTGGGATAACACGCCCTACCCCACCCAGGCGGCATGCAAGGCCGTGCATCCTGGCGCCGACTCGCCGTGCCGCCAGGAACTGGCGATCGACAACGTCAGCGACGACATCACCAACGTCGGCTGCACCAATGCGGGCCAGGACGCCGGCGCCGGCTTCAACCCGGTGCAGGCGGTCTCGCTCAACTGCTGGTACGGCGACTCCAACAACTATGTCGACACGACCACCTCTCCCGCGCCGGGCTTCGTTGCCATGCGCAAGACCGCGCCCAACAACTACTCCAAGAGCAGCAACGTGCCGGGCCTCACCTGGACCCAGACCTCGCAGGTGATCGGGCCGTTTGCGCAGATCACCTACGACATCGTGGGCGACAGCACCCTGCGCACCATGACCCCGGACTTCCAGGAGCTGCCGGCGATCTTCGCGCACGGCACGATCGGCGACGTCGTGTATTTCTACAAAGGCTCGCATCCATACAGCAGCCTGTCCGAGCCCGTCACTCGGGCGACCCTTGCCCAGACCGACTCCGCCCTGCTCGGGTTCACGCCCCGCACCGGGCCGTATGGCACCGGCATTGGTGTCGCCATGGCCGAGGACTGGGCCAGCCTGTGCGATGCGGCCGGGACGCAATGCATCACCATCGCCTCGTTCTCCAACCCCGCGCAGGTCATCTCGGTGGTCAACAACAGCGCGACCAGCAACTCCTACTTCGGCATCCACGGCTTCTTCACTCTCAAGCCGGGCCTGAAGGAACGCACCACGGTGTTCATCGCACCGTACCGCTACGATGCCGTCGTAGGTGGGTTGTCGGTGCGGCAGTGGGTCTATCAGCTACACCAGGATCAGCAGCTGCCGCCGGCAATCAATTAGACTGTCTCCTGAGGCGTGTAGCACGGCGATCAGGATGGTTGCCGTATTGCCTCATTCGGTGGTGCTCCCGACGCCCTGGTCATTGCCTCACCAGCCTGCTCGCGTTGCATCATGCCTCCGCTCCCGTTGCCGCAGCAGCCTGCTCCTCGTCTCCCGTCAGGGGAGAGCCAAACACCAGCGTGCGCGCCACGTCCCGGCGCCAGCCCTTCAGGCGTCGCTGCAGCGTCCGCAGCTGCCCGTCAGGGTAGATGCCGGGATGCTCGGCTACAGCCGCTCGAACAGCTCGCGCGACGTCCGCCATGGCTCCGCCTCGAACCACTCGCGCACCTGTGCCGTCACCACGACGAACGGGTCCGGGCGCCGACGCTCGCGCCTGGCCTTCCCCTTCGGCCTGCTGGTCGGGCGCACCTCGCCGTCCTGCCACGCCGTGCGCAGCCCGCACAGGAACTGCTCCAGGGTTGCCGCGCCCGGTGCCGCCCCCGCGGCGACCTCGCTTCCCGCCGTGCTCCTGTCTGCGATCTCCACAAGACCTTGCTGGGCCGAGCGTATCCGCTGCAGCAGCAGAACCGGGTCCAGTGTGGCGAACACCGCCTCCAACTTGCCACGCACCTCGTCGCTTGTCCGCGGGTCTGCCAGCAGACGCTGGCAGGGCGTCGCCGGTGGATGGTAGCGCTTCCTCACCTTCGCACCTTCGCGCGACTTGTCGGCCAGCTTGAACGAGGGCTGGAAGAGGTTCACGAACAACCGCATCGACCGGGTAGAGCCGGGCCAGCATCCCTGCCGCCTCCAGCCCCTCGAAGCGCCGGTAGCCCACGATGCGTCGTACCACCGCGCCGTTCTTCTGCTCGACCCAGGCTCGGTCGTTCTTGCGATATGAGCGGCACCACGTGAACTCGATGCCGCTCTCCTTGCAATAGTCCCGCACAGTCTCGTTCATGAACACGCTGTCGTTGTCCGTGTCGAACCCGAGAAGCGAAAACGGCAGCAGCTTGCGGACTTCGTCCAGAACCTCGGTCAACAGCCGCTGCTCGCGCACCAGCAAGGGCGCGCACTCCGTCCAGCCCGTGGCGATGTCGGTCAAGGTCAATGTCTGCACGAAGCGGCCCTTGGCCGTTGGACCGCCGTGCGCCACCAGGTCCGCTTCCACGAACCCCGGCGCAGGGTCGTCCCAGCCCTCAAACGTGCGCACCGGCACGCTCCTGCGCACCACGGCTGAGGAGGGTGCTCGCCGCCCTGTCCTGTTCCCCGCCTGCCCCTTCACCTTCTGCAAGGCCCGGTCCATCGTCGCCGCGCTCATCGCGAGCAGGCCGGTGCGAACCTGGGGTGCGAGCTGCACGTGGCCGTGCCGCTGCATCGCCTCCACCAGGGTCGGCATCAGCGGGCGCAGCCGCTTGCCGCAGATCCGGTCCGATGCCTCCCAGACCACGATCAGGGTCTCGCGCACTGCCTCGTCGTAGATCCGGCAGCCCGGGCGTGGGCCGGACTGCTGGCCAAGCTGTCCACCGCGCAGCAGCCGCATCGCGTGCTTGCGGTGCAGACCGATCACGGCCACGAACTCGTCCAGGATGCGGCCGCGCTCGAGCCGCGTGGCCCGGGCGTATCGGCCCGCAACCGCCGCCACCAACTCGTCACGCGCGGCCATGCTGATCCGCCCCATTCCTGCCCCCGCCGTTGATCACCGCCGGAGAGCAAATCAGGTGAGGCAACGGAACTGTCGGAATTTCCGTGTGTGGGCTGGCATGATAGGAGAGGAGACCCCGCATGGCCCGGCGCAAGGTGCCCTACATTCCCGACCAGCTTCTGGACCAGCTGCTGGCTGGCGCGGATCCCAGGACCGCGTTCGACCCGAACGGCCTGCTCGACAGGCTGAAGAAGGCCCTGGCCGAGCGGATGCTCAATGCCGGGATGGACCACCACTTGCGAGCGAGCCGGGCAACAGCCGCAACGGCTACGGCGCCAAGACGGTGCTGACCGACACAGGTCGCCTGGAGTTGGCGATCCCGCGCGACCGGCAGACGAGCTTCGACCCGCAGCTGATCGCCAAGTACCAGCGGCGCTTTCCCGGCTTCGACGACAAGATCGTGTCGATGGTTGCGCGCGGCACGAGCATCCGCGAGATCACCGGGCACCTGCGCGATCTCTACGGCGTCGAGGTCTCGCCCGACCTGATCAGCGCGGTGACGGATGCGGTGCTGGAGGAGGTCGCTGCTTGGTAGGCTCGCCCACTGGAGCCGGTCTACCCGCTGGTGTTCTTTGATGCTTTGCGGGTCAAGATCAGGGACGGCGAGCAGGACCGTCGCCGAAGGCGGCGTAAGCCCGCACAGCCCTGGTGCGCAAAGGCGGTGCACGTGGCGCTGGGCGTCAGAGCCGATGGAACAAAGGAGGTGCTCGGGCTGTAGCTGGAGCAGAACGAGGGTGCCAAGTTGTGGCTGCGGGTGATGAACGAGCCGTGCCGACGGGGCGTCGAGGATGTGCTGCTCGCCGTGGTGGACGGCCTCAAGGGATTTCCGGAAGCGATCCTGGCGGTGTTTCCCGACGCCCAGGTCCAGACCTGCATCGTGCACCTGCTGCGGCACAGCCTGGACTTCGTGTCTTTCAAGGACCGCAAGGCGGTGGCAACGGCTCTGAAGGACATCTATCGCGTCATTGACGCCACGGCGGCCGCGGCGGCTCTGGACGATTTCGAGGCGGGCGAGTGGGGTCGAAAACATCCGGCCATCGTCCAGAGCTGGCGGCGTGCCTGGAGCGAGCTGGTGTTGTTCTACGCGTTTGCGTTTGAGGTGCGTCGGCTGCTGTATACGACCAACGCGATCGAGGTGCTGGACTCCAAGCTGCGCCGCGCGGTGCGTGCCAGGGAACACTTCCCCAGTGACGAAGCCGCGCTGAAGCTGCTATTCCTTAGTGTTGAACCGCTTCGAAAAGGAGTGGACGATGCCGGCGCGTGAGTGGTGCATGGCCAAGGCTCAGTTCGCTGTCCTGTTCGGCGAGCGCTTCACCCGGGCAATGGCCTGATCAGTGACAACCGATCAGCCCGCACACAAAATTCCTGACAGTCCCGAAGCAATGGACTGCCCTTCAGCCGTATTGCAGATGAGGCAATGCGCCATCGGCACCTATCGTCTTGGAGAGTTCTAACTTGAGATAGTTGTGACTATCGGGCACGCTGGCGCTTTGTCCTGGTGGAGGTCGATGGTGTCTGCGGATGGGCTTTGCTGCAAGCGGTGCGCGGGTTCGGACTACGCCTGGAGCAGGGTGGTGCGCGCTCACCAGCGCTATCGCTGCCGGACGTGTGGTTGCCACTTCACCGACACCCCTTTGCGCGGCAAGCCGCCTGCCATGAAGGCGCTGGCGGTGCTGCTGTATGGCATGGGCGGCATGAGCTTCAGCGGCATTGGCCGCCTGCTCGGCGTCAGCGACGTGGCCGTGCTGAAGTGCGTGCGCGCAGAGGCTGCAAGCCTGCCGGAGCCGGTCGTGCCTGCGTCCATGGTCACGGTGGAGGTGGACGAGATGTGGCACTTCATCAAAAAAAGTCTGCCAGGCTCTGGGTCTGGCGTGCCTATGA
>JAABUM010003354.1_pt1 | contig 19801 bp, 21 predicted proteins | sample 5559161 | NCBI WGS metagenome assembly JAABUM01 (sample SAMN10711868, study PRJNA513369) | rock metagenome | isolation source: Antarctica rocks | place: Antarctica: Victoria Land, Siegfried Peak nord | reverse complement strand
ACCGTCGCCGAGATCGCCGACCGGGCTGGGCTGACGAAGCGGACGTTCTTCAATCACTTCACCGACAAGCGGGAAGTTCTCTTCGCTGACGCGGAGGCCTTCGAGGCCCGGATCGCGATGTATCTCTGTCAGACCGACGAGCAACTCGAGCCTGTCGACGTGGCAGTCGCTGTCCTCACACGAGGCGGTCTGGACCTGGCGGCCTACGGTGAGTGGGCACGCGCCCGCCGCGACCTGATCGTGTCGGCGACCGAACTGCGGGAACGGAACCTGATCAAGATGTCCTCGCTCGCGGCGCTCCTTGCCAAGGGTCTACTCGAACGGGATGTACCGGGCAGGATCGCCAACTTCACCGCGCAGGCGGCCGTCGCAGTCTTCTCCGCCGCGTACGACGAATGGGCCGAAGACACCAGCGCTGACTTCTCGACACTGATGCAGCGGGGGCTTGCTGACCTGCGCCAGGCCATCGGCGCCGGGTAGTCCATCCGTCTACCCGCCACAGCCCAGGCGCCCCCGGCTGTGTCTGCCGGCGCGTCACTCCCGTGCCGTACGCGGATCGTTCTGCGGAAACGCGCTTGTGGACGGTCGGGGTCAGGTGGTGTGCTCGATGTTGATGACAACAGAACTGAGTGACGAGCAGCTGCTTAATGAGTTCCACAACCAGATTCGACTCCGGGGCCGAGAGGACGAGCCGACACCGGGCATCGTGCAGGACACCGACGGGCTCGTCGTTCGTCGGTACCCGGAGCAACCCGGCACGTCGTATTGCATGGTCGAGTGCCCCAGCGGCCTGGGCGAGGACCCCCGGCACGCGATCTCCCGTCAGGTCGACTTCTTCACCGCCCGTCGCGAGAGGGTGGAGTGGAAGACCTACTCCTACGACAAACCCGCAGACCTGACCGACCGGTTGACGCACGCGGGCTTCGTATCTGAGGATCCCGAAGCCCTGCTCCTCGGTGAGGTCAGCGGACTGATCTACAACATCGACCTACCACCCGGCGTGCAGGTGCGGGAAGTGACCAGCGACCACGACCTGGACCGGGTCGAGACGCTGATGAGAACGATTTGGGGATCGGGCAGCGGTGACGGGTCGCTGGCGCGGGAAATGCGGGTGAACCCTGACGCGCTGGACGTGGTGGTCGCCGAAGAGTCACCCGAGGGGCCGGTGCTGTGTGCTGGTTGGTTGCGGTACTCGCCCGGTACAGACTTCGCCAGCATGTGGGGCGGGTCAACGCTGCCTTCCTGGCGACGCAAGGGCCTGTATCGAGCCACCGTCACACACCGGGCCAGGCTCGCTCAACAACGCAACTACCGGTTCATGCGCCTGGACACTTCGCCCGACTCCAGGCCGATCCTGGTGCGCCTCGGACTGCGCCCGGTGGCCACCACCACGCCCTACATCCTGGACGCGCGCAACGTCGCAGTCTGACGCGCGACCTCAAACGCCGCCGGGGCCAACAGCAGCCCGTCCCGCACGCCGATCCGCCATTGACGCCCGTTGAGCAGGGGCTACTGTGGCGAACCAGTATCGACGCTCGTCGGAGGCACCCATGAAGGCAATGAATGAAAAATTTCGGAGTTCACTGCTCGGCGCTCTGATCGCGACCGTGATCTACATGGTCATCGCGACGGCAACAGATGCCTCCAAAGGCAACGTCATCGGCTACGGACTAGGCCTCGGCATATTGACGTTCGTCGTCAGCACCGTTATCTCGACTGTCATCACCAAGAAGCACAGCGCCCAAGCCAGCGGGCCACACTGACGCACGATGCGCGCACATCGGCTAGATGCGGGACGGTTGTCGCTCAAGCTTTCTGGGCGATCACCGGGCGGACCAGCCAAGTTCGCGTCCCGGTGAGGGATCGGCATGCGGGATGGACCTGCGTCGTTGTAGGCCTGCCGCTCTGGCGAGATATTCGGGAATGCGGTGTCTGGCTGCACGCCGTATTCTGGGGGTAATGGGAGGCCATCATGACGAGTATTACTGACCCGCTGATACAGGCCCGGCCGCTGGAGGATCTGGAGACGTCGGTCCTGTTCGATATCGCCGCCGAGGCTGCGACGGCTTTGAGTGGGACGTATTTATGGCTGGAGCGGCATGCGCTGACCGCGCAGGATGTGGACCGTTGGCGCACGCAGCGACGGGCCGTGCTGGCGCGCCAACGGGCGTTGCTGCCCGTTGACCGGGCGGGGGTCGCTACGGCGATCCAAGAGTGGTCTGAGCACCGCCAGTACCTCAAGGCCGCTTACCAGCAGGGATGAGCGCTGATTTTGAGCCTGACGAAGCGTGGCTGCGTCAGGAATGGGTAGAACGCGCCCGTGATGACATCTTTGCTGGCGCCGCATCCAGTAACCACCCGGTCGTGCTGATCGTCGGGGGCCAACCAGGGGCTGGCAAGACCGCAGGGATGATCAGTGCCCAACAGATGCACTCTGAGCAACGTTTTGTCGCGATTACCGGCGATGTCTACCGCAGTTATCACCCGCAGTATGAAGATCTCGTAGACGACGACCCGATCCGGATGCCGAACGTCACTCAGACGGTGTCAGGCCCGTTCGTGGCGATGGCGTTGGACCATGCCATGCAGCAGGGCATCAGCGTGTCACTGGAGGGTACGTTCCGGGATCCGCGCATGGTCACCGCGACCGCGGCCCGGTTCAAAGCAGCCGGCTACACAGTGCACGCCGTGGTGTTGGCGGTCCCCCCGGCGCAGTCGTTGCTATCGACGGTGGACCGGTACGTCGGGGCCATCGAGAACGGGTACCCGGCACGGTGGACGCCGGTGAGCGCCCATGACGCAGCGTTGGCGGGGATACCGGTAACCGTGCAGGAGTTGGGCGCTCATCGCGCCGTGGACCGCGTGACGGTGGCGCATCGTGACGGCACGATCGCGGTCGACCTTCACGAGCCCGCCAGTAAGCACCGGGCCACGCAGGCCGCCGGCGCTGTCGCGGCCGAGCAACACCGCCCCCTGAGGCCAGACCAAGCCCAGTCATGGTCGCAGCGACACGCTCAACTGACCGACCGGTTGGTCGCGGTGCCCGCACTGCGGCAGATTCGCGACACCGATCAAGTCCAGGCAACGATGGCGCAACTAGAAAACATGCGTGCGGGGTTGCTGGAGACCCCCGCCGTTCCCGGCCGGGCATACGACCGGCCCGCGGCGGGCCCCGCAACAGACCGGGACCGCCACCACGGGCACGACGTGAACGTTGCGCCCACTGCGCGTGAACGCAGGCCGCCGTATGACAGAACCAACGAAGCAGACATGAACGCGCCCGGTGTCACCGACGAAGCCCGCGAAGCCCGCCGGCAGTCCGCCGCTGGCTTTTCCCGCTCTACTGACGACATGCTCGCCCGGCGCGCCCGCGACACGACCGGCACGGACCGCGTCGCGCCCGCCAAAGCCACCATCAGCCACGTCGCTGGCACCGAGCACGACCTCGGCAAATAAAACACGCGCGCACCACCTGGGTCATCCCCACCCGACCCTGTCTGACGGGGCGGGTGAGGTTTGCTATATCCCGCGGTCCGTGTCGCGGTCACGGCCTGGTTGCTCGTACCGGGTGACCCGCGCGACCGCAGCAGGCGCTTTGCGTGCGCCGCGCGCCAATGTTGCATCTATCCGCGCCGCGCGCTCTCGCGCGTCGCGCCCAGCAGCGCGCACATCGGCGGGCATCTCCTGCAGCTGTGCGGTCTGTTCCCACCGCGATGTGCTCGCATCGATACTCGCGCCCACCGCCGCCAGGGTGCGGGTGGCAGCGACCATCTCGTGGCGCGCCAGGTGCGCGTCCTGAATCGCCTTCGCGGTGCGTGACATCTGTTGCATCACTGCCATCCACCCCCGAGCAGAATCGTTGCCGGTAGCGCGCAACGCCAGGTTCACGTGCCGTGCCGCGAGTTCGGCCTCACTGAGCCCCGCCCGGGGCGCCACCGGCGGCAGACCGAGGTGCTCCGCTGGCAACGACAACGCGACCCGGGTGAGGCTGTCCGCCGCGCTCCCGAGCGCGTGAGCGTTCTGCCCGGGCACGCGGGCCGCGAGCAAACTCATCGTGCCCGCCGCGTGCGCAGTCTCCCTCTTCCACGCCGCCCGGTCCGTGACATCAGTGCCCGCCAGGCGGTCATTCCAGCTCGACAGCGCGACCGCCGCCGCGTGCAAATGGACGTTCGCGTCTTCCGCAACCGGAGGGGTCGGCAACTCCCCACGCCACAACGCCAACGCACCCTGCTTCGAGGCCTGCGTCTCGTTCGCCGCCCACGCCGGGCGCATCTTGCCCAACGTCAGATCCGGAGCGAGCTTCTTGCCGCCGTACCGCACCCGCTCATCAACCCCGGCCGGTGTCACACCCTGCGGTATCGGCACCTGCACCGAATACCCCACAACCTCATCACGCCCACCAGCCGCCCAACGCGGCTCAATATCGACACCAGCCTCCAATACCGCGTACACGAATTCCTCCTCCGTCAACGCAGCCTGCGCCGCACCGCGGACCACGCGCTGCAACAGCACCCGATCAGGATCAACCTGCGTGGACCCGGCCGCTTCGCGTTGACTTGCCCGACGTGACTCACCCCGCTCATACCCGGGCAACCCCACCGGCTCGCGGCCATCCCGCTGGCGCTCATCAGTAACAACCGCGTCGTGCAACGGTTGCAGGAAATCGTGACGTGCCTCAATCTCGCGGCGGACCCGCTGAGACTCCTTCTTGGAAAAAGATGTGTTCGCCCACCCACCGTCCTCGTTGACCAGATTCACCACCACGTGAATATGGTCATTGCCGTTCTCCGACGTGCCGTGATGGAACGCGACCCACGTACACCCCACCCCCGGCCCACCAGCAGTAAAACCCATCCCGTCCACAAACTCCGTTGCGACCATCTGCCACTGCGCGTCCGTTAACGCCGGATCATCAGCGTGGATCGACATTGCCGCGTGGAACACGTGACCCGCAGCCGGCGGGGTCGACCCCACACCGGACACCTCGCCCTGCGGTCCGCCACTGGGACCGACCCCCGCCATTGCGAGCTCCTCGCAATACTTCAACCGCCACGACGCCTCCACTACCCGCCCCAACTGCGCCGCATCCTTCACACTCAACGGCCCACCCCACTCCGCGAGCAACCCCGACGAACCCGCCACCAAATGCGGATTGGTGTGCTCGTTCTGCGTGCCCTTCCCGAAGCCGTACCGCATCAACCCCGCCGCGTCCTTACCGGTCTTCAACACCCGCACAATCACGAGCCCTCACCCCCGGGAAGGTCCTTCAACAGTTCGTTCAACCGACCGATCTGACGCTCCAGTAAATCCACCGCGCCCGCTAGCGCGCGATCGTCCACCTCGCTCGTAGCGTTCGCTACCCGCGCGATCTGGTTGATGTTTGTCGTCGCGCCCGCCAGCAGCCTGCGCACCCCGTACAACTCCAAATGCACCTGCTGCACCCGCGCCGACACCACCACATCCCCAGCCAACATCGCCCGCGCGTACAACCGCGGAACCGTCACACCCTGAACCTGCGCCAAAGCCGACACCCGCGCCCACTCACCATCGGTATGCGTGATCACCACCCGGTGACCTCGCGGACCACCGCCAGCGTTCGCCCGCCGATACCGGCGAAGAACCCGCGGCACCACGCCGCCCGCATCGGAACCGTCCACACCCTCACCAGACACGTGGACCAACCCCTTCCGATACGCGCCCAACCCGCCAGGGGCAGGGCACTAATGAACCGCTTTCGTCTGCCCAGCATGTACCAAGATCCCGCCAGGCGCCAGCCCCAGGGATCATTTATTGCACATAAGTGCACATCTTGCTCCCGTCTCATATTGCTACCGGTGTTCTGACGGTTCTGGCGCAGTACAGGAATGCGGCCTAGGACGAGGGGAGGGTAGTGTCGGTGGTAGTTTCGGATACGCCCCAGCGCTCTCGTGACCGATCACAAAGGTATGCAAGCAGCTGGCAGGGGTTGGTCTGGGGTCACGGAGCGTATGCCTCCAGGCGGACCACCGTGATCCCTGCTCATGTCACAACCACAGAACATTCCTACTGCGGTCCGATGGTGGGAGGTATGAGTGACATCGCTAACCGGGCTCAAGAACTACTTACTGGACGCCTCGACGCAGTCCGGAAATTAAACGAACGACAGCAAGAAGCCGCACACGCACGAGAAGCAGCAGACGCTGCAGAACGTGAAGCAGCGGGGGCCTGGACCGAGGCAACCCAGGCCGGGTGGAACAGTTCTGAACTGAAACGGCTCGGACTGACCCAACCCACCAATCGCCGCGGCGGACGCCCCAAAGGATCACGTGCTGGCAAGGCGCGTTCCCGCACTGCAGCCACTGAACCCAACGTGCAAAGCCAGATTGACACTGCCGCCGAGGATGCCAACTAGCAGGCGGCAACAGCTGCAACGACAACGGCAACCGATCACCGGGGGAGCTCGACCATGACACGGTCCTATCAGCGTAATCCGCGCGGGCGCCCCGCACGATGACCCGGCATGCGCTGGCACAGCCGTACCCGAAGGCGCACCCCAATTCCCACCTGAACGCGCCATGTGCAGAGGGGCAGCACTGGAAAAAACCCACCGCCGGCCAGGACCTCCGCCTCTGGGCATCTGGCGCTCACCGGAGTGGACTTAGGCCATGACCACTGCCCGATCTCGCCATGCCCTTTCACGATCAGCGTTATCGCGGCAGGAGTGGTGGCATTGACCGGGTGTAGCAGCACAACTACTCCCATGATGGGCAGCACCCCGGCCCCAGCCCCGGCAGGCGTTACTAGCGGGGGCGGGTCGATGATGGGCGGTAGCGGACAGGGCATGAATGGCTACACCCTGTCGGGAAGCACCTGCACGCCCGCCGCACCCTCAGCGTCAGGGACAGTCGTCCACGTGATCCTGGCCGATATGGGCATGACCCAGATGATGGGCGGTACCGCCCCGATGAACGCGCGGATGATGCTGCGCGCCACCCCCACAACCGTCACGGCCGGGACCATCACCCTGCAGGCCAGCGACCGCGGCTGGCGCACCCACGAACTACTCGTGCTCCCACTGGCCGCAGGCGCAAAAGCGGGACAACGGACCCCCGGCGCCGACGGCAAAGTCTCCGAAACCGGCTCACTGGGTGAGGCATCCACCGCATGCGCAGCCGGTGCCGGCAAGGGAATCCCCGCACGCTCCGCCTCCTGGGTCACCCTGAAACTACCCGCCGGCCGGTACGAACTGGTCTGCAACCTACCCAACCACTACGCCGACGGCATGCGCCAAGAACTCGACGTCACCTAAACACCCACCCGCCGCGGGTGAAACCCCCCGCTACGCGCCGGGTCAAGAACCCACCGACCAGCGACGTCACACACGGCCAGGGGGAACACACCCTCCCCGTATGCGTGCAGCACAACGAGCAGCAGACCCGAAAACAATTACCCAGCCGGCACAACCCCAACGGACGGCCTTAAGCCTCTCGCTATTACACGGGAGAATGACCGGAATCTCATGTCATAACCTCACGTCCGGTATTGCTCCGACTCTTATTTCGGGGGGTTCATCCGATGTGAGACAGCTCGGTGGACGGCCGGTGGCAGCCAGTCCTTAGCGATCTTGCGCAGACCCGTACGTGGTGGCGGAGTGCGTTTGGTGGGCGTGGGTGACGCAACAAGCTCGGCCGCTGGCGTGGGACGAAGTTGCGCGACCGGCAAGTCAGGAGCCCTTACCCGGAACACCGACTGGCCGGCTATTTCCTGGACCTGGAGATAGGTCAAGTCGCGCTCCGCCAACCAGGCAGTGAGGTCCTGCTGGACCTTCACGGGGTTACCCCAGGTGCCGTAAAGCTTGGACTCGGTCAGGGCTATGACGTGCAGTCCCTTGGTGATCACTGCCTCCCACACCGCGGCAGCCACCCCAGGGGTGTGATCGGACCGGTAGTCATCGAACGCGACGATGCCCTCGGGCTGGAGCATCGATCTCGCAGATTCCACGTCGGTGGCCACGTGCTGGTACAGGTGCGATGCGTCCACGTGCACGAACCGTGCCGTGCCCGGGGCGACATGCTCGACGATACGGTCCGACGTGGCCTGCACCACCGACGGCAACCGCGGGTGGAAGCGGAGGTAATTGGCTTCGAACGCGGCCCGGGTCAGTGCCGGATACGACGTCTGCAACTCGGTGGTGTTCGCGGCGTCGCCCGCTTCACCCTCAAACAAATCCAGCACGGTAAACGATTCTCCCGGCTGCAGGAATTCACCGATCACTACCGCGCTCTTGCCGAGGAAACACCCCAGCTCCACCAGGTCGCCACCCTGACCCTCGCGCACCTGGGTACCCAGGAGGAACTCGAAGATATGACGGTCACTGGGATTAAACCAACCCTTGATCGTCGCGAGATCGCCCGCGTCCAAGGCAGACAGAGTTTCCTGCGGTGTTCCATCCATGTCCACGCCTCTCCAAAGACCCCTCAGCGGGTCAACGGGGCCACCGTAACCGTTCCTACAGCGGGCAAAGTCATGGCCGAAACCTTCAGCACCGACCCCTGCATCGGCCGGTCGATCCGGTTCGAGGACGGCGGACCCAGCCAGATCAATAGTGGACACCTCGTGGCCCTGGGCGATGTGTGGCAAAAAGGCGCCGCGACCTGGCTGACCAGCAAACGAACGGCACGTCCCACCGGCCCGTGAAGCGGCCATCGGTCAAGTGCTGCGGACAGGGCCAGACCCACGGCTGCGGCAAAACCCCACCCACCAGACCACCGATCGGCTGTGACCGTTGCCGGAACAGGTGACGCCAGACTAGGTAACGCAGGGCTCATCCTTGCGCGGCGAAGGAACGGGCCGCGGTGATAACCGCGGGTCCAGCCTGATCCAGAAGCTGCTCGCGCAGCACCCGGGCCGGTGACATGTCTTCCAGGTCCGGGTTCATCCCCTGAAACCAGGCTTGCACCACCCCCGCACTGTCCACCCCGCCCAGCAGCGCGGTCACCTGGTACGCGGTCCGCAACCGGGTCATCACCGCACTCGAGGGCCGGCGCTGCCCCGCGGCCCACTGCGCGACAGCCCGGGTCTCTTTCACCCCGCCCAGGTACGCGACCAGGCTCGCACCCAACACCTCCCGCAACCGGCCCACAATGTCCGCGTCCGACAACGTCACCGACTCCTGGTGAGCCCGCAAATCACTGCGCGAAGTCGATGTCGCCATACCCTCAGGGTGCCACCACCACGCCAGAGTCACAACCTATCCCCCACCTCATTTCACACCTCCGATAACGGCTATTATGACAAGTCAACCCGTCATTGCAACTGATGCATGACCGGCGCGGTTCGTCCGACGCGTCCGCCTGGCCACATCAGCACGCTGCTCACCAGCAGAAACGCGACCGCGGGAAGGTCCGGCGAGGTGCAACGCCCCGATTCGGCCTAACGCGACCTGATGCACTCCGAGATATTACAGAAGCCGCTCACCAGCGGGTTCATGGTCGATCAGGCATCAGATGAACGATCCGCTCACCAGCGGGCGCGCGACCCGTGCGGGATCCGGTTTCCCACACAAACCCGGCTCCGCCGATGGTCAACAGATGCTGTCGACGTCGACGCCTGCGCTGATGGCACGGCCTGCGCACCAGCAGCGACAAGCCCGGCCATGATCACCGTCCGACGCACTGGCCCTTCCACGGCAACAACCCGCTTCGATGATCTATCTGCTCTCACAGGCCTATCCCTTTCGTACGCGGGACCTCAATGAAATGTTGCTCACCCGGCTAGTTACTGCCAAAGCGCGCTCAAATCGAAGTAAATCCGTTGTCGACGAAAAGTTGGGCACCGTTGACGAACGAGGCCTCCTCGCTGAGCAGAAACAGTGCCGCCTTTGCGACCTCCTCGGGTTCGCACATGCGCCCCTGCTGTGCGGCAATTGCGTCTTCGGAGACGTCGACTCCCGCGGCAGTAAGCCACTCGATCTCACGTTTGCCGTGTGGGGTCGCAATGAAACCGGGGCAGACGGCGTTGCAGCGGATGCCACGGTCGCGAAACTCCACTGCGATCGCTCGAGCGAACTGGTGGACGGCACCTTTAGTGACGTCGTACAGGACTTCGGCTGGAGTCGCAGCCACAGCAGATATCGATGAGGTGCACACGATGGCCCCGCCGCCGTTTTTGAGCATCCCGGGCAGCACGGCCTGGGTCATCAGGAACATCGACCGGACGTTCACGTCCATGAGGAAGTCGTAATCTTCCTGGGTTGTCTCTAGGAACGGTTTCACGATGAGCGTGCCGGCGTGATTGAACAGCAGCGTTGGCGCGCCGAGAGCCTCGGCGCCACGGGCGACGGCGTCACGTACCTGATCGGCCTGGCTGACGTCAGCTTTGGCGAAATGGGCGTGACCGCCGGATGCCTCGATCTCGGCAACAAGTTGATGACCAAGGTCCTCCTGGCGGTCAACGATGATGATGTTCGCGCCTTGCTCAGCCAGCAGTCGGACTGCCGAGGCACCGACCCCACCGGCCCCACCGGATACCAGCGCGACTTGGCCAGTGAACCTCTTGGTCATCATTGCTTCCCACTTACTGCGGACTCAGCCGCCTCGATGGCGGCCTCACGGGCGGCGATGACGTCACCCATCGGGGGGCCCGGGAAGCGGCGACGCTCGAAAACCACCCAAATCACGAGAGCGACCACAACAAACCCGATCGTGATGGGGAGAGCGTAGTTGTTGGGCGGCTGGATGCCGATGAACAACAGCAGCGCCATGGCCACGACCGACAAGATAGCGACGATGCGGAAGCGCAGGATGCCCATGTTCCAGGGGCCCATGTGCGGCCACTTGCGCCCGCCAATCGTAAAGAAGCCCAGCGCGATCGGCAGGGTGAAGGACAGGAAAAGGAAGATGACCGTGCAGGAGACGACGATGGAGTATGCAGGGGTCCCCTTGATGGTGATGGCGGAGGTGAACCATACAAAGAGCGTCGCCAGGGTGCATGCGGTCCAGATCGCGGCGACGGGAACTCGACGCTTGGGGTTGACCTTGGCCAGGGTTTTGGAGATGCCAGGAATCCCGCCATCGCGAGAGAAGGCGAACAGCATGCGGGAGACGCTGGTGACCGTGGCCAGTCCGCAAAGGAACTGGCACACGATGATCAGGATGTAGAGCACGTCGCGCACGGCATGATTCATCTGCAAATCCATGGCCCAGAAGAAGACGTTGAAGCCTTGGCCGGCTGCTTGGTCCATGTTCGGGATCAGCATCACGAATGAAGAGAGCATGATCCAGCCGAAGAGTCCGGACCAGAAGACGGAGGAAACCATGCCGCGGGGTACGTTATGGGCCGCTTTGACGGTCTCCTCTGAGGTGTGAGCAGACGCGTCATAACCGGTGATGGTGTAGACGGGCAGGAGCAACCCGAGTAAGAACGCCATGCCGATACCGACGTGATTCGGCCAGACGCCGCTTGATCCAGGGCCACCGGTGTAATCGTGGAACGTCCACAGCCGGGAGATTTCAAGTCCCGGTGCGGCGATCAAACAGGCGATGGTCAACGCGATCGCAGTCGCAAAAATTAGATAGCCCGATACGTCGGTTAACCGGGCGGTCAGTCTGATGCCGAAGTGGTTAATCCCCGCCTGCAGGCCAGTGATTACAGCCATGAAGATTACGCGATTGAGCAGAGTGTCAGCGATGCCCAAACGTTCGCCAAAGGCGCCGTACACGAAGTAATAGGTACCAATGTTGATGGCACCTAGCACGGTCACCAGGCCCAGCAGGTTGAGCCACGCCGAAAGCCAACCAGTGAACCGGTTGCCTAAAATAGCTCCCCAGTGGTAGAGGCCGCCAGCTGTCGGGTACGCCGAAGAGATCTGCGCTAAACCCAACGCAAAAACACCAGAGATAAGCACGCCGACCGGCCAACCGATCCCGATGGCTGCGCCACCGGCGCCTGAGGTCGCCTGGCCCAGTGAGTTAATGCCTCCGGACACAATGCAGATGATCGAGAACGAGATCGCAAAGTTCGAGAACTTACTCATACTGCGCTCAAGCTCTTGTGCGTAGCCCATGCCATGCAGGGCCTTCACGTCCTCGTCGCGGTCCGTGTCGGAATACTGCTGCTGGTTGCTCTTTTGCGTCGATCGCCGTGCCATGGGTGGCTCCCGCTTGTGGTCTTGGATGTGCTGGGCGCTCAACTGCAGCAATAAAGTCGAATGGTCAAACCATTAGGAATGGTATGGTCCGGTATGTCTACCGTCAAGGCTTTTCAGACGCCGGATGCGTTGGGGACTGGCAACGTTGAGACACAGACGTTCGTGAAGGTTCGACGCGTGAGGTCTTTCGACGATGTCGTAGACCAGGTACGAACAGCGATCACCACCGGCTCGATCGTGGCTGGGGAACGGCTCCCCAGCGAACGGGAGTTCGCGGAGCAATTCGGTGTAAGTCGTGCAACGCTGCGTGAGGCGCTGCGGGCGCTGGAGGCCGTCGGCCTTATTGAGATCCGCCTTGGCTCGCACGGAGGCGCCTTTGCTACCGACGGGGCCATACACAGACAGGTCGAATCTCTACGGCAGGTGCTTGACGTGGAGCTGGCGGTGAGATCAGAGCAGACGCAAACGTTCCGAGCCTCCCTGCACGCAGACAACGCGACGTGGGTCCAAGGATCCGTACAGGATCTGGCAGTGTTGTCGGGCGCGATGAGCGAGGGATCCCGCGCCTTCTTGCTCACACTCGCCGAATGCAGCAATATGCCCCTGCGCGTCGCTCTGGCCGGCGCAGTCGAAGGCGGCGACGATGAGCAGGTGCACTCGTTGCTCACGATCGTGGAAATGCAGCGGGTGATCGACCTGCTGGAGTCCGGTCACCACACAAAGTGCCGTGACCTACTTTTCGCCATGCTGAGCAGGCCCCGTGACAACCAATAACAGCGGCGTTGTGGCCCCCGATTACAGCACTTCCGCCCGGCTGGCGAAGGCGTCGGAGCGACTCAATATTCTTGCTCACGAGTTGCAGATTGCCGTCTTGGACGCCTCGGCCGCGGGCACAGATGTCGCTTTACTCACAGGTGTCAGCGATCGCTTGGGCGCCCAGGCACTCGACTTAGCGGAGCTCAACTTCGCTGTCGCAGAAGACACGGTCTCCTCATCCGGCGGGACTAGGGCCGATCGCAGCGCAGCCGCTCTAGGTCGGGTATCGCGGATCGTTGAACCGGTTTTTGAGGTAGCCAGCGAAATTGCAGCCCACTTGGTGATCTGTGCCGAAAAAGCGGCCCGGCTGCAGGTCAGCCTCACCGTCGACCACCTTTCCGCCATGGACAGAGTGCTGACCAGGCTGGTAGTCGAACAGCAGCAACTGATCACCGGCGCCGGCGTCGCAATGGCGCCCAACACCCTCACCGACGCGGAACTATGGATGCAATGGTGGGTGCACGAGCCGAGCGGACCGGTACAACTGCGACCTCAGTTGGACCCTGGCACCCCCGGCTACTACAACTATCCCTCAGCTGTCTGGTTCAGCCAGACCGCCCAAGACCTTGCACCCCACCTCGCACCACCACATTTCGACGATGGAGGCACCGACGCCTGGATGGTGACAGCCACCGTGCCTGTCATTGTTCAAGGACGTCTTCTGGGCCTGGCGTGCGCCGAACTGACCCTAGAACGCATGAACTCTCTCGTGACCCCGGCACTGCTGGCCATACCTGCACCGGCTGCTCTGGTGTCCCCCGAAGGTCTAGTCGTAGCAAGTACGCACCCAGACCTCCTTCCCGGTGCCACAGCGGACCACCTTCACGGGCTGCTAACCAAGCAAACCGCGGCTTTCACTGAGGTAGCGCCTAGCTTGACGATCGCCCGGAGCCCAGCCCTGTGCTGGAGGCTCGTCGCGGACTGGTCGCAACCCACCCACCGCGTCTCCCGAACGGTAGACACCCGCCAACAGCCCGAGGACCATTCCACATGACAACCCCAGTCGTACACGTCGACCGCACCGATGCTCCTTTTACCGTCAACCTGCCCGCTATCGGCCACTACATTGATGGCACAACAGTGGCAAGCAGCGGGCCCACTATCGACATCGTGGATCCCTCACGCGGCCTATACCTGGCGACCATCCCGCTCGGCACAGCCGAGGATGTCGACATCGCGGTTGCGGTCGCGCGCCGCGCCGCGCCGGGTTGGTCTGGACTCACTCCCCGCGTCCGATCAGAACATCTGCATGCCCTGGCCGATGCTGTCGCGAACGACGTCGACCGGTTGCGCACCCTGGAGGCTCTGAACTGCGGGAAACCAGCAGGAGTCACTGCAGATGACGTATCCAGCGCCATCGACACCTTGCGATTCATGACCGGGGCCGGGCGCGCAGGTTCAACTCCCGCCGCCGACGACTACGTCAAGGACACTTTCTCGATCATCGCTCGTGAACCACTTGGCGTCGTCGGCCTGATTACCCCGTGGAACTACCCCCTCCTTATGGCGGTATGGAAACTTGCCCCAGCGTTAATGGCCGGAAATACCGTCGTGCTCAAGCCCAGCGAGGTCACCCCGCTGACGGCATTACGTTTGGCGGAGCTTGCAACAGGCATCCTGCCCCCGGGCGTGATGAACGTCGTCTTGGGTGACGGGCCCACCGTTGGAGAAGCAATCAGCGCCCACCCAGGCATCGACATGGTGGCGTTGACCGGCAGCATCAGGGCCGGGTCAGCAGTCGCCAAGACCGCAGCAGCATCTCTGAAACGTGTGCATCTTGAGCTCGGGGGAAAAGCGCCCGTCCTAGTGTGCGCGGACGCCGACCTCGATGCCGTCGCCACAACAGTCGCAGACGCCGGGTACTGGAACTCCGGCCAAGAATGTGGAGCTGCCTGCCGAGTCATAGCCCACGAATCCATCGTGGAAGAACTCTCAACAAGAATCGTCGCCGCGGTCTCCCAGAAGACACTTGCCGAACCCGAGGTCGATACCGACGATGCTCTCGGGCCCATGATCTCTCACGCGCACTACCAACGCGTCGCAAACATGCTCGCCGCCGCCATCGACTCAGGAGCGCACATCCTCCTGGGGGGCCATGCGGACGACTCGCGCGGATTCTGGATCGAGCCAACCGTGCTCCGAGCAGAGACCGGCACCGACATCACCCGCGTCGAAGTCTTCGGGCCGGTCGTATCCATCGAAACGTTCAGCACCATCGAGGAAGCCGTCGAGCGCGCTAACGACACCGAATACGGACTCACCGGGTCGGTCTTCACCCGGGACGTCGGAGCCGCGATCAACCTCAGCAGAGCACTCGACTTCGGCAGCGTCAACGTCAACACCCACCTGGCCCTGCCCACGGAAATGCCGTGGGGCGGGTTCAAACGCAGCGGGTACGGCCGTGACCTCTCCGCCTACGCCCTTGACGATTTCTCCCGTACCAAGCACCTAGCTATCCACCACGGCAACTGAAAACACCTTTGTCCATCTGCGGCGCTTAAAGATCGAACGCCACCAATCGAAGGAGACCTTTCATGGCCCAGATTCCCCTTCCGAACGCCGTCACCCAACAACCCTGGTCAAACTGGGGCGGTAACCAGGTGTGTACCCCAGCGCTGACCGTACGACCGCGTTCTGAACAAGAAATCGTTGATGCAGTCCGCTACGCCATCAGTGAAGGGTTGACGGTGCGCGTCGCTGGAACCGGCCACTCCTTCACTCCAGTGGTCCAGACCGGCGGAATGCTCCTTGACCTCTCGCTGCTGCAACAGGTCACAGGGATCGACACTGATCGCCAACGGGTCCGCGCGCTTGGCGGTACTGCGATCAGCGAGTTCGGGGAACCGCTGTGGAAGGCCGGGCTGTCACTCAACAACCAAGGCGACATTGATGTCCAGGCGATCGCCGGCGCCATCTCCACCGGCACCCACGGCTCCGGTATCGACCTCGGATCCTTCTCCTCCAGCGTGCGCTGGGTCAAACTGTTGACCGGCCTCGGAGAAATCATTGAGATCGACGAGTCTGACCTGCGCCGCCTGCGCGCCGCGCAGGTCGCGGTCGGCACACTCGGTGTCATTCTCGAAGTCGAGCTCCAAGCAACAACGGCATATCACCTGCGCGAGCAAATCACCTACGAAACGACTGACGAGCTCCTGGACAACTGGGACAAGAACCCCGACGAGGCCCGTCACTTCTCCTTCCTCTGGTGCCAAGCACCCGAGTCAGCAGGCCTATACGAACTACCGACGCCACCGGACCTGGACATGGTCGGACGGGCCTACACCAAGCGCTACTGGGCCACCAACCTCACCGAACCAGACGAGATCGACACCACCGAGGGACAACGAAAAGACCGCGCCTACCGCGTCTATCCAGGCGGGTTCATGCTGCCCTTCCATGAACTGGAGTACTACATCGGTATCAGCCGCGCCAAAGAGGCATGGGTTGCGCTCAAAGACCTCATCCAGCACGAACACCCCGACCAGAAATACCCCATTGAAACGCGGTGGACCGCCAAGGACGATGCGTACATTTCCCCGTTCTATCAGGAAGACAAAGTCAGCCTGTCCGTCTCAGGTGCACCCGGAACCGACTACTGGCCCTACCTACGCGACGTAGACGAACTACTTCAAAAATACGACGCCACTGTGCACTGGGGAAAAATCCACCTGCTCACCCGCGACCGCGCCGAGCACCTCTTCCCCGAGCTACCCACGTTTCTCGAAGTGCGCCGCGAACTAGACCCGGAAGGCGTCTTCCTCAACGACCACACACGAGCCCTGTTCCGCTGAAAGGAAGTTCCCAGCGCGGCGCCTTTCCCACAGCGGACACAGCGGAGGCGGCTGCTCTGCCGTGGCGCTTATCTAACGCGCTACGGCAGACCTGAGCGGATTTCTTACGATCCGCTGCCCACGGCAAGTAGGGGCTCCGGAGGATCAGGCGTCCTGCTTTGGAACCCACAAGTTTTAAGAGGCCTCACGGTTAATTCTCCTGGGCGACAATGGCAGTTTTAACCCCCGCGCCTGCACCGCTGGAGAGTCCTGCACCAACTCCAGTGGTTCCATTGGAATCACTGGAGTTGAGCCGGACCTCCGACCACATCGGAACGCTTCGGAAATCCCGTCCAGCATGGGGGTCGATTGCATCATGATGCGATCTCATGCGGGGTCATCCCGTCGCCAAAATGAGGGGGCGGAAAGCCCGTCTGACGCTCGCATCAGTCCCTGGAGAGTTTCAGAGGGAGTGCTTACCCGCCGACCAAACGGGTAGGAATTGACCACCGTATCCGGCTGGCAGGATGTGGGTATGGACCTTGTGGGTGTGGACCGGATCGCCGCGGCGGCGCAGCTGCTGGGGCCGGTGGTGCGGCACACCCCGGTACTGCCGTCTCGGGTGCTGACTGAGCGCACGGGCGTGCCGGTGCACTTCAAGTGCGAAAACCTGCAGCGGACCGGTTCATTCAAGATCCGCGGCGCCTACACGCGGTTGCACGGGCTGTGCGCCGAGGAGCGGGCCCGGGGCGTCGTCGCGGCAAGTGCGGGCAACCACGCGCAAGGCGTGGCCCTGGCCGCCCAGCTGCTCGGCATCGATGCCACCGTGTTCATGCCCACCGGGGCCTCGCTACCCAAGCTGGCCGCTACCCGGGCCTACGGGGCCCACGTCTACCTCCAGGGCGCCGTCCTGGACGACTCGATCGCAGCGGCGACCCAGTACGCCGAGCGCACCGGGGCGGTGTTCATCCATCCGTTCGACCACCTCGACGTCCTCGCCGGTCAGGGCACCTGCGGGCTAGAAATCCTCCAGCAGCTACCCGACGTCGCCACCGTGCTGGTATGCACTGGCGGCGGGGGATTGCTAGCGGGTATCGCGGCAGCGATCCGCGCACACCGGCCCCAGGTGCGCGTCATCGGGGTGCAAGCCGAGGAAGCCGCCGCCTGGCCCGCATCGCTTGCAGCCGGCCATCCCGTCGCCCTGCAGGAGATGTCCACCATGGCCGACGGGATCGCGGTAGGCGCACCAAGCCCGATCACCTACGCCCACGTCGAAGCACTGGTCGACCAGATCGTCACCGTCAGCGAGGACGCACTCTCCCGAGCCCTGCTGCTGTGCCTGGAGCGCTCAAAGATGGTGGTCGAGCCCGCCGGGGCCGCGGCGGTGGCGGCGCTACTGGACCTCGACCTGGACCTGGACGGGCCGGTATGCGCGGTGCTGTCCGGCGGCAATATCGACCCGCTGCTGCTGACCCGGGTGATGCAACACGGGTTATCCGCAGCAGGTCGCTACCTGTCGCTGCAGGTCACCGTGCCCGACCGGCCCGGCTGCCTCGCCGGGCTGCTGACCACCCTCGGCGCCGCAGGCGGCAACGTCATCGACGTCGCACATTCCCGGCTGACCGGCACCCTCGCGCTCGGCGAGGTCGAGATCGCGACCACCATAGAGACCCGCGGCGCCTCCCACACCCACGACCTGGTCACCAGACTGCGCGAACACGGCTACCAGGTCGCGGTGATGACCCCCGACCACCAGGACTAAGTACCCCCGCATGCGACCCGGCGCCAAGGCCCGCACTACTCAACAACGAACCAGGCCCGTCACCGCCGTTTAACCCACCCCACCACGGGCGGCGGCCACCCCGAGACCGTCCTGGGTCATCCTTGCGCGGCGAAAGAGCGAGCCGCGGTGATCGCTGCGGGACCGCCCAGGTGCAAGTCCTCCTCGCGCAGGACCTGGGCCGGCTCAAGAACGCACATCGCATACCCAATTGAGGCCGCACACGTCCCAACCAGACCGGCGCGGGCGCGGTCACACAGGGGTCAATGCGTCTTATAAATGTGCGCGCGGTGTTCGATACGCCCGATCCACAACACCTGCTGCTCCTCATCGATGCGGAACGTGACCCGGTAGTCCCCACGCCGCGCCACATGCAGACCTTCTAGCTCGAACCGCAGTGGTTTGGACATCCGGCGCGGGTTGCTCGGCAACACCGCCGTCACAAACTGCACGATCGCGACCACGACCTTCACGGGTAACCGGTCCACAGATCGAACCGCGGTCGCTGACATCTCAACCCGCCACCCCTGATGCCCATCACTCACGAATCAAGCCCGTACCGACGACGCAGCTCCTGCCCACTGACCGTGTCCCCAGCCGCGAAGTCCGTGTCTGAAGCCCGCAACTCCTCGGCCGCGCCCCGGGTGGACAACACGTGCAACGTCTCGTGCAACGACTCCAAATCATCAGCCGACATCAACACCGCAGCAGTATGCCCATGCTTGGTAATCGCGATGACCTCGTGCGTACCGGCAGCCTCATCAACTAACGCCGACAGCTTGTCCTTGGCTTCACTCAACGCTACGGTCCTCATGGCACCATATTAGCCTGTTGTTAGGCCCGCGCCTAGCCCAACTATTAGCCGATAATTAGGATTATGACAAGTGGTTCGGAAGAGGGGGTACCTGGCGGACCTTTCTAACCCCGCTAAGCAGTCTGGTAGGCCCGGGTGCAGACCTGGCTTACTCGCAGGTGTTGTTGCTTGTCTCGTGAGGTGTGGTGGTGGGCAGGTCACGGGTATGCACGAAATCCTGGGCGACCCCAACCCTGCTGCGGTCGGTGTCCTGGGACACCTGGGCCAGCATGGCGAACGCTTCCTGGGCCCCGATGCTGTACCACTGCAGCAGGATGTTTTCGGCCTGCCCGACCACCGCGCTGTCGACAATCTTTTGGCCGCGGCAGACACCGCAGTGCCCATTAGGCTTTGCTGGTTGCGCCACCACGAACGGTGGGACCAGTAGCGGAGGGCCTTGATGTGGCGATCATGTTGGTTCTGCTCTCGGCCGTAACCAACGCGGTGGCGTTGGT
>JAABUM010003353.1_pt1 | contig 19812 bp, 19 predicted proteins | sample 5559161 | NCBI WGS metagenome assembly JAABUM01 (sample SAMN10711868, study PRJNA513369) | rock metagenome | isolation source: Antarctica rocks | place: Antarctica: Victoria Land, Siegfried Peak nord | reverse complement strand
CGGGGACTCAGCCGGCACCCCGGCGCCCGCGTGCTGGTGGTGAGCAGCCTGCCGAGCCTCGGGCTGTTCGCGGTCGACCAGGCGCTGGCCGCGGGAGCCCGGTCGGTCGACTACGTCGACAAGAGCGCCCGGCGCCGGGAGGTCGCACGCACACTCGGCGCCGATGTGGGGGCAGAAGTCGACGCCGGTACCCAGCACCTGCAATATCCGGTGGTCATCGGCGCCACCAGCGAGCCTGCGCTTCTGCGTCAGGCCGTGCTGTGCCTCGCCCCCGGCGGGCACCTGTCCAACGCCGGGATGTTTTTCGCCGACACTCCGCTACCGCTGTGGGACATGTACCAACGAGACATCACGCTCTCGGTCGGCGCTGTCAGCGTCACACCACACGTCCCAGCCGTCCTGGACCTCCTGCGGTTAGGCCGGTTGCGCCCGGAGCTGGTGATCTCAGTCCACGACGCCGAGCAGGCCCCCGAGGTGCTGCTGGCCCGGGACATGAAACCGGTCCTTATACGACCGCGACTGAACGGCACCTCAAATCTGTGAAGCATCAGGCACGCCTCAAATCTCTCTTTCGGACAGTCAAGCGATCTTCAGCGGCTTAGAACGTCCGGCAGTTGATGGTTGGTTGAGTCGGTGGGTGGTGGGTCGGGCCGGCCAGCGGTAGTGGGTGCGGGCGTCGTTGATGAGGCGGCGGGTTACGGTGAGGGTGGCGGCGAGGTGCGGGGAGAACTCGACGGTGCTGCTGCGTTTCGCGGTGCAGCGGCGGATTTTGCCGTAGCCGTTCATCCAAGGAGTGGGTGTGTTCCACGGCCCACCGTTTCCCGGCTTGGATGGGGGCGGGGATGGGTTTGCGGGCGATCTCGTGGTCGTAGCCGAGTTCGTCGAGCAGGTCCCGGGTCGGGGTGGAGTCGTAGCCGCGGTCGGGGTGCACACATGGTTGGTCGGGCAGTGGTCCGATCATGTCCGGGATCTGGCGCATGGGGGTTCGTACAGCGGTGAGTCGTGCCGGTTGGCGCCGGCGCCGACCGGGGCGAGGGGGATGCCGCGCCCGTCGGTGGCCACCGAGCGTTTGGTGCCTTGCTTGCCGTGATCGACCGGGGATCGACCCGAAAGTTCCCCTCCGCGGGGCGATTTAGTGATCGACCCATCCGATGAGAGGTCGTCGAGGTCGAGGCCGATCATCTGGTCGTAGGCGGCGAGCGCGGCTTTGAGCAGTTCCACACCTACGTCGCGCTCAGCCCAGTCGAGCAGTCGGCGGCGGATCGTGCGATCCGAACACCCCGGGGTGGCGATGCGCTTGTAACCGCTGCCATGGACCAGGGCGGCGAGCACGTGGTTGAACACGACCCGGTTGGGGATCGGGCGGCGGTGACACCCCCACGGATGCGTCGCCGCGAATTCGGGGCGATCGTCCTCATTGAACAGCGTGGAGAACTGGACCCAGAGGGGTTCGGTCAGGGATGCTGGCAGCAGGGGCACGGACCCTCCCGGTGATCAGGAGGACTTCAGCAATCCCATGATCAAGCCGGGGTCCTTGCCCCAACCCGTAACGACACACCTGGAACATCCACACCACCAGTCATATCAATTGCCGGTCGTTCTTACCCCGCCAATGACCTCACGCCCGCCAAGAGTTGCGCCCATTGACGGGGTATCCGACGTGCTCGTGAACGGTGAGCCGACCTCGAGTTCCGGTCCCGCGTGTTCGGCCTTGTCGCCGGCAGCTCGTCCACATCGGAATGGCGCAGGCTTGTGACAGCGGCCACGGGAGACTGCCCGGAGACGGCCATTTAGCTGCCCGGTGGCGGACATGAGAGTTGCCCGCTGGCGGTCATGGGGATCTGCTCGACACGAAGTCCGTCTGCCCTGCCCGCGTCCCGCGGGCAGGGCTCCTCCTGGGGTGCGGTTGCGGTGCTGATGCGCCACCGACCCCAGGAGGAACACGTGAAGTCTGCCGAGGAGATCATGAACATGTTGGAAGCGTTCGATTTGACCGGGTCGTTGCGCGGTGCCGGTGAGCTCGCGGGGTGCTCGCACCACACCGTGGCCGGTTACGTCGCGGCCCGGGATGCGGGTGCGTTGTCGGCTCGGCCGGCACCGCGGGTGCAGTTGATCGATGAGTATCTGGACAAGCTCGAGGAGTGGGTCGAGCGGTCGAGGGGCAGGATCCGCGCTGATGTCGTCCACAGCAAACTCGTCGCCCTGGGTTATGCCGGGTCGGAGCGTACGTCGCGGCGGGCGGTGGCGGCGGTGAAGGCCCACTACCGGCTCGGCCGTGTGCGGGTGCATCGGCCGTGGGTGACCGAGCCGGGCATGTGGTTGCAGTACGACTTCGGGGACGGCCCGCTGATCGGCGGGGTGAAAACCACGTTGTTCTGTGCGTGGCTGGCGTGGGCGCGGTTCCGGGTGGTGTCAACGGACCATGTGCAGAAGGGAGGCGTTCTCGCGCCGCCGGAACAGTCGGTGTCCACCAAGTTCCCGGGGACCTGGCGGCGGGAGGGTCGGGAGTAGGTGTAGTTGGCGCGGCCCACCTGGTCGGCCACCGCGCGGCGCACCGCCGCGCGCAGCACCTGGTCCCACGGCACCGTCGGGGGGCGAGCACGGTGGCCGACCACCGCTCCAACCCGGCCGGGACCGAGCCGCGGCCAGGACGTGCGCCGCCACGTCGTGGGCAGGGCAGGACGCTCGAGTGGAGCCGTGATCGGCCGGGCCAGACCAGTTCCGACGGCTCTGTTGACAAACGGACAAGGCTGTCGAATCATGGCGTACATCACTCGACCGACTTCAGGAGCAGGCATGGCGTACGTCATCGGGGTAGATGTCGGTGGCACCTTCACCGACGCGGTGCTCGACGATGGAACGGGTGTGATCATCGCGGCGAAGACACCCTCGACCCCGCCGGACTACTCCGCAGGAGTGCTCGCAAGCCTCGAGCTGCTGGCGGCTCAGTGCGGCGTCAGAACTGAGGAGCTGCTCGCGCGGACGCACCACATTGCCCACGGAACGACCTCGTCGCTGAACGCGCTCGTCACGGGCACCGTCCCTGAGGTCGGCTTCCTGACCACTCGTGGGCACCGCGACTCGATCTTCATCATGAACGTTGAGGGCCGCTACCTCGGACTGTCTCCGCACGAGTTGCAGAACCCGATTAGCCAGACGAAGGATCACCGACTTCTGCCGAAACGGCTGGCCGAGGAGGTCACCGAGCGCATCGACCGCGATGGCCAGGTGGTCGTAGCGCTGGATGAGGAAGCAGCCCGCGCGGCCATCCGACGACTGCTCGTTCAGGGCGTCCGCGCGATCGCCGTCTCGCTCCTGTGGTCCTTCCGTAACCCTGTCCATGAGAGGCGTCTAGTCGAGCTCATTCATGAGGCAGACCCGGACGTGTTCGTCGCGATATCCTCGGAGGTGAGCCCACGCATCCGTGAGTTCGCCCGGCACTCGACCACCATCATGAGCACCCAGATCGCACCGGGGCTGCGCGACTACCTGGATTCCCTGCAGGCGGCACTGACTGCGCGCGGCCTGAAGGGTCCGCTGCTGGTGATGCAGAGCAACGGCGGTGCAGTGGCGGCCCAGGACGCGCCGTCGCAGGCCATCAGCACCGTGGGCTCCGTGCTCTCGGGCGGTGTCGTCGGGTCCCTCTCACTCGCCGAGCAGCTCGGGCACCGCAACGTCATCTCTACGGCAAGGACTCAGGCTTCCGTGAGGCAGGGATTCAGGCCATCACCTACCGAGTCCGCGGGACAGGAATATTGCCGTTCTCCCCAAAGCTGCCCACCTTGCCGCCGGCCGACAGTCCATCGCCGCAGGCTGCGGTCACGCAGGTCAGACCGGTCTTCCTCGACATCGCGAAGGGTTACGTCGACACGCCCGTGTACGACTACATGCTGCTACGAGCCGGGCACGTGATCTCCGGACCTGCGATCGTCGAGGTGCCCACCACGACAGCAGTCATCCCCCAGAACTTTCTGGGCTCGATCGACCACCTCGGCAATTTGGTCATTACCCGTGAAGGAGTCCTCGCATGAGCATGCCGGTTGCAGGTTCGGACAGGTTCGCGAGCCGTTTGGTGGATCTTGGTCAGCTTGAGGCCACCGCACGTCAGCACGTCCCGATCCACACGGTCACGCAGGAGCAGATTGACGCCATCGACCCGCTGACCTACGAGGTCGTTCGCCACCGCCTGTGGTCCGTCACCAATGAGATGGGCGATGCGCTTATGCGCATGTCCGGGTCGCCCATCGTCACCGATGCCAACGATTTCGACTTCGCGCTGAGCGACGAGCTTGGCCAGGAGGTCCAGGTCGGCCTGTACAACACCATGCTGGTCGGGTCGGTGGACCTCGCCATCTACTGGACGCTGCAGAACCGTGCCGCCAACCCGGGCATCCGGGAAGGGGACATGTTCTTGTGCAACGACCCGTGGGTCGGCGGCGGACTGCACCAGAACGACGCAATGGTCTACCAGCCGGTGTTCTGGGACGGGCAGCTCTTCGGCTGGACAAGTGCAGTGGCCCACCAGGCGGACCTGGGCGGCGTCGGCCTGGGCTCGTTCTCGCCGGCTGCGGAGGACGTCTTCTCCGAAGCGCTGCCCACGCCGCCCGTCAAGGCGGTGCGCGACTTTGTCCTGCAGGACGACATCGCCGACATGTGGGTGCGCCGATCGCGCGTCCCCCTCATGGTCGGCCTCGACCTGCGGGCGAAGGTGGGCGCCAACTCGGTCGGTCGCAACCAGCTCCTGCAGATCATCGAGCACTACGGCCCGGATACCGTCAAGGCCGTCATGAAGCGGATGATGAACGACGCCGAGGGACGGTTGCGGGCGAAGCTCGTCGGCATCCCCGATGGCGCCTGGAAGGCCACCGGCTACCAGGACCAGTCCCACGAGGGTGATCGCGGTGTGCACGGCATCACCGTGGCCGTGACGAAGACGCACGACCACCTGACCTTCGACTTCACCGGGACAGACCCGCAGGCCGGCGTCATTAACTGCACCTACGCGGGGATGCGCGGGGGCATCATGCTCGCGCTTCTCCCGCACCTGGCCGGGGACATCCCCTGGTCCACAGGCGGGCTCCTGCGCTGCTTCGATATCGTGAGCGAGGAGGGCACGATCAACAACGCCACCTTTCCCGCAGCTGTCAGCCGTGCGCCCATCGGACCTGCCTGGCTCACGGGCAACCTCGTGGCGGAGTGCCTCTCGCAGATGCTCGACCAGTCACTCGACGCGGCACAGGGCCACGTCCAGGCCACCTGCTGCGGAACCTGGGACACCGCCGTCATCGCGGGCCTCGACGAACGGGGAGCGATCCCGGCGCCGTTCCTGTCGATCATCATGGACCCGATGGCGGGCGGCCTAGGGGCCAAGCCGGAGGCGGACGGCCTCGACACCGGCGGACTGCTGGGCATCCCCATGGGCCGCGTGCCCGACGTCGAGATGACGGAGTTCATGTATCCCGTGCTCGCGCTGTGGCGGCGGGAGCAGATCGACTCCGGGGGACCCGGTCGACAGCGAGGTGGTGTAAGTGCCTCCCTTGGCATCACGCCGCATGGGACGTCCTTCCCGATCGGCCTCGTACTGGCATCCGCGGGCAAGGCCATCAGCCAGAACAACGGGATGGCCGGCGGTTACCCGGGTAACAGTGGCCGGGAGGTCATCGCACGCGGAGCGAAGGTCGACGAGATGCTCGGCGCGGGGCGACTGCCGACGAGCCTGGCCGAAACTGGCGGCGAGGTCGAGCTCCAGCCGTGTTACGGCCAGACGTACATCGCGCCGGGCGAGGTCTTCACCATGCTGTGGCAGGGCGGCGGAGGCTACGGCGATCCCGTGCGGCGCGACACCGCCGCGGTCGAGGTGGACGTCCGGGACGAGCGGGTCAGCCGCGACACGGCGCGGGATATCTACGGCGTCGTCGTCGACGCGGACGGACGGGTCGACCTCACGGCGACCGAGGCACGCCGAGCGCAGATCCGGGAGGACCGGTCCCGGCTGTTCGACACCACGACCAGCGAGCGCCCACGCATTGTCATCGACGAGGCCACTCGCGTCGACGACAACCTGGTGGCCGTGCCCTCAGGAAGCAGGTCCACGATTGCATGCGGTCACTGCATGTCAGCGCTCGGCGACGCGGGAGGTGACACCTTGGACCTGCTGGTCTCCGACGGGAACACGGCGATGGCGGGGCCTGGTGTAGGTGCTGACGCGGGGTCGTACGTCGATACACCGATTGTCTTCCGCCAGCATTTCTGCCCCGGCTGCATGACCGCCGTGTCCAGCACGGTCGTCCCCTCCAGCCACCCAGACCACCCGCGGCAGATCCTGGGCGGATGGGCCGCTTCGGGCACGTGATTGAGGCCGGAGGGGCCTCAGACGGGGCTCCGGTGGGCCCACGTGCCCGGGCGCAGGCGACGTGGGCGTCGTCGGCCCCAAGCGCGGCCAGCGCTCGCGCAGTCTGCGACCATTCTCCGGTGAACCTCCGGCGCCACTCACGGCCCTACCGTCACGCCGAACCCGGCGTAACGGCACCCCGTGGGTGGGCGGGCGCTACCTGGTCGGCTGGCCCTCCTGCCGGAGAGTCGGTCGCGGGTGCTGGGGCATGAGCGGCGACCTCGCTGGACAACGTGAAGACCGCCTGTACGCCGACGACCTCGTCACGGGCCTGACCGTCACCCTGGGCCAGCACACGGTGGATATGCAGGAGATCATCAACTTCGCCCGCGCTTGGGACCCTCAGCCGTTTCACATGGACGAGGAGGCGGGGCGCAGGAGCAGCTTCGGGACCATTATCGGCAGCGGCCTGCACACGATGGCCATCTTCCAGCGCATGGCGGTCGAGAGCGCGTACAGCCGATGGGCCGTCATCGCCGGACGAGTGATCCGCGACGTCCAGCTCACGGCCCCCCTGCGCCCTGGTGCAACCGTGACAGGGACGCTTACCATCACCGCGATCGTCCCGGTCGACTCCCAGCGCTCGTTGGTGTCCAAGCGCGGCTTCGTCCACGACGGAGACGTCCAGCTCCTGTCGATGGAGCTCGACTCCTACATCGCACGCCGCTGACGAGCCCGGTGCGCCCAGCTTGTCCGCAGGACCGCGTTGCAGCACGTCCACTTAGCCGGAACCGGGGAGCTCCCGCCCGAGCAGGGATCGCAGACGAGTCAACTGCTGCTCGATTGAGTCGATGACGGCCGCTCCGTCGGCCGGGGGCTCGGCCGTCGTGCCCGTCTGGACCGGGCACAGCGTGGCCAACGCCGCCTCGGCGATCTGCGTCGCGATCGGCTCGACCGGACGCTCGGGCCCTGGCTCGAACCACCACGCGACCCAGTTGCACATGCCAAGGATCGACAGGGCGGCGACGCGGCAGTCAGCAGTCGAGAAATACCCGTCAACGATGCCGGTCTCGATCAGCTCGACCAGGAGTGCCAGTGCCTGTCTCCGACCCTCGAGGTGCGCGGCGGCCAGGTCCGCAGGCAGCGCGGACTCCGACCTGTCCAGCAGGCGGAAGCGAGTCCTGTTTAGCGCACGGTCCCTGACCAGGTGCTTGATCAGCCCCCGCAGAGCAGACCTGGGGTCGTCGGCGTCTTGCACGATCGTGCGCATCGCAGTGAGGATCGTCGTCGTCGTCTCCGAGACCAGTGTGGCGAGGATCTCGTCCTTGCTCTTCACGTAGTAGTACAGCGACTGCCGGCTCATCCCGACCGCGTCGGCGATGTCCTGCGGCGACGTCCCCGCGTAACCGCGTTCAGCGAAGAGCCGCTCGGCCTGCTCGTAGATTTCGGTGCGAACGCGATCGCTGCGCGCAGAGCTCGAACGTGCGCCGCGCGCCGGGTCGGGCGGCGGTTTCGCGCTGATCGCAGTCGGTTCGCGTGTCCCGTGCTTGTCCTGGACTTTAGCCACGCCGACAGCCTAGGCCCGGGGATTGTCGTCGAAGCGGATACTTGGACAGATATGCCGAGTTTTTGACATATCTGTCCGACGAGTGTAGATTTTTGTTTGCACGAAGCAAAGCCTGTTACCCATGGAGGCGTGCCATGTCCGATTTGACTCACACCGTTCAGGGCGTCGACCACGCAGCGTTCCCCACGTACGACGCCAAGGAGACGATCCACTTCTACCGGGACATCCTCGGATTCCCGGTAGTCCACGCCACCTGCGCGCTCGGCTGGGGCCCTGAGCAGCACCCCGACTTCATCCACTTCTTCTTCGACATCGGCCAGGGCGACCGATTGGCCTTCTTCTACTACTTCGGGGTGGAGCGCTATGAGGACCCCAATATGCCCGAGCTGCTCAAGCGGGCCCGCCACCTGGCGATCCACGTCGAGTCCGAGGATGACCTCAAGGAATACCGGCGCCGGCTCGACGTAAGCTCGCACCCGTGCGAGCTGCAGGTCCGGCACGAGACCGTCGAGTCGATTTACGTCACCGACCCCAACGGCTACCTCATCGAGATCACCCGACCGTTGCGGGCCATCACGGTCGAGGACGACATTGACGCCAACCTCAGCGTCGAAGCGCTGGAGGCTGTCGCCGAGGAGGCTGAGCCGTCGCTCGAGCGGTTCTTCCAGATCAAAGCCGAACTGATCGCTGCGCGCTACGCCGACGAGCCGGCTGAGGTCTCGTTCGTATGACCACTCTGTGGGTCCTCAACGTCGACGACTTCCGTCCTCTCGCGGAGGTGGCAGCGGGACTTCCCGGCGTCGCCGTCAAGAAGCGGGGTCCGTACTACGAGGTCACCAGCAACGGGCCGATCGAGATCAACCGTGACAACACCGGCTGCCGGAACGCTGTGTGGTACAGCGCGGTCGCGGCCGTGAGTGCTGGGCGCGTCAGCCGTTGGGACAAGGCCGTCCTGCGCATCGAGCCGCTCGTAGTCGGCATGTCGGCCGGGCCTTCTACTCACGCGTCCAGGGGCGACTTTGTGGCCAAGGATTACAGCGCCTACCTGGCGCGAGACGTCACGTGAGCGTCGGGCAGGGGCACGCGGTGGATCGACTGGGGGCGGGTCGGGACGTGGCGCGCGTGGAGGCGCCATCGGGTGTGATCACCACCCTCCACGAGCTGGTCTCCTTCGACGGCGCACGCGTGATGGGCGTCCTACACGCACTACCGGGCTCGACGACGGTGGCGTGTCTGGCGCACCCGCGCCAGATGCTGGCGCACCACCCAATGATCGCCCACCTCCTGCACGCAGGTGTGTCCGTCTGGACCCAGGACACCCGGTCGCCCAACAACGACATTAACCTCGTGCACGAGCAGGCGATCCTCGACGTCGCCGCCGGGCAGGTCCGGCTGCGGGAACTCGGCTATGAGGAGGTGCTCACGTTCGGGCACTCCGGTGGCGGCGCCCTGATGGCCTTCTATATCGAGCAAGCCGGGATCCAGCCGGAATTCCGTCTCGACGTGACGCCGGCCGGACGACCCGTCGCCCTCGCCGGTGCGCAGATGCCCCTGCCCGATGGTGCGGTCTTCCTCGCCCCGCACCCGGGGCAGGGTCAGGTCCTGCAGTCCTGCATCGACCCCTCCGTGAGCGACGACGGTGACCCGATGTCGGTCATCGACGACCTCGACATGTACCAGCCTGGTAACGGCTACGCTGCTGCGCCGGCCGAGTCCTCCTACAGTGCCGCGTTCCTCCAGGACTACCGCAAGGCACAGCTCCGTCGCATCAAGCACATCGATGGTATCGCCCGCGGGCTGGCCGCTCAGGCGGCCGAGCACCGGGTCAGGTTCGCCCGTACCGAAGACCCCGCGGACCGTCGGGCCTCGCTGGCGCCACGGATCATCACCACGTACCGGACCGACGCCGACCCCCGATACGTTGACCTGTCGATCGATCCCAACGAGCGCCCGTACGGTTCACTGTTCGGTCGTCGGCCGGACCTGACGAACTTCGGTCTGGTCGGGTTCGGCCGGCTCACGACGCCTGATGCATGGCTCTCGACGTGGTCCCCCACCACCAGCAACGCGAGCTTCGAGCGGTGCGCGATGGGCATCCAGGTACCGACCGTCTTCGTCGAATTCACCGGTGACCAGGCCGCGCTGCCGGAGGCCAGCAAGCGGATGTTCGCAGCGCTAGCGGCGACGGACAAGACACGCGACCGCGTGCGCGGGGCGCACTTTGGGCAGCCCCTCAGTCCGGGCGAGCCCACGGGCTACGCCGCGGCGTCCGAGGTCATCCGACCGTGGATCCGCGAGCGGTTCGAGACCGTCCGCGCTGGCTGAAACCAGCTTGGCAACCCCTGCCCGCACCGCCGGGGCGTCCCCACCCCGATAGTGCCGCGGTCCAACGAACCCGAGAGAAGTCGCCGCATGACCCGTCGCTCAGGCCTACAGCGCATCGCCGTCGTCGGCGGCGGGCCAGGTGGCGCCTTCGCGGCCCGGCTCCTGAAGCTCGCCGAGCCGGGTGCTGAGGTCACGCTCCACGACCCCTTGCCGCCCGCCGACACGTTCGGGTTCGGGGTCGGTCTGAGCGTCAGCACACAGCAGAACCTGAGCCGGAGCGACCCGGAGACCTTCACCCGCATCGCCGCCGACTCATACTCCGGGCACGGCTTCGCCATGCACGCGAACGACGGTGTGGAACGGATCGCGGGCAACGACCAGATGTCGATCGCCCGCTCGACTCTGCTCAAGATCCTCTACGAGCAGGCCGAGCGAGTCGGTGTGACGATCGAGGTGGGCGCGCATATCGACGCGTTCTCGTGCGACGCGGACGTGGTGGTCGCCGCCGACGGAATCGGCAGCGCGACGAGGACGAGCGCCCCTTCGGCGTTCGGGGCACGGGAGTCCGTCGGGCGTCAGAAGTACATCTGGTGCGGCGCCGACAGGGCGCTGCCCGACGCCGTGTTCGCGCCCGCACAATCCGAGCACGGCATCTTCACCACCCACGCCTACCCCTACCGGCAGGACCGCAGCACCTTCCTGGTCGAGACCGACGAGCGGGTGTGGCGGTCCGCGGGCTTCGACCGTGACATGTCCCACCTCATTCCTGGCGAGAGCGATGAGGAGACCCGGGCCTTCCTCGAGTCGCTTTTTGCAGAGCACCTCGGCGGCGCCGCGCTGCTGGGCAACAACAGCCGGTGGACACAGTTCCGCACGGTCCACTGCGACCGTTGGCACCACGAGAACGTTGTCCTGCTCGGCGACGCGGCACACACGGCCCACTACTCCATCGGCTCGGGCACCAAGCTCGCCATGGAGGACGCTATTGCCCTGGCCGAGGCATTAGTTAACAGGTCGGACGACGGCGTGCTCGCCCAAGCGTTCACCGCCTACCGTGACGCCCGCGAACCGCGGGTCCGCCAGCTGCAATACCTCGCCCACCGAAGCGAGCTCTGGTGGGAGTCCTACGTCGACCGGCTCGCGCTGTCGCCGGCGCAGCTGGTGGTCTCGTTCTTCACCCGAGCCGGGAACGTCTCCCTGGGGACCCTCCGTGAGCGCGAGCCCGACCTTGTGGGGCGCGCGCTGCGCGCACACGGCGCGGACCCGGTGACAGACGATCTCGACCTATGGGCGATCGCGCAGCCGCTTGAGCACCAGGGTCGGCTCCTCGCCTCGAGGGACGCAACCGTCGTCGGCGTCGACCTGCTCCCCATCAAATGCGACCTTGCCGACCCCCGCTCCCCGGAAGCCGCTGCCCTCGTCATGAGGTGCTCGAGCGCAGTGGCCGAAACCGGTCTCGACGGCGTGGAGTTCACCGGCCCCGGGACGCGAGAGGCCCTACTCCGCAGGCTCGACCTGGCCGAGCAGGTTCGGCTCAACACCGGAGTGCTGACCAGCGTGCAAGCCCCGGTCGAGATGGTCTCCGACCTCGCAGCAGCACTGATCGCCGGTCGCACCGACCTCATCACACGGAACTAGGAGAACCATGCCCCGCCCAGGCCCGCACTCGCTTGCCCAGACCGCTCCCGACGAGGCGACTCCCGTCTCGGCGGTCGCTGCGGCCCTGGTTCCCTTCCCCGAAGACGTCGCCGCCCGGTACCTCGCCAACGGGTCGTGGTCGCGGCACAGCCTCGCGGAATCGTTCCGACGGGCGGCCCAGGCGTGGCCCGGCCGGACTGCGCTTATCTGCGACGGCACTGAGTGGACCTACGCCGAGCTCGACGCCCGCGCCGATCGGCGTGCGGCTGGCTTCAACGCCCTCGGCCTCGCTCCCGGCTCCGCTGTCCTGCTGCAGGTCAACAACACTGCCGAGGCGGTGGTGACCTGGTACGCCCTGCTCAAGGCCGGGCTGGTTCCGGTGTGCACGGGGAAAAAGGTGCCGCTCAGCCACTTCGCAGCACTGCGGGACCGGGGTATCTGGTCGGGCCAACTGTTCGGCATGGGTGAGGGCCTGTGCCTGGTCACACCCTTGGATGCACCGGAGATCGCCCGCATGACGACCGTGGGGACGCCGTTGGCGAACGAAGACGAGGTCCGCATCCTCGAGCCCGGCGGCGAGGCGCAGCTCGGGACGGACGTCATTGGCGAGCTGTGTGCCCGGGGGCCTTACACACTCCGCGGGTACTTCAACGCCCCCGAGCACAACGTCCGGGCCTTCACCTCAGACGGCTTTTACCGCACCGGCGACCTGGCCGCGGCACGCGTGATCGACGGCGTGACCTACTACACGATGGAAGGCCGCATCAAGGACATGATCAATCGCGGGGGAGAGAAGATCAGCGCCGCGGAGGTCGAGCTGCTCCTGGTGTCGCACCCTGGCGTGAGCGAGGCGGCGTTGGTGGCGATGCCGGACCAGCGCCTGGGAGAGCGCGCATGCGCATTCCTTGTGCCCACCGGCGTCGAGGTCTCCCTTCAGGACATCCGAGCGCACCTCGAGTCGCTCGGTGTAGCGAAGTACAAGTGGCCTGAGCGGCTCGTCTGGCTGGATTCACTGCCCCGGCGCAGCGCGGTGGGCAAGATCGATAAGGAGACGCTACGCAACCGCGCGCAGACGCTTTCGCTGGAGCCGCGCTAGGCGGAACGCCTACCACTCCGGACCGTAAAAATCGTGCTCGACAGCATCAAGCCAGGTCAGTGGATCTGACCCCGAAGCCCGCCCGACCACCGCTATCAACCACCGTGCCGCCCTGGGAGACCTCACCCGCGGCGCCTACGAGAAGAAGAGCCCGACAATGTGCGAGGACTGTGGTTCTACCCCGTTGACCGATACCTCGGAGCAGGCGGGGTTCTCCCGCCGCCGCCTGCTGGGTGCCACCGGTGCCGCCGTCGCCTCCGCCGGCCTGGTGGCCGCGACGGGCTGCTCCGCCGCCGCGCCGACCGCCGGTCCGGCGCCGCGCCGGGACCAGTCCCGGCCGCCGCTGGAACTCGTCCTGCTCGGCACCTTCAGCGGACCACCGGTGGATCCCTACCGCAAGGGGACCGCGAGCGCGCTCGTCGTCGACGGCAGCACCTACGTGGTCGACTGTGGGCGCAGCTCGGTGACCCAGTACGTCGAGGCAGGGCTCCGACTGGACTCGCTGCGGTCGATTTTCATCACCCACCTGCACGCCGACCACGTCGCGGACTACTACAACTTCATCATGCTGGGCGCGCTGCCGAACATGTCCGGTGACGCGATCAGGACGATCGACGTATACGGCCCGGGTCGCGCCGGCGGGCTGCCCCCCAAGTTCGGGGGTGGTCAAGCGGGCACCGTGAACCCCACCAACCCGACCCCTGGGATCACCGACCTGACCAACTCGTGCACCGACGCGTTCGCCTACAGCACCAACGTGTTCCTGCGTGACTCCGGGATCCGTGACCCCCGCAGGATCACCACCATCCACGACATCGTCGTTCCCGAGGTCGGGGCGTCGTACCAGAACACGGCCCCCGACATGGCCCCGTTCGTCGTCATGCAGGACGACAAGGTCAAGGTCACCGCCCTCCTGGTTCCCCACGGTCCGGTGTTCCCGGCGTTCGCCTACCGCTTCGACACCGCCTACGGCTCGGTCACCTTCTCCGGGGACACCGCCTACAGCACCGCCGTGCCCCGCCTAGCCGCGAACACCGACATCCTGGTGCATGAGGCGGAGAGCTTCGAGGGCTACCAGGGCCCGCCCGCCCTCGCCGACCACCTGCGCAAGTCCCACACCGAGGTGCAGCGCGTCGGCGAGATCGCGCACGCAGCCAACGCCGGACAGCTCGTGCTCACCCACATCGCCGACCTGACCCACAACCCCATCCCCGTCCCGCAGTGGTGGCGGTGGGCGCAGCAGGGATACGGGCGGCGCGTCACCGTCGGCGGCGATCTGCAGCGCATCACGGTATGAGCTAGGTGATCGCGCGGAGCGCACCGGCCCCACCCGAACCCTGCGACGGCCTCAAGGGTCTGCCGGAGGTGGTGTCGCCGTGTGGCCGCAGACGATTGCAGACCTCATCACCTGGTTCCGTGGGTCGTTAGGCGGCGTTGCGGCCAGGGAGCGGTGGGCAGCAGCCACCGAGGTTGAGCATGGCCAGTGCGATCATGGCGGGCGGGGGACTTGAACCCGTAGGACATCCGGGGCAACAGCCGGAGCTTGGTGTTCGTGCTTTCGACCAGGCCGTTGGGTGTCCTGCTGGACGCGGCGCCGGACGTCGTCCACGCACGTGGACCCGGGCTTGATCACGTGGAAGGCGTTATGCCGAAGTCGGCATAACCGCTTCCACCTCGTCAAGCTCGCCAACGACACATTGTGGGATCGACCTACCGTCGGGCACCACGGCCACGAACGCAAACCATCGACCACCCCCAGTTCGGCGAACTCGAACTCGACCGCGACGTGCTCTCTGTGCACGGAATGGATCTCCGCATCATCGTTTTCACCGCGGCCCCCAACAGCGCCGCCGCAGGCAAGTTGCGCCTGCTGATCATGCTCGGCACCGAGGAAATGGCTCCGCCACGATCGATCGATGTTTCCTAGCGCGACACTAGGTGCTGGTCGATGTGCTGCTCATGGCGTGTTGTGCCCCGGTGACGCCTCGAGGTCGAGGAGGTACTTCTCGCCAGTGGCGCGCCTGCTGACGGCGCGCAGGATGTCAGGATCGAGGATGTCGCGCATCGAGACTGTGCGGGCGTAGCCGCTGGCGAAGGTCGTGGTGATCTCGTCGACGGCGCGGCGCTTGAGCTCGGCGGCTCGTTCGGGTCCGACACGCTCGAGGTGGTCGAACACCAGCCAGCCGCCGATCGACCACGCCATCCCGAAGCGGCGGTCGACCGCGACGGGGCTGGCGTCAAGACCGCCGTACAGGTACACCTTCTTGACCACGCTCGTGCCGTAGCGGGGTCCGTGGGGGTAGTTGGCGCCCCGCCGCACGGCGGCTTGCTCCATGGCCAGGAGCATGCGACCGGCCAGTGGTCCGCCACCGACGGCGTCGAAGGCCAAGGTGGCCCCGGTGGCGTGCAGTGCGTCGACCAGCTCCTCGAAGAAGTCCGGGGAGGACACATCCAGCACCTGCTCCGCGCCGAGCGAGCGCAACAGTTCGACCTGCTCGGGCCGCCGCACGATGTTCACCAGTGCAATGCCCTCGTTCAGGCAGAGCCGCTGCAGCATCTGGCCGAGGTTGGACGCGGCGGCGGTCTGTACGAGCGCGGTGAACCCCTCCTGCCGCATCGTCTCCACCATGCCGAGGGCGGTCAGAGGGTTGATGAAGGCGGCGGCTCCCTGAGCGGGCGAGGTTCCCTCGTTGAGCGGGACGCTGTCCCTGGCCCGGACCCTGACGAACCGGGCGTAGGTGCCGGCACCCATGAGGCTTACCGTTCGCCCGAGCAGTGCCTGGGCGTCGGGGTCGGTTCCGGCGGCAACGACTTCACCGGTGCCCTCCAACCCGACGGGGCGGGCCACTCCCAGCGTGGCCGGGTCGACGTCGGGGGCGCCCGGCACGCGGAGCACGGTCCGTGCCAGGACGACGTCCTGCGCGTCCGTGTCGGCGCGCCGTGCGGTGTCCGGGTCCGCCGGACCGAGCATCAATCCGATGTCGGAGGGGTTGATGGGTGCCGCCAGCATCTTGACGACGATGTCGTCCTGATCGACCACGTGGGGCATCTCCACCTCGCGCACGGCTACCTCAAGCTCGTCCGCCGACCGGCGAGTGCTCATCAAGGCGAAGTTCCGATCGGTGACGCTCGTGTTCATGTTCTACCTCGTGGTGATGGGGCCGGGACGGGCCCGGTCGGGTCGGGTCGGTGGGACGCGGACGATGTTCGGCTCGCCGCCCACAGGTCTAAAACGGCGGCCGTTGACGACGGGGGCCGGATCAGGAATGCGGTGGCGAAGTCCCGGACCGCCGCGCGGTCGTCGTCTGTGGTCAGGTACTCGACGGGCGAGGACCCGTCGATACGCGCGCGCCTCCGTTGGCTTCGACGCTGGTCCGTCAGTCGCGACGGACACGTCATTGCCATCAAGCGGCTCGCTCTCTACATGGTGAAGACGACACGGCTGCGGTCGTGGTTGGTGACCCAGGCCTCCTCGACCTGGGCCAGCGGAACCTCGGTCAGGTCGATCTGCAGGTTTGCCGACCTGGCGATCTGCAGGGCTTCGGCGGAAGCCTGCACGATTTCGGGCACCCGCACCGCTCCGATCCCGCTTCCCATCAGCACGAGCGAGGTGGAGCCCAGCACGCTGGTCGGCACGCTGGTCGACGCGCCCCCGGAGGTACCGGCGATGATGTAGCGGACCGGCTTGGCCGCCTTGTGGCCGCGGGCGACGGCCGCCAGCACAGTCTCAGTGGGCGGGCCGGACAGGTAGTCGAGAACGATGTCGACGCCGCCGTCGGCGAAGTGCGCCGCCAGCGTGTCCTGGACATCGGCGGCATCGGCGGTGAGGTCGACGGTGTCATCAGCCCCCAGCTCGACGAGCCTGGCCAGCGCCTCGGAGCTGCGGCCGGTGGCGATCACCCGGTCGGCGCCGAGGTGCTTGGCGATCTGGACGGCGACCTGCCCGGTCGTACCCGTCGCGCCGTTGATGAGTACGGTCTCGCCGCGCTGGATACCCGCACGGGTGCGGAGTGCGCCGATCGGTGACTGGCCCGGGTTGATGATCGCCGCAGCGAGCACGTCGCTGACCTCGTCCGGCACCGGTAGACAGAGCGCGTCCCGCACGGGCGTCTTCTCGGCCATGCCACCGAAGGGTGCCTCCGGAAGCAGGAACCCCACCCGGGCGCCGCTCTCGGTCCGGCCGACGCCATCGAGACCCGGCACGAGCGGGAACCCTCCCGTCATCGAGTAGTGGCTGCCCGCCGCCCGCACTCGCGTGGCGTTGGAGAGCGCGGAGGCCGCGACCCGAACAATCGTCGAGCCGTCCTGCGGTCTGGGTTCGTCGAACTCCCCGTAGACGGGTACCTGGTTCGGGCCGGAAACGATTGCGGCTCTCATCTCTTCTCCTTCTGTTGACGGTAGATCCACGGGTGTTCGCACAGCCGACGGTGGCCCGCCGGCTCGATCAGAGCTCGCCGGGCACGGCGAACCGGTAGAACACCCCGCCGACCGGCTGGATGCTCATGAGCAGCCAGACCGCGTTCTCCAGGTCGCGCGCCCGGGAGAGATCGCCGACACGAACTGGGTCGTAGCCGGCGTCGCGGATGAGCTGCTCGGTGACTCACGGGCGCCCTCGTCCGCGACGTAAAAGTTGCTGGGCCGCTCCCGCTGCTCGCGCACCGCGCCGAACAGCCCCCCGAAGTTCATGTTGAAGCTCTTGGCCACCGGGGCGTCGGTGAAGGATTTCACCTCCTCGGCGTACGAAGGGAAGTCGCCGTGACGCTCGGGCAAGATGTTGGTCGCGTCGATCGCGATCTTTCCCGCCAGCCCGGTCACCGCACTCAGGGCCGGCGAGATCTGTGCGCCAGGCGCTGCCACCAGGACGGCATGGGCGTCCGAGACGTCCCCGCCGTCACGGCCGAGCTCGTCGACCTCGTGGCCCGCAGCTCGCCAGAGGTGTGCCAGCCCTCCGCCGATCGTCCCCCGTCCAATCGTCACGATCTTCATCTCGGCCCTTCTTCGGGTAGTCGTTCACGGCCTGCAGTGGACGAACTGAGAGACCCCCGCGCAGCAGGGTGCACAGCCGGCTGGTCAGGTTTTTGGACCGTCACGAGCTCGTGACAGGGATGGTGGCGGGCGGTCCTTGTATCGGCGACGAGATGGGACAGTGCCGGCTACCGACGGCCGCGAGTCGCCTTGCTGGGGTCAGGCATCCTCCCAACTGGTTAAGGTGTGAACCAGAGGCTACGCCTGGTAGGTTCACACGTCAACCAACGGGCTAGAGTGCCAGGCATGGCGGAGCAGAAGTGGTTGAATGATCAGGAACAACGCGCCTGGCGCAGCCTGATGGCGATGCAAGAATCCCTCGGGGAGTTCATCGAGCGGAGGCTGCGCAGCCGATGCGGCCTCTCGAACGCCGACTTCCAGGTCTTGGCCCACCTCTCGGAGGCACCCGAGGGTCGATTGCGCTCCTTTGAGCTCACTCACCGACTGCGCTGGGAGAAGGGTCGCCTCTCTCAACACCTGGGCCGGATGCAGACTCGCGGTCTGGTGTCGCGCGAGCGGTGCTCCGAGGACCGGCGGGGGGCGGTCGTCGTCATCACGTCCCGCGGCAGGGGGTTGATCGAAGCAGCGGCCCCGCAGCATGTGGCCGACGTACGCTCCGCGGTCATCGATCAGCTCACCGCACCAGAGCTGGCGGCACTGACCGCGATTTCCGACAAGATACGCGAACGGCTAGGAGTGCTGGAACCAGCCATCTGAGTCCTTGTGGCCTGCGAATGCGCCCGTCTGCCACAGTGTCCGTACATCCTTGACGGCGCTCTGTAACTGCAGAACACCCCGCCACCAAGATCAACGGACCCGCAGAGCGCTACTCGCGGATCCGTGGAGGGGTCCAGACGGGCCACGATTTGGTCCCCGACAGCCCACCGTTCGACGCGGTCACCGAGGGTGGTGATGGTTCCCGATACGTCGGTTCCCAGCGTGTACGGAAATTCGACGGGGAAGAAGTCGTGCATGTATCCGGCGGTGATCTTGAGGTCGAGAGGATTGATGGCGGCCCCCGCGACGCGCACGAGCGCCTCGCCGGGGCCGGGGGAGGGCTGCTCGATGTCCTGGAGGGCCGGGGCGTCTCCGTAGCGGGCGATCTGGATGGCTTTCCAACCCGCCTCGAGCAAGTCGGCATGGACGCGCGGCGAGCCATAACTGCGCCCGGACTCGACGAACAACCGCAGCACCTCGGCATCGAGCTCGCCCCAGCGCTGCTCGCGCGGCGTCACTGAACGGGGCTCACCCGGTGCGACAAACCCGGTAGTTACTCAAGCCACGGTTCACGAGACGATCTGCACCTATGCAGGCGAGCTAACGCAGTTTGGTGTTTTGCTCCTGCGAGAGCCGGGCGATCAGGGCTGGCCTTCACCCCTGGCGAAGGCGCGGGTGGCGTGAGGTGGCCATGATCATTCCTGGCAGGCACAGTGGGGGTATGCAGCAGCCGACCGCGGTTCAGCGACTCGTCGATGCCATGCTGGATCGGGCTGAGAGGGGCTGGCCGCGTCATCTGACCGAGCGTTCGTGGCTCGGGCACCTTGGGACTCTACCGCCGGGTGCGCCGATCTTCTTCTATATCAGCGACGTTCCGCGCGTTGTCTGACCGCGCGTCGCCAACGACACGCTCACCACACAGACACCGCGACGAAGCAGAGGACGACGCCCGGAATGACTCCGAGCGGGCCGCCTCACCTTGCGATTTGACGAACCCCGCGACTTACCGGCTCTCAGGGCGCATGTTTGAGACGTCAGCTCCAGTCGGCGGTTGCTGGCCGCGCGGGCCGGGGGGCAGTGGCAACGTCGGAAGCGCAGGGTTCACGACAACGG
>JAABUM010003352.1_pt1 | contig 19816 bp, 15 predicted proteins | sample 5559161 | NCBI WGS metagenome assembly JAABUM01 (sample SAMN10711868, study PRJNA513369) | rock metagenome | isolation source: Antarctica rocks | place: Antarctica: Victoria Land, Siegfried Peak nord | reverse complement strand
CGCCGCTTAGTCAAAGACTATGAACGACTGCCCGAAACCCTCAAGGGTCTCCACTTCCTGGCCTTCGCCTGTCTCATGGCCACAAAACTCGTCAAGGTCATCCTCAGTCACTAACACCCTCTAACGCATCGACCCAGCTCAACCCGCGAAAACGGCGGGGCGCGAAGGGTCGGGCGCGCCTTCTTCGATGGGAAGGCTCATGTCGCGCGACCACTCGTTCCAAGAAGCGAAGTAGATTTTGGTGTTGGTGATGCCCGCTTCAGCCAGCGCCACAAACGTGTTTGAAGCGCGGGCGCCTTTGAAACAGTAGATGTTGACTGGCGTTTCGGGCGTGATGCCGACGGTTTGGACGATGGAGCGGATCTCGTCGGCATCCTTGAACATCGGCACGTCGCCCGATTTGTCCATCAGCGCATACCATTCGACCAGAACCGCGCCGGGCAAACGGCCTTTGCGCGGCGTGAAATCAACGCCGTAGGGCGAGGAACTTTCCGCCATCCACTCGACTTTATCGCGCACATCGAGCGTGATTGCGTTCGGCTCTTCAAGCGCGGCGAGCATCTGCGGCGTGGTCAGCAACATTTCCGGGCGAAGCGACAGCGGAAAGGTTTTGGGCGCCTTCGCCTTCGCCTCGGTTGACAATTCGCCGCCCTCTTTCGTCCACGCCATCAAGCCGCCGTGCAAGATCGAAACTTTGTCGTAGCCCAGATATTTGAGCAGGAAATAGCCCCGGCACGACTGGCCAAAGCCGGTGTTCATCGCGTCTTCGTAGATGACAGCGGTTTCTTCTCCGCCAAGTCCGGCTTCGCCCAGCAACCGGGCGAACAGGCCGCTCATTTCTTCCAATCCTTCCGCCGAAGAAGTCGACAAAAAGGAGAAGATTTCGCGCATATTGATGGCGCCGGGAATGTGGCCTTTGGCAAATTCTTCCGAGTCGCGCGTGTCGATGATGACAAGCGGCGCGCCCGACCCGATCAGGGCGCGCAGTTCGTCGGCGCCCATTAAAGTTTTGGTTTCCATGTGGAGTTGAAGCGCCAAAGGCGCTGCGAGCGAGTCGGGGCTTGAAAGTCAGGGCGTTTCGCTACACAGCGAAACAGAGAAGAACGAGGGGCGGGGCTACCGCCCACTTCGCTACCGCCCACTTCTCATCAAGGGAACAACCCGATGGGAAGTGGGCGGTAGCCCCAGCCCCACTTGATTGTTAAATCAGTTCCGCCGTGACGGGCACGGGGTTGCGCAGAGTTCCAGCAACAGGCGACCACTTGTTGGCGTTTTGCACGATTTCGTCGAGCTTTTGGCGCGTGGCCTCGCTGCCATCCTCGTTGGTTCCAGCAATGTGCGCTTTGACGCGAACCGCCGAAAAACCGACGTGCTTGCCTTCGGGAATGTCGCCCAAACCCCACACCGACGAGATGTCGATGTCGGCTTCCATATGGACTTCGATTGTCGAAAGCGTGATGCCGTGAAACGTGGCGTTGGCCATGTAACCCACGGCGAGGCAGGCGCCCAGAGCGCAGAGCACGGCTTCGGACGGGTTGGGCGCGGTGTCTTGACCCAGCAAACCGGGCGGCTCATCAATCACAACGGGCGCCAGATCGCGCACATAGGTGAGGTTGCGGAACTGGCCTTCAGCGACGGTTTTGGCTTTGAGCGTCCTCTTGCCGCCAGCTGGCTCGGCCTTGTTTTTGTCGGTGAGGGCTGTCAGACCTTGCAGGTCGATGGGCCGCAGCGCGGCCTTCATGGTGGGTTCGGCAGTAGCGGTGGACATGATTCTCGGTTTGAAAACAAGCGACGCGCGCTGGAAAACCGATTGTTCGGAGAAGCGCTGGCGCGTTGCCGTTCGAGAATGTAGGGAAGCCGTGTTTCAGTGATGTATCGCGCGCGTAAATATCTATCTTCAAGTAGATAGATTGAATTGGCACCGTTGTTCGCTTGGGCGAACAGTTGCCGACTTGTCGGCGCGCAGCCCCCATTTCAATGGGGGTTCTTGGAAGCGCGTTGTTTTACCGGAAGTTTCACCGGATTGAAATCCGGTGCTACGCGCTGCAAGCGGCAACTGTTCGCCTGCGCGAACATTGCCGAACCAACAATTCGGCTTGGCCCAACTCAAGCGCGCGTCGAAGTCGTGATCCAGGCGGCGCATTCGCCCACGCGGGCTGAGCGGCCAAACGTGGCGGCGCCGATCATGGCGCCTTGCATCGCGCAAAACAGCGCGTGCGCGGCGTTTGCGGGTTCGCCTTCAAAACGCAGTTCGCCCGCCTCGCGGCCCGCTTGAAGAACCCCGGCGAGCCACGCTTCGTTGTCCTCGAAAAAGCCGCGCACCTGTTCGCGCGCCTCAGCGGGCAAAGTCGCGGCGTCCGTTGCGAGCATTGCGCACAAACAGATCATGTTTTCGCGCTCGAACGTGGCGCACAACAAATCGAGAAACGCCTCGAACCGCTCGACCGGACGCGAATGGCGGGCTTCGATTCGTTCGCGCGCGCCGCGCATTTTGAGACGATAGCGTTCGACCAGCGCCCTTGCCAGGTCGCCTTTGGTCGGGAAGTGATAGTGAATCGAGGAGGTTTTGATGCCCACGCGCTCGGCCAGATCGCGGTAGGAAAAGGCGTTGAAGCCGCGCGACTGCACGAGTTCCTGCGCGACATCCACGATAGATTGCACCGTGTCGGCAGTTGAACGCGCGTCCTCGCGCTGTGTTTTCATTGGGTTGCATTCTACAAACATCGCCCCGTCCCACCAAAGTTCAGCAAATGGCTCAGGACTTCAGCCCTTTGCTTCAGGCGGCCCGTTGAAGCTCAGGTTTTGAAAGCGGCCACCCGCGACATCGAATTCGGCTCCCCAATAATTGGGGCCGCCGTCACACACAACCTCCGCGCCGCGCCGCCACACCTGGCGCGGGTCGGGGTTGAAAACGTTGCCATTTTCAGTTCTGCCCGGAAGAAGCACGGACTCGTCGGCGAGGGCATTAACGTAGATTAACCGCTTTTTGCCGCGCACTAGGGCGCCGTATTGATAGTGAAAATCGCCGAATCGCCCGCTCCAACGCTTGGTTTTGTGTGAGGCCATGAAACGCGGGAGCGCCGCTTCCAACCGTTTGATCTCGTTTTTCGAGGGCGCAATCGGCGTCCAGTAACCCGTTGCTGACAGGCGCGAGCATTGCTGTCCCAATTCGCGCGCGATCTTGGAAGAAAACACAACGCCGCGACCCGAAGGCGTAGGCGGTTGAAGCGGCGCCGAAAAAATGGGCGGTTCTTTGGCCAAAGCCACTGGCGAAAGCCAGATCAAAATGAAGGTTAGGCGCACGGAAAAGAGTTTTGCTCTAACATAAGCAAAGGGATCACGAATTTGTGCTGCCGCGCCGTTCAACCGGATAAATTCTTTTTGACGCACGCTTGACTGGGTGAGTGATTCCAGATTGGTGGCGACTTTCGCTTTTTTTATGGCTGCTTCCACTTCCTCTTATCCCAATGCAAAACGGCGGCGTTTCCCCGTTTTTCCACTCGCTTTGGGTGCGCTCGCTTTGATCTTTGGCGCGTGGGTCAGTGGACTGGGTTCGCGCGATCTGCTGGTGTCCGATCCGGCGTTTCAAAAGGGCGCGCAAAGTCTTAAAACCGTCGTCGCTGGGGTCGTTGAGCCGCCCTCAAAAAAAGGGCTTTATGGCGGCACGTTCACCGACGCGACTTTGGGCGATCCCAAAACTTTCAACATCTGGGTCGCTACCGACAACGGTTCCTTTGGCGTAGGCGGCACGCTTTTCGACTCGCTCATCACGCGCAACCTGTTCACCAACAAATGGCAGCCGCGTCTGAGCGAACTGCCCATCGTGTCCAACGGCGGCAAAACCTACTTGTTTCGTTTGCGCCCTAACCTCGTGTGGAGCGATGGTCAACCGCTCACTGCCGATGACCTGATGTTCACCCTCGACATGATTTACGACCCCAAAACTGCGGGCATCATGCGCGAGGGAATGCTGGTTTCGGTTCCCGACAAAACCGCGCCCGACGGGTTCAAGCAAGTGCCCATCAAATACAAAAAGGTGGACGAGCGCTCGGTCCAGTTCGATTTGCCCATGCCGTATGCGCCCGCGCTGTCGATTCTCAACATCTCGCCCGCTCCCAAACACCGCCTTTACAACGCGTGGAAAAGCGGGCAGATCAACACGACGTGGAGCGTGGCTACACCGCCAAGCCAACTGGTCTCATCGAGCCAGTGGATCATGAAGCAATACGTGTCGGGCCAGCGCGTGGTGTTTGAGCGCAACCCACGCTTTTGGAAGCACGACGGGTGGAACCGACCTTTGCCATATCTTGACCGCTACGTTCAACTGATCGTGCCCGATTTGAACACGATGACGCTCAAAATGAAGGCGGGCGACCTCGACAATATCACCGTTCCGGCGCCCGATTATCCCGAACTCAAAAAGAGCGAAAAAGCGGGCGGCTACACCGTTTACAACCTCGGCCCGTCGTTCAACACCAACTATATTGGCTTCAACCTCAACCCGAAGGCCAAAGTGGACGCTTGGAAAATCAAGCTTTTTCAACAGGAAAAATTCCGTCAAGCCGTGTCCTACGCCATCAACCGCGACTTGATGAGCATCAACTTGTTTCGCGGCCTTTCCTCGCCCTCGTGGAGTTTTGTTTCACCGGCCAACAAAGCCTTTTACGACCCGAACGTGCCCAAATATCGCTACGACCCCAAGAAAGCGGGGCAACTCTTGGATGAGATCGGTGCCAAAGCGGGAAGCGACGGAGTCCGCACCTTCGAGGGGCATCCCATCGAGTTCAACATCCAGACCAACGTCGAAAACAACGTGCGCAAAAGCATGGGCATCGTCATCACGCGGGACTTGAAAAACATCGGCCTCAACGCGACTTTTACGCCCATTGCCTTCAACAAATTGATCGGTTCTCTCGATTCGGCGCCGTATGATTGGGATGCGGTGATCATGGGATTTGGCGGCGGCGTCGATCCGCACGACGGCGTCAACATCTGGTATTCGAGCGGCCAAACGCACCAGTGGAATCCCAAGCAGAAAACTCCGGCCACACCTTGGGAAGCCAAAATCGATGTTTTGTTCCGGCGCGGCGCGCAGGAGATGAACCCGGTCAAACGTCGCCAAATCTACGATGAGTGGCAGCAAATTGCCTCGACCGAACTGCCGTTCATCTACACCGTCGTTCCCAACTCGCTTGTCGCCATTCGCAACCGTTTTGGCAACCTCAAACCGCATCCGCAAGGCGCGATTTGGAATCAGGAAGAAATTTATGACCTAAAAGCCACGCGGCAAACGCCGTAGTTCAACAGCAGAGCAGAAAACTAAATGAAGGGGCTAAGCTTGTCTTCACTCTCCTGTAGTTGCCCATTGGTAACACATGAGCGGAACACCATCCGGGTAGTAAGAGGGCGAAGACAAGCTTAGCTCCTTCATGGTTCATAGGAATCGGTTTCATAGTGCCGAACTAATCTAACCAACCCCACAATGTCTCTTTACATTCTTCGCCGTTTGTTGCTAATGATCCCTTTAGTGCTGGGCATCAGTTTAATTTCGTTCGGCGCCATGCAGTTGGCGCCGGGCGACTATGTGGATCAACTCAAACAGAACCCATCCATTAAACCGGCAACTCTTGCGCGCCTGCGCCGCGACTTTGGTTTGGATAAACCGCCGATTCAACAATATGGTTTGTGGCTATACCGTGCCGTTGCCAAACGCGACTTTGGCGAGTCGTTCACCTATCACCAACCGGCGTTCGAGTTGATCGGTTCGCGCATCTATTACACCTTTATTTTGTCGCTGTGGTCGCTGGTGCTGTCGTGGCTGCTAGCCATTCCTCTGGGCGTTTACACGGCGACGCATCGCAACTCGTTTTTGGATCGGGTGTTCAACTTCGGGGCATTCGCTGGCATCTCGTTGCCGTCGTTTTTCGTGGCGTTGCTCGCGCTCATTTTAGCGCAGAGAACCGGTTGGTTTCCCGTTGGAGGCGCGCAAAGTTCGGACTACGACAACTTTTCGCGCTGGAGCAAAATTCTCGACACCGGGCGTCACCTCATCTTGCCGGTTCTGGTGTTGGGTTTGGGCGGCGTCGCAGGACTGATGCGCCAGATGCGCGGCAACTTGCTCGACGTGCTCAGCGACAACTACATCCTCGCGGCGCGCGCACGCGGGGTGTCCGAACGTCAGGTCGTCTGGAAACACGCGACTCGCAACGCCATCAACCCATTGATCACTCTGGCAGGCTACCAGTTGTCGGGGCTTCTGGCAGGCGCGGCTCTGGTTGAAAACGTGATGGCGTGGCCGGGCTTGGGCAGATTACTGTTGGAATCGGTGCAAACCCAGGATCTTTACGTTTCAATGGCCTCGTTCGTGATGGGGGCCGTTTTGCTCATCGTGGGCAACCTTATCTCCGACTTGTTGCTGGTCGTGTCCGACCCGCGCATCAAATTTTCTTAAACGCATGGAACCCTCTCGCTCTGAACCCTCTGGCTCCTTCGACTCCGATTCAATGGCGCCGCCTGAAGTCGCCACAACAGGCCAGATCATCGCCGCGCCTGCACCTGAAACTCTTTTAGATGCGGCGCCTGCGCCAAGCATCGCGCCATCGCAAAAACGTCAGCTTCTCACTGGCGCCGCCGCGCGCGGCCTGGCGGATATGCCGAGTTCGCCTCTGGGTTTGGCCTGGCGGCAACTGCGCAAAAACCGCATCGCGGTGTGGAGCGGCGTCGTGCTGTTGGCGCTTTATTTCACGGCGCTCATCGCGCCTTTTGTCGCGCCCTACGACCCGCAAGATCAAGTTCCCGGCGGCGTTGGAACCGCGACTTTCCAATCGCCCATGCGACTGCGCTTCCGCGAACTCGACGGAACGTGGCATCTGCGGCCCTTTGTCTACGGCACCAAACAGGGCTTCACGCCACTGCGCGACATCATCTACGCTGTCGATCCTTCTCGCGAGTATCCGATTCGTTTCTTTGTATCCGGCGCACCCTATCGCTTGTTTGGCCTCATTCCCAGTGTCACTCACTTGTTCGGCGTGGATAGAGGCGGCCAGGTGTTCCTGCTGGGAACCGACGAATACGGGCGCGACTATCTGACGCGCCTGTTGTATGGCGCGCAGATCTCCCTTTCGGTTGGGCTGGTTGGTATTGCGATCACCTTTGTTTTGGGAATGTTGGTCGGTGGAATCGCCGGATTTTATGGCGGTTGGATCGACGACTTCATCATGCGCGTGTGCGAAGTCATCATGTCCATTCCCGACTTCTACTTGTTGCTCGCGCTGGCAGCGGCGCTTCCGGCGACTCTGCCTCCGGCGCGCGTCTATTTGCTGATCATCATCATCCTCAGCTTTATCGGTTGGGCGGGCATGGCTCGCATCATTCGCGGCATGGTGCTCAGCGTGCGCGAGCGCGAATACGTTGAAGCGGGCCAGGCGCTTGGGTTGTCCGATATGCAACTCGTGACGCGCCACATCTTGCCTTCGACGTTCACCTATGCCATCGTTGCTGCCACGCTCAGCGTTCCCGCCTACATCCTCTCTGAAGCGGGACTTTCCTATCTGGGCTTGGGCATCCGTGACCCAATGGCAAGCTGGGGCAATATGCTTTCCGCTGCGCAAAACCTGACGACCCTGACCACGCGCCCCTGGATTCTGGCGCCAGGCGTAGCGATTTTCATTACCACCCTCGCCTTCAACTTTCTGGGCGACGGCCTGCGCGATGCACTCGATCCCAAGTCGCGCAAGTTGGGCTAAAACATTCTTCTCCGTGTTCTTTTATTTCGCGCTCAAAAACTCATACGTCGCCGACCATGCCGGATGCAAGCGGAAACCTCCGATGCGCGGTTGGCGCGCGACATAACGCTGCGTGTTGTGCAAAAAGACAACGGGCGCATCGTCCACGATGAGGCGTTGGGCTTCTTGATATTTGGCCCAGCGAGTCGGGCCGTTCGGGGTTAACAGGGCCGAGTCGAGCAGGGCGTTGACTTTGGGATTGGAATAAAACGAGCGGTTCAAACTCGCGGTAGGCGAGATCGAGCGCCCGTTGAACAAAGGGTCGAGGTAGTTGGACGGGTCGGGGAAGTCTTGACTCCAGCCTTGAATGACCAGGCGGCCACCATCGGGGCCGCGTCTTCCGGCGAGGGCTTTCAAGTCGCCGTAGGGCATACCTTTGGGTTCGACCTCGATGCCAACAGCTGCCAAGTCTTGCTGGATGCTTTGCGCGGCTTTGCCATACCAGGGTTCTTCGAGCGAGTAGATGAGCGGCAGCGGGCCGGATTGAAAGCCCGCTTCTTTAAGCAGTTGCCGCGCTTTGGCCGGATCGTAAGGGTAGGAGAACAGCTTGGCATCGTAGCTCAAAACGCCTTTGGGCAAGGCGCCGCGCGCTTTGGTGGCGCGGCCCGTCAGAAACGACACGATGCGGTCGCGGTTGATGGCATAGCACACGGCTTGGCGCACGCGACGGTCTTTGAAAGGCGCCACTTCGGTGTTCATCGCCATGTAGCGGATGTCCATCATCGGCGCGTTTTCAATCAAGGGCTTCCACTTGGGCGAGCGCGTCAGACGCAAAAAGTCGGGCGCGAAGACATCGGAAACCGACAGCAAATCCAGCGAACCTTGCTCGAAGAGCATCATCTGCAAAGGGGTAGACAAGCCGAACTGGGCGTCCAATTCGTCCGCTTTGGGCAGTCCGGGCTGAAAGTAATCGGGGTTACGTTTCATCTTCAAACCCGCATCGTGAACCCATTCGACCAGCTTGAACGGCCCATCGCCCAGGGGATGCTCCGATAACTTGTTGGAAAGTTCTCCGCCGTCACCCCCGACTTGGGCGCGCAGTTTGTCGATGTAGTGCTCCGGCACTGCATAGGCAAAAGGCAGCGTCAAACGCGACAAAAACGTGGAATCCGGCTCCGTTAGATGGATGACCAGTTCGCGCGGCGAAGGGCACTCGATGCCCTCGACATGAGGCGCGGGGTTTTGGGTGCCGCGCGCCTGTGCCCACTCTTTGGCGCCGACGATGCCAGTAAAAAACGACGAGCCGTCGGAAGCCGTCGCCGGATTGAGCGCGCGTTCAAGGGCGCAGCGAAAATCGGTCGATAGAACCGGCGTTTTGTCCCAAAATCTCGCGTTGGAGCGGATCAAAAAGCGGTAGGTTTTGCCGTCGGGCGACACGGAGTAGCTTTGCGCGAGTTCGGGCTGGATTTTGGAATCGAAGTCGTATTCGACCAGCCCACGATACAGCACGCGCACAAAGGGAATCGAGCGGCTATCATAAGCGCGCGCCGGATCGAGCGTGGACGGGTCGCGTTCTTGAGCCACGCGAAGCACACCTTCGGGTTGGGGCGCGTGACCGCAACTGCCAAGGAGCGGCAACAGAAACAGGGAGAGTGGAAGTAGACGGCGCATAAAGTGGGTTCGCGTTAGGTAAAGGGTGGAAGTCTCGTGTCAGCGGCGGTTGCCTGGGCCTGTTTTTGCGCTGGCGACCGAGCACAATGAGCTAAACCCCGCCAGAATAGAAGAACGACTTCCAACAAGACGGCGACCAAGAAAAAGGGAAGTCGTTGTGTGGATTACGGCGAATCGGGTAGAAGTGGTTTGCCCCCAAAGAGGAACAAAGGTGAAAGAAATGGGAAATAGCAAAGCGATACCTGGTGTGCACGCTTTGTTTGCCACTATCCCCATTGCATCCTTGAGTTGTATGATGCTCAAGGTATATCTTTGATCCATGTGTTGAAGTAGAAGACACAAGGCACAAAACTAAGTCGAGGACTTCAGCCTAAAAACGAGCGAAGCCCGAACAAATAAGAGTGCAGGAAAAACAGCGTGAACCACAGCGTGCCCAGATAAAGTGTGGCGCGCCCCGAAGGAAACCACAGCGCGCCTGCTAAAGCGAGCAGTTGAACCGCAGGAAAAGTAGCGAATAAAAAGCGCAGCGTCGAGTTGGTGTGCGGCTCGGTTGTCCACGACGCCGACAAGTTGAGCAAAACGATTGCGCCCACAAACAGCAGTTTGCCGCGCGAGAAACGGCGCCAAAACGCGATTATCAGCGCGAATGTTCCAAGACACGCGGCGAGTTGCGGGAAAGTGATGAAGTCGAGCCACGTGCTGGGATTTATCGCCAGATTCCGCGCGTCGAGCCAGAGCGGAAGCGCGAAAAACGTCTTTGCCCGCCCGAACTCGCTTTGCGAGGCAAACGAGGCGAGCACGCGCCCGAATCCAAAAAAAAACGCGAGTTGAACCGCGATGAACGTGCCCAGGGGACACAAAGCGGCCCCCAAACGCCCGCGTTTTTCGCGCGGCGAAAGCGGATTTTTAGGCCGGTCGAGCAAAAGTGCCAGACAGAGTAGCGGCCCGGAATTGCGTGTGAGTCCTGCCAAAACCCCGCACAGCGCGCTCAAGCCCCACTGTTTGCGGCGCGCGAACCAGAACAAGCCCAGCGATAAAGCCAGAAACAGCGACTCGGAATAAACCGCCGCGCCAAAGGCCGCAGCCGGGAAAAACGCTTCGAGCCACAACGCGCGGCGCGCGACGCCCTCGCCCCATTCGTCCCTTGTCAGCGCGTAAAGCCAGCCCAGCGCGAGCAAAAACGCGCAGTTGGAAACGACAACGCCCACCAAAGCCAGCGTGTTTTGGCTGGCTCCACTTCCGCCCAGAACGCGCAGCAAAAGCGGATAGAGCGGGAAAAACGCGGCGCGATACGGCGTGTAGCCGCCTTGCGCGATGTCCAGAAAGTGGCGCGAGTCAAAGGTCGTCCACGGGTTGAGAAGCGGCGACGACACGCCTTCCCATCCGCCCAATTTGGTCGTCAGGCGCGTGCCTGATGCAGCGTGCGCGAAGTGTCCCAGCCAGACGAACGCCCACAACAGCGCGCGCGACAAGAGCCACGCAAGCGCCACTTCGCGCCGCGCCAGAGCGCGACCCGAATCGGAATCGAAATTGATTCGGTGCGCGGCCAATGCTTTGGAAGTTCGCGGGGGAACGGGTTTAACGGCGCGTCTCCAAGCTTTCGGTGAGGGCGTTGCCCAGCAGATTGAACGCGACCACAGCCAACACGATGGCGATGCCGGGCGCGAGCGTGATCCAAGGGGCGCTGGAAAAAAACGGTTGCCCTTCGGCGATCATCGAACCCCACGACGGCGCGTCGGGCGTATTGAGGCCCAGATACGACAAACCCGCCTCGATCAAGATGTTGTTGGCCGTTGCCAGAGTTGCAAGCGTGATGACCGAAGGCAACACGTTGGGCAGGATGTGGCGAAACAAAATCGTGGTATTTGAAGCGCCCATCGCGCGCGCGGCTTCGACGAATTCGCGCTCGCGCAGTGACAACACCTGACCTCGCACCACGCGCGCGATGCCCGTCCACGTCACGAGGCCAATGGCCAGCACCAAGCGCGGATCGAGGTTGAGCGGCTTCCACAACGCGCCCTTTTGCCATGAATCGGGCAAAACCAGGGTGAGCGTGATGGCCAGCAAAATGGTGGGAAGCGAGGCCACAACTTCGGTGAGCCTCGTGAGAGAACGGTCGGTTCGCCCGCCGAAAAAACCGCCGGTTAGACCAACCAGAGTGCCGATGAGCGTCGAAGTGATCATCGCGCACAGGGCAATCGACAGCGACAATCGCGCGCCAAAAAGCAGGCGCGTCCATACGTCGCGGCCCAGCGTGTCGGCGCCCAGGGGAAACCCGCCACCCGGCGAATGTGGCACGCCCAGCGAATTCAAACCATCCGGGAAGATGTGGTCGAACTTGTGCGGCGCGCGTGAAAAGTTGCCCGCTTCGAGGGCGCCCAACAGCAACAAAAACAAAAGCGCGCCGCCCAGTCGCGCGAGCGGATGGCGTAAAAAGCGGCCCGTCGCATGGATGGCGCGCGCCGCGCCGCGCGAGGGCACCGCAAAAGGAGGCGAAATCGGAGAAGTCATTTGGGCAACTCTTCGCTTGCACTTCGGGAAGGCAACTTCGACAAATCACCGACCCACTGCGCGTCGGCGGGCATTTCAACCGCGCCGTAAATCGCGCACGGCGCTCCAACGCGAAGCGCCCAGCCGTTGTCGCCAAAGCTCCAGTGCCACCATTCGTCGCTGTAGGGCGTGAGTCCCGTCGGCTCTAAAATCGAGCGAAGCAGGGCGCGACTACGCTTTGCCTCGTCGGAAATGCCCGGCGCGTCCATCGCGGCGCCGCGTGAATCGGAAAGTTCAAACGGCGAAAAGAAATCGAGCCGCGCGCCGTTTGCGTCGATGATTTCCAGATCGACGGCGCCACCCGTTGTGTGTGGCGGCGGCGTGAGCGCTTCGGGCGGCGCCGAGTATCTGCCCGCTTCGAGTTGGATTTGCTCCTCGCTTGCGTCGGGCATTCTCCGGCGCGCTTCTTCGAGCGAGTGTTTGAAGTGCTCGCGTTGCACGACCAAAGGCCGGTAGCCTTCGACGATTTGCAAGCGCAATCCATCGGGCAGGTTGTTGGCGGCGTCAATGATCATCTTCGCCACGCGTTCGCGCAGCAGGTGAACACGCGGAAAATCGAAAACCGGATGTTGCGGCGCCAAAACCAACTTGTCGCCTGGTTCGAGCCTGAGAAAATCGACCAACGGTTCGCCGCATTCTTCGATGCGCACGGCGTCGAGTTCGGCTTGATCTTCGGCGGGTGAGTTCGCTTCGGGCATTGGCGCGCGAGTTTAAAGGTGCTCGCGGTAAAAGCGCGCGAGAAGTGCGGGCGACTGGCCCAAAGAGAAGCGCGCTTGCAACTCCAGCCACAACAGCATGGTGCGAAACGGGCGCTTTTCAAAGCGCCGCGCGCTTGCCTGAAGTCGCCCTGCGAGCGTTTCGACCTTTCCCCTATCGCGCAATCGCCGCGCGAAATCGAGGTCTTCAAACAACGGCCAGTCCTTGAATCCGTCCAGTTGCCCGAACGCCTTTCGAGTCGTCCAAATGCCCGAATCACCGTAGAACACGCCAAAGTGCGCTTGAACCCGCGCGATGCGTTCAACCAAGCGCGCCCAGGGTGAAGCCGACTCGAACTGAACGCGAAAATGACCGCCAACCCGTCCCCGTTCAATCGAAGCGAGGATCTGCGCGCCACACGAGCGCGCGGGCAAACAGTCGGCGTGCAAAAACCATAACACCTCGCCCGTTGCTATGAAAGCGCCCGCGTTGAGTTGCGCTCCGCGACCGCGCGCAAAGACCACTTGCGCGTCATCTCGTTGCGCGATAAGAACGGTTTGATCGGTCGAGCCGCCATCGCTCACGATGATTTGCCCGACTTGCGGCATCGCGCGCAATCGTTCGAGCAAACGCGGCAAATGGCGCTCTTCATCGCGCGCGATGATGATGACGGACAGCGAAGGCATAAAAAGTCGCACATTAAGTAACCCAAGTCGCGCCCTCAGCAGAACCCGCCAAGACGCAGAGAGCCGCGCAGGAAATCCGAGGAGAGCCGAGGGGAATCAGAGAAAGTGCAACGACTTGTCTGTTTCTCTTCAAAATCTCTCGGCTCTCCTCGGATTTCCTGCGCGGCTCTCTGCGTCTTGGCGGGTTCTGCTGAGGGCGCGACTTGGCGAGTAATGTTCACACCACAAACCACAGGCTTTCTTCAGAGTTTCGCCAAGCCCGCGAACCGCGCCGCGCCCGTGCGCTTCTAAGTGTTCGTGTTCTGCTCGCTTCTGCTTCCCGTTATTTTGGCCGCTCCTGCGTTGGTGCAACCTGCGTTGGTGCAACCTGCGCTCGCACAATCATCGGCCAAACCGTTTGCGCCCGATTTGTCCAAAGCCGACGCGAATTTCGTCGCTCCCTACTCGCAAGAAGGCGGCGTCGCGTCGCCGATCAAGGTCGACACAATCAAAAACGGCGTGCGCATGACGGCTTTAGCTGGCGGCTCGATGGGCGTGAAATTGAACGTGCCGCCCTTCGACGCCGATCAGTTGACGCGTTTGTCCTTCGATTTCACGCGCTCGCCCGATGCGAAAGTGAACTTGTTTTTTCGCGTCAACGGGCGCTACTTCGCGGTTTTGCTTTTTGGCCCTCCGCAAGTGCGCGCGGGCACGCCCATCATCTACGACGCGGGGGCGGGTAGACAAAGCGGGCGTATCGAAATCCCGCTTCGCGCCGCTTTGAGGGCGCAAATGCCGGATGCAGACTCGCTCAAAGTAGACGAGGTGTTGGCGGGCAATTGGAACAACGCGGGCTATCTTCTGGCGGGCATCGGCGGCAACGGGCCAGGCGCGTTCTGGACGATTTCCGACTTCAAATTGACGCGCCCCGATGCCAAACCTTCGTTTGGGCCGGGACGCTGGGAAGGACAGGAACTCGTGATTCCGGCTAAGGATTTGGACGCGCTTTCCTGGAAGGGTCTGCATTCTCGCATTGACGCGACGAACAACCAGATAGAAGGCGGCGCGAACTTCGACCCAAAGCGCGGTTTTGTTTTCGATGCTGCGGAGCAAAGCGAGATGAGCGGTGGCACCATGTTCGGTGGGAACTTCGCGCTTAAAGATGGGCAAATCATCAAATACGAACTTTTGGGCGAAGGCGGCGTGGTCGTGACGCAGGGAAGCGCGCCGTTCCATTTTGTGAGCCTGCCTTCGCCCCAGCCGCCGCGTTTGCGCCTCAGCACCCCCAAAGATCAGGATGCCGGTTGGATGGACTTCGAAACGCTGGCGATGCGCGCCAATGTTTCTCCCGGCTCCAGCACCGCGCTCGAACGCGACAATGCCAATCCTTATAGCGGTTCCTTCAGCGCCCAACTGACCAACACGCGCCTCGCTTCGCCCTTCGATATTCGTCTGGGAAGCGAAATCGATGTCGCTGCGCGCCCGGTTCTGACATTCGCTTACAAGTGCGACGACCGCTTGCGCGTTGATTTGAATTTGACGTGGAACAACGCGCCCTATTCGATTCGTTTCACCGACTCGGACAATCCCAACCCACGCCTGGGCGACGTTGGCGCCGTGCGCGACGGGCAATGGCATCTGGCGACATTCGATTTGCTGGCGGCTCTTAAAAAAGCCAAACCCGGTGCGACGGAGTTCAAGATCCAAAACCTGCAATTTTCCGATTCCGGCTGGCCAGGCAACGTCAAGGGCCTCAGTTGGTGGCTCGACGACTTCAAATGGGCACCTGCAACAACGGGCAAATTGGAAGGCGAAGTCGGCTTGCTCGACGCCAGTGGAACACAGGCTGTCTCTTACGCGCTCGACCAAAGCGCGGCGACTTCCATCGAATCTAAAGCGCTGGGCGGCCCAAAGTTGTCGCTCGATTTGGCGGGCAAAACCGGTTTGTGGTGGCTTCATCTGCGCGCGCAAAACGGTGCAGGCAAGTGGAGCGACACCGCGCATTATCCGCTTTGGTGCGGCTGAACGCCGCTTCGCTCCAGCGGAGGAGAATGGTGAACACCCGGCCTGTCATTGTGAGGAGGAGCGATGAGGAATCTACTGGCTGCAACTGAAACATCCCAACTGACTTGAAGTAATCCAGTTTGTAGGTTCCTCGTTGTTCCTCCTCGGAAGCCCGTAATAAGAGCCAGTTTTTACGTCAAGCTCTCCGAGCCGCTTTAAGCCATTTTTAACGATTCAGGGTCTTCGGAAGACCTCCGAGATGTGCAGCTTTTAGGCTGAAAACTACAGCCTCGTTCCACAAGGCTTATTACGCAAGGGCTTTTCGGAATGACAGGCCGAGGTGTTCACAATTCTCCTCTTCTGGAGCGAAGCGACGTTCAGCCGCACCAAAGCGGATAATGCGCGGTGTCGCTCCACTTTTGAACCACTTGACGTGCCCTCACCGAAGGCGATGTTCATGCCGTCCAAGTAAGAATAGGCGCGGCCAGTAAACGGCGCGAACACGCCTTTCGACAGGTTGCTCGTTTCGTCAAGGCTGATCGTGAGCGTGTTCTGGTTGTGATGCCAATGAAGGCCGTCTGGCGAGCAGGGTGACAGCCAAACAAAGCCAGCAGTCGCGGTTTGAGCCAGTTGGTCATGGTGTGATGAGGCGAAATCTGTTTCGCCATCGCAACTCTAACACAACAAGCCCGCGCCAAGTCCTCCTCACCATTCGGGGTCGCCGGGCGTCCAGGTGTCGCTCGCGTTCCAACGGTCAAAGGGCAAATCGCGGCGCAGGTCTTGGCTGGTTTGCAGGTATTGCCCGATTTTGCGGCGCGCTTCGGGAGACTCGAACTTTTTGTCGGGAATTTGGCGGGCCATTTCGTCGGCGCGCCGCGCATCAACCGCGCTCATCGCCATTGCGATTCTCTGGGCGCCAGCGAATTGATTGGCCTGCGATTTAGCCCATTCGCGCTCCAAAATCAAGCGCGCGGCAGCGGGATCGACGCGGGCGTAATAAAACGCGAAACCTGGCCACGAATTGCGTTGCGCGAAATCCTGCTTCATCTCCGACTCGACTTTTTGGCGCGCGATGTCGAACAATTCGAGGCCCAACTTCGGGTCGATTTGCCACGCCTGCGCCGCAAAGCGCGGCGCGTCGGTGGTGTTGGCACTTCCCACGATTTCGCGCCACAACTTCGCCGCCTCTTCTCCCTTTTGGAAGCGCGCGGCGCCCGCAAGAGCGCGATTCCGGTGTTGCTCGTTGCTAACGCGCCGCGCCAATTCCAACGCACGCTGGGGCGACTGTTCGCCCAGAATCGGAATGAGGCGCCGCGCGGCCTGACCAAAAGCGTAATCCGGTTCGTTGTTGGAGGCGTGCGAGGTGCCTTCAAAATTCGGGCGCGGCATCTGGCGTAGCTGTTCGAGCAGGGGCAATGCCGCCTCGATGCCGTGAGCGCGCGCGACAACTGGAATGGCTTCGCCCAGGGCGTAAACGTCGCGGCCCTCGTCGGGGCTGATGGTGCTGATCAGGTGTTTGAGAAGCGCAGGCGAACCCTCGGCGACAACGGGCGCTTCCCAACTGAGCCACTGGTCGCGCCCCGGATCGGAACCGTTTTTCTCGCGGAATTCCTTGGCTGGCCGGTGATCGATTGTCCACTGAATCGCGGTGTTGAGCGCCTTGGAACCGGCGTCTTCGCCGTTCAAGTTTTCCTCGACTAAGGCGAGTCGATACAGGTTTGGCTCGCGCCAATCGTTGTCGGGCGGGCGCGTTGGCAACACCTCGCCCGCTTCAGCGAGTGCCCTTTGGCCGAGCGTTTTGTCGCGCGTGACGAGGGCGGCATCGAGCATCGCCGACAGCCGAAGTTCGCGGATGGAAATGGCCGCAAATGCCGCGTCCAACGCGGCCAGTTGCCCCGATTTTTGAAGTTGGGGCGCCGTTTTTTTGATCAAACCGACCATCTGCCGGTCGTGAGCGGGTGTGGACGGCTCGCCCGCCATGCGTTTTAGCGTTTCGAGGTTGTCCTCACCCCCGGCTTCACCCGGCTGGGGAACAAGCCAGGTGACGGCGTAATAATCTTTGCCTTGTGCGTCTTCAAGGGCTTGGCGCCAAATCTCGCGGCCCAGAGCGGCATCAACGCCCTGCATTTGCTGCGGCTGCAAGACGATTTGCACCGGCTTGCCGGGAGCAGCTAAGGCTTGCCCGAACTGCCCGTCTTTGGCGGCGAAGGCGCTGATGTCGCCCGAAGGCAAATCTTTGAAAGCGAAATGGCCCGTCGCGTCGGCGAGCGTTTCGCGCCCGGCAGCCACAACGCGCGCGCCCGGCGTCGTTGTGCCTTCGATGCTCCGGTTGAGCGGCAAAAGTTGGATGTCGCTCATCGTCCAACCTTTGCCGTCAGGCTTGATGTCGCCGCCCGACGCGAAGGTGAACCCGCTTTTTTCGGCGTGGACTTCCAGATGCTCGGCGACGCCGCTCGCGCGGATGCGGGGCAACTCGAAGCGGCCTTCGGCATCGCTGGTCGTTTGGCGCTCGAACGAGTTGAGCGCGCCTTCGTCGCCTATCTCAACGAGAAACGAGCCTTTGATCGTCGCGCCCGCGACCGGCTGGCCATCGCTCGACAGAACGCGCCCCCGCAGCGATTGCCAGGGCTGTTTCCTCATCCGCACGACGATGGGCGCCGTCACGGGCGGAGAAACTTTGACCGGCGAAAGCAACTCGAAATAGCCGTCTTCCGCGTCGCCCGCGCCCAGGTCGAAAGGCGAAGTTGTTGACGGCGAGTAGTGCCACTTGCCCGCCTCGTCGCTTTGAATGGTGTTATCTTGGCCCCACGTCAAGAGTTGGGCTTTGATCGGGCGCCCTTGTTCGTCCACAATTGTGCCCGCGATTTGAAAAGCGGGCTTCAATTCAAAAACGAGCGGTGCGGGCGCCGCCGCGCCGATGTCGAGGGTTTGCTGGTCTTCTCCCGTGCCCTGCAAATAGCCTTTGGGCATCATATAAACGTAAAACTTGTTGCTTCCCGGCACGACGCGCACCCCAAAGGCGCCGTCAGATTTGGTGGTTTCGCTGGAAGTGATCGCGGCGCCGTTTTGGGGCCGGTCGGGGCCATAAACGCCGATTTGCGCGCCTTCGACCGGTTTTTTAGTGGTCGCGTCTCGCACGATGCCGCGCACCACAACGCCTTCCACCGCGCGAAGCGGCGCGATTTCAACCGTGCCAACTTTTGCGTTCACACGAGCCGCTGGAACGAGGAAGTTCGATTCTTTTGGCACCTTCACCATGACGTTGTAATCGCCCGGCGCGAGGCCGTCGATTTGAAAATGGCCCTGCCCATCGCTTGTCGCGCTTCCGTAGCCCCGGCCCATGTCGGTGCTTTGAGCGAAAACGTCGGTTTTGGCGAGCAGCGCCCCGTTCAAATCGAGCAGTTGGCCCCGAACACCCGCGCCCGGCGACAACGTGATGACCTTTTCCTCGGCGCCCACAGTGCGAGTGCCACCCGCGCGGGCGTATTTGGCATGAGTTACCGAAAAGCTGAACTCGCCGCCGTCCGGCAAATCCTCGATTTTGAAAGTCCCATCTTTGGCCGTCGAAGCGGTGTAAGCCTCTTGGATTTTCTCGACGCCTAAATTGACATAAGCGAACAGCGCCGCACCTTTGGCAGAAGCGGTGGAAATGCCAACCTGTGCGCCTTCGATGGGCTGGCCCGCTTCGTCCACGACTTTTCCGCGCCACGTCACGCCGCGTTCCAGATGAAGTTCCAATCGTCCGCCTTTAATTGCGCCGCCTGCGGGCGCAAAACCCGGCGCATGAACCGTCACTTGTCCAGCCGCTTGATCGCCTTTCGACTTGAGCGCGAGCGAAGCCGAAGCGTCGCCTTTGGCGTCGGTGAGCGCGTTCACCAGGATCATTTTGTGCTCGCCCCACGCCCAAAACTCGACCTGCGCCAGGGCAACGGGCGCGCCTTTGTCGTCAACGACGTGAACCGCAACCGGATTTTGCGCCCACGCCGGAACGCACAGTAGCCAGGGCAACGACAATAGCAAGGTTTTTTTTATCGGAAAAGCGGGCCGCGCGATTGGCCCTCTGGGGAGAATAACAGAACGGTTTCAGCATTGCAGGAGCGGGCGACTTTTTACACTGCGCGCCATGAAACGCCGTTGGACAAAGAACGAAAAGTGGCTGTTTGGCGCGCCCTTTCTGGTGGGCGTGTTCGCTTTAGCGGCGCAGTTCGGGCCGGAGTTGGTGAGGAAGAGGATGGGTTTGCCGCGCGAGTTGAAGACGTTTCCCAACTACCGTCTTTATTATGTCGCTGTTTCCTCTGACGGCTCAACCTTAGCAGCGAGTGGAAAGGATGACCGGGGTTCTCAACACGATGAAACAGTTTTGTTTTGGGACGCGCGCACCTGAGAGCCTGTCTCTGTAGTGTGGGTTTGGGTCAGACTGGAGTTGATGAGACGCGCATCCAAAGTGGTTTATCCCAGCGACTTGAGCGACGAGCAATGGCGTCTGGTGGCGCCTGTTCTTCGTAA
>JAABUM010003350.1_pt1 | contig 19822 bp, 23 predicted proteins | sample 5559161 | NCBI WGS metagenome assembly JAABUM01 (sample SAMN10711868, study PRJNA513369) | rock metagenome | isolation source: Antarctica rocks | place: Antarctica: Victoria Land, Siegfried Peak nord | reverse complement strand
TCAGGCGCTCGCGCTCATCCGCTACCACCAGCGCCACAAGTACGCCGCCTACCAGGCCCACCGCGCCCGCCACCTCCGTTGGCTCGCCGACCCCTAGCTCACCTGTTCCCGCGTTGTAATACTAGGGTGCCTCGCTGAGGGCGAGGGGTGCCAAGAAACTCGCCCGGCAGTTACCGCCTGCGCGGCGGGTTGCGCGCGACGGATCGGGGTGGCTATACTGCCGCCAGTACATAGACTACCAGGGTGGTGCGATCGTCGCTCGCCAGCAGGGCGACGATCGGTGCAGGGGAAGTCGGTGCAAATCCGGCGCTGTCCCGCAACTGTGAGGCGATGACCCGCATCGCCGAGCCAGGTCGCCTGCCACCACCCTTCTGCCGGACCGTCGAGAGAGCGGGCAAGGTGTGTGTGGGTGTACGGCAACCGCCGCCCCTCACAACGCCATCATGCGCCCTCGCTTTACGGAGCGGGGGCGTTTTTCGTGATCCCCCTACTCCGCCGCACAGATGACCGCGCGCCGCATCGGGCGGCACACCAAGACGAGAGGGGCGACCCGCACGATGACACAGTTCCGCACGCTGACCCGCGCCTGGTTGTTCGTGGCCCTGCTCGGCCTCGCCGCGTGTGGCGGCGCGAGCGGCCCCACCCCCGCAGGCGCGGCGACCAACGCGCCGCCGAGTGTCGGCAGTGGGAGCACCCGCCCGGCAGCCATCGCGATCGCGACCCGCGCCGCCGCCGCAAGCAGCACATCCGGCAGCGCCACGCGGGCCGCGACGGTTGGCGCGACACCGGGTGCCGGGGCCACACCGCGCGCGAACGTCTACCCGCTGACGATCCGCGATGTCGCTGGGCGCACGGTCACGATCGCGCGGCGTCCGCAGCGGATCGTCTCCCTCGCGCCCAGCAACACCGAGACGCTTTTCGCCCTCGGCCTCGGCGAGCGCGTCGTGGGCGTCGATCAGAGTTCCGATTATCCCGCCGCGGCGCGCGACAAGCCACGCATCGGCACCTTCTCGCAGCCGACGATCGAGCAGGTCGCCGCGCAGTCCCCCGACCTGATCCTCGCCGCCAACATCCACATCCGGGGTGCCGTCCCCGCCCTCGAAGCGCTCGGACTGACGGTCGTCGTCCTCAATCCCGCCGATCTCCCCGCTGTCCTCGACGCGATCACCCTCGTCGGCGACCTGACCGATAGCCAGCCCGCCGCCCAGCAGCTACGCGACGCGCTGGAGGCGCGAATCGCGGCGGTGAACGCGAAGGTGGCCGGGACGCCCGGCCGCCCGCGCACCTACGTCGAGATCACCGCGAAGCTCGCCGCCGCCGGGCCGACCTCCTACATCGGCGACCTGATCGTCCGGGCGGGCGGCGCGAACATCGTGGATGACCGCGCCACGCAGTACCCGACCCTTGGCGCGGAGACGATCATCGCGCGCGACCCAGAAGTGATCGTCCTCACCGATGCGAGTGCGGAGGTGACGGTCGCTGCGGTCGGCGCGCGCCCCGGCTGGGCCGGGATCAGCGCCGTCAAGTACGGGCGCGTCGTCGCCATCGACCCGAACCTGCTGAATCGCGCCGGGCCGCGCGTGGTGGATGGCCTGGAAGCACTTGCGGCGGCGCTGCACCCGTAGCGAATCGGCGGTCGGCGGTCGGCAGAAAGGGGTTCATAGACCGTAGTCCGTAGTCCGTAGTCCGTAGTAAGTTTGCTGGTACGCGCTGCCTACCACGAGCACCGCGCCACTACTACGGGCCACGGACTACAGTCTACGGACTTACCCCGCGAGCGGGCTATATTGCAGCCCCGCGAGCCGCCATGCCTCACCCTGCCGCGCCCAGATCAACGTCCCGCGCAACTGCCCGTCGAGGTCATGCCCCTGATATGTCCCGCGCGCATCTTGCCGCCCGATCGCCACAATGGCCGCCCCATAGGCGCGCATCGTCAGCTCATCCCAGCCGATCGACTCGTAGCGCAGCGCGCCGGATCGGTGCCGCGCCAACCACGCCTCGCGCGGCAGCAAGAAGCCGCGCGGCCCGACGCCGACGAAATCCTCGGCCAGGATTCGCCCCAGCGCGTCCAGATCGCCGCGCGTCTCCGCATCGGCCCACGCCGCGACCATCGTCTCCACCTGTGCCAGCTCGGGTGCGCCCATCGTTTCGTGCTCCCTATGATAGACGATAGTCGTGAGTCGTGAGGGATGGTGCGGTGCCGCTGGCGGGCATCGCCTCGTAACGGCCTTCTACGGACTACGGACCACGGACCACGGACTCCCCGCTCACGACCCACGGCTACTTCCCCGCCAACCGCGCGACGACCGGCGCAAAAACCTCCATCAGCTCCGCAGCGACCTGGATGTAGGAGATACCCAGCGACGCGCGCCGCGCCACGAGCTGCGCGCACATCTCCTCGACCGTGCCGCTGACGACCGCGACCGCCCCCGATTCGAGCAACGCCGCCGTGCGCTCGCCGTATTGCCCGGCGATGTAGCGCACGACCTGCCCGCCGACCGCGATCAGGTTCATCGTCAGTTCCAGTTCCGCGAAGCGTTCCCCCGCCGCCGCGCGAAGGATCGCGATCTTCTCCGCCGCGCTCGCCTCCGACTCGTCCGGTTGCAGCGCCAGCGCGACGATGTCCGCCTCGCGCGCGGCGAGTTCGAGTATCCGGGGGCCGCTCCCGGCGATCAGGATCGGGGGGTGCGGGCGCTGGACCGGGGCCGGGGCGATCGTCGCGTCCGCGATGGCGTAGTGCGGGCCGGGCGCGCCGACCCGCTCCCCCGCCAGGAGCGCCTTGATCAGCGGCAGCGCCTCGGCCAGCCGCGCCAGCCGCACGCCGCCCGCCTCGAACGGCATCCCGAGCATCCGGTTATCGGCCTCCGCGCCCGGTCGCCCCGCCCCCAGCCCCAACTCCAGCCGCCCACCGGAGAGGAAATCGAGGGTCGCGGCATCCTTCGCGACCAGCACCGGGTTGCGGTAATCGTTGGCGAGCACGTAGGTGCCCACGCGCAACGTCGTCGTCGCGGCGGCGGCGAAGGAGAGCGCGGGGAACGGGGCCAGGGTGTACGACAGGCCGTCGGGGATCATCAGCGTGGCATAGCCAAGTTCTTCGATGCGCCGCGCCTGTGCCACCCAGGCCGCGCCCGAACGCGCCCCTGCGGCGACGACCCCGAAACGGAACGGTCGTGGTGCCATCGTCGTCTCCTGTTCGCTACACGCTTTCGCGCGCTCGATCGCCCGCAACATCGCGGGTCACCGGATATTGGATCTCCACCAGACTATCGGCGTGGGCCGGATCGGTGACGTGCAGGGCGAGCGCCCGGTTCGGCCCCGCGAGGCGATACCCCTCCGCCGCCATCCAATCGAGGATCGCCGCGTGCGCCGCCCCGACCTCGGCCAACGGCCCACGGTGGCGCACGCAGGCCATCGTGGCGACGGCGGGGAGTTCGGCGGCGCGGATGCGCGGATGGGGCGGCAGCGCGTCGCTCGTGGTGAAGGTCGCCTCCGCCACGATGTCCGTCTCCCGATACTCGCCGTCGTGCCAGAGGGTCGTCCAGGCGGTCGCCGCGAGGCGATGCTCCCGCGCGTAGGCGTGCAACTCGCCGATCAGCGCGCCGACCGCCCGGTGCGCGGGCAGCGTCGCCCGCAACGAGGCCACCCGCTGCGCCGCGACCGGGCGCAGTTCGATCGGGTAGCGCGCCGCGCGCTCGGTCGCATCGAGCTGGCGCACACGCGCCTCGATCCGCGCCAGCCGCGCCCCTTCCGCCGCGATCGTCGCGCGCACCTCCGCCTCTTTCTGGTGCAGCAACTGGCGTAGCTGCGCGGCGGAGAGGTCGGCATCGAGGAGCCGCCCGACCTGTTCCAATGAGAAGCCGAGGTCTTTCAGCGCCAGCAGGCGTTCCAGGCGCGGCAACTGGGCGGCGGTGTAGTAGCGATAGCCGCTCGTCGCGTCGATGTGCTCCGGCTTCAACAGGCCGAGGCGGTCGTAGTGCCGCAACGCCTTGACCGTCACCTGCGTCAGCCGCGAGAAATCGCCGATCTTGAACATCGCCCTCACCCCTCACCGCTCACGGCCACGCCACCACGGTAAACCCTGCCCGTAGGGGAGAGTCAAGGGGGTGGGCTGGAAGTTGGCGTAGCGGCGCGAGGATGCCCGCACAGGTCGGCCCCTGCGGCAGGAGGCACCGCCCCAAAGGGTGGGCGCAGGGAGGAAACGTTGCCGAGGAGCGCGAAGGGGTCCGCTCGTAGCGACGCCTCACCGCTCCGGCGCTCCGGCCAGGATCGCATCGAGCGCGGCGAGATCGGCGGGGGTGTCGAGGTCGAGCGCGGTGCCGGGGGCGTCGTACCAGCGTGGCAGCAGGCCGCGCGCCGCGGCGGCGGTGCGGTGCCGCGCCAGGCTCCCCACGCCGAACGCGAACGGTAGGGCGTCGGGCGGGCGCAGGAGCAGGGCGTTCGTCCCCGCGCCGTGGCGATCGGGCGCGAAGACGGCGACGCCGGGACGGTCGGCCAGGTCGAGGATGGCGTCCACGTCGGCGCGCGCCAGCAGCGGCAGATCGCCGAGGACGATCAGCAGCGCCTCCGCCCCCGCCGCCACGGCCCAGACCCGCCCCTGCGCCAGCCCCTCGTTCAGCCCCTCACCCTCCTGGCGCAGTCCGGTCGCCCCGGCAGCCTCCGCCGCGCGCAGCACCGCCGCGTCCGGGGTGACCACCACCCGCGCGGCGATCCCCGGCGTATCGAGCGCGGCCAGCACATTGCCGAGGGCACGCAGGGTCAGCGCCGCGCGTGCCGCCGGGTCGAGCGCGGCGGCGAGGCGACTTTTCGCCGCCGTCAGCGCCTTGATCGGCACGAGCGCGACCGTCCGCACGGCTCAGCGCCCCCCGTGCGCGGGCAGCGACCGCGCGCCCCGTGCGCGGGCTAACGACCGCGCGAAGGCCAATGTCTCCTCCGCGAGACGCCGGCGATCGGCCTCGCCGCCCATGATCGTGCCGGTCACCAGGGTCCGCAGGCCGAGCGCCTCGATCGCGGGCGCGAGCGCCGCATCCTCGTCGTCGATCACCAGGCCATCGAGGATCCCCGCGTAGAGCCGCGCCACGCCGAGGGTCGAGACATCGTGCCCGAGCCCGGCCAGCATCCGATCGGCAGGGCCTTTCAGCGCGCGACCGCCGATGATCGGGCTGACCGCCACGCGCGGTCCCGGCGCGGCGGCGAGCCGCTCGCTGAAGCCGGGCACCGCCAGGATCGGACCGAGGCTGACGAACGGGTTGGACGGGCAGAAGATGATCGCCTCCGCCGCGTCGAGCGCCGCGCCGACCCCCTCCGGCAACCTTGCCGCCGCGATCCCGCCGAAGCGGATCGCGGTCACCGGGTCCTGATGATGCCGCCGCACGAAGTAGTCCTGGAAGCTGAGCGGCCCATCCGGCGTCTCCACGATCGTCCCGACCGGCTCATCGCACATCGGCAGGATCGCCGCGCGCACAGCGAGGGCGCGCGTCAGGCTGACGGTCACCGCGGTCAGCGTGGCCCCGCTCGCCAGCATGGCCGTGCGGCGGAGATGCGTGGCGAGGTCGAGATCGCCGAGGAGGAACCAGTCCTCGGCACCGTACCGCTTCAGCAGGTCGAACGTGCGCGTCGAATCCCCCGCGATCCCCCAGCCGGTCGCCGCGTTCGCCAGCCCCGCCAGCGTGTAGAGGACGGTATCGAGATCGGGGCTGATCCGCAGCCCCAGATGGACCATGTCATCGGCGGTGTTGCCGATGACCGTCAGCGTCTCGGGCGGCAGCGCCAGATAGAGTCCCTGCGCCAGCTTCGCCCCGCCAACCCCGCCTGCCAGTGCGACGATCATTCCTATGCCTCTCAGTATTAAGGAGTAGGTTGAGTAGATTGAGTAGGCGGAGTAGTCCAGAAGAGAGCGAGGGAAGACGCTAGCGTTGATTCGGTACTATTTTCTCGCCTACTCGCCTACTCGCCTACTCAAATCAACGTCACCCATTCTACCAGCGTGCTCTCGGTAATTTTCACCGGGCCGAAGGGGGTGCCGAGGACGAGGGGGGGGGCATGCTCCGTGCCGGGCGGGAGGTAGAGGGCGCGCACGATCGACCAGCGCGCCAGCGGCACCAGCAGGTAGAGGGGCGGCGCACCGGCCTCGTCGTAGAGGCGTTCCCCCGCGTGCGCGATGAAACGCGCGATCCCGGTCACGGTCGGCTTCGCGCGATATTCGAGCAAGCCGACCGAGCGATGCGCGCGGTAGAGGGCCGAGCGTTGCCGCGCCAGTTCGCGTCCCTCGCCGATCCGCCGGGCCAGTTCGCCACGCAACGGCTCCAGCGCGTCGGCGGGGACCGCGCGCACGCGCAAGCCCACGCTCGCCAGCAGCGCGTCCACCTCGCCGGACAATTCTTCCGGCGCGTATGGCGCGACATCACGTACGGCCCGTTCGCGCCGCGCGATGGTCAGGCGCAGCACATCGAGCGGCAGATGCCGCAGGGGAATCTCCTCGTCCGGCGTCACCATCGCCCCTCTCCTGGTGCCACGATCCGGCGCCTATCTCACGCCCTATGATACCATCGGCGCGCAGAGGAGTAGGCTATCGTGCGCGCCGAGGGGAGTGCCGCTATGGCCGACAGGACCGATAAGCGCGGTCGACTGACAGAGGAGCCATTCGCCTATCGCACCACGAAGGACGGCCAGGTCTTCATCACCTGGCAAGGCCGACAAGTGCTGACCCTGAAAGGACCGGACGCGCGCCGCTTCCTCGCACGCATCGCGGATCGCGACGCGGCGGGGGTCCAACTGGCGCTGGCAAAGATCACGGGCAACTTCAAGCACGGCAACGAGCGCTGAGTGCCCACTCTATCGTGTTCCCTTGCCTCCCCGGCGGCGACTACCCGTTGGTCGAGATCGTGCTGTCGTGTGGCATGGCACGACCGTGAAATACCGTCCGCTCGATCATGTGAGGTCGTTGCACAACGGTCACGGGAGGAGGGCCGATGTCACCTGCTCCCGATGGTGTTCGTCATCGATACCGGAGCACAGCCATTCAACGCCACCAGGAGAGGGAACGATGCCACTGCCGCAACGCCTCGCGCGCTTCAACCGCGTCGCCACCAATCGTCTCACCGGGCGCTTCGCCGACCGCCTGCCCGGCTTCGCCATCGTTGTCCACCGGGGGCGACGCTCCGGCAAGGAGTATCGCACGCCGATCAACGCCTTCCGCACCGCCGACGGCTACCGGATCGCCCTCACCTACGGCCCGGACAGCGACTGGACACGCAATGTGCGCGCGGCGCGGGGCTGCACGCTGATCGTGCGCGGGCGGCGCGTGATCTTGCACGACCCGCAACTCATCACGGACCCCGCCAACGCTTGGGCACCACCCCTGGTGCGCCTGATCCTCAGGAGGGTCGGGGTCACACAATCGCTGCTGTTATTCGAGCGGCGGGGCGGCGCGGGGCGACCATAACCGCTCAGGCGACCGCGATGCGGTGGAAGCGCGCCTCGGCAAGGAGGAAAAGCCCGTAGGCGACGAAGCCGAGCGCGGTGATGCCGAGCAACCAGGGGCCGAAGGGCCGCGTGGCGAGATCGGCGAGCGCGCTATCGAGACCGCGCGCGTCCTGCGGATTGGCGCTGCGCGCCGCGCCGATCAGGAAAAGACCGATGATCACGAAGACGACGCCGCGCGCTGCGTAGCCCACACGGCCTAACGTGGTATACCCCCGCTCCTCGGTCGCATTCATCTCCCTGAGGTTGGCGTACTCGCGGAACTTCGCCCTGGCCGCCTGGAAGAACTGCCAGCAGGCGAAACCGAGGACGCCAAGCCCGACCAAACCGACGAGCCATTGGCCGAACGGTTTGCTGAGGAGTTGCGCCGTGCCACCCTTGGTGGTGGCGTCGGTACTCGCGCCCGCGCTGCCGGTCTGCAAGAGGCGCACGACGCTGAAGGCAAAGGCGAGGTGTAATGCGCCGGTGATGGCGAAGCCGAGGCGGGTGGCGATCCCCTGCGCGCCGGTCCCCTCCCCTCCGGGATCGAGCGCCGCTTCGAGGAAGCGCCAGACGGCATAGCCGACGAAGCCGACCGCGATCGCGAGCAGCAGGACGCGCCCGAACGGTGCCCCCGCGATCTGTAACAGCACCCCCGTGTTGTCGGGCGTCTCCCCCCCATGCCCGACGGCGACTTGCACCGCCAGGACGCCGATCAACACGTAAACGAACCCTTCCGCCGCGTAGCCGAAGCGCCCGAGCGCCACGAGGACCGGGCTGGCGCGGTTAGCACCGCTACGCGCATGGGTTTCGACCTGCCTGGCAGCGCGCTTGCCCTCGCTCACCTCCGCTCACCTCCGCGTCACTGTGACGCTATCATAGCCGTCGCCCACACGGGGACCGAGCGAAAGGGCGGTTCGCAAGATCGACGCCAGCCGCTACGACCCTATAGGCGCTATGAAACCATCGCGGGATCGGGCACGATATAGTCAGGAGCGGGATCATGGAGGAACTGTACGGCGGTGATCGTGGCATGGCCGAAGAGCCAGGCTTTGGCAGCGCGGTGACCACCATCCATCAGGCTACCATCGGCAGCCAGGATGATGGGAAAGGACAGATCGGCATCGTAGATGCGGCGCGCGTGCTCGGCGACAACCTTGCAAGTCGCCGACTGCCCGGCACCGAACCAGCAATCTCGATCGAACTCGACGATCACAGCGATCGGCACCGCACGCACGGGGAGATCGCGCGATATACTCCAGAGCCGTTCTGCCAACCAGTAGCCACGACCGCCCACGACAAGGCGCGAATGTCTACCCGCCATCCTTGCCTCCCAGGCGGTGATGCAACAGGTTCTACGCCAATCCTGCATGCTATTTGCCGTCAACCAGCGCTACTCCGCCACCACCGCGATCGCCTCGATCTCCAGCAGCACATCGTCGCGGAAGAGGCGGCGTACCTCGACGGCGGAACTTGCCGGCGGGCGAGCCGTATCGACATACTGATCCCGCGCCGCGCGGATCGCGGGGAGATACCCGATGTCCACGACGAAGATAGTCAGCTTCACCACATCCCGGAAGGTCGCCCCCGCCGCCGCGAGCGCCGCCCCGATGTTCGCGAAGACCTGCCGCGCCTGGGCCTGCGGGTCGCCCGGCCCGATGAGTTGCCCCGCCGTGTCCAGGGCGATCTGCCCCGCGACGTAGATCGTCCGCCCGCCGCGCGCCTCGACGACCTGGCTGTAGCCCACCGACGCCGGGAGCGTGGGCGGGTTGTGGAACCGCAGAATCGATTCGTCGGCCATCCTCGCCATCCTTATCCCGTACGCCCGGCCTCGATAGCGGGCTCAGAAGACCAGCCCACCCAGCGGCACATCCTGCTCGACCGCCAGCAGGACCACGCGGCCCTGCTCATCGGGGACGCCGAGCGTCAGCACCTCGGAGATGAACGGGCCGATCCGGCGCGGCGGGAAGTTGGTCACGCCGATCACCAGCCGCCCCACCAGTTCTTCGGTTGTGTACAGCGCGGTGATCTGCACACTCGACCGCTTCACGCCGAGCGGCCCGAAGTCGATCGTCAGCTTGTACGCCGGTTTGCGCGCCTCGGGGAACGTCTCCGCCGCCACGATCCGCCCGACCCGCAACTCCACTTTCTCGAAGTCTTCGACGGTTGCCATAGCGCCTCGTAGCGAAGTAGTCGGTAGTCAGTAAGTCAGAAAGGCGAGCGATGGGGATTACAGGGGCGGATCATCCAGCCTCACCCACCCCCCCGATGAGACCCCTCCCCCAGAGTGGGAGAGAGGTGACGAGCCGGGGCGAGGGCCGTCCACGGCATGGATGGTGCCGTTGGAATACATTCCCGGCTGGATGGCCTGCGGCCACGCAGTGCCCCGGAGGGCAGCCGCTACCCATGAAGGGCATACCGGCCCGGCTGAGGGGCATACTCTACCCGTGAAGGGCACAATGTCCGCCCGCGCTGACTGGACCAGCCCATCCCCATTCTTCTCCCGTCCCCCGCTGTGTCTCTGTGCCTCCTGTTAATCGTTCCTTCCCTCGTCGCCCTGCGTCTCTGCGGTGATCGTCACCCTCTCCGCCCCTCGCGCACCGCCGCCTCCGCGAGGATCGTGGTCGGATCGAGGAGCGGCACCGGCAGCATCCCCGGCAGCAGGACGATCGGCAACTCCGTGCAGGCGGCCAGCAGCACCTCCGCCCCCTGCGCGATCAGCCCGCGCCCGGCGGTCAGCAACAATTCGACCGTCTCCGGGCCGGTGTCGTTCCCCTTCACCGCCGCGATCGCCGCGCTGACGAGCGCCTGCCCCGCCGCGTCCGGTTGCAGCAACTCCAACCCTTCCGCGCGCAGCGCGGCGTGGTAGAGGCCGGTGGAGACCGTCGATTCGGTCGCCAGGATGCCGACGCGCCGCACCGCCGGATAGTCGTGGCGCACGCGCGCCGCCGTCTCCGCCACGATGTCGAGGAACGGGAGCGCCACGCGCGCGCAGGGCTGGCAGAAAGGCGTGCGCCGTGTTGCAAGGGATCGCGATGAAATCCACGCCCGCCGCCGCGAGCCGCCCCGCCCCGCGCAGCAGCGCCGAGAGCGGGTCGGGGCCATTGCCCTGCAAGAAGGCGCTGCGGTCGGGGACCGACGGATCGGCCTCGATGACGACGTGCAGATGCTCCTGGTCGCAGCGCGCCGGGGTCGCCAGGATGATCTTGCGGTAGAAGTCCGCCGTCGCCAGCGGCCCCATCCCGCCCAGGATACCGATCGTCCGTCCCATCACCCTCGCTCCTTCCGCGTTATTGTTCCGGTGCGGGCAGTATACCGCCTTGACATTCTGGCACCCAGGCCCGACCATAGCGCGCACAGCAGGAGTTGCCGTCGCACTCCATCCCGATAGCACGATCGGGACGAGGGTGAAGCCATTCGCCCGTAGGGCTGCGTCCCCGGAGGTTTTGCCATGCGTGCGCGGTCGCTGAGTCGCCGCTCGTTCTTTGTCATCATCGGCGGAGGTGCGCTCACCCTGCTCGCCGCCTGCAACGCGCCGTTCGCCCCCCCGGCGACGACGCCGAGCCCCACGCCGGAACCGCTCCCCACGCCGGTGCCCACCCCGCCGGGTCTCGGCGTCGTCGCGCCGGAGGGCGATCCGCAGGGCGCAGCCTTCGCGCGTGCGCTGGACGCCTACCTCGCCGCTCAGCCGCTCGATCTGGCGGACGCGCTCCCCGCAGGCACCGCGCCGAATACGGGCGGGGCGTCCGCGCCGCAGATCACCGTCACCATGAGCGCGCCGCCCGTGTCCGGCATGGTGACGCAGCGGATCTCCCGCCTCTACGCCCCGGTCACCAACTGGCGCAACCCCCTCCGCAATATCACGCGCACGGAACTTGTGGGAGTGCTAGGCGGCGCGCTCCCCGATTGGGGGCGACTCGGCTCGCCGGTGCCGGGGGCGGTCGCGCGCTTCGACTACATCCCCGGTGGCCTCCCGATCCCGCCCGAACTGCCCGCCGCCCTCCCCGCCGTCGCGGGGTACGCCGATTACGAGGGACTCGTCGCCGCGCTGGAAGCCGCGCCGCTCGCCTTCGCGATCGTCCCGCTCGACGCGATCGATTTCCGCGTCGGCGCGCTGGCGATCGATGGCTCGGACCCGCTCGCGGGGCGCGGCGACCCGCTCGCCTACCCGCTCCGCCACGACCTCTGGCTCAGCTGGGATCCCGCCCTCGGCGCGGGGCTGCGCGACGCGATCAACGCCTTCGCCGTCGGTCAGGGCTACGCGCCCGACCCCGCCGCGCCGCTCGGCAACCCGATCAATCTGACCGTGGCCGGGGACATCATCTTCGGGCGCACCGTCCACCGCCGCATGGTCCGCTACGACGACTGGGCACACCCGCTGCGCCTCGTCGCCCCACGCCTGCGCGACGCCGACCTGACGATCGCCGACCTCGAATGCTCCCTCTCGGACACCATCGAGCAGCCGGACGATCCCTTCACCTTCTCCTTCACCACGGCCACGGCGGCGGTGGAAGGGCTGAAACTGGCCGGGATCGACGGCGTCAGCCTCGCCAACAACCACTCGATGAACTTCGGCGAACCGGGCCTCAACGACACCCTGGCGACCCTCGCCGCCAACAAGATCGCCGCGTTCGGTGGCGGGCCGACCCTCGCGGCGGCGCGGCAACCGGGGCGCTTCGCGGTCAAAGGGACGAACTTCGCCTTCCTCGGCTACGACGGGATCACCGCCGACGATTACGGCGCGGGCGCGAACTGGGGCGGCACCTGTCCCCTACGCCGTCAAACTCTCCTCGACGATCTCGCCGCCCTTCGCGCCGACCCCGCCGCCCCGCTGATCGTCCCCTTCTTCCATTGGAGCGCGGAGTACGTGGCCGTCCCGAGCGCGGAGATGCGCGCGCTCGCCCACCTCGCGATCGACAATGGCGCGGCGCTGGTGATCGGCTCACACCCGCACTGGGTCCAGGGGACGGAGTGGTACAAAGGCCGCCCGATCCTGTACTCTCTCGGCAACTTCGTCTTCGACCAGGATTGGTCGGTCGAGACGAAGCAGGGGATGTTCGCCGAGTTCGTGATCCGCGAGCGCCAGATCGCCCGCGTGCGGCTGGTGCCGGTGCAGATCGAGGATTTTAATCAGCCCCGCTTCCTCGACATCGGCGAGGGCATGGACGTCCTGCAACGGGTCTACGACGCGACCGACGCGATCAAGACGATGGCGTGATCGCCGCAGGAGGAAGAGCCGATGAGCAGCGCCGAGCCGACCGCCTTCACCCCGTGCTCTCCGCGTCTGGCCGATCTCAGCTGGCCCGAAGTGCGCGCCGCCCTCGACGCGGGCTGGGACACCGTGGTGGTGGTGGCGGGCTCGATCGAGCAGCACGGCCCGCAACTCCCCCTGCTGACCGACACCCTGATCGGCGCTGGCCTGGGGGCGGCGATCGTCGCGCGGCTCGACCGCGCCCTGCAAGGGCCGACGATCGCCCTCGGCTGCTCCGAGCACCACATGGCCTTCCCCGGCACCATCACGATGGAAAAGGCGACCTTCATCGCGGTGACGCAGGATTACGCGCGCAGCCTCGCGCGGCACGGCTTCCGCCACGTCTGCTTCGTCTCCAGTCACGGCGGCAACTTCGGCCCCTTGCGCGAGGCCGTGGACGCGCTCGGCGGGCGGATCGGCGCGACGAACGTCGCCGCGTTCAGCGATCTCAACGGCTTCATCGAGGTTCTCTACGCCTCGCAACTCCCTTTCGACGTGACGCCCGCGCGGGCCGGGGCGCACGCGGGCAACACCGAGACGGCGCTCGTCATGCACCTGCGCCCCGATCTCGCGCGGCCGGAATTGGCCGAGGAGGGTTATGTGGGCGCGTTCGGCCCCGCGCAGCAAGAACTGCTGTTCCGGGAGGGGATGACCGCCCTGACCCCGAACGGCATCCTCGGCGACGCGCGCGGTGCCGAGGCCGCATTCGGCGTGGCGGCGCTCGACGCCTGGGCCGATTTCCTCGCCGCCTGGGTGGTGCGAGTCCGCGCGGCAGGCTCCGTTGACTAAATCGCAGCGCCGATGGGGATCCCATACCTCGCCGTATCCTCAGTCCCCGGAGGGGGACTTCGTGGCCGCAGGCCATCCAGCCGGGACCTCGGTCCACCGGCAGCCCACGCCCGCCATGTCCCTCCCACACGCGCTACGGTTTAGCGCCCCCATCACCCGCCGCCGCTTTCTCGCCGTCGGACTCGGTCTGGCCGCGCTGCCGCTCCTGGCGGGCTGCGGCGCGGGCGGCGCGAGCGCCCCGCCGACGCCCCTGCGCGTCCACCTCAACCTGACCGCCTACGAGCGCGCGGTCTTCGTGCGGCTGGTCATCCCGCCCTTCGAGGCGGCGCAGGGGGCGCGCGTCGAGCTGACCGATGGCACGACCGACGAGGCGATCGGCGCGCTACGGGACGACAACGGCGCGCTCGATCTCCTCGCGGTCGACACCGAGGCGCTCGGCGGCATGATCGCGGAGCGTCTGACGAGCGATGTCAGCACGGAGCGCGCCGCCCTCGCAGACGGCGTCGTGCCGAACGTTTTGGGCGCGCTCGAAGCGAACGGCGCGCTCCACGCCCTCCCCTACCGCCCGACCACCTGGATCACTTACCACAACACCGCCCTCTTCGGCGCGGCGCGACTCGATCCGCCGCGCACCTGGGACGAACTGCTGACGGCGGCGGGGACGCTCCGCACGCCGGACGGGGTCGGGCTCATCGAACTGCAAGGGGCCACCAGCGCCACGGCGGGTGGGCCAGCTGCACAGTCATTCGTCGAGCTGATCTGGGCCTTCGGCGGCGATCCGTTCGATCCGACCGGCGACGGCGCACGCGCGGCGGGCACGTTCCTGGCCCGCCTCGGCCCGCAACTCGCCGCCGGTTCGCGCGACGCCAAGATCGACACGCTGGCGCGCGACCTCGCCATGAATGCGGCGGCGCTCGGCCCCAACTGGCCGAGCGTGGCGACCGATCTCCTCCAGCGCGGCGGCAAGACCGACCTCGCCGTCACCCCGACGCTCGCCGGTCCAGCGGGCAGCGCGCGCGTCCTCTCCGGCCAAATCCTCGTCGTCCCGCCCGGCGCGAAACAGCGAATCCTCGCCCTCGCCCTCGCCGCGCACCTCCGCTCCAGGGCGATGCAGGAACTCTTCGCGCGCGAACTCGCCTGGCTCCCCGCGCGCGAGGACGCCTTCCCTGCCGCCCCCGCATGGCAGAGCGCCGCCGCCGCCGCCGCCCTCACCGCCCTCAAAGGATCGCGCGCCCTCCCCCCCCTCGCCGACCGCGTCGGCTTCGACACCGCCCTCGGCGACGCCTTCCGCCAGATCGCTTTCCAAGGCGCGGACCCGAACACCGCCCTCGCCACGGCGGCGGGCAAGCTGGCGAGCGTGCGGTAGGCAGAGGAGTTGCCCGCCTAAACGAAATTATCGGGATAATTCATGGCGACGAAAATACCGCTTACTGCGGTACTATCTACCTCTTGATTCGCCTAAGCGCGGGCTACTATGCTTGATATGGTCTACTCGCTCGCATGCGCGCCGTGGCAGGAGGAACCTGAATGATCGCTGGCGATCCGCCGTCGTGGATCTTCGCCGTCGTCGTCGTCCTCGCCGTCGCATGGGTATGCGCGCATCGCGCCTTCTGGGTTGAGTACCATCGCGTCTATCCCGATCGCCCGTCACGCTACGGTATTGGGCTCTGACTCTTCAAGTATTTCGACGGCGATCCCCATTAGCAGATCCTTCGAACCCCTCAAGCGATTCCATCTCTCGCGCGGCGTCGGCTGGCTTTCCAGGTTATTGGTGCCCTCTGTTTTACTTCACTGTTCGTCTTCGTAATCTATCGTCTCGCCACAATGTCGAGGCATCGCTAAACTTTTTGCCCGCCACCGGAACGCAACCATCCAGATATTAGCGCATCTCATTTCCTTGTCGGCATAGGGCATGAGACTGATCTATTCCTGCATCAGGAACCGTGTCCGGTGTCGAGTTGCACACCCGTGCCAGCGACCAGCAACGTGGCAACCTGTGAGTGTGGCAACTTGACGACGAGCCACGTAACGCCTATGGATCGGCTGCGCGGTCGGCGTAAGCCAAACACGCTATACTAAAGGTCATCCGAGATGTGGGCTCGATCATCGGGGGAAGCATGGATGCCGAGCGACTCTGGGAAGAGTACAACAAGCTCCCCGCCGAGGCGCAGGATCAGGTGGTCGACTTCCTCGCCTTCCTGAGGGTACGCCACGCCGACAAGGCACGACGCACGGCGCAGCTAGCGGATTGATTGGGAGAACGAGCCGTTCGTCGGCATGTGGCGCGACCGCGACGACATGTCGGATGGTAGCCGATGGGTTCACGAGCTCCGTGAGCGCGAGTGGTCCTGCGGCCGTGACTGATCTCCTCGTCGACAGCGACATCCTGATCGATGTGAGCCGCAACGTGCGGGAAGCGATCGACTATCTCCGGCGTAAGAGCGAAGAATCCACGCTGGTTATCAGCAGCATCACCCAGATGGAGCTCCTCGTCGGGTGCCGCAACAGAACCGAGCAGCGACAGTTGGAGCGATTCCTGCGCCCGTTCCCCATCTTGCCGCTGAACGAAGTGATAGCCGACCAGGCCGTTGACCTCCTGCGACAATACCGTTTGAGCCACGGTTTGCTCATGCCAGATGCGCTGATCGCCGCCACAGCGCGCGTGAATGACACCCCGCTCGCCATGATGAACCAGCGGGACTATCGCTTCATCGCAGGCGTGCAACTGCTGCCCTACCCGTAGACCAGGGGCGATGTAGCCATGCTGGCGGGTTACTCCGTCCAGCCCCGTGGGATCGGCACTCGCCGAACGAGAGCACCAGAACATCAAGCCGCCGACAAGCACGGCAGGTTTTGCGATTGACCTTCAGCGCCTTGGCGCCGGGGCAATCGCGGAAGTGCGCTCCAGCGCCGCAAAGCGTTCATCCGGCATGCGTCCGATCCTTGTATTCCCTCCTGCTCTTCATCGAGCGGCAACGGCGGCGCAAAGCGGCACGACAGCGCGCGATTATGCCCGCAAACTCCCCGCCGCCCCGTCCATGATCGCCAGCGCATCGACCATGACGGCGGGCGTATGAGCGAGGGAGAAGCCGTTGTGGCCGGGCGGACCTTGCTTGGTGTAGGCCGGGAGGAAGAGGCCGCGTTCGAGGCAGGCGACGACGAAGCGGCGGTGGAGGCCGTGGTCGTGCGCGGCGGCGGCGGCGTAGGTGGTCACCGGCTCGCGCCGCCCGAAGTAGAGGCCGAAGCGCGCGCCGAGCCCCTGCACCACCACCGGTACGCCGTGACGGTCGAAGATCGCCTGGAGGTCGCGGTAGAACGACTCCGCCAGCGCATTGAGCGCGTCGTAGACACCCGGCGCGCGCAACGCGTCGAGCGTGGCCTGTCCCGCGAGGATGCTCAGCGGGTGGCCGGAGTAGGTGCCGCTGTGCGCGACCGGCCCGCTCGGCGCGAACCCCGCCATCAGGTCGGCCCGCCCCGCCACCGCCGCGAGCGGCAGCCCATTGGAGAGCGCCTTCGCCAGCGTGCAGAGGTCGGGCGTGACGCCGCTCCACTCCTGCACCCCGCCGAGCGCCATGCGAAAGCCGGACAGCACCTCATCGAAGATCAGGACGTTGCCGCATTCGCGCGTCCGCTCGCGCAACAGTTCCAGGAAACCGTGCGCGGGCGGGATGCACCCGGCGTTGTAGTGGACCGGCTCGCAGATCACGGCGGCGATCTCGTCGCCGTGCCGCGTCATTAGTGCCTCGAACGCCGCCACGTCGTTCCAGTGACATATCAGCACATCGTCGCCCCAGGCGGGCGGGACGCCGCCCGACGACGGCACGACCGCGCCCGCATCGTCGCGCCGGAAGAGGAAGAGTTCGGTCAGGCCGTGGTAATGGCCGTCGAACTTCACGATCTTGGTCCGCCCGGTGGCGTGGCGCGCGAGGCGCACGGCGATCATCGTCACGTCGCTGCCATTGGTGGCGAAGCGGACTCGCTCCGCCGCCGGGATGATCTCCGTGAGCGTCCGGGCCAACCGCTCGTGGTAGGCCGTCTCCGCCCCGGCGATGATCCCCAGCGCCAGCCCTGCGGTCACCGCCTCGCGCACCGCCGGATGATCGTGGCCGAGCAGCGCCGCGCCGTTGGACATGTTAAAGTCGATGAAGCGCCGCCCGGTCAGGTCCTCGATGTACGGCCCCGTCCCGCGCGTCTGATAGAATGGGCGCTCCAGGTAGGGGTGTATCCGCGCGGCAGCCGAGACGCCCCCGGCGAGCACCCCGCGCGCGCTGTCGAACAACGCGGCGGCATCGGTCGGCCCGCTCATCATCTCCCCCACCCTTCCGCTCACACCGCGCGCTGCGACTATGACGACGCTCGTCCGTTCGCCCCACGCCTCACCCGACTCAGCCGTCCGGTCACCACGCTACCGAGCCATCTGCGGACTGTCAAGGAGCGACGAGCGGTGAGTAGGTCGATCCGAGGGCGGGGAAGCTGTAAGGAAGACCGGGATCAACGCTGGTCGAGGAACGGGCAGGCCGCGACAGGTACGACGCTCGCAGCCAACTGATCTAGCCCTTCCGCGCGATGGTGACGATCTCGAGGCTCGTCGCGGTGAGCGGCCCACCGGTCCAGTCCCCGAACCGCTCCTCGATCGCCAGACCGGCACTCGCCAGGAAGGTGGCGAGCGTCTCTGGGTCAAGGAACCGCAGCGCTCCCCGACTTACCTCCGGGCGGTCCCAACCGGGGCTGGTGAACGTGCTCATGGAATGCACGATGCCTCGCACGGTCGGCGTCTCCACCCGGTACTCGCACCGTACGACGGCACCGGTCGCATCGGTCACCGCACCGGAATACTGCGTCGGCCAGCGCACCCACGCACGGTCGAGCGGGTTGCGCGTCTCGAACGCGAAGCGGCCATCGTCGGTGAGGGCCGCTCGGATCGCGGCGAGCGCGACGCGGATCACGTCGTCCGCGATGAACTCCTGGAAGGCATGGCCGGTCATGACGATCAGGTCGAACTCCCGCTCCCAGCCGACCGACGCGAGGTCGCCGTGGACCCACTCGATATCCGCCCGTTGCCGCGCCTGATCGAGCATGCCCGCAGCGGGGTCGAGTCCGCACAGCCGCCCGGTATGGCCCGCTTCCCGCGCCATCCGCAGCAGCGCGCCCGTCCCGCACCCCACATCGAGCACGGACTGTGCGGATAGTACCAGCGGCAGATAGAAGGCGAAGTCCGCTCGTCGCTCCGGCGGGTAGAACAGGTCATACAGGGCGGCGAGGCGGTCCTCGATGAACTGATGCTCGATCATGGTTTTGACCTGTGCGCTCCACGATTCAACGTCCACGTCACCACATCGATCGGGTACGCGCCGGGGATCGAACGCCGGGAGTAGCGTATCACACCCTCGTCGGGCACAATATGCCGGGAGGAACGCGAGCGAGCCGATGCGCGGCCTACAGCAACGCGCATACTGCTTGACCGCCACACCCAGCCCGCGCAGGCGGGTAGTATGCACTTCATGGGTAGTAGCTGCCCTCCGGGGCACTTCGCCGGTGCCGCCTATGGCTACCCCCAGCCGGGGGCATTGTGCCCTTCATGGGTACATTGTGCCCTTCATGGGTAGCCTGTACCCCCAAGCCGGGTGCTTCAACCCCCGGACCTCGTGCCACAGGACGACGCGGCCAACCATATTGAGCACCGCCCTAGCACACCCAACTTGCCTTCGTCCTCGTCAGGGGCTACAACAGCGTCGGCAGCCAGTGAACCACACTCGCTCAGCGCCGCCCGCGCGCGGCAGGAGGATCCGCCACGATGCGCCTCGCCCTGCTCGGCTTCTACCACGAGACCAACACCTTCGCCGTCACCCCCACCACCTACGCCCTCTTCGCGCGCGACGGCCTCCTGCGCGGCCAGGAGATCGTCGCGCGCTACGCCGATGCGGGTTCCAGCGTCACCGGCTTCCTCGACGCCGGGCGGGAGCCGGGGGTCGAGGTCGTGCCCCTCTTCTTCACCGCCACCGAGCCGTCCGGCACGATCACCGCCGACGCCTTCGCCCGCATCGCCGACGAGATGGTCGCGGCCTTGCGAGGACACGGCCCGTGGGACGGCGTGCTGCTCGTCCTCCACGGCGCGGCGGTGGCCGAGGGCTTCCCCGATGCCGACGGCGAGATGGCCGCGCGCGTCCGGGCGGCGGTCGGGCCGGACGTGCCGATCGGGTCGGGTAGCGAGACGCCATTGCTGGCGTCCGCCCCCTAAGAACCGTACGTGCGAGTTTCCCCGCATACGGCTCAAGCCTTTACGAACGCCCCCTGGCGGGACGCGGTTTCGCTCCAGAGTTTCGC
>JAABUM010003347.1_pt1 | contig 19834 bp, 23 predicted proteins | sample 5559161 | NCBI WGS metagenome assembly JAABUM01 (sample SAMN10711868, study PRJNA513369) | rock metagenome | isolation source: Antarctica rocks | place: Antarctica: Victoria Land, Siegfried Peak nord | reverse complement strand
CGCCATCAGCCTCCTACGACTGGCCGGACACACCAGAATCGCCAGCAGCCTGCGACATCACAGCCGAAACCCACACCGGCCGATCGATCTCATCACCACACCATGAACCGACTTTGCCGAGACCCTGGGGGTCCGCACGACCCCGGCGCCGGTATTGCCGCCGAGCCCGGCTGTGGACCGCGGTGGGGCCACGGCCCATAGGGACAACTTGCTGTTTGGGAACTGCTGGTCGGGGTCGGTGACATCACCCGATTCCGGAGAAAGAAGCCACTTCGTCTCCTGCCCTGTCGACAGACCGGGACCGCCCCATCCTTCGCCTCCTCCGGCAACCACATAGACGCCGGCTCTGCCGCGGCGGCGGCGCACCGGGCTCCGCGTCAGCTGATACGTGCCCCCGCTGACGTCGGGTCAGCCCTGGGCGCCGGACCCGGAAGCGCGTTCGGGACGGCGCAGGAGCAGCGCCGTGAACTGCTGGGTCGTCCCCCACGGTGTCACATGGTCCTCCCCGCTGCGGTCGACCTCCTGGTAGCTGGGGAACTGGGCGGCGAGCTCCTCATGGGTGTAGCGCACGATGGGAAGGCCGCTGCAGGTTGTGGGACCGTCTGGACCGAAGGTTGCGACCACCAGCCAGCCGCCGGGACGCAAGGATCGCTCGAGGGAGGCGAAGTAGTCCTCCCGCTCGTCCGGCTCGGTCAGGAAGTGGTATACGGCGCGGTCGTGCCATAGCGCGAACCGCCGGCGGGGCCTCAGGTCGAGGACGTCGGCGACCTCGAGCACGACGTCCGCTCCGGCGTCGCCGAGACGGTCTCGTACGGTCTGCAGCGCGGTGGCGGAGAGGTCGATCGCCGTCAGGTCGTGAAAACCCCGGTCGACGAGATGGTCAACCAGGGTCGACCACCCCGCGCCAACGTCAATGATGGCTTCGTCGGCGGCCAGATGGGTGGAGTCGACAGGGTCGAGAGACAGCCCTGGCACTGACTGCCACCACGAGACGCCGTCAACGTCCTTGGCGTCGTGGACGCCCTCCCAGAAATCCTTGCGGGCGCCCGCGTCGGACGGCCGCTGGGGCGGGCTCGTTTCTGTGCTCACCGTGCGACCTTAACCGCCGCCCAGCACAAGAGGCGGTCCGTAAGCGGCACGTCATGTCCGGTATGCGGCGGATTCTCGCTGCGACCCCTAGATTTGCCGGTATGGCCACCCCCCGAAGCCCACACCGCTCGGGGCCGTCGCGTCTAGCCACCCTCACCGGGTTGTCGACCTCCCGCTTCCTGCACCTGTTCCGACAGCACACCGGGACCAGCCTGCGCCGACACCGGACCTGGTTGCGGATGATGAGCGTTGTACGAGGAATCCGCGGCGGCGCCGACCTCAGCACCGCGGCGATGGACGCCGGCTTCGCTGGCTGGTGCTTCGGATGATTACCGAGTACGCCCAACACTGCGGGCACGTCGACCTACTTCGCGAGGGGCTCGACGGGAGGGCCGGCGCATGAAGCCCGTGGCGGGGAGGCGCGTCTACCCACCTGATTCGCAATGGCACGCTGATAGCCGCGTTGAGGGCGGCTACGCTCGCGCGGCTTTGCCGCTGGTCGCTCGTGCCGATGACAGAAGCTTCCGGACCGGACGCGATGGTTGAGGCATCCAACGTCGATAACCAGGTGACGCTCCGGGACCAACTGCCTAGGTTCATGGTGTGCGCGCCCCGGATCCCGCCTTTGCGGACCCTCGGCTCGCCGTCTTGTACGACGTGCTCGATGACGACCGCTCCGACCTCGACGCATACATGGCCATCGCCTCAGAGGTGTGCGCCGGCAGTGTGATCGACATCGGGTGCGGGACGGGTTCACTGGCCGTTCGGTTGGCGCGGACGGGCAGGACAGTGGTCGGCGTGGACCCGGCCGGTGCCTCTTTGGACATTGCCCGGACGAAGCCGTTCGCGGAGTCCGTGACATGGGTGCATGGTGATGCCACCACGCTGCTGGGCCGAGCAGTGACCGCCGACCTAGCGGTGATGACCGGGAACGTCGCGCAGGTGTTCGTCTCCGACGAGGACTGGGTTAGCACGCTTGCGGCCGTGCACGACTGCCTGCACCTCGGCGGCTGGCTGGTGTTCGAGACCCGCCGAGTGGAGGTTCGCGACTGGGAACGGTGGGATGCCGGGCCGACCAGGGTCGACCTGTCCGACGGGGGCAGTGTGGTCGTGTCGACGACCGTGACCGAGGTAGCGCTGCCGCTGGCTACTTTCGAGTCCACTACGACGGTCGGCGGTGAGGTGGTCGCTTCGGCGTCGACGCTGCGCTTTAGGGAAAGCGATGAGGTCGAGCGGGATCTCAACGACCATGGCTTTGACGTCGTCGACGTCCGCGACGCCCCTGACCGCCCAGGGAAGGAGCTCGTCTTCCTCGCCCGCCGTGCCACAGGCTGACCGAAGGTGCGCACCGTCCGAGCCCGGGCGGCACCAGGCAGACGCACGCTCATCCGCGACGGGTGCGGCACGACAGTAAGAAAAACCAGGATCCGCCGACCGCGCACGACTTCAGTACCGGCACAAGCGACGGGCCTGCATTACATCCGACGGGTGGCAGGCTGAAGCTGAAGTATGGCCGACGAACCAGCAAAGGATGTCCCTGCGGACACGCCCCGGGCTCCCGATGTTGGCTACCAACACAGCACAGAAGATCCGGGCGTACCCGGCGCGCCGGCCGACCCGAGTGTCGCGCCGGCCGACCCCACCGAACCGAGGAACCCCGCGTGAGCCGTCTGCTGTAGCGCAAGTTCGTATCGCCCATCCGATCGACGGCGTAATGAGCTGGGCGGGGCAGCAGGGCGTGTAGGCCGCAGCTCAGGGCCACCGTTCACGGGCGAGGCATGTATGAGCGCGCTGGCTTCGACCTCGCCCACATCCCAGCCTTGCGCGCACCCTTGACCTGAACATCCTGCCGCGTTGAGGCCGCTACGCTCGCCCGACTGCTGCAATCCGGCCGCTCAGCGAGAGCGAGCGACGCTTGAATGCTCTGAGGACGGACGGGCGGCCGCCACGCTGGAGCGGTATGCCGAAGAAATGCCAACTCCGTGAGAAGCGGAGGACGTCACGGTGAGAAAGCGGTGTCCGTCACCGCAGGCGAGACCGCTGGAGATGCCAAGTGACGTGAGAACCTACACCGGGCCCGAGGATCGGGCACGGCACCGAACACGGTCAGCAGCCCGGCCAGGTCCGTGGCGTTCAGGGAAACCGCAGCGGCGGTGGGCGAAGATGGCATCAGCGGGTGTGGTCCTCGGGCTCGATGTTGATGTGAGAACCACCATCAAAACCTCACGGACCACACTCGCCCCACACGCCACACCGGTCACACACCCACAAACCTGCAGGTCACAGCCCTACCGAACGACTTTGCCGGGGCCCTGAACTGGCCCCGAGCCAGTGCTGGGTCGTTCCTCCTGCTCGCGCTGGCCCTCCTCAGCCTCGTCGTCTTCGCCGCACTCCAGCGTGCCCTGGTGGCCCGAAGGGGAAGCACATGACCAGCCGCGGCCGCCATGCCGGGCTCTTGTGGTCGCTCGCCGTGGGCATCTTTGCGTTGAGCCCTCTGGTGATCATCGTCATCAGCTCGTTCTCGTCCGTGGCCTTCGGCACCTGGCCGCCGCCGGGGTGGTCACTGCGCTGGTACGCCAATCTCGGCGAGCAAGGCGGTTTGTTGGACGCGGTCGCGCTGTCCCTGGTGGTGGCAATTCCCACCACACTGCTGAGCATCGCCGTCGGGCTGTCAGCGTCCGTTGCTCTGGTGCGGCACACCTTCGTCGGCAGACGGCTTGTCGAAGGGCTGTCGTTCGCGCCAGTGGTGGTGCCCAAGGTGGCGCTGGGCTTCGCTCTGTTCATCTACCTCAACCGGCTGGGGTTGTTCAACCTTGGCCCCATCGGCCTCATCGCGGCACATGTCGTCATCACCTTGCCGTTCGCCACCACGTTCTTGTCGGCTGCCTTGGTGCGAGCAGACAGCGAGGTGGAGGCGGCCGCCGTTGACCTGGGGGCGACACCCCTGATCGCCTTCTTACGAGTGGGACTGCCCCAGATCCGCGACGCACTCATCGCCACGGCTCTCTTCGTATTCATTATCAGCTTCGACGAGGTCGACACCTCCGTCTTCCTGATCCCACTGAACGAGCAGACCCTGCCGACCTGGATGTTCCAGTACATGCAGAAGTACCAGGACCCCACCTTGGCCGCTCTTTCCACCGTACTGATCGCCATCTCGCTGACGGTCGCTGCTGGTGTGGCCGCCTTACTGAACCGCTCGGGGGTCCTGGCCACCTTGCTTTCGTCCAACCAACGCAGCTGACTTTCGTCCAACCACCGGAGCTGACCTGAGATGAGGAACCATGACGATCCATGACCTGAAGCACGTTCCAGTCGCCACCCTGAGCAACGGCCACGAGCTGACCATCCCCCTGCACACGCTCACCGGTTCACCGGGCCCACGAGTGGGGCTGGTCTCCGGAGTCCATGGGGACGAGCCGCTTGCGGTCGAGACCGTCCGCAGGATTGTTCAGTCCTTGGCGGAGGACGACCTGTCCGGCACGGTCGTCGCGATTCCCGTCGCCAATGCCTACTCGCATATGGCGTTGACCCGGCACACCCCCCTCGACGGGGTCAACCTGAACCGGACCTTCCCTGGGGCCTACGACGGCACCATCACCGAGCAAGTCGCTGCCACCCTCCTGGACCTGCTCACCGACGAGGTCGACTACCTCATCGACTTCCACTCAGGCGGGGTCCTGGCGTGTGTGGACTACAGCTACCTGGGCAGCGACGAGGGATTCGCCAAGGCCTACGGGGCCGACATCCTTTACCGGGGGCCGGGATATCCAGGGTCTCTGACCAGCACGCTGCAAAGCCGAGGGGTCAAGACCCTGGTCTCCGAGTTCGGCGGAGGCTCGGCTCGGATCGAGCACTACCTCGACAAGGGTCTCAGCGGGGCCCGCAACGCCATGCGCTATCTGGGGGTCCTGCCCGGGCAGGCCGAAGCGACGCCTGGCCAGCGGGTCGTGGAGACGCTCGAGAAGGTAGCCCCCCACCACGGCGGAATCTTGCTGTGCGAGTACGGCCCCGATCGTCTTGGCGAGACCATCGCCGGGGGGACAGTGCTCGGGCGTGTCGTCAGCCCATTCACCTTCGAAGAGCTCGAGGTCATCACGGCCCCCTATCAGGAGAGCATCCTCATCCTGACCCGCCCCAGCTACACCAACGTGTCGCCGGGCGACTACGGGTTCATGCTGGCCGACGCCGCCACCGCATCCCCGGCGTGAGGCAGTCGACAACGGCCCCGAGCCTGCACATTGGGCCCGGTCCGGACAGCGCTCATTGACACAAGAAGAACCAGCAGCCGAACCTCGACCCGCTCGAACTCAGCTCAGTCAGACCTCATAAACGACCCTGCCGCCTTGGACCACGGTCTGGATCCGGTTCTCGGCGAGGACTGCGAGGTTCTCAAGGGGGTCCTCATCCAGGACGATCAGGTCAGCCAACGCGTCGGGGACGATCTCACCGAGCGTTCCCTCCCGTTGCAGCAACCGGGCGGCATTGACGGTCGCGGCGCGGATCACGTCGATTGCCGGCTGAACCTCAGCACGGATGTGGAACTCGCGCGACTGGTGCCGTTGCATCCCTCCGAGTAGGTCGGTCCCGTAGACGATGTTGACTTTCCCGTTCGCGGCACTTTCCAGAGCATGCAGGCCCGCGTCGAGGACGTCGGAGACCTTCTCCCAGCTTGACTGAGGAAGGCCGAAGTCACGGCCCTCCTTCTGCAGGGACCAGTAGGTCACCAGTGTGGGCACAAGGTAGGCGTCGTGACGCGTGAACAGCCGAACACTCTCTTCGTTGAGGAGGTTGCCATGTTCAATGCCGCGGATACCGGCATCCAGTGCTCGGTTGATAGCCCGGGCGGTGTACGCGTGCGCGGTCACGTACCGGTTTGCGGCCGTCGCTTCCTGCACTGCCGCCTGCAACTCCTCCATTGAATATTGGGTGGAGTCGACCCGATCGGTCGGCGACGCCACTCCACCGGAGCACATCACCTTGATGTGGTGGGCTCCTTTCCGCAGCTCGTCGCGGGCCGCGGCGCGCACGGCGTCCACACCGTCGGCCAGCCGGCCCAGTCCGGCGCAGCAGGGATGCGAATCGTAAACCGAGGTACCTCTCGCTCGCGTGTCGCCATGGCCGCCCGTCTGGCTCAGGGCCTTGCCGCAGAAGAAGAGACGGGGCCCGCGGAGTAATCCTTCGGCCTGCGCGTCGTGGAGCCCGAAGTCTGCCCCTGCACAGTCCCGAACAGTCGTGAAGCCGCGACTAAGCATGTCGCTCATAAGCCGCGCGGCGTGCAACGCGACATAGGACGGCGACCAGGTAGTGAGACCGCCCAGGTCGGCGGTGGCCGCGGTTACGTGTACGTGTGCATCGATCAGGCCCGGCAACACATACTTGCCCGCGGTGTTGAGAATCTGCGCGGAGTCCGGGGCGCTCAGATGGGGTCCTAGTTCGGTGATGACGCCGGCATCAATGCGGATGTCGGCTTCGGCATACTCGCCGGTGACCACGTCGAGCACGTTGGCGGCGCGAATCAGCATGACGGCACCCAAAGGATTCACACTCCTCACTTGACGGTTTCTGGACTTGGTGTCCGCCGGCGCGTCTCAGTTCAGCCATCGACGCCGATAAGGGCATCGCGGACGGCCTCGACACTACGCTCCGCGATCTCGGTTGCGCGCCGCACAGAACGATCGGTGTAGACCCCTTCGGCGTCCAGAATATTCAGCGCGCCGATCGTGCGGCCTTCCATAATGATTGGTGCATTAATAATGGAACCGCAGCCGAGGCTCCTGATGAGGTCTGCGTCCCCGAAGACGCGCCGCAGATCGTCAATGGTGGAGCCGAAGAAGGGCTGTTGCTCGTGTACCGCGACCTGGATCCACTCGGAGGCGACGTCCTGGTCGACGTCCTTCGTTCCACCGACCGGGTACTCGCGAGGTCGCGAGGAGTAGAGCCGGCACATGGTGCGACCGTTGTTAATGAATCCTAGGATGGTGAATAGTCTCGCGCCTGGATCACGTTCAACCTCCACGCCGATATCGGGCAGCGTCCCATAGCTCATACTCTCTCCCTGAGCTCTTCCATCGTGATGTCTTCCAGTGCCCGGCCTTTAGTCTTCACCGCAAAGAGCAGGGTGCAGACCACTCCGACGCCTAGGACGGTTGTCGTCAATCCGAACACGCCACCGAATCCCCACTTCACCGCGAAGATACCAATGAGTAGCGGGGCAAGGATGGAACCGATCCGGCCGAAGGACGACGCGAGGCCAGTTGCCGTCGCGCGCAGCCATGTCGGAAAGACCTCGGGCGTGTAGGCGTACACGCCCGCGTACGTGCCGTTGAGGAAGAACGACAAGAAGACGCCGGCGGTCGTGATCCAGAGGGGATCGGTCATTCGACTTAACCAGAAGGCAGAGATTGCCGAACCGGTCAGGTAGATCGAGATCACATATTTACGATCCAGTTTCTCATTAAAATACGCCGCGGAGAAATAGCCAGGAATCTGTGCAATGTAGATGATCAGTGAGAATGAGAAACTCTTAGTGACTGTGATTCCCTTGTCCACCAGCAACGTCGGAATCCAAGAGAAGAACCCGTAGTAGGAGAACGTTATAACGAACCAGATCAACCAGGTCGTTGCTGTGATCCTCAACATTTTCCCGGACCACAGGAAACGCAGTGCCTCGCCAAACTTGAACTTTCGAGGCGTCTCCGTCTGTGGAGAGTCCAAGGGCACAGGCGGAAGTGGCTTGCCAATGGCACGTTCTACGTCATGTTCGAGTTGGGCGACAACCAATTCGGCCTCATCCGTCCGTCCAATGTTGGTGAGGAACCGTGGCGACTCCGGCAGGCGTCGTCGCCACCACAGCAACATGACGATGGGTACCGCGGTGATGACCTGCGCCCAGCGCCAGCCATTGTCCAACGTGGGCACTACGAAGCGACCGAGCAGTGCGGCACTGACAAATCCGAAGGAGAAGAAGCCGGCCAGTGCACCGATGAACCAACCGCGCTTGTACGCCGGAACGAACTCCGAAAGGAACGGCGCAATGATGGCGCTCTCGGCTCCCGCCCCAGCGCCAGCAAGGATGCGTGCTCCCAAAAAGATCTCGAAGTTGGGCGAGGCCGCAGCGACCAGAGAGAAAAGGGCGTACACCCCCAAGGCCCACATCATGACCTGCTTACGACCGATCTTGTCCCCGAGGACACCCGAGAGGGCGGCGCCAAAGAGAAAGCCGAACGGCGCCGCCGAGGAGACGAGCCCCAACTGCGCGTTGCTGAGCTCGAAGACCTCCCGAAGGTCAGTCAACAGGAATGCCACAATGGCAGCGTCCATGCCATCGAACGTGTAGCCGAGTCCGCCGATGAGCAGCAGCATGTAGTGCGGACGGCTCAACGGCAACCTGTCAAGACGAGCCGACAGCGACATAACGGTCACCCTTCTGCAGTCCCGCGACACTCAACTGCTTACTCACCAGCCGGTTCCCGTCCACCGCGAGCGTCCCAAATAGACTGACCCATCGAGCCGAAGCGCGTCAACCCGTCCTCGTCACCCGCGGGCTTCCAGTGCCCTCCCTCCTGTCAAATCTTCGCTTTTGTCGAGTTGTGAGACTGACAGGAGACCCGGGACAACCTCCGCGAAGCCCATCTGTGTCGCTGTCGGCCCCTCATCTTCGGTACCGAACATGACGCCGAGGACATTCCCCTGGCCCTGGCGCGCATGTCACTCTTCGTGGTGTGGCCGCCGGGACAGCAAGACCATGACGAACCGATAATCATGGCCAGCGGCGGAGGCGGAGGTGACCTCAGCGTGGACCAAGGCTTCTGGCAGTCTCTGGCCCCCCCGGACGGCGTGTTCACCTTCGTCTGCTCCTGGCCGGCATTTGGCATCAACGAAACCCGACAGGTGATCGAGCACGCCCACCTCACCACCGCCAGCACCCGATCGACAGCCCTATGGCCCAGGCAGCCCATCAACCACGAGCCCCTCCACCACCACCCAAGCCGAGACTGCCCAGCACCGGCCGGTTCGGGTCTGCAGAACGACATCACCGGGAGAGCGACGGCTAAACCCGACCTGTGTTCACGAGCGAAGCCCCGAAGGTCATCGTCCACCCCGCCACCTTCGACCGGACCCAGGACCGCCCGGGCTGAGAGGGCACCCCCAGCGCCGTCGCACCGCCCCCGGTGCGAGGAAAGACGGGGAGGCGCGGAGCAGCCCTCGAACCCGTGGAGGCGGTTGAGACCCATCAGCATGTGGTCGGTGCGACGGGGTCGGGAGTCCGCGGCTTAGGTTGCGGTCCGTGGCGTCGACCGGGCAGCGGCACAGCCTGGCGGTCCTGGCTGCCAGCGCCCTGTGGGGAACCACCGGGGTCGTGGCTAAGCACGCAACCGCAGGGTCAAGCCAACTCCTGGTTGGACTGTCGACCTTCGGGTTCGGCGCCCTGCTGCTGTTCGCGGTCGACACCAAACCCACTCTGAAGATGCTGCGGAACCGATCCTTGTGGCCACTGCTGTGTGCCGGCGCCGTCGGGGTCATCGGGTACGCGGGCATGTACTACGTGGCGATGGACCTGGTCGGGGTCGCCGTCGGCAACGTTCTGGCTCTCGGGTCCGGGCCGGTGTTCGCGGCCCTTCTCGAGCTGGCCATCGAACACCGGCCGATCCGGCGTGGCTGGGCCGCCTCAGCCGCGGTGACGATTTCCGGCGTGGCCCTGCTCGCGTTGTCGGCTCATGCCGCCCCGGGCACCAACCCGCTGCTTGGGGTCCTGCTCGCCCTAGGTGCCGGGTTCGGATACGCCCTGTACTCCTGGGCTGCCGCACGGCTCATCACCGCTGGAAAACCCTCTCGCCCCGTGATGTCCGCGATCTTCACTCTTGCCGCCGTACCGCTCGTCCCGACGTTCTTACTGGCCCACCCCGGCCCACTGGTCAGCGGCCAAGGGCTACTCGTGCTGTCCTACCTCGCCATCATCCCCATGGCCGTGGCCTACCTCCTGTTCGGCTACGGTTTCCGAGGCCTCACTGCCTCCACGGCCATGACCTTGGCCCTTACCGAACCGTTGGTCGCCACCGTCCTAGCCATCCTCCTGCTACACGAGCGTCTCAGCCCATCAGCCTGGCTCGGGCTGGCCCTCATCCTCACCGGCATCGCCTTCGTCGCCGTCACCGAGAAACCACAGGCAACCCAATGACCAGCTACCCCAAACCCACCCCACACGACATCAAGACCCGCATATATGCGTTTTTCTGAGTCCCCCCGCCAGTTCCGGAGTGGGGTTGACCCCGTTTCATGGACATCGGTTAAGCGGCCTGGGTGGCGCGACAAGTCCAACCAGCAAAGCCTCACGCGACAGCCCCAGTTACACCACGCTGAGGGACTCACCTGTCGCGGCATGTCGACCACGGGTTTGGCTCGCCGGCGGACGGTCGGTTTGGCCGGTGGGGTTCCCTCTTAACCGCCATTTTAAGGAGTCATGACGTGGTGGCGGCCGCCGGCGCACGGTGTGCCTGTCGAAGTGGGCTTGACACGACGTCCGGAAGGGGCACGATGGATGTGCTGGATCGGGCTCGTTCGTTGGCTGGACAACTGGGGGTTTCGATGGCTGATGACATGGATCGTGGCGCCGCTCGGGTTGACCCGCCGGCGCCGGACCGCACCAGAGTGCTGCGGGTAGCGCTGGCGGCGCTGCCCTTCGTTGGCATCTTGGGCGGCGCCGGCCTTGCCAACCGGGCTGAGCCTTTCGTGCTCGGGCTTCCGTTCCTCATGGCCTGGATCGTGGGGTGGGTCGTCGCTAGCAGCGCGATTATGGCGATCGTCTACGCGCTCGACCCGGTGAACCGCGGGCCGCAGCCGGGCGATGAGGGGCCTCGGCCATGAACGCGGCGCTCGTCGTTCTCGCCGCTGGCCTGCTGGTGGCCCTGGGCTTGGGTCTTCGCGCTCGGCATGGGCGTGAGCTCAGCCTGGAGGAGTGGGCTGTCGGCGGTCGCTCGTTCGGGGTCATCTTCGTGTTTCTGCTGCTGGCCGGCGAGATCTACACCACCTTCACCTTCCTCGGTGGCAGCGGGTTCTCGTATGCCAATGGCGGCCCAGCCCTGTACATCCTTGCCTACGGCTGCCTCGCGTACATCATGTCGTACTGGTTGTTGCCGGCGGTGTGGCGCTACGCCAAGCGTGAGCGCCTGGTCTCTCAGGCGGACTTCTTCGCCCACAAGTACGGCAGCCGAAACTTGGGCATCCTGGTCTCGCTGATCGGGGTGCTCGCGATGATCCCGTATCTGATTCTGCAGCTGAAGGGCATGTCCATCATTGTGGAGGAGACCTCCTATGGCGCGGTAGGACAGACGGCGGCGATCATTATCGGCACGGTCGTCCTGACGGTCTACGTGATGGTGTCGGGGATCCATGGCGCCGCCTGGACCGCCGTCCTGAAGGACATCCTCATTCTGAGCGTCGCGATCTTCCTTGGTATCTACCTCCCTTGGCACTACTACGGGGGCATCGGCCCCATGTTCAGTTCCCTACAGCAGAAGGACCCGCAGTTTCTCACCCTGCACACTCCCGATCTGGGCGTCTCGTGGTTCATCAGCACCGTGCTGTTGACCGCCTTCGGCTTCTACATGTGGCCGCACTTCTTCGGCGCGACGTTCTCGGCGAAGCACGAGCGGGCGCTGCGCCGCAACGCGGTGGTCTTCCCGCTCTACCAGCTGGTGCTGCTGTTCATCTTCTTTGTCGGCTTCGCCGCCGTGCTGAAGGTCCCTGGGCTCAAGGGGACGGACTCAGATCTGGCCCTGCTGCGGCTTTCCCGCGACGCTTTCGACCCGTGGTTCGTCGGGTTGATCGGCGCGACCGGCATGCTGACTGCGCTGGTTCCCGGCTCGATGCTGCTGACCACCTCGGCCACCATGTTGGCCAAGAACGTGTATGCCGAGCTGCGGCCGGGGACGTCACCGGCAACCGTGATGCGTTTGGCGCAGCTGTTCGTGCCGGTCCTGGCGGCGGTCACCCTGCTGCTCACCTTCGGCGGGGGTAGCACCATCGTCGCCCTCCTGCTGCTCGGCTACGCCTTCGTCACTCAGCTGTTCCCGGCGCTGATCGCCAGTCTGCTGCCACGGAACCCGGTCACCGTCTATGGGGCCGCTGCCGGCATGGTCGTCGGCGTCGCCGTGGTCAGTTACGTCATCCTCGCCAAGCGCTCTGTCGGCAGTCTGATGCCGTTCCTGCCCGAGTGGGCGGCCACCCTCAACGTAGGAATCGTCGCCCTGATAGCCAACGTGATCGCCCTTGTGGTCGTCTCCGCACTAACCAAGGGTGCGCGACGACCGCCGGCGGCCGACGCCTCCCGCCTCGAGACGGCGCGGGGAGGGGCTCGATGACCGATGGGCCGGCGACTGCCGTCCGGGTCGACCAGACCAGGCTGACCGAGCTCATCCAGCAGCTGGGCCGGGTGGGTGCACAACCGGGCGGGGGGATCATCCGGCCCGTCTATTCGCGCGCGTGGCGTGACGCCCAGGACATGGTGGCCACGATCATGGCGGACGCCGGACTGGAGGTCCGCGAGGACCCCGTCGGCAACGTCTTCGGCCGCCTATCCGGTGACGTTGACGTTGACGTTGACGAGCCTGTCGTCCTAACCGGGTCGCATATCGACACGGTGGTGCGCGGCGGCGCGTACGACGGGGCTCTCGGCGTCCTGTCGGCGATCGTCGCGGTGCAGGCCTGCAAGGCGGCACACGGAGCGCCACGGCGCACCGTCGAGGTGGTGTCCTTGTGCGAGGAGGAGGGCAGCCGCTTCCACAGCAACTACTTCGGCACCCGCTCCATCCTCGGTTTGGTCGCAGCGGACGAGCCGGAGCATCTGGTGGACGCCGACGGTGTCACGCTGGCCGACGCGGCGCGCTCGGTCGGCTTGGACCCGGCCCGCTTCGGCGAGGCACGTCGGGAGGACTTCGACACCTTCCTCGAGCTGCATATCGAGCAGGGTCGCACGCTGGTCGACTCGGGGATCGAGACCGGCATAGTCGACGTCATTACGGGGTTCGTCTGGATCGAGGTGGTCGTCGAGGGTCGCACCGACCATGCCGGCGCGACGGCGATGACCAACCGCCGGGACGCGCTTCAGGCTGGGGCACGGATGGTGGCCGCCGTCGAACGCGTGGCGCTGGACGAGGGGCACCCGGCTGTCGCAACCACCGGCGTGATGCGGGTCTATCCGGGCGGAGCGAACATCGTGCCGGGGCGGTTGGAGTTCACCATCGACGCGCGGCACCCGCAGTCGGCTGTACTCGACCGGATGGTCGCGGCGATCCGTGAGCAGTGTCAGGCCATCGCCGCCGAGCGCGGCGTCGACATCACGGTCCATTCGCTGAAGGAGACGCCGCCTCATAGCCTCGACGTCGGCCTGCGCACCACGCTGCAGCGGGCGGCCGACGCGTGCAGGGCCAGCTGGCGCGAGCTGCCCAGCGGCGCCGGGCACGACAGCCAGACGATGGGCACCCGCGTCGCGGCGGCCATGCTGTTCGTACCCAGCAGTGACGGTCGGTCGCACAGTCCCGCCGAGTACAGCACGCCGGAAGACTGCGCCCGAGGGGCATCTGTCTTGGCCACTGCCCTACACGCCCATGCCTGGGCCCCGCTGCGGATGGAGGCACGATGACACCCGACGAGTTGATCGCCCAGGTCCACCAGCAGGTCATCGACTGGCGCCGGCACCTGCACCAGAACCCCGAGCTGTCCTTTCACGAGCAGGACACGGCGAGGTTCGTGCAGGAAGCCCTGGAGTCGATGCCCGGCCTGGTCGTCACTCGTCCCACCGCCACGAGCGTCATGGCGCGACTGCCCACCGCGCGACCTGGCAAGGTGCTCGCCATCCGCGCCGACATGGACGCCTTACCAATCGACGAGGAGAACGAATTCGAATTCCGGTCCCAACGGTCGGGTGCGATGCACGCGTGCGGGCACGACGCGCACACCGCGATGCTGCTGGGCACCGCGACAGTGCTTTCCGCCATGGCAGACCAGCTGTCCGGGGAGGTGCGCTTCATCTTCCAGCACGCGGAAGAGCGCTTCCCCGGAGGAGCGGACGAGATGATCCGAGCCGGCGTCATGGACGGCGTCGACCTCGTGATCGGCGCCCATGTCTGGGCACCACTGGAGGTCGGGAAGATCGGCATCGTCTACGGGCCGGCGATGGCCGCACCCGACACGTTCTGGATCACCATCCACGGCAAAGGCGGCCACGCGGCCATGCCGCACCAAACCGTCGACCCGATCGTCGCCGGCGCCCAGGTCGTCTCCGGACTCCAACACATCGTCTCCCGCGCCACCGACCCACTAGACACCTTGGTGGTCTCGGTCACCCAGTTCGTCGCCGGTACCACGCACAACGTGATACCGGGGTCGGTTCACATGCAGGGCACGGTGCGCAGCTTCGACCCGGCGCTACGCGAGACCGTGCCCGCGCTGATGGAGCGGTTCGTCAGAGGGATCACCGAGGCGCATGGCGCGACCTACGAACTCAAGTACGAAGAGGGCTACCGCGTCGTACTGAACGAACCAACGGTGACCGCGCTGGTCGAAGACACCGTACGCGAGGTGCTTAACGACGCCGCCATCGACATGATGAAAGCCACCATGGGCGGCGAAGACTTCTCCGCCTTCCAGGAGCGAGCACCGGGCTGCTTCTTCTTCGTCGGCGCAGGCAACCCGGCCAACGGCGTCGTTCACCCCCATCACCACCCGCGCTTTACGATCGACGAGGACGCCCTCGAGATAGGGGTCAAGATCTTTGTCCACACAGCAGCCCGAGCATTGACCTAACCAGCTCCCGCTTGGCCTTCAGCACTTTAGATCCAGATCCGCTCAACCTCGTACCGCGTCTCTGATGAAGCGCGTTGGGGGGTGGGGAACGGCCCAAACGGCTCCGTGGCTCGGTGGCTCGGTGGCTCGAACTGCCCTCTCGGGCGTCCCCCTGTCGCGGCCGACCGCCACGGCTGGTGTGCACGCTTGGCGGGACTGGACTGGGCCGACGTCGGACCGTGCCGGGGATCAACCCGGCGATCGACAGCATCGTGTTGAAGGCGCCGGAACGGGCCAAGTACTCGGGTGGCTCGGCGCATCGTCGTTTCCGAGATCCCGCCGTGCCGGGCCCCATCAACGACCGTGACGCTCCTGGTCGCGTCCGTCCGACCCACCCGTGCCGCCGTGCGACACCAGCGGCCCGCGGCGTGCAGGGATGCGCACGCAGGTGTGGCCGGAAGACACAATGATTCGGCTCTGCAAGGACGGCACCGCCAGGCGAAGGCTTTTCAGCCGCGTGAGTGACCGCAGCGTGTCCAGCAGGCCCGCCGTTAACGTGGCCGTGAGCCTACTTTTCCTGGTCGCGGCCTGCGGGAGCAACAGCAGCCCCCCAGCGAGCGGACCGGTGCCGTCGTCGAGCAGCGCGTCGTCCACCAGCGGCACCGCCTCGTCCTCCGCATCGACCAGTGGGTCGTCCTCGTCCTCGTCCTCCGGGGCAGGCAACGCCGGGGTCCCTACCGGCACCGTAGGGGAGGCCGACGCGTACGCTATTACTCTCACGGACAGCGCCGGCGCCCCCGTAACCAGTCTCAAAGCGGGCAGCTACACCGTGAAAGTCAAGGACGCGTCTAAGATCCACAACTTCCATCTCACCGGCGCGGGAGTGGACCAAAAGACGACAGTCCCGGACATCACCGAGGTGACCTGGACGGTCAGCCTGCAGGCCGGGTCGTACACCTTCAAGTGCAGCCCCCACCCCAAGATGACCGGAACCTTCACCGTCACCTAACGAACGCGCGCCTCACCGCGCATAACACGAGTCACACCCGAACCTTGACTGCTCGCTACCCGGCGTCCGCGCTGGCCGCCGATACCGTGAAAGGGCCGGGACCCCATCGACCCGCAATAGAGATGGGCGGTCACGTTCCACTACCGACCGCGCCGTCAAGGTGGCATCGCGACCTGGCCTCACACGCTTGACTGGATCGCTGTCGGCGGCGGCGCTCGACCGCCACCGGAACAGGCACGTCGGTGCGGCGAGGACGCGATCGGGGGGCAAACGCCGGTGCGTGTTGAAGGTCCCCCAGGTGGGAACCCGTGCCGGCAGCCGGGTCGGGGGATTGCGTCTAAGTGGGCGGTGTGAGGCACCTTCGAGACAACCCCGTCTGGCCGGTCGGATGCACGTGCCCATCGAGTTGCCCGGCCGTTGCTTGCCCACCATTGGGGCCGTGATCAACCTCAGGATGTCGTGGCCCCTGATGCCGCAGGCCTGTGCACCGGATCAGAGTGTTGACCCGGTCGAGCGCCCGGCCTGTCAACACGAAATCGACGATGACGACGCGGGTCTCTCAGGCCGGCCCATGCCATGGCTGACCACGGTCAGGCTGGTGCAAAGAGCTCCAGGGCGTTGCCGTCCGGGTCGCGAAAGCTGATCGCGCTTCCGTAGGCCGCGTCCTGCACGCCGCTGTGACCGACTCCGAGGCCGTCGAGATGCTCGACCCATCTCGTCAGCTGTTCACGTGACTCGCAGGCGAACGCCAGGTGGTCGAGGCCGGGCGAGGCCGAGCGCAACCGTGGAGCGCAGGCGTCCATCGGCGTCGTGCCCACATCGGCGCAGAACCACAGTCAGACGATCCGCGTCATCGGACCCCGGCGGATCGTCATCGCGATTTCCGATGACCACGACTCCACCGAGCTGCTCCGCTCCGTCTGCATCCTCCTGCGCAGCCAGGCGCTCGCCTCGATCCGCACCGAGTCCAGTGACGGGCTGGCCACGGCCAGAGAGCGACTCGCGGAGGCGCTGGAGCTGCTGCCGAAGATTGAGGCGATCCGCAAGAGCGCCGGGACGATCCGCACGTCAGCGAGCCACATCGACGTTGCGAGCGACAGCCTTCGCACGGCACTCAACCGCCTGCTCACTCAGGCCCAGACCGCCCTGTCCGTGACCGATGTCGCTGTCGAAGAACCCTCCAGCGAGCACCCAATGTGCGGCGTGGCGTAGATCGGCTCGGTGCGGCCGCAGCAGGACGTGCGACTGACGGCCGCAGCGGGGGCCCGTCAACGTCGTGAGTGACACGCACTCATCACCGATCAAGGACTTGCCCCACTGCGTGGGCGTCCGGCCGCTTCGGGCGACGGAGGCGCCGGTGGACGCCAGGCACCGCTCAGCCTCACCGCAGCGGTCGACGCACCGTCGGCGTCGCCAGGGCCGCCGCATCTGCACTCACGAGGTGATCGTCGAGCAGCCCCACGCAGCCCCCTTCAGGTTGACACTTCGCGGGGCGGTCTTCGCGGGCCGGTCGGCGGCGTCCAAGCGGTAGTGGCAGTCTCATTCCTAATCTCATCCGTGCACGGTCGTGGGCATCCAGCGGCGCCGTCGACACACAATCTCGTGCTTCGAACCCCCGGGCAGACCCCGACGAAGCGGGCATCACAGAACTCGAAAGTGGGTGTGGTTCCCGGGACACCGCTGACCAATCCGCGACCGCATAAGGTTGATCCGACACGGCCGCCATCGGCCTGCGTCGGCTAGATTTACTCGGCGCGGAGCTATCGGGGTAGCGGTGGCTGGGGTGGGTTGCGACTTGGCGGGCACAGACTTCCTCTGGCAGCGCGATGTGGTCGCTACGCGTCGCCGGGGGACGATTGGGAGGGTCGCCGTCGACGCTTAGGACGATGAGCGGGGTGTGCTGGAGCATGTTCTCGACGTCGGCGCGACCCCAACGCTGAGCTTCGGCCTCGATAAGCGGCTGGCGTTCCTCCGGGTCGGAGATCACTCGCGCGATCGCCGGCACGTCGCAACGACGTTTTGCTTCAATGCACGACGACGTTGGGGTCGGCGCCGATGTTGTGGATCCAGCCCCGTGTCCGGTCGGCCTGTGGCATTCCCGTGATGAACAAAAGACCATCCTGGTCGTGCAGGGGAGATCTCGACCCCTCGTCGCTGGCCCGTCCAGCGTCCCGTCGTGGTCATATCGATGACCTGACTGTGGTGAAGGGCGGCGCGTATGGTGTCATCCCAGCGTCCACAGGTTCGTCACCTCATGTGACTCCGAGGCCGTCAGTGTGTCACGCGGACCGACAGTGGACGCATCCCGCCGACCGGTCGGCACTCGCAATTTCCCAGCCGAGACGGTTGGCCGCAACGTGCCCGCCAGGCAGGCCGCTACGCCCGCTGGCGCTTTGGCGGTCACGGCGCCGAAACCTTGATCATCGACTGCTCGCCCTCCCTGGGGGCCATGCCGGGGCTAGTCTCATTTCTAGTCTCATTCGCTCGCGTCCGGCGACGTCTGGGGCGTACCTCTGGGGGCGACTCGGAGCGTGCCGAACCCGCGGCAGACCGGTGCGAATCCCCCTCCTCAGAATTGGAAAGCGTGTTGAGTGAAAGCTCTCAGGGGTTCGAATCCCCTATCCTCCGCCAAGTTTTGAGCACGAATCAGCCCCTCGCCGGACGTCCAGTCGAGGGGCTGCTGCGTGCCTAGTCTCAATTTTAGTCTCATTAGCGGGTTTCAGCCGCCCCCCTCACGCCCTCGTTGGGCTCCCAGAGGAGTCCGCTGAGCCGGGTAGCGATGTCCTTACGGATGGGCTCGACGACGTGGGCGTAGCGCACGGTCATGGCTGAGTTCGACCAGCCCATGATCCCCATCATCGAGCGCTGGTCGACGCCCAGCAGGAGCAGCACGGTGGCCGCGGTGTGCCGGGCATAGCGCCTTGGCTGGCCAGTCGCGGTTCAAGGCGCGACGGACGGCAAAGAGGATCAGACTCGTGAAGACCAGCATTGCGACGGCGGCAACGACTTTGGATTCGGTTAACCACGAATGTCCGACGACGGATAGGTGCGGTCTGGCCGCGGCCCTTCGGCGAGTCGCCGTCGCTCGGCGGTATCTCCAACCTGACCAGGTGGGGATCCAACGACGTCCTCGAGAGGCCACCCCTACGCTTCTGTGCCGGTCGTCGCACCTCCGATGCAGCAGGCGAGCCCCTTGTCGACCCGGCTGGCGCAAGTGACTATAATTAAGGTCATGAGCACGAAGTCATTGGCATCGGTAAAGGCACATTTCAGCGCTGTCGTGGACGATGTCCATGACACCCACGAGCGAGTCATCGTGACCCGCAACGGCGAACCTGCAGTTGCGGTGATCGCCGTGGACGACCTCGAGTCATTAGAAGAGACCCTAGCCATCTTGCAGAGCGAGGCGACGATGCGTGAGCTCGAGCGGGCCGAGCAGGAGGTCGCCTCCGGTGACACCCTTTCCGCGGAAGAGCTTCGCGTCCTAGCCACGCTTCGCACTCAACATGGCGCGTGACTCACCAGCTCAAGGTCGCCCGGAGCGTGGCCAGCTCGATAGCCGAGACACTCCCCGAAGCCGTAGCCGCCGCGGTTCTCGAGTTCGTCACTGGGCCACTCGTCGACAACCCTCACCGTGTCGGCAAGCCGCTGCGCGCCCCCCTGGGCGGCAAGTGGTCTGCGCGCCGCGGACAGTACCGAGTGATCTACGAAATCGATGAGGCGACAAATACGGTGACCGTGCTCGTGGTCCGCCATCGTCGCAACGCCTATTCCTGAGGCTCCTGGATCCGCGAGGTTATGCGCCCGCTGCAACCGAACCCGCTTCGGAAACTGTCAACCCTTTCGGGTCATGATTTTGACGGATTTATTGCGCCTGTCGTAGTTGCTGATCGGGTGGGTTGATCCAGGCCGCCGCGGGTAGCCGGATCGGCTCGGGGTGTTTGCGGACGA